>Ga0302314_10011449_pt1 | contig 15459 bp, 10 predicted proteins | sample III_Palsa_N2_3_FD_200533 | JGI IMG/M metagenome (GOLD analysis project Ga0302314, IMG submission 200533) | Peat permafrost microbial communities from Stordalen Mire near Abisko, Sweden - III_Palsa_N2_3 | ecosystem: Environmental > Terrestrial > Soil > Palsa > Peat permafrost | place: Sweden...
TGACCTGGTTGCGCTGGTAGCGGATCCGCGGCTCGTCCAGTCCGGCGAACCACTCCGGCACGCCCTCGGCCGTCCCGTCGTCGACCACGGTCAGCCGCCAGGACTGCTCGGTCTGGCCGATGATGCTCTGCACGGCCAGTTTCATCAATGCGACATCGCCGTAGTACGGCATCATGATGTCGAACGTGGTCATTGCCGGTTGAGCGAGGCGTAGTAGGAGACGCAGGTGTCGTAGTCCGGCAGCAGGCCGGTGGAGATGGCGTCGGCCAGGCTGGGCGCGGCGGCGTCGCGGTCCGACAGTTGCGGGATCTCGGCCGGCCAGTCGATGCCCAGGTCGGGGTCGAGCGGGTGCACCGAGTGCTCGTGGCCGGGGGAGTAGGTGGCCGAGCACAGGTAGTTGAGCGTCGCGTCGTCGGTCAGCGCGCAGAAGCCGTGGCCCAGGCCCTCGGCCAAGTACACCCCGTGCCGGTCGGTGTCGTCCAGCCGGACGAACTCCCAGGTGCCGAAGCTCGGCGAGCCGACCCGCAGGTCCACGATCAGGTCCAGCACCGCGCCGCGCACGCAGGTGACGTACTTGGCTTGGCCGGGGGGCACGTCGGCGAAGTGGATGCCGCGCACCACGTCCTTGGCCGACACCGACAGGTTCGCCTGGCGCAGGTCCAGCGGGTGCCCGACCGCCTCGGCCAGGTGGTCGTGCCGGTACCACTCCATGAACAGCCCGCGGGGATCGCCAAACTGCGGCGACTCGATCCGCCAGGCGCCCTCGATGGAGAGTTCTTCGATTTTCATCGCTGCGTCGTCCGTCCTCGGTCAGGAAAGTCTTGGGGCCGGCCCGGCTCAGTCTTGCGAGCTCAGCAGGTCCAGCAGGTATTTGCCGTAGCCGCTCTTGAGCAGCGGTGTGGCCAGCGCGGCCAGCTGCCCGTCGTCGATGAAGCCGGAGCGCCAGGCGGTCTCCTCGATGCAGCCGATCTTCAGGCCCTGGCGCTGCTCGATCACCCGGACGAACTCGGCCGCCTGGACCAGCGACTCGAAGGTGCCGGTGTCCAGCCAGGCGGTGCCCCGGTCCAGCACCGAGACGACCAGTTCGCCCATCTCCAGGTAGGTCGCGTTCACGCTGGTGATCTCCAGCTCGCCGCGTGCACTCGGTTTGAGCTGCTTGGCTATGTCCACGACCCGGTTGTCGTAGAAGTACAGGCCCGGCACCGCGAAGCGGGAGCGCGGGCTGGCCGGCTTCTCCTCGATCGAGACGGCGTGGCCGTCCTCGTTGAACTCCACCACGCCGTACTCGGACGGGTTGGCCACCTGGTAGGCGTAGACGAGGCCGCCGTCGACCGTGGTGTTGCCGCGCAGCTGGCTGCCGAGCCCGACGCCGTGGAAGATGTTGTCGCCCAGGACCAGGGCGACCGACTCGTCGCCGATGAACTCCTCGCCCAGGATGAACGCCTGGGCCAGTCCGTCCGGGCGCTCCTGGGCCACGTACGACAGTTCGAGTCCGAGTTCGTGGCCGTCGCCGAGCAGCCGCTTGAACGCGGCCTGGTCCTCGGGGGTGGTGATGATCAGGATCTCGCGGATCCCGGCCATGATCAGAGTGGACAGCGGATAGTAGATCATCGGCTTGTCGTAAACCGGCATCAGCTGCTTCGAGACGGCTTTGGTGATCGGCCAGAGCCTCGAGCCGGTGCCTCCGGCAAGTATGATTCCGCGCATAGGGCCAAAGCTTAGAGGGTGTACGGACGGGCGTGCCACTCCGGGTGGCCCAGGTCCCGGGCCCGGCCACTACACTCTGGGAATTATGCGCGTACTCGTCACCGGCGCGGCCGGAATGCTTGGAACCGATCTGTGCGAGGTGCTCGCGGCCGACCCGAGCGCCCAGGTCACCGCAGTGGACCGCAAGGCACTGGACATCACCGACGCTGAGGCGGTGGCCGAAACGGTCGCCGGCCACGACGTGGTGGTCAACTGCGCGGCGTGGACGAACGTCGACCTGGCCGAGACCGAGGAGGCGCAGGCCACCGCGATCAACGGCGCGGGCGCACGTAACCTCGCCGCCGCCAGCGCACGTCACGGGGCGCGGCTGATCCAGATCTCGACCGACTACGTGTTCCCCGGCGACGCCACCTCGCCGATCCCCGAGGACGCGCCCACCGCGCCGATCAACTCCTACGGCCGGGGCAAGCTCGACGGCGAGCAGGCGGTCCTGGAGCTTCTGCCGGACTCCGGCTACATCGTGCGCACCGCCTGGCTCTACGGCGCTCATGGCGCGAATTTCGTGGCCACCATGCTGCGCCTGGCCGGCGACCGCGACACCCTCGACGTGGTCGACGACCAGCTTGGCCAGCCGACCTCCACCGCCGCGCTGGCCCGGCAGTTGGTGCTGCTCGGGCAGGCCGCGCTGGCGGGCCAGGCGCCCGCCGGGATCTACCACGGCACGGCGGCCGGGCAGACCACGTGGTGCGGGCTGGCCAAGGCGGCCTTCGAACTGGCCGGCCTGGACTCGGCCCGGGTGCTGCCGACCACCTCGGACAAGTTCGTCCGGCCGGCCAAGCGCCCGAGCTACAGCGTCCTGGGGCACGAGGGCTGGAACCGGGCGGGCTTGGCACCGATGGGGGACTGGCGCGAGGAACTGGCTGCGGCTTTCCAGGCCGGAATCTTCTAAGCGTTCGCCGTTGCCGGCGCCGTGGCCAGGTCGAACGGCAGGAGCACCACGATGATCCGGAGGCCGGGGTGGTGCGCGGCGTAGTCCTGGATCGCGGTCTGGAGGTTCGGGTCCGTGACGACCACCCGCACCAGCCCGGTGGCCGGGGTGATCTGCCCGAGCAGGACCTTCAGGTCGTTCGGGAGCGCCCGGCCGCTGCCCTCGTTCGCCGCGGTGTTGATGCCCTTGAGGTCGTTGACGTATGTTCCGGCGCCGAGCAGGAGGACGTCTGCCTCCTGGTGGTTGAGCACGCCGACGAGCAGGGTCAACCGGTAGTCGTCGTAGCCGTTGTCTGAGGTCGCCACCAGCGTTTTGACTTCGTCGGTGAGTATCCCGCGCTGGTTCAGGGCCGCGATCACCGGCTCGTCCGGGGTGTGTACGCGCCCCTCGGACCAGTAGGCGACCCAGTAGGGCTTGTCCACGGTCGGGGACCCGAAACCGGGGTGGACCGCGCCGGTGACCAGCGCGGCGATCGCGATGGCCAGGGCCGGTCCGATCGCGCGGTGCAGGAAGCCGCCCTGGAGGCGGCCCTGGATTCGGCCCAGCCCGGACGAACCCGGCTCGACCTCGTGCGGCTTGAGGAACAGCGCCAGCGAGCCGAACCCGACCAGGCACATCAAGAACAGGACGTAGACCAGCTTCTCGCCGTAATACGAGGCCTGGGTCAGTGTGCCGCCCTGGATGGCGATCAGCGCCCCCGCGCCGAGCGCGCTGAGCAGCAGTGAGGCGGACATCATCCGCCAGGTCGGCGAGCGGTGCCCGGCCCTGGTGAACTGGCTGGCCAGGACCAGCAGGATGAGCAGGCCGAGCAGGGTTCGGTCGACGGCCGCCTTCGCCCCGACCGCGTCGGCCTGGTTCTGCACGTTGAAGGAGGTGGTCTCCATGATGACCAGCGGTACGGCCGCCACGAAGGCGCCGACCACGCCGAGCGGGACGGCGTAGCGCCAGTGCCGCAGCAGCCGGCGGCGGTAGAACACGAAGGCGACCAGCAGCGCCGGGATGATCATGATCAGGAACGCGTAGTAGGCGAAGGCCACGCCGATCACGGCCGCCGCGGTGAGCAGCAGCTGGTCCGGCACCCGCCGGGGCGCCCGCATGGTCACCGCCATCAGCAGTGCGACGAAGGCCAGGCCGATCACCTCGGCGATGTCCGAGGTGCGGAAGACGAAGCCGAACGGGCCGAAGGCCGCGAAGCACACCACAGTGGTCACGACCAGGGCGCTGTGCCAGCCGCGCAGCTGCGGGCCGGCGATCCAGCGGGCGGCCCAGCCGGTCGCCAGGACCAGGAAGGAGAAGCCGGCCATGGTGTAGACGAAGAACCGGTTGTACTCGGCCACCCCGTTGCCGGCCGCGGTGGTGGACCGGACGAACACGTCCATCAGGACGTAGAGGAAATGCGCGCCCTGAGGATAGATCTTCTCGGCCGGGTGCCCGATCATCGGGAAGGTCCTGGCGGAGTTCAGAAACCCGAAGCCGCCGACTCTGTGGATGGCGTCGAAATACGCGAAATGCGAGAACTGGTCTTCGAGCGGGGAGTTGAAAGCGAAGCGCTGGATCGGGTTGAGCCGGGCGATCGGCTGGTACAGCCGGTAGAACGTGTATCCGGTGACGACCACCAGCACCAGGTCCGTGGGCCTGACTTTCCGGGGTATCCGGAATTCGCGACCGGAGAACGCGGCGGCTAGGACGACCAGGGAGAGATAAGTGCCGGCGATGCCGATCGGGTCCAGGTGCCACGGCCAGACCGAGTAGACCAGGCCGAGCCCCAGTAGCGCGCCGAGCATCATGGTGAGCGCGAACATCAGCCGGTCCAGCAGCGCGTCTCCCGCCCGCAGCGCCCCGGCGGTGGCCACCAGCATCACGATCGGCAGCAGCCAGTCGAGATGGGTCACGGTGGCGAGCACGGATATCATCCAGGCCCCTGCCAGCGCCGCGATGGTCAGGCCGAGCTGTCTGAGGCCGCCCGGCCCGAGCCTGCCTGGTGTGGTCGCCGACGTGGTGGGGGGTGTGCCGACCGGCAGAGCAGGGTGCATTGGTAGGTGCCTTAACTTTGTCAACAGCGGAGTGGAACATGATCCGTTGCTTAAAATATTAAGGGCCCTAATGAACCAACTCTGTAACAGCGGGTTACCTGATTGCCCCTGTTTCGCTACAGAGCGAGGGTTTCTTCCGGCATTGGCACAAGTACCGGAAGAACCGGCTGGCGACGCACTCTGGCCTGCCAGAAGACCAGGCAGAGAACGACAAGACACCCTGCGGCGCACAGAAGCAGCGGCAGCGTGACGCCCTCCGGCGGTGTCCACTTCCCATGGAACGGGCTGATCGCCATCGGGTACACCCCTGGTTGCACGCCCTTGTCGAAGCGGATCATCGTGAACCAGAGCGCCACGAACTGGAACGGCAGTAACACCGGCGCGCACAGCTTGGCCAACTGGTTCAGCTGCAGATCGGTGAGCACCCCCGCCTTGCCCAGCAGGTAGCCCGCCAGCAGCGGCGCGCCGACGACGAACGGCAGTGCGTACCGGCCCTGAGACAGATACCAGCCGTGGTGGATCGCGTTGATGTCCGGCACCGCGAGGACGACATAGGAGCCCAGGACGATCGCCAGCAGCCGGACCCGGTTGATCCAGCCGAGGCAGGCGATGCCGAGCAGTACCGCGCATCCGGCCGCGACGTACCAGACATAGAAGTAGATCTGCGGTTGCGGCACGTCCCCGTACGAGGTCAGCCCGACCATACCCTGTGCGTAGTAAGGCAGGCGGTCCCACAGCACCTGGAGCACCACCTGGCGCAGGCGCAGCCCGCCGGCGGGGGACGGTCCGTCGTCCAAGCCGAGGGCAGGCACGGCGTAGCGCCAGTAGAGCCCGAAGATGATGCCGACCGCCGCGACCGCCGCGCCGGTCCAGAGCAGCCGGTTGCGCAGCAGGGCCTTGAACCGTTCGACGGACAGGCCGAGCGCGCACACGCACAGGATCGCGAGCAACCAGCCGAGGCCGAAGCCGCGGAACACCGCCAGTCCGGCCGCCGAGAGTCCGGCCATCGCGACGATCCAGCCGTTCACCCGCTCCGCCTCGACCATCGCGATCAGGGCGACCCACAGGGCGACGCCGACCGCGATCTCGGGACCTGCCGGGTTGACCGCCCCGGCCAGGTTCATCGTCACCGGCGTGAGCCCGACCAGCAGGCCGAGCAGCAGCCGGCGCCCGTGTCGCAGGCCGGTCGCCATCGCGAAGGCCGAGGCGAGCATGGCGGCCATGAACACGGCGGTAAGCAGCCTGGCCGAGATGATGCCTTTGTAGTCGGGCCACAGGTAGATCGGCCAACCGCAGATCACGTAGTAGGCGGGGGAGTAGTACGCGGCGCTGGTCTTGGTCCGGGACAGGTCGTGCTCGCTGCCGGGGACCGAGCCGGCCCGCTTGGCACAGTCGGCCGACTGGTCGGTGTGCCAGCGGAAGCAGCCGATGCCGGGTGGGCTCAGGCTGGCCGGCGTGTCCTGTTCGCCGTCGGGGCTGATGAACTGTCCGTCGACCGCGCCATAGGCACGCAGGACGTGCTGGAGTTCGTCGGGCGGCCCGTCGTAGGGCATGGCCAGCGACCAGGCCGCCCCGATCAGGAACAGCCCGAGGAAGGCGATCAGCCAGGTGGCGGTCACCCGCCGCGCTGTCGCCTGGACGGGGGCCGAAGCGCCGCGCTGATCGTCATGCAGGTGATCGGAGCGCGACACAGGGGGCATGATCACACGCTATGGGGCCGTCCGGGTCGGCGCATGCCGGTGTGGCCGGACGGGTGATCAGGTCCGTTCAGTTGCCGTAGTTGTTGTTGGAACCTAGGTCCTTGAAAAAGGCGATGTTGTACCAGAAGGCGAGCACGATGAAGATCGTGCCCAGGATGATGCCGGTGAGCGCCTGGCCCCGGCCCACCCCGCCGGTCCGGTTGGCCTGGCCCTTGCCGGTCAGGCCGAACCCGATGGCAAGGCCCGCCAGGATCAGGTCGGCCACCGGGAGGAGGAACAGCAGGACACTGGCCAGCCCCAGGATCATCCCCCACATGGCCTTGGGATTCTTCTGCCGCTGGTAGCCGGGCACGCCGGGCACGACCCCGTACTGGCCCGGCTGGGCGTACGGGCCGACCGAGGGGCGGTTCTGCTGCTGCGGCACCGCGAAGGACGGCGGGGTGTTGACGACCCCCTGCGGGTACTGCGGCCGGGCCGGGGTGTTCTGCTGCTGCGGGGCGCCGGCCACGTTGTTGTTCGGCCAGCTGGGGTGCCGTTGTTGCGCTGGTTGGGCGCGGTTGGGCTGCGGATAGCCGGACTGGGGAGGACCCGACTGCGGCCGGACAGGCTGCGGTTGAACAGGCGGGGGGTAGGCGGGGCTCTGGGGGCGGACGCCCTGCGGCGGCCCGGCCTGAGGAGGCTGATAACGCGGCGGCTGCTGTTGCTGTGGAGGCTGTGGTTGCGGACGCGCTTGCTGAGGCGGCTGCTGGTACGTCGGCGCCGCCGGGGCCCCGCCGCTGGACTCCGCGCTGAGCGCCTCAGTGGCCTGGGCCAGGATCTCCGCCATCACCGCGCTCGGCAGCCAGCCGGTGCCCGGGTCCTCGCCCGGGGCCTGCTCCAGCAGCGTCAGCAGTGCGGCCGCGGTCGGCCGTCCGGCCGGCTCCTTGGTCAGGCAGGTGCGCAGCACGGCGGCCAGCGACTCGGGCAATGCGGGGTCGATCACCGGGCCGATGGTTATCGCGCGGCCGTAGAGCTCGTTGACCCCGCCCTTGCCGTAGGGGCCGATGCCGGTGGCGGCGAAGTGCAGGATCGCGGCCAGCCCGAACACGTCCGAGCCGGTGCCGAAGTCCCCGGTCAGCAGCTGCTCGGGGGCCATGTACGGCGGGGAGCCGGCCACCATGCCGGTGCGCGTGAGACCCTCCTCGGCCACCCCGCGGGCTATGCCGAAGTCGATCACCTTCGGGCCGGTCGAGGTCAGCAGCACGTTGTCGGGCTTCAGATCCCGGTGCACCAGGCCGACTGAGTGGATATCGGCGACCGCGCGGGCGACGCACAGGCCGAGGCGGCGGACCGCGTCGACCGGCAGCGGCCCGCTGCGGTTGACCGCGTCGCTGACCGAGATGCCCGGCGCGTACGCTGTGGCCAGCCAGGGGTTCTCCGCGTCCGCGTCGGCGTCGACGAGCTCGGCGACATAGCTGCCGCGCACCTGCCGCGCCGCGGCCACCTCTCGGGCGAAACGGGCCCGGAACTCACGGTCGGTGACCAGGTCGCCGTGGATGGTCTTGATCGCCACCGCCTTGCCGGTGCTCTCGGCCCGGCCCAGATAGACCTTGCCCATCCCGCCCGCACCAAGTCTGGCGACGATCCGGAACGGACCGATCCTGGCCGGATCGCTCGGCGTAAGCGGCTTCATCGACTCCCACTCCCCTGGAAAGTACGTGCTGTGCAACGTAGCGAATTGAATCGCGTCGCACTGTGATCACGCAACAAACCAGGGCGCTCACCGGAAGTTGTTACGCCATCGTCGCCAGAATCTCCAGGACGGTCTCGGCGGTGGTGCCGGGATGCAGGAACGCGAAGCGGGCCACCGTCTCTCCTTCCCAGCTCGTCGGGGTCACGAACGCGATCTGACCGGCCAACAGGCGCTTGGACCAGTTGTCGTAGTCCTCGGCGGACCAGCCGCGGCGGCGGAAGAGGACGACCCCGAGCTCCGGGTCGCGGATCAGTTCCAGGTTCGGGTCCGCGACGACCAGCCGGGCGGCCTCCCGGGCCAGGTCCAGCGACCACTCGATGGCGTCGGTGTAGGCCTCGGTGCCGTGCACGGCCAGGGAGAACCACAGCGGCAGGCCCCGGGCGCGCCGGGTCAGGTGGTAGGCGTAGTCGGTCGGGTTCCACTCCTCGGGCGCGTCGGTGTGGATCACGTCGAGGTAGGAGGCGTCCTGAGTGTGCACCGTCTTGGCCAGATGCGGGTTCTTATAGATCAGCGCCGCACAGTCGAAGGGGGCGAACAGCCACTTGTGCGGGTCCACGATGAAGGAGTCGGCGTGCTCGATCCCGTTGTAGAGCCGGCGCACGCTCGGGGCGAACAGGGCCGCACCGCCGTAGGCGCCGTCCACATGGAACCAGAGCTCGAACTCCCGGGCCACCTCGGACACCCCGGCCAAGTCGTCCACGATGCCGCCGTTGGTCGTCCCGCTCGTGGCCACGACGCCGATCACCGGCACGCCGTCCCCGGCGTGCTCCTGCAGCGCCGTGCGCAGCGCCGCGCCGGTCAGCCGGTGGTCCGTGGTCGGCACGACCAGCGGTTCGACCCCGATGATCCGCAGGGTGTTGCCGATCGAGGAGTGGGCCTGGTCGCTGACCGCGATCCGGGTCCGGTCGTACATGCCCAGGCCCAGCCGGTGCCGGGCGGTGTCCCGGGCGACCACCAGCGCGGAGAGGTTTCCGGCCGAGCCGCCGGTGACGAAGCAGCCTCCGGCCGAGTCCGGCATCCCGGCCAGGTCGGCCAGCAGGCGCAGCACCTGGTTCTCCGCCGCGATCGCGCCGGCCGCCTCCAGCCAGGAGATGCCCTGGAGCGAGGCGCAGGAGACCACCATGTCGAACAGCAGGGCGGCCTTGGTCGGCGCGGCCGGTATGAAGGAGAGGAAGTTCGGGCTGTCGCAGGAGATCACCGCGGTGGCCAGATGGTCCGCGTATATCGACAGCACGTGCTCCGGGTCGTGCCCGGTTGTGTTCAGCAGGCCGGCGAGCACCGCGTCGAGCTTCGTCTTGTCGCCCGGGTGGTCCAGTGGCACCGGATCAAGTTGGAGCCGGTCGCGCATGTAGTCGAAGACCAGGTCGGCGAGGCGGGAATCGTAGGTGTGCATCCGGTCGGCGGATTTCGAGAGGTGCATATATTCGAGTATCTATGCCGGACCGGGGAGGCGCGAACTGGCTTTGTGGCAGGAGTTTCGCCAGTACGCTGCCACTATGCCTGGAAATGTCACCACGCGGCAGGAGCGCGCCGAAGCCGGGGGCGCCGGCCTGCCCGAGAACGCTTCCCACCGCTCGCCCGCCCCCTTCCCCGCCTCCGCCCTCGTTTCCGCCTCCGGCCCGGCCCCCGTTTCCGCCTCGGCCTCGGCGCCGCCTCGGGTGGTGGTCGCGGCCGTGATCGAGCGCGACGGCCGGTTCCTGGCGGCCCGCCGCACCGAGCCGCCCGCGCTGGCCGGACGCTGGGAGTTCCCCGGCGGCAAGGTCGAGCCCGGCGAGAGCGACGCCGCGGCGCTGGTCCGGGAGTGCCAGGAGGAACTCGGCGTGGAGATCGAGGTGGGCGCGCCGGTGGGCCCGCACTACTCGGTCGGCGGCGGCGCGTACGTGGTGCGCACCTACCGGGCCCGGCTGCTGTCCGGCGAGCCCTCCCCGCTGGAGTGCCACGACGCCCTGTGCTGGCTGCGCCCCGGCGAATCGGCCGTGCGGGAACTGCCCTGGCTCGACGGGGACTACGTCATCCTCGATGCTTTGGAGCATTTGCCCGATTAAATACTGTTTTCGCTTCCACCCGAGTGGCCTAAATCACTTAATTCATCATATAAATTACCTGGCATGGGGAAGGATGCATGGCATAACCTGCCCCATCCGCTTAGCCGCCAGGACCGACATGACGCCGCCCGCCGCTCCAGCCCCGTCCGGCTCCGCCTCGCCCGAGCCGGCCCGCTCCGCCTCCGCCATGCGGCCGGGCGGGGTCGGCGGCGAGCGCGATGGTGGTGCAGACGGGGGGACCGACGGGTTCGGCGCGGACGGGATCGGGATGGGCGGAGCCGAATGGGGTGAGGCCCAGTCAGCCGTCCCGCCGACCGCGGACGGCGCGCCCACCAGCCTGCTCGACCTGATCCGGATCGCCACCTTCGTGCTGGACCTGTCCGGCCGGATCGTGGTCTGGTCCCCGGCGGCCGAGTGGATGACCGGGCACCCGCTGCCCGAGATGGTCGGCTCGCCGGTCTCCCTGCTCTTCCCGTCCGAGGCCGCCGAACTCGGCAACACCCTCTTCCGCCGGATCGCCGGGCACACCGGCTGGGTCGGCTTCCTGCCGGTGCGCCACCACGACGGCCACGTGTTCGACGTGGGCTTCCGCGCCTCGACCCAGCACTTCCCGGACGGCCGGGACCTGATCCAGGTGGTCGCCACCGACGCCCGGGACCTGCGCCGGGTCGAGCGCGACCACCTGGCCATCCTCAACACCGCCAACAGCCGGATCGGCACCTCGCTGGACATGGACCGCACCGCGCTGGAGCTGGCCGAGGTGGCGGTGCCCCGGTTCGCCGACCGGATCCAGGTCCGGCTGCTCGACACGATCGCGGACCCGGCGTTCCCGGTCGAGCACCGTTCCCCCGATCTGCCGATCCGGCTGCGCCGGGTGGTCACCCATTCGGCCGGACACAGCCACGCGCTGGTGGCCGGCCCGGCCCGGCCCACGGTGGTGCGGCCCGGCACCGCGCTGCACGACATCCTGCTGATGTCCGCGGCCCGGCTGGTCCCGGCCGGCCCGAACGCCGACCACCGGATCGTCGCCCCGCTCTCCGCCCGCGGCGTCCTGCTCGGGGTGGCCGTCTTCAGCCGTTCGGCGGCCGGCCCGGAGTTCACCGCGGCGGACCTGGAGGTGGCCGGGGAACTGGCCGCGCGCACCGCGATCTGCATCGAGAACGGACGGCTCTACCAGCGGGAGCGGTCCACCGCACTGATGCTGCAGAGCTCGCTGCTGCCCGAGCGGATACCCGAGGTGGACGGGGTCGACGTGGCGTTCCGTTACCGGCCCGGCCCGGTCGGCGCCGAGGTCGGCGGCGACTGGTTCGACGTGATCCCGCTGCCCGGCAGCCGGGTGGCGTTCGTGGTCGGCGACGTGATGGGCAGCGGCCTGCGCGCGGCCGGCACGATGGGCCAGTTCCGCACGGCCGTGCGCACCCTGGCCCAACTGGACCTGAGCCCGGCCGCGGTGCTGCGCGAGCTCGACATCCTGGCCCAGTCGATGAGCGAATCGCACATCGCGACCTGCGTCTTCGCCGTGTACGACCCGGTCGACGGCCAGTGCCTGGCGGCCAGTGCCGGCCACCTGCCCCCGCTGCTGGTGCACACGGACGGCTCGGTATCCGCGCTCGAACTGCCGGTCGGCGCGCCGCTCGGGGTCGGCACGGCCCGGTTCGACGAGCTCGAATTCACCGTGGAACCCGCGGCCACCATGGTCTTCTATACCGACGGCCTGGTCGAGGACCGCTATCAGGACATCGACGTCGGCATCGAGGAACTCGTCGCCCTGGTCGGAAAGGCGCAGTACTCGCACAAGCTGCCCGGCGCGCTGGAGGGGCTCGGCGACCTGGTCTTCCGCCAATTGTCCGACCCGCACCGGCTCGACGACGCCACCCTGCTGCTGGCCACGCTCGACCGACTTCCGGCTGGCCGCCTGGCCGCCTGGACTCTCAGCTCCATGCCCACCATCGCCGCGCAGGCTCGGGCACACGTGCGCGAGCAGCTGGCCGACTGGTCCCTGAGCGACCTGTCCGACACCGCCGAGCTGCTGGTCAGCGAGCTGGTCACGAACGCGCTGCGGTACGGCCGGGGCGATATCGGACTGCGTATGCTGCGCGGCGCCCGCAACCTGGTCTGCGAGATCTCGGACGGCCTGGAGTCGGCACCGAAATTGCGCACGGTCCACTACAGCGACGAGGGCGGCCGCGGCCTCTACCTCGTCGACCAGCTCTCCCAGCGCTGGGGCACCCGGACCACCCGCCACGGCAAGATCGTGTGGTTCGAGCTCCCCAGCTCCTGAGCGTGCGCGCTATCGAATCGCGTTCAGCGGCGAAGCGATGGCGGCCACGGGCTTGCGCAGCGGGGTGCCCGAGCCGTCCCGGCGGGTATCGAGGGCCGGAAGGTAGACCGGGTTGCCGGCCTCGTCGGCGGCCCGCACCGGCGCGGCGCCCACCCAGGCGAAGATCAGCTGGTCCTCGCCCTTGAGGAAGCGCTGGCAGCGCACCCCGCCGGTGGCCCGCCCCTTGGCCGGGTAGAGGTTGTAGGGGGTGACCTTGGCCGCGCCGGCGTTGCTGCCGGGCAGCGCTCCGCTGGATCCGGCCACGCTCACCACCACCGCGTCCTGCTCCGGGTCGACGGCGCCGAAGGAGAGCACCGAGGCGCCCTCGGCCAGCTTGATCCCGGCGATCCCGCCGGCCGGGCGGCCCTGCGGGCGGACCTGGTCGGCGGAGAACTTCAGCAGCTGCGCGTCGGAGGTGACGAAGACCAGCTCCTCCTGGCCGGTCCGCAGCTCCACCGCGCCGACCACCCGGTCCCCGTCCTTGAGCGTGATCAGCTCGAACACGTCCTTGTTCGCCGGGTACTCGGAGATCACCCGCTTGACCACGCCCTGCGCGGTGCCCAGGGCCACGCCGTGCGACTCGGCGTCCAGGGTGGCCAGGCACAGCACCACCTCGCCCGGCTCCAGGTCGATGAACTCGGAGACCGGCGCGCCGCCGGAGAGGTTGATCGAGGCGGAGCCCGGCAGCGAGGGCAGCTCGATCACGTTCAGCCGGGCCATCTGGCCCAGCGAGGTGACCACCGCGATCTCGCCCCGGGTGCTGGTCGCCACGCTGGAGATGATCGCGTCGTGCCTGGCCCGGGCCTCGTCCGAGCTCGCCGGCAGGTCCGCGCTGGTCCGGGCGAGCAGCCCGGTGGAGGAGAGCAGCACCAGGCAGGGGTCGTCCTCGACCTCCAGCGAGGAGGCGGCGGGCAGCGGCAGCTCGCCGGCCTCCAGCAGGATGGTCCGGCGCGGGGTGCCGAACTGCTTGGCCACTATGGCCAGCTCGTCCGAGACGGTCTTGCGCAGCAGCACGTCCGACTCGAGGATCGCGGTCAGCTCCGCGATCTCCTTGGCCAGCTTCTCCTGCTCCGACTCCAGCTCGATCCGGTCGAACCGGGTCAGCCGGCGCAGCGGGGTGTCCAGGATGTAGTTGGCCTGGATCTCGGTGAGCGAGTACTCGACCATCAGCCGCTCGCGGGCGTCGGCCGAATTCTCCGAGGTGCGGATTGTCTGGATCACCGCGTCGATGTTGAGCAGCGCGGTCAGCAGGCCTTCGACCAGGTGGTTGCGGTCGACCCGCTTCTTGCGGCGGAACTCGCAGCGGCGGCGCACCACGTCGAAGCGGTGGTCGAGGTAGACCTCCAGCAGTTCCTTCAGGCCCAGGGTCAGCGGCTGGCCGTCGACCAGCGCGACGTTGTTGATGCCGAAGGACTCCTCCAGCGGGGTCAGCTTGTAGAGCTGCTCCAGGATCGCCTCGGCGTGGAAGCCGGTCTTGACCTCGATCACGATCCGCAGGCCGTTGGCCCGGTCGGTCAGGTCCTTCAGGTCCGCGATGCCCTGGATCTTCTTGGCCTGGACCAGTTCCTTGATCTTGGCGATCACCTTCTCCGGCCCGATGTTGAAGGGCAGTTCGGTGACCACGATCCCCTGGCGGCGGTTGGTGATCGCCTCGATGTGGGTGCTGGCCCGCATCTTGAAGACGCCGCGGCCCTTCTCGTAGGCGTCCCGGACCCCGTCCAGGCCGACGATCCGCCCGCCTGTGGGCAGGTCGGGCCCGGGGATGAACTGCATCAGCTCGTCCAGGCCGGCGGTGGGCCGCTTGATCAGGTGCCGGGCCGCCGAGATCACCTCGCCGAGGTTGTGCGGCGGCATGTTGGTGGCCATGCCGACGGCGATTCCGGTGGCCCCGTTGACGAGCAGGTTCGGGAAGGCCGCCGGGAGCACGGAGGGCTCGGTCTCCTGGCCGTCGTAGTTCGGGCCGAACAGGACCGTGTCCTCGTCGATGTCCGCGGTCATCAGCATCGCGGCCTGGGTCAGCCGGGACTCGGTGTAACGCATCGCGGCCGGCGGGTCGTCGTTGCCCAGCGAGCCGAAGTTGCCGTGCCCGTCGACCAGCGGCACCCGCATCGAGAACGGCTGCGCCAGCCGGACCAGCGTGTCGTAGATGGCCTGGTCGCCGTGCGGGTGCAGCCGGCCCATCACGTCGCCGACCACGCGCGCCGACTTCACGTAGCCGCGGTCCGGCCGCAGCCCCATCTGGTTCATCTGGTGCAGGATCCGCCGGTGCACCGGCTTGAGGCCGTCCCGCGCGTCCGGCAGGGCCCGGGAGTAGATCACCGAGTAGGAGTACTCCAAAAACGAGTTGGACATCTCCTCGGTCACGTCGATGTCGACGATCCGCTCTTCGAAGGGTTCGTCGAGTTCTTGAGTGCCGCTACGCCGAGCCATGCTGCGGTGCTCCTGTGAGTAGTAGGGACGCTGGTCAGACCATAGTCTGCCCGATGCCGCCGACAGTGCCGAACCACGGCCGGGCCGATAAGGGTATCGGGCCCGGGCCAGGGCGCTGCTGACGGTGCGTCATGGCGGTGATGTCGCCCTGTCAGGAATGGTAAGCGCGACAGGGCGGTGTATGCGCGGAATACCGGCGGCTCAGGGCTGGCTCTGGCCTGTGCTGCCGGGAACCACGGGGTGGATCTGGAATTCCTGGCAGGTACTGGTGAGCGGCGGGAAAGTGGCTGTGGCCTGGGTGTTGGGCGGGGTGACCAGCAGATGGACGCTGTCGAGTCCGGGGCAGTCGGCGCTGTCGGCCGATCCGCCGCCGACGGGCATCGACGCCCACTCCAGGACGGCCGAAGCGGAATTCCCCGGCGCGAGGTTGACGGTCGGCGGGGTCGAATACCCCTGTGCGCCGCCCATGTAACCGAACATCGTCCGCGTCGCGTTCCACGGAGT
>Ga0302314_10011451_pt1 | contig 15459 bp, 8 predicted proteins | sample III_Palsa_N2_3_FD_200533 | JGI IMG/M metagenome (GOLD analysis project Ga0302314, IMG submission 200533) | Peat permafrost microbial communities from Stordalen Mire near Abisko, Sweden - III_Palsa_N2_3 | ecosystem: Environmental > Terrestrial > Soil > Palsa > Peat permafrost | place: Sweden...
GGCGAGGTTTGAGCCGGTGCGCGAGACGATCTCCTCGCGGCGGACAAGCGCGAGGGAGCGGCGCGAGACTCGCGGTAGGGAACAATCATCGACTGCATCGCGTCGGTTGAATGCGCGCCGTAGACGCGGCGGCCGGCGAGCCAGCGACCGGATCGATGTGGTGGCACAGATGCCAAAGGATTCGTCGACGGCTGAAACCGCCGAGATACAACGCGCTGCTCCTGGAAGTAAGACGCTGACCATAAATGATTTTGAGCAAGCGGCTGGAGCGCAGACGGCTCCAGCGAATGGAGTCTACGCCAGCGGTGTGTCGCAGCCGGATGAGGATGTGAGCTTGACGCAAACGCCTGCGACGGCGGCGGTATCGCGCGCCGCAGCGCAGCCCGGCGTGACGGAGGTAGCACCAGCGGACCGTCAGCCGATGGCTCCGGCACGCAGTGCACCGTCGGACCTGGTGGGTGCCCCTCTGGCCGCGTCTATGCACAGTCCAGCGCACAATGAGTCGCACGGAAAGTCAGCAGCGGACCCAGAGGTCGCGCCGGCGACGCACATGGAGCTAGCTGAAGAGGTGGAGCAGCCAGTGGTATTGCCCGGGCTCTATCGGTATGGGCGATTGGTGGTGCCGCCGCCGATGCGGGGTACGCGCGAGATTCTCGTCCACCAGAATTTAATCGCCGACGAGGAAGGCCTCAGCCGCATTCAGGATGATGAGGATCTTCGCCGCATGCGTGCAGAGCGGATGCTGGTGGATTTTCCCGAGAGCGCGAGCCTGCGCATGAATCCTGAGCTGGCCGGGGATCGTCGCTGTGCGCGCCCGTGGACGGTGCGCTTCGCGGCAGAGATTGCGCGTGCGTATTATGAACGCTTTCATCAACCGCTGCAGGTGAACTCGGCGGTGCGGACCGTGGCGTACCAGGTGCGGCTGCGGCGGGTGAATGGCAATGCCGCGGGAATTGGCGGGGATATGGCGTCACCGCATTTGACCGGGGAGGCGCTGGACTTTGGCAAGCGCGATATGAGCACCGCGGAGATTGCATGGATGCGCACATATCTGCGGCCGCTAATGCAGGTTGGGAAGGTCGATGTGGAAGAGGAATTCCAGCAGGCATGCTTCCACATCAGCGTGTATCGTGGGTATGCTCCGGACCTGCCGGGAACGCGGAGGCATGCGTCTACGCGGAGTGAAGTGGCGCAGTTGCGTGAGCCGCGCGTCCGCAGAACACGTGCAGATCTGGAACCGTAACGAGTTTCGTAGCCAGGTGTACCTTGAGTGGGCGGCTGCAGCGATGCAGCCGCCCCATTTTTTTTCTTACTCGTTTGGATTCGGTGGAACCTTAGCGCCCTTCTTGCGAGCTTCCGACAAACCGATGGCGATGGCCTGCTTGGGGTTGGTCACTTTCTTTCCGCTGCGGCCACTCTTCAGCTTGCCCTGATGCATTTCGTGCATCTCGGTTTTAACCTGCTTGCCAGCCGAGGGGCTGTACTTGCGGGTGGACTTCTTTGCGGTGGTTTTCTTTGCGGCTTTCTTGGTTGCGGACTTCTTTGTAGTCGACTTCCTTGCTGGAGATTTCTTTGCAGCAGCTTTCTTTGTTGCGGACTTCTTTGTTGCCTTCTTGGTTGCCATGTGGGTGGAACCTCCCGTGAAGTTTGAGCGCATGCGCACAAACTTCGTTGCATCAAGAGGTGCGCGGTTTGCGCAGAATGATGTACAGGCCGATGAGTAAACCGATACCGAGCGCTACGTAGAACACGCGGCTGTGAGAGCGGTCGAGATTTCCGTTGCGCCATGCGGCATAAGTGAGGTTGAGATCGGCGGCGAGGCCGGGGATGGTGACGGCGTCGAAAAGCTCGTTCCCGTTGGCTGCGGGAACGACGGGCAAAGACCCAAAGATGCGTGCGGGGCTCGGCGACGCGCCATCGCGGTCTTTGGGGATGGCGGCAATGAGGGCGTTGATCTCGGCGTCGCGAGGGTCGTTGAAGAGCGCGGTGTCGGCGGTGTTGGGGAAGAGGGTGACATTGCCGGTGAGCGCATGCTCGATGGCGGAGACGCCGTCCTGGCAGACGCCGAGCGCGTAGTACCCGCCGAAGGGAAGGGTCGGATGGGCGGCGTGCAGATGAAGGTAGGCCACCGTGAGAAGACCAGCCAGGCGCGCGACCTCGATGGCCTGCTGGCCGGTGTACTCGTGGGCGTTGCGCTTGAGCACCCAGGGCTGATCGAGGGTGTCCATGGTGCGCCATTCGGACTTGCCGTCGATGCCGAAGTAATAGCTGATGTCGGCGTTGATGCGTGGGCCCTGAGCGCCTGCGGCGGGATGGATGTGCCATTCGTACTCAGCGTGCGACGCGGGGACGAGCAGGTGGCGGCCGCTGGAGTGGGGGACGATGATCTGGGAGTCGATCCAGAAGGGCGCCATGACGTCCTCGCCGTTGTAGTGCAGATGCGCGAAGTTGGCGAAGTAGCGCGCGTCGTCGACGGTGACGGTGTGACCAGTGGCGGCGAGCGCGGTGAGGAGCTGCTCGGGTGTGGTGGAGGAGTGGCCCTGGGTGGTGACGGTGAAGGTTTGTGCGCCGTCGAGTTTGTTGGCGGCGAGGCGGTTGAGGATGTCGGCGAGGCGCTGGCTCTCAGCATGTTCCGGCGCAAGATTGTTGGGGCCGTCGCCGCGGGTTACTCCGTCGCCGAGCGCGGTCACGATGCCGTCGGTGGTGAAGGGTGGGAGCGTGGAGGGCTGGTCGAGCGAAACTGTTGCGGATTGGTTGAGCGAGTAGGGGCCGAGGTCGAGGTACTGATTGGTCTGGGCTTCGGACAGAGGAGCGCCGGGATGAACAGAGGATGCGGCTTCGAGCTTCTGGTCTTTGCCGGCAATGTGGCCGACGACGCGCACGGTTGGGTTGATCTCGCGCATGGTCCAACCGGGAAAGCGGTCGAGGCCCTGCCAATCGGCGCCGAGGATCCGCTTGCGAAGTTCGTCGATGAGCTTGGGGGTAAGGAGCGCCGGACCTTTTTTGCCGCCCTTGTCGAGTTGGTCGATGAGAGCGTTGGTGAAGCCGGGTTGCGCGGAGAGCTGCCGCATCATCTGCGAGAGCAGGATGGTGTTAGGCGGCATCGGCGTCTCGGGGACGACGTAGGTGCGATGGCAGCCGGAGGCGGCGAAGAGCGTGCCGAGCAGCGCGAGTTTGCGGGTTGGGCGCATGAGGAGGTTAGACGCCAAACCCGCTCATCATGCGTCGAGCTTCTTCACCACTAATTCATTCAGCAGAGCGGGGTTGGCTTGGCCTTTGCTCAGGCGCATGACCTGGCCGACGAAGAATGCGGCTACGGTGCGCTTGCCGCCTTTGAACTGCGCGACCTGCGCGGGGTTGGCCGCGATGACCTCGTCTATCATGGCTTCGATCGCGGAGGTATCGGAGATCTGCTGCGGCTTGTCGCGGTCGTAGATATAGAGGAAGTCGCGGCCCTCAGTGAAGCAGGTGTCGAGCAGCTGCTTGAGCTGCTTGCTGCTGATCTCTCCGGCTTCGGCGAGATCGGCGGCGAGGACCAGGCCGTCGAGGCTGACCGGGGACTGGTCGAGCTCGATGCCCGCAGCGCGCAGGCGCATGGTGATCTCGGAGAGCAGAATGGCGGCGACGCGCTTGGGCGATTTCGCGGCCTTCGCGGCGAGCTCGAAGAAGTCGCCGAGGGCGCGGTCGGTAGTGAGTGTGGCAGCGTCCTGCGCAGATAGACCGTAGTCGGCAGAGAGGCGCGCGCGGCGGGCTTCGGGGAGCTCGGGCATGGCCGAGAGAATCTGCTTCTGCCACTCGGCGCCGACGATCAGGGGCGGAAGGTCGGGCTCGGGGAAGTAACGGTAATCGTGGGCCTGCTCTTTGCTCCGCATGGAGAACGTACGGCCTTCGGCGTTGTTCCACAGGCGCGACTCCTGCACGACGCGGCCGCCATCTTCGAGGACGCCGATCTGGCGCTCGATCTCGTACTCCAGCGCGGCGCGGATGTAGCGGAAGCTGTTGACATTTTTGACTTCGGCCTTGGTGCCGAACTTGTCCGCGCCCTTCAGCATGACGCTTACGTTCGCGTCGCAGCGAAGAGAACCCTCTTCCATGTTGCAGTCCGAGACGCCGGTGTAGAGGAGGATTTCTTTGAGCTTCGTCAGATATTCGAACGCTTCGTCAGGCGTTCGCAAGTCCGGCTCGGAGACGATCTCGACCAGCGGCGTGCCGCAGCGGTTAAGGTCGATGTAGGTGCGGGTGGCGGAGTCGGGAAAGCCATCGTGGAGGCTCTTGCCTGCGTCCTCTTCCAGGTGCAGGCGCGTGACGCCGATGCGTTTGGGCGCGCCGGTTGCATCGGGCACGACGATCACGCCGTGCTCGGCGATCGGCTTGTCGAACTGCGAGATCTGGTAGCCCTTGGGCGAGTCGGGATAGAAATAATTCTTGCGCGAGAAGATGCTGGTCTCGCGAATCTCGCAGCCGATCGCTTTCGCAGCCAGCACGGCGAACTCGACTGCCTTCTTATTGAGCACCGGGAGAGCGCCGGGCAGGCCGAGGCAGACGGGGCAGACGTGTGTATTGGGCTCGCCGCCGTACTCGTTCCTGCAGCCGCAGAAGGCCTTGGACTTGGTGAGCAGCTGGACGTGGACCTCCAGGCCGATGACGGGCTGGTACTTGGCGAGAATCTCCGGCGAGAGTGCGAGGGCTGCGGACATTAAGTTCATTTTATCAATGCGCGACGCCCTAGTACGTAGCACTTACGAAACACGGGATTTCGTCCACAGGCTCGGCGGTGGGCTTCATGTAAGATTGGGGCATTAATCCACAATTACTGCTGGCTCCCACAGTCGTTTGCCAGGACCATCTTTTGGAGCCCAATTGTTCCATGCAGTCGTACTGACGGGACACGCAGAGGTTCTGGCTCAGTCTTCGTTGCTGGAGAGGCTGGCGCACCGGTGTGACCAGGCTGGAGCCATGAACTGGCTCAGCTACTTTCTAGCTGCGTCAAGCTTCAGGGGAAAGAATCCCTGCCTGGTATTGATCGTGGAATCTGGAGCGATCGATACCTCTCTGCCCAGGGATTTCTCATCCGGTGGGGAGGATGTGCATGCAGCGGTGCTTCTGTTTGAGTATCGCTTGTTCGGCCTGCCTACGGGTGCCTTCTGCACCGATGACTGGGGCGGATTTCGTACCGTCGTCGCTCCCGAGGCAGAGCGCGAGGCCGTGAGCGCTATGGCTGCCGAGGCGCTGCTGAGGAATGGTGCACAGCTCGTACTGATCTCCTATAGCCATCTTCCGCGCGCGGGGAGAGCGGTTATCCCATCACTCAACCTTCCCGTCCTATGGGCAACGCGTAAACGGCAGAAGGCGATGACACTGCTGCTCGAACCGACGCTGCATGCCACGCTGGCGACTTTGGGGAAGTCCACGCGTTTCAATCTCGGATACTATCGCCGCCGCCTCCATGCCGCGACCCAGTGCGAATTGATTGGCGATATCCGCGGCCTGCTGTCAGAGCATGAACTGGGCGCTATTAACCGCGCGTCGCTCAATCCTATCGAGCCGAGCGAGCTTCGTATGCAATACAAGAGCGCCTGCAACTCGCCCGGAGGGTTTCTGCTGGGATTGCGAAGCGCCACAGGGCAATGGTTGAGCCTCATTGGAGGATGGCGACAGGGGAGTGTGACGGTCCTTCACTGGCAGATCAATGCGGCAGGCCATGAGAGGCTGTCGATCGGAACGGCCATGCGCTCGTATTTTCTGGAGCACGAAATACAACACGGCTCCAAGAAGCTGATCTATTACGGGGGAACTCCCCACTCCATTGGAAACTCCTTTGTACGCGAAGAGGTGACGGATCTGATGGTGCGGCGGCGTTCGTTGCGCGGAGCTGCTCTGCACGGAGTGGGCCGGGTGCTTGCATTCCTGCGGTCCTACGTGACGATCAACAGCCAGCTCGTCCAGGCCATCGGAAGCGATGAGTTCGTTTGGCGTTCTGCCAACGAGAGGGCTCCGGAAGGCGAACCCCAGAGCGCGCCGCTGTAATGGGATTCCGGGCCGCCGAGATTGCGAGACGGTGAATGATGGGCGAGCTCTCGGAATCTGCAAGCAGGACGTAAGATAGAGTCTGCATGATTCTTCCCTTCGTCCGCGAGTTGGTCGCGGACCTGGAGCATTCGGAAGCCTTTGAGCGTGCGCGTCGCCACCTGGCGGGCGGCACGGGCCGGAGACGTGTGTCTGGTCTAACCGCAACGGCACGAGCCCTCTACCTCCCATATTTTGTGCGCGCTGCGCAAGCGGCCCAAGGACAGCACGCGCCTGTATTGGTGCTTGTATCGGACAACAAGGCAGCGGAGTCGTTGCATGCAGCCGTGATCGCCGCGTGTGAACTGAGCGGCGCGCTCGATGCCGAAGAGGTGCTGCGGCTTCCGGCGCATGATGTGCTGCCCTTCGAGAATTTATCGCCGCACGGAGAGATCCAGGAGCAGCGCGCGTCGGCGCTATGGAAGCTCGCGAGTGGACTGGCGAAGCTGGTGATCGCTCCTGTCGAGGCGGCATGCATGCGGCTGTTTCCGCGCGATTACTATGCGGCCCTCGCACTGCGGTTGCGCGTCGGTGAGGAGCATCTACCGGATATGCTCGTCGAGCATCTTCTGTCTGTCGGCTATACGCGCGTGGATGTGGTGGAGATGCCCGGGCAGGTTTCGACACGCGGAGGGATCCTCGATGTCTATGGGCCGGAGATGGAGCGGCCGGTGCGTATCGACTTCTTCGGCGATGAGATCGAGGCCATGCGGCGCTTCGATCCGGAAACCCAGCGATCAAGCTCGGCGGTGGATGAGGTGCTGCTGCTGCCGCTGACCGAGACGCCGGCGACGGAGACTCTGCTTACCTCGATCAACGCTAGACTTACGCGCAGTGGGGCGGCTGGCGCGCAATTGGAGGGTGGCGAGACGCCTGCGGAGTTGGTGAATCATGTTGCCCATGCAGCGTCGCGGACGGGCGAGGCCACCATCTTTCCGGGCTGGGAGTTTTATGCGGCCGTGGCAGGTGCGAAGTCGTCGCTGCTGGAGTTGATGGGCGCGCAGACGCGGGTGATGATTGAAGAACCGGCGATGGTGGAGAACCAGGGAGAGCGCTGGTGGAACAAGGTGGAGCAGCGCCATGACCGTGCCGGTATCGGATCACTCGTGGGACCGAGCGATCTGTATCTGACGCCATGGGAGCTGCAGGACAGCATTCGCGCGTATAACGGGTTTGAGCTGGATCAGCTTGGAGCCGTCGACGTGCTCGATGGCGACCGCAGCGACGCCAGTGAGATTGAGTTTGCGACCCGGCCGACGATGCGTTTTCACGGATCGATTCCGGCGTTGATCGATCAGTTGAAGCTGCTGACCGAGAATGATGCGCGGGTGCTGATTGCAGCACCGAACCAGGGCGAGGTGGAGCGGCTGGCGGGCCTGATGCAGGAGTATGGCGTGGCCTATCGCATCGGCTCGCGGGTGGAGCATGGCGGCTCGACGACGGTCTATTCGGAGTCTAGTTACCTGGCCGGCGACCTGAGCACGCCGGTGATTGTGCGCGCCGCGATTGCCAATGGCGTGCAGGTGCTGGACCTCGATCGGAGGACAGCGCGGCAGGTCATTGTCATCGGTGCAAACGATATCAACGACGATGCGGATGTGATGGCACGGCCGGCACGGCGTCGCTCGAAGACGGCGGCATTTGTCTCGGACTTTCGCGACCTCGCGGTCGGCGATTTCGTGGTGCATGTGGAGCACGGAATTGCGCGCTATGACGGCCTGCGCAGCATCGAGCAGCCCGACGGATCCCAACTCGAGTTGATGATTCTCACCTTCGCGGAAGATGCGAAGCTTTACATTCCGCTGACGCGGCTGGACCTGATTCAGAAGTATCGATCGACGGAGACTGGGCCGGCGCCGCAGTTGAATCGGCTGGGAAATCCGGCGTGGGCCAAGACCAAAGCGCGCGTGAAGAAGGCCATGCAGGACATGGCCGAAGAGCTGCTGAAGCTCTATGCGCAGCGCAAAGCCGCGGTGGGCACCGCCTTTTCGCCCGACAACAACATGCAGCGCGAGTTCGAAGACGCCTTCGACTTCAACGAGACCGACGACCAGTTGACCGCAATCGCAGACATTAAGGCGGACATGGAGTCGACCCAGCCGATGGATCGGTTACTGTGCGGCGATGTGGGCTATGGCAAGACGGAGGTTGCGATGCGCGCGGCCTTCAAGGCGGTACAGGATGGTAAACAGGTAGCCGTTCTGACCCCGACGACGGTGCTCTGCTTCCAGCACTTCGAGAGCTTCAAACGCCGTTTCAGCAAGTTCCCCGTGGTGGTGGAGATGCTCTCGCGCTTCCGGACCGCGAGAGAGAAGAAAGATATTCTGGAGCGGGCCGAGCAGGGCAAGGTGGACATTCTCATCGGCACCCACGCCCTGTTGTCGCAGGGACTGAAGTTTCAAGACCTTGGGCTGCTGGTGGTGGATGAGGAACAGCGCTTCGGCGTGCGGCACAAGGAGCGCCTGAAGCAGATGCGCGCGGCGATTGATGTGCTCAGTATGTCGGCAACGCCGATTCCGCGCACGCTGCACATGTCCTTGGTGGGACTGCGCGATATGAGCGTGATCGAGACTCCGCCCAAAGACCGCATGGCGATTCAGACCATCGTTGCAAAGTTCGACGAGAAGCTGATTCGCACGGCAGTCGAGGTGGAGTTGGAGCGCGGCGGGCAGATCTACTTCGTGCACAATCGGGTGGAGACGATCTACGAACTGGCCTCGAGGATTCGCGAGCTGGTGCCGCAGGCACGAGTTGTGGTGGGTCATGGGCAGATGCCCGAGGCAGAGCTGGAGCGCACCATGCTCGCGTTCATGGACGGCGAGTACGACGTGCTCTGCGCGACCTCGATCATCGAGAACGGCCTTGATATTCCGCGCGCGAATACGATCATCATCAACCGCGCGGACCGCCATGGACTGAGCGAGCTGTATCAGCTGCGTGGCCGCGTGGGGCGGTCGAATCGCAGGGCCTATGCGTATCTACTGATTCCTCCGGAGCAGCAGTTAACCGAGATTGCTCGGCGTAGGCTGGCGGCCTTGAAGGAGTTCTCCGATCTCGGCGCAGGCTTCAAGATTGCGGCGCTCGATCTTGAGCTGCGCGGCGCGGGCAACATGCTGGGCGGCGAGCAGTCGGGGCATATCGAGGCCATCGGATTTGAGATGTATACGACAATGCTCGAGGAAGCGGTGAGCCGCCTGAAGGGCGAGGGTCGCGAGGAGCGGCCGCAGGTGACGGTGAACCTCGGGATCTCGCTGCGTATCGATGACTCCTATATTCCGGAAGAGGGTCAGCGGCTGCGGATGTATAAGCGCATCGCCGGCGCGGAGTCGATGAGCGCGCTGACGGAGGTGCGCGCGGAGCTCGAAGATCGCTATGGCCAGCCGCCGGAGAGCGTGCTGCATCTGCTGATTGCGGGAGAGATTCGGCTGACATGCGAGATGTTGGGGATCGCGCAGATCGAGCGCAAGCGGACGTTGATCGAAGAGCCTAAGAAGGCAGTGACTCCACCTGCGCGACCGAATGTGCAGCGGCCGAGCTTTGGGAGCTGGTCGACGGCACAGCCGCCGCGCGAGCCGCTTGCAGGCCGTCACGGCCAGGCGCCGCAGACGGCAAATCTGCAGTTCTCCACACGCGCTGCAGCAACTCGTCCGGTGACGAACGCGACCGTTGCGCTGCGCGAGACCGCTGCCGTGCGACCATCGAACGCGCCGGCAGCGCAGGCAGGCAAGCTGAAGCCGATGCGCGAGATGCTCTACATCACCTTCAGCGAGAAGCTGCACGCGGCACCACAGGAGGATGGCAAGGGGCTGAATGTGGGGGCACTGATGAAGCTGGTGGCGCGTAACGCAAAGAACGGAGCGCAGCTCACGCCGCAGGGGACGCTACGCTGGCCGCTCTCGAGCGCACAGGCCGACGTGGTGCTGGCGGAGACACGCGAGCTGCTGGAGATGCTTCGTCCGGAGGGTGGCTCGATCTCCTAGCGAAACACCGCGGCATGAAAGCGGGGGCGATATGCGCTACACTTTGCGCATCATGAAATTGTGTCGCCTTCTCGCCCTTCCGCTCCTCGCCACTCTTATGACAAGCCCTACAGTAAAGGCTCAAAACCTCGCTGCTGACGGCGCCAGCCAGACGTTCGACTATTTGAGCAATCAGTACTTCCAGGATATTTATTTCAAGTTTGCTCCCTCAGCGGGCACCAGCGCGGGTCTGCATCAGTACGACTCGCAGCTCGAGGATTATTCAGCGGCCGGCGCGCAGCGTGAGATTGCGGCGTTGCATGATTTCGAGAAGAAGCTGATAGCGATCGATCCTACGGCGCTCGATGCCGAGCCTGCGGCGGACTACCAGATTCTCTTGAACAATGTGCGCGGACAGCTGCTGCAGCTGGAGGTGATTCGCGGCTGGGAAAAGAATCCGGACCAGTATTCGAGCGGCGTGACCAGCTCGATCTTTGTGATCATGGAGCGGCCGTATGCGCCCGTGAATGTGCGGCTGCGCGCCGCGATCGATCGCGAGCAGCAGATTCCGCAGGCCCTGGAATATGCTCGCGCGAACCTGAAGAACCCTCCGCACATCTATACCGAGATCGCTCTGGAACAGATCGACGATGACATCAGCTTCTTCCAGAAAGATGTTCCGACTGCATTCTCCGCCGCTACCGATGCGCAAGCCAAGGCGGATTTTGCAAAGAGCAATGCGGCGGTCATTGACGCACTGAAGAGCTACGCCGCGTGGATGAAGACGGATCTCCTGCCGCGTTCGAACGGCGACTTCCGCTACGGCGCGGACACGTTCTCGAAGGCGCTTGCGTATAACGAGATGGTCGATCTGCCGCTGGATCACCTGCTGCAGATTGGATATGCGGACCTGCACAAGAACCAGGCGGAGTTCGCGCGTGTGGCGAAGGAGATCGATCCGACCAAGACGCCGCAACAGGAGCTGGCTGAGCTGGCGACGATGCATCCGGCGCCGGATAAATTGTTACAGGCATTTCACGATCGCTTCGAATCCGAGATCGGTTTCATTCGCTCGCACCACATCATCACGATTCCAAGCGACGTGCAGCCGACGCTGGAAGAGACTCCGCCATTCATGCGCGCGACGACGCAGGCGTCGATGGACCCCCCGGGACCGTTTGAGAAGAACTCCAACAAGGCGTACTTCAATGTGACGCTGCCGGAGCCGAGCTGGTCCGCGGATCGCACGTCTCAATACATGGCAGCGTTCAACATGGGAACGATTGTTTCGACGAGTGTTCACGAGGCGTATCCGGGCCACTATATCCAATTCCTGTGGACGCCGCAGTTTCCGTCGACCATTCGCAAGGTGCTCGGAGCCAATACCAACATCGAAGGCTGGGCGCACTACTGCGAGCAGATGATGCTGGATGAAGGTTATGGGCAGCCCGGCGCGGGAGCGGCGACGGAGCGCGAGGCCAAGTTGATTCGCCTTGGGCAACTACAGGATGCGCTGTTGCGCGATGCGCGGTTCATCGTCGGCATTCGTATGCACACGGGCGTAGGTGGAGCGCTGACGATCCCCGAGGCTGAGGACTTCTTCGTCAAAGAAGGCTACCAGGCGCGGCCCATCGCGGAGGTCGAAACGAAACGAGGTACAGCGGACGCGCTCTATCTCTACTACACCTTGGGCAAGCTGGAGATTCTGAAGCTGCGCGAGGATGTGCAGAAGAAAGAGGGCGCGGCGTTCAACCTGCAGCAATTCCACGATGACTTTATGCGGCAAGGGTTTGCGCCGATCAAGGTCATTCGCAAGGCAATGCTGCATAACGACAGCCCGGTGTTGTAGACGTTAGCTCTTCGGCTCGGAATATGCCGTGATGGCAGAGCGCAGCCAGTGCAGCTCTTCGGAGCTGAATCGGCTGCGCTCGATCGCTGCAACGTTCGCGCGCAGATGATCGAGCCGCAGCATCGACGGAACGACGATGTGCACGCCGGTGTCGCGCGTGATGGTGTTGAGGACGACGTCCGCGAGGGTGGTATCGTCTGCCGGACGCAGTTTCTCGCGTAGCTCCACGGGGATTTCGGAAGCGCTGGCGATTGTCGTCAGCAACGCCTTGCCTGCGGCGACTCCTGAAGCACCTCCGAAGGGATGATTGGCGATTGCAATGATGTCGGCGCGGGCTGAACGCGGCCGCAGCGCGAGACTCAGGCTGAAAAGATTGCAGGGAAATTGCACGCTCTGCAATACCGGCAGTTGAGCCGCGAGAGCTGCGTCGATTACCTGCGGTTGGGAGGCGACACCGGCGCGGCGAATCTTGCCGGCTGCGATCAGTTGCTCCAGCGCGGCGAGCAGGTCTTGCTGATGGAGCACGCTGGCCGGCGCTTCATGCAGGAAGAGGAAATCCACGTAGTCGGTGCGCAGGGCGCGCAGGCTGAGGTCCAGGCTGGCATGCAGTGCGGCAACGCTGAAGTGCCCGGCAGAGGACATTGCGCTTAGCTGTCGCTGCATTGTCTTGCGGGCGCTCGGAGCAACGTGCAGCAGGGTGCGCGCGATGGGCTTGAGAGCGCGCTTCAGAGGGCTCAGAGGGGTGGGCAAAATGCCGAACTTCGTGGAGAGCAAAACTGAGTCCCGGCGGCCGCGCAGAAACTCGCCGAGCAGGGCTTCGGACTCTCCATAACCATACGAGCGGGCCGTGTCATAGAAGATGACGCCGGCGTCATACGCCTCCGCGAGCGCCGCCAAAGAGGCTTTGCGGCCGACCCGGCCCATGACCGCGGAGCAGCCGAAGCCGAGTGCGGGCGCGCGCATGCCGGAGGCGCCCAGCGCAATCGATTGCATACTCATGCGCCTTGCGCCGCGCGCGGCAACCTGACAGAATCATTTGGCCATCTCAGCCATAACATCCAGTATTCCTCCGGTCCTTCTGGGTTGTACCACGATGATCCCTCTGCGTGCGCTCAAGTTCTGGTCTCGACCTGACGATACGGAAGAGGTAAAACAGTAGAGAGACACCACCATCCATGATTCAGCAAAAGATCCGCAAGGCAGTCATCCCCGCAGCCGGTTACGGCACTCGCTTTCTTCCCGCCACCAAGGCCACTCCGAAGGAGATGCTGCCGCTGGTCGATAAACCGCTGATTCAATATGCCGTGGAGGAGGCCGTCGCCGCCGGCTGCACCGACGTCATCATCGTTACGGGCCGCGGCAAGACGACGATGGAAGATCACTTCGACCGCTCGCCGGAGCTCGAGGCTGCGCTGCGTGCGAAGGGCCGCGCGGATCTGCTCAAGATTACCTGCGCGGTCTCCAAGCTTGCGCGGATCAGCTACGTGCGTCAGCCAGAGGCGCTCGGTCTCGGCCACGCCGTGCTGATGGCCAAGCAGATGGTCGGCAACGAACCCTTCGCCGTGATCCTGCCCGACGACGTCGTGGATGCGGAAGGAGGGTGCCTCGCACAGATGGTTGGAGCCTTCGAAGAGACGCAATCCACGATTCTTGGCACCGAGGTCGTGGAAGGCGCGGCGATCTCGATGTATGGCTGCCTGGACTCCGCGCCACATCCCACCAACCCCCGCTTGGTCGCGGTAAGCAACCTGGTGGAGAAGCCGAAGCCGAACGAGGCGCCCAGTCAGAACGCGATTATCGGACGCTATATTCTTACCCCGCTGATCTTCGAGATGATCGAGCAGCTTACCCCAGGCGCGGGCGGAGAACTGCAGCTCACCGACGCTATCAAGGCGTTGCTGCAGTTCGAGAAAGTCTACGGATTTCACTATACCGGCGTGCGCTATGATGCCGGCGACAAGCTTGGATTTCTCAAAGCGACCGTGGATTTTGCGTTGCAGCATGACAGCGTCGGGCCGGCCTTTCGCCAGTGGCTGAAGACCCAGACCTTCTAGAGCAATTTTCCTGTTGTTGCGAATTGGATTGAGCGACGTAGTGCCGTTTTTCTTGGGGAAAACAGCGTCGAGATCTACGCTTCGCTATACACCTACAGGAAAATTGCTCTAACCTCTCTGCGTCCGTGCTCGGATTCTGTTCATCTGGCGATATGCTGGAAAGTGTCTGAGCGCGCGCGGACCTTCCTGTCCGCGGATGGCGCGACCGCAACCGCCTGAGGACGTCTTGAAGAAGAATCTGCTACCCATTGAAGCCATTGCCGCCAAGCTCAACTTAACCGACAACCTGTATGAACGGCGCAGCCCGATCAGTGCCAAGCTTAGCCTCGAGTTGCTGAAGCAGTCGCCTCGTGGCGAGCGGCGAGGCAAACTGATTCTGGTGACCGCGACCTCGCCGACGGCGTCGGGCGAGGGTAAGACCGTGACTTCCATTGGCCTGGTGCAAGGCTTGGAGAAGATTGGGAAGAGCGCAATCATCACCTCGCGCGAGCCATCGCTGGGCCCGGTCTTTGGCATGAAGGGCGGAGCCGCGGGTGGTGGGAGCTCGCAGATCGAGCCCGCTGAGAAGATCAACCTGCACTTCCACGGCGACTTTCACGCCATTACCTCGGCGCACAGCTTGCTGTCCGCGCTGATCGATTCGCACCTCTTTCACGGCAACGATCTCGATCTCGATCCGGATGCGGTGACATGGCCGCGCGCGGTGGATATGAACGATCGCGCGCTGCGCAACATCGTTGTCAGCGTAACTAGCCCGGAGAAGCGGCAGCGCGACGGCAGCAACCGCGCCAGCGGATTTCTGATCACTGCAGCATCGGAGATCATGGCCATCCTCTCGCTGGCCTCGGGACGCGAGGACCTGCGTCGCCGCATCGCGCGGATTGTTATTGGCCAGAATCGCAAGGGCGAGCCCGTCACGGCTGGGGATCTCCGCGCCACCGGGCCGATGCTGGCGCTGCTCAGCGAAGCCGTGCTGCCGAACCTCGCGCAGACCACCGAGGGAACGCCGGCGATGGTGCATTGCGGGCCGTTCGCGAATATTGCGCATGGAACCAGCTCGGTGATCTCGCACGAGATCGGGCTGCGGCTGGCCGACTATGTCGTCAACGAAACGGGATTTGCTTCGGACCTCGGCTTCGAAAAGTATATGGACCTGGTGATGCCGTCGTCGGGTATCAAGCCGGCGGTTGCGGTGCTTGTGACGACCGTGCAGAGCCTGCGCAACCAGGGCGAAGGAGATCTCGAGCGCGGCTTTAGACATCTCGAAAAACATATCGCCATCGTGCGCGGATTCCATCTGCCGGTCGTCGTCGCGATCAATCGCTTTCCCAACGACACGCCTGAAGAACTCGAAGTGCTGCACCAGTTCTGCGAGGCACATGGTGCGTCGTTCGCCTTGTCGGAGGCCTTCGCCAAGGGCGGCGAGGGCGCTGTCGAGCTCGCCAACAAGATCGTCGAAGTCATCGCCGCGAATCCGCGTGTCGAGCCCATCACGACCTACGCGCCGGAAGATTCTGCGGTGGAGAAGATC
>Ga0302314_10011452_pt1 | contig 15459 bp, 25 predicted proteins | sample III_Palsa_N2_3_FD_200533 | JGI IMG/M metagenome (GOLD analysis project Ga0302314, IMG submission 200533) | Peat permafrost microbial communities from Stordalen Mire near Abisko, Sweden - III_Palsa_N2_3 | ecosystem: Environmental > Terrestrial > Soil > Palsa > Peat permafrost | place: Sweden...
GCCCCGAGGCCACGAGGGTTGAGGCGAGGGCATGCTGGAGCTGGGCATAGCACTGCTTCACAGCGGAGCCATGTTCCGCAACGTCGCTGAGTTGGACGAGGCGGTCGCGGTCCTCAAGGCAGCGGAGAAGCATCCCGATGGCTCAGCCGACAGGTCCCTGGTCTTGACTTCCTTGGGCAATGCCAGGCTGGAGCGCCTTCTGCGCTCCGCCGGGCGCAGCCAGGCCGAGCTGGACACTGTAATAGCGGACCATATGGAGGCAATGCACAGGCGCGTGCCCGGCAGCCAGAACGCGCTCGTCGCCGAGGGAGATTACGGTTTGGCTCTCTTCCGCGCGTATGAGCTGAGCAGGAACCGCGAGTACCTAGATTCGTCGGTCGGCCCGGTGCGACGTGCCGCCGAGCAGACCCCGGCAGGGCATGCCAGGAAAGCCGAGCGGCTGAGCAACCTTGTGTCCGTGCTGGTCACCCTGTTCGAGTGGGACGGCGGCCCGGCCATGCTCGACGAGGCCATCCGGACGGGCCGTGAAGCTGTCGCCACTGCCAACCCCCGCCATGCTCAGCATGCGCCCTGCTTGTTCGGGCTCGCGTCCGGGTTGTTCCGGCGCGGGGAACTGCACGGAACGCTGCTTGACTTCGACGAGGCCGCCGTCCTGTCAGGCCAGGTGGTCGAGGCCACCCCGCCGGGCCACACGTACCGGGCCATGCACCTCATACCCGGCACGCGCAGGCGCTGTGCTATCCGCCTTCCGCCCCGAAGCTGGAGAAGGCAGCCGCCCACCTTGCGCGGGCCGCAAGCCTGCTCCGTCATGACGATCCGGACCGGGCAGTGATCGAGTCGAATCACGGCGCGATCCTCGAAGCACTCGCCAGCCTGACGGACAGCAGCGCGCCCGTGGCGGTCTCGCGGGCGGCGGAGGCGGTCCGCTTGGCCAGGAAGGCGGCCGACGCCATCGGGCCGGAACACAGTGAGTACTCCAACCGGCTGCTGAATCTCACCATCGCCTCAGCTACCCTGGCCCGGCTCAGCGGTAACGCCGCTGTTCTCGACGACCCGGTCACGCGATGCCAGGCGGTCAGGACCCCGGAGCCAGCCGACGTGTCATCGACGATGCTCGCCGCGGGCCTGGCTCACGCCCTGGCCGTCCGGTACGACCTCACCGGGGTCCCGGAGTCGGCGGCTGCTGCCATCGAGGCGTACCAGCTGGCCGCTGGCGATGCCCGGCTGGCGGTCTTCAGGTGCCTCCATGTCGCGCAGGCCGACGCGGTCCTTGCCGCCCGCTGCGGCGAGACCGCTGTGAGCCTGAGCTTGTACACGCTCAAGTGGCACCTCACGTAACACGACCTGGCCATGCATGAAAGGTGTCATGCGCTTTGGATGGTGCTGCGCCCGAACCGCCTCAGCTGGGGCTTGAGGACCTGATCATTCCAGCATCGGGAATCGCCCGGACTGCAGCAACGCCACAATCGCGTCGACCCTCGATCGGGGCGCGGCGTAGTCTGGGTGCGCCCTCAGTACGGCAGCGGCGTTGTGCAGCGTGGCGAGCTGCGCGGCAGCCTGGGCGACGTCCCGACCCGATGCGCTCACGGGGTGAGTGACGAACGCCGGACGGTCGGGGTCGATGCGACCCAACGCGATCGCCGGTGGCACCCGCCGGGCACAGCGGCAGAACGCGTTGGGGTTGACCAGGCCGCAGGTTGATTCCATGAACCCGCGGATTCGAGTCCGCGCCCGCTCCAGGCGCTTGCGAAAGGCAGCCGGCGTGGTGTCGAGGATCCACGCCGCATCGGCCGAGGTGAGCTCGAAGATCTCACCGAGCACGAACGCGACCCGTTCGTGACGCTCAAGGCACTGGAGCATCGCCTGCGTGCAGGACAGCCTCATCTCGTCAGCCAGCACCTGAGCCTCTGGACCCCGGTAGTCGGCCTCGGCCAATCCCTCCGCCAGGCTGTCACGAAACTCGTCAAAGCTCAACAACGTCACCCCGGCGCTGCTGCCACGGCGAAGGTTGAGCAGGTAGTTGACGCCGACCCGATAGGCCCAGGTCAGCAGCTTGGCCTCGCCGCGCCACGCGGCCAGCCGCGTGATGACTCGGATCAGGATCTCCTGGGTCGCGTCCTCTGCGTCCGACGGCCGTCTCACCATCCGCAGCGCCAGCCGGTAGAGCGGATCCTGGAGGAGGCAGATCACCTCCTCCAGGGCCGCCTTGTCGCCGTCGACCGCTCGCGCGACGAGCTCGGTCTCGTCGACGTCTCGGCTCACGCGCCTACCCGGGCCACCGCGGCCGGCACGCGCTGGGCGAGCCAGTCCGCCACCGCCGTCCCGATGTGATCGGGCTGATCCTCCGGCGCCTGGTGGCCGCCTGGCCCGACCGACACGACCTGAGCGCTGGCAAAGGTCTCCGCGGCCCAGCTGATCATCTCCGGCGACCCCAGTCCCACGCTGTTGTCCATCGTCATGAGCAGCTTCGGTACGTCGGGGCTCTCGGCCATCCACCGACCGTAGCCCAGGACGAGCTCGGCCACATCGGCCGGCTCGCCGTCGAGCGGGAACTCGCGAGTCCAGGCCAGCATCGGCTTGCGCGAGGCCGGCTCGAGGAACGGTGCCCGATAGACGTCGAGGTCGGACTCCGCCAGCCCGCTGGCGATGGTGAGCGCAAGGTTGGACTCGATCATCATGTTCTTCTCCAGGATCATCTCCTCCCCCTGCGGTGAGCGAAACCCGCGGAATCGCTCGGCGGCCGCAGGCGCCATCTCATTCCAGCGCACCGGGCGCAGGAACGTTTCGATCACGGCGACGCCCCGCACCCGCGACGCGTGTCGAGCCGCCCAGTCCATGCCCAGAGCACCGCCCCAGTCGTGGCCCACGATCACGACCTCCGACGGGGCGACTGCATCAAACCAGGCGTCTAGATACCGCGCGTGATCAGCGAACCGGTAGGCGATGTCGGGCTTGCCGGATTCACCCATCCCGATCAGGTCCGGCGCCAGGCACCTGGCCCGGTCGGCAACGTGCGGGATCACCTCGCGCCAGCAATAGGACGAGAGCGGATTCCCGTGCAGGAACACGACCGCTACATCACCGTCTCCCGTGTCGCGATAGCTCATGAACGAATCGAGTATTTCAATGGTGGGCATGGTGCCGAGCCTTCCTCGCTGTCTTTTGGTACGAGGTTGGACACCACGATGCTCTTGGTTGTGACCGGCTGTCGAAAATTCTCTGAACGGCCCGGACTCCGCGGGGCGAAGGCTCGGTGGGTCGTCGATATCTTCTCGGCGCATGGAGCGCGGTTCATCGAGACCGACGCCGCGGCCGTGTCCCGCCTGGTGGACCGCCTGGCCGGGAAGGGGCTCGTGGCCCGGTCCCCCGACCCGGCCTCACGGCGGCGCGTCCTGCTCGCGCTAACTCCGCCCGCCGCCGGGCTCGTGCCGATGCTGGTCGAGCTCGCGGACCAGAACGACGAGGCGTTCTTCGGGACACTGCCCCTCGCACAACGAGCAGAGCTGGCCGGGCTGCTCCAGCGCCTGCTCTCCCAAGCCCGCACCGTCAGCCACGATAACCGCGGTAAGAAGGAGAACGAATCATGATCACCGGGGTCGAGAACCTCCAGTCAGCGCAGGCCATCATTCCCACGCCACAAGGCGCCCCGCACGTGCCCAACCCGCGACAAGGCAATCGGGACCGCGATCCCCTAGCACGCGTATTTGCCCGGTCCAGCGAGCTCACCCGGCGTACCTCGTGGGAGCCGCCGCCATGACGGCAGGGTCTGTCAAGTTTTACAGTCCCCCGTGGTGATCGTGATCGTCATGCGCGCCGGGCCCGCGATGGGACTTTGAAATCTTCCGCTTCGCCGTGACGTGCGGTCAGTCTCTGTCCCGCGTCGTCAGCGGCCAGCCGCCTACTGCGAGGTGCGAGCGGACGCGGGCGATGTCGGAGTCGCTGACTGCGGTGCGGGTGATAACGCTGGCGGCCTTCTTGATTTCCCCGGCCGGCTCCGGGGCGGAGGAGAAGGCGAGCTCGTCGGCGATGAGCGTTACCTCATCGTCGGTGAGCTGGCTACCGAGCAAGGCGAACAGCGGGAGGTAATCGTGCTCGGGCACGCCGTCGGGGTAACCCGCGCGCAGCCAGTTGACGATCTTGGCGAGGAAAACGGGAAGCGCCATGTCCTTACCCTGCCTTCTTGCCTTCCGGGCCTCCGGTTTAGTCGTGCGCCGACTCGGGTGGCCTATCTGAGAGCAGGCACCACGACGGCCACACTGCCGCCGACGAGCGCGCCACCATGTGTCCGCGGTGAAGCCGAAGACGATAATCATCGACAGCACGCTCAGCTTAATCCAAGCCATCATCTTGCGGATGACGTCGCCGCGAGCGCGTCACGCAGAGCGGGCGGCGTCGCATACCCGCAGAGTGTCAGTGCCCGGCGGCGGGCCGCTCGGCGGCAATCTCGGCGGTGAGGGCGGCGTGCAGTTCGCTCATCTCATCACGGCGCCTGCCCAGGGCCTCCGCGACCGAACGGTCGCGCCCGTACCAGACGTCCGCCGCCTGCCGCCACATGACCGACACGAGGCCTGCCATCCACCCGGCAAGCCCGGTAACCCGCTGCGGCAGGTCCCCGCCACGAAGGAGGGGGGCCTGAGACGCGACGTGCACGATGAGGTCGTGGGATCGTTCCAGCTCGGGCACGACCCGCAGCACCGTGAGCAGGAAGCGCAGGTCAGAGGCGACGGGGGCCTGCAGCAAGATCCCCCGGACGGCCAGGTCCTCGATCTCCACGTACAGGGCGCCGATGAGCTGCTCACGGCCGGCCAGGACCCAGGCCGTCTCCCAGCAGTGCCCGCGTCGCTACCGCGAGGTTCTCGACGACCAGGCCGAGCAGCTCGATGACCTTGGCCTCGATGGCCTCCAGTTCGCGGTCGAAGTCCCCGCGGGACCATCCCATCCCCAGAGCGTAGCTGGCACCGGCCGCGCGATATGGAGGGTGAACGCGCGCGTTGAGAACAGCTTGTGTAGCTGGACGGTGAAGCGGGCTGCTCAACGCCGGCTGGCGAGGACTGTATTCTGCGGTGATGCCCGCTTCCGGAGCGAACTGCGGCCCGGCCGCGGTGCAAGCTCTCCTGACGGATCTCTGCGGCGCACCCGACCCCGTCGAGCGCTGGGAGCGTATTGAGCCCTGGGCTGTCGCGCGCGTGCTGCTCCGGGGAGCTGACACTGCCCGGACGGTCATCGTGAAATGGGTGCGATCCGGCCCAGCCCTGGCCCGCACCGAACCCTGGCGGCTGCGTACCGAACTGGCCGCGTTGCAGTTCCTGTCCGACGACCTGGGACTCGTGCTTGTCCCGCGCGTTATCGCCGCCGACGTGCGGGCCGGGTTCCTCGTCCTGGAAGACCTTGCGCCCCGTGTCGCCCTGGACCACCTCATCCGCCGCGACGGCGCCGCGGCCTGCCTCGAGCTGCTGACCGCCTTCGCCCGCGCCCGCGGCGAGCTGAGTGCAGCCACCGCCGGCCAGACCGGGACTTATCGTGCGCGGTGCGCCGCCCTGGAACTCCCGGCGCCGGCGGGTGACACGGAGGGCAGGCTCGGCAGACTCTGGGACCATGGGCACGAAGACGCCGCGGCGCTCGGGGCACCCATCGCCGGGCCGGCCGCATCCGAACTGACCGCAGTGCTCGAGGAGCTGAACGAGCCAGGTCCGTTCCTGGCTCTGAGCCACGGGGACGCGGAATCCAACAACATCCTGGTCCGCGAGTCAGGTCCCGCCGATGCCCGCCTGATCGACTTCGAGGCCGCCGGCTACACCCACGCCCTTACCGACGCAGTCTGCCTGCACGTTCCCGGACCGGGGTGGATATCCGTCGGCGACCCGAACGCCTCCGGCCTGGCCGATCAGTACCGCCGCGCTCTGGCCCGGGGCGTGCCCGAGGCGCAGGACGACCGGCGCTACTGATTCGCCCTGGCGGCGGCCTGCATGTCCTGGGCGCTCGTGCGCCTGCACCGGTTTGCCGTGCTCGACACCCGCGCGCCGGGCGATCTCAGCCGGCTGCAGCTTGTGGAGACACTGGAATCCGCCGCCCGGACCGCCGAAGTCCACCGCGCCCTGCCCCACCTAGCCGGCTGGGCCCGGCGCACGGCCGGCGTGCTGCGCCGCCGCTGGCCCGACGCGGACCTGGACCTCACCGACTGGGCGAGGTTCCCGCCCTATTCGCCGCGCCGTTAAAGAAAGCAGCCCATGACAGACCTGCAGACCCTCCTGGCCTCGAACCCGTACCCGGGCCGGGGCGTACTCTGCGCCCGGACCCGTTCCGGCGCGGTCCGCGGCGGCTACTTCCTGACCGGCCGCAGCGCGGCGTCGAAGGACCGGGCACTTCGCGTGGACGGCGACAAACTGGTGGCGGGACCGATTACGCCCGCTGAGCACGACCCGCTGCGCTACTACACGGCCGCCCTGTCCACCGATGACTGGCTCGTGTTCGGCAACGGCGAGCAAGTCGCCCAGGTGACCAGGCGACTGCGCAAGGGCGCCTCGGCCGCTGACTCTCTTGGCGGACTGGAATACGAGCCCGACCCGCCGATCCGTACCTCGCGGATCACCGGATTGCTCAGCCGCGACGGCGGTCGCACGGCAGTGCTCGGCGCCGCCCGCCCGAGCAGCGGCTCCCGGCTGCCTGCCAACGTCATGACGCTCACCGTGCAGGACCTGGAGCCGGGGGAAGCCGTGCTGATGACCACTTACCACTCGGACGGCGCGACCGTCTTGACGGCTGAGCCCTTCGATGAGACCACGATCGCCGCGCACGACGGCACCGGCCTGCTGGAGGAGATCTGGTCTGCTCTGAACCCCGACTTCCGGATTGCCGCTGCCGTCCTGGACCCGGGTCAGGGACCAGCCGGGGCAGTCCTGCGCTTGGCCTGATTCTCTCCCGCTGGCCGGGCGGTTACCAGGGCGCAAGCCTGCGCGCCAGCAAACACCCTGCGCGGGAGGCTGCGGGCAGGGAATGCGCGCCCGGTGACGGCATCCGGAGCCAGTGCCAGCTGGCAGGTTAAATCGTCGATGCGTGGATGCGGTGCCCGGCGCTGGCGGCGGCGTGGGCGTGGGAAGGGAAGTCAGCGGTCCGGGTGAGCGCTTCCGTCAGAGGTCGGCCGGCGAGCTGGGCCCGGTACTCGCGGTAGGGGCTGGTGTCGCGTGCGGTGCCGCGCTGCGGGGGCGGCGAGGGCAGGTGCTGCCAGGTCCTGGTCAGGGCCGGGGCACAGTCGGCGGGCTGCCGCTGGATGAAGCCGGCGGGGTCGGCGCTGTAGCCGAGTTGACTGCGGATGAACCGGAACCCGGCAAAGGACCTCTCGACCGCCCTGCGCGCAGCGGGGTCGAGGGCGGCGAGAGCACGGCCGTACTCGGCAGGATGGTGGAGAATCATGGCGGCGTCGACGGCGGTGATCCACCACACGGCCTCGGTGGCTGCGGCGACCGCCTGCGGAATGTCCGCCGCGCGGGCCCCGGCCAGCCGGCGCAGGGCATCGGACATAGCGGCGACGGACCAGGCAAGCGCACCGTCCCCGGCCGCCGGTCCACCGCCCTGGCTGTCCTGCCCGACGGCGGCCTGCATCGGGTTACTCGCCGGCGAGCCTGTTAGAGACCGCGCGGATAGGTGATTCGGTTATGGTCGATGTGCTGGTCGGGCGTCCCAGCGGTACAGCGTCCATGCCTCGCGGATCAGCCGGCGGACGGTGATGATCGCGTCTGCGAGGTCGAAGAACGCGTCGATGACGTCCTCGTTGCGCTCGCAGCGGCGCTGGAGCCGGTTGGAGTTGCTGTGCCAGGCGTTGGCCCGCTCGGCGTGCCAGCGCTGCCCGGCCTGGATGGGCGCCTTGCCGCCCTTGTGCGCGATTTCCCCTTTCAGGCTGCGGGTTTCCAGCTCGTCGCGGGCAGCGGGGAGTCGTGCCGGTTCGCCGGCCCCGGGGCCCGGCCGGGCGGGATGCCGCGGCCCTCGGCCAGCAGTGACCGCTTCATGCCGAGTTTCCGCCGGTCAACGGGGCTCGGGCCGGCGCATTCCCCGCCGCCGGCGCCTTCAGGACCTGAACCAGTTTCTCGAAGACGACCCGGTCGGAGACCCGGGGCCGATGGCAGCCGGGCGGGTGAGAAGGGGCCATAGCGGGGGCGGTCGGGAAGCAGCGCGGCGAACTGGTCCCAGAGGGGCTCCAGCAGCCATGATGGCATGGCAGGCACAGGGACTCCAGTGATTACGAAGCGTGGTAACTCCGATGATCACGGAACCTGTGCCTAATGGGCACCCTCAGGACACGCCGAGACCCCGCAGATCGCGCCTATCCGCGCGAGCTCTTGGTGCAGACGACGGCGTCGGCATCGTCGATCTCCGAGAAGGCAGCGGCTGGCTCGCTGACCGGATACCGGCCGTGCATGTGGAGTTAACGGTCCGGTGACCCGAGGTGCCTCAGCCTGGCGTGTCGGTGTCGCCGACGAGGCTGGCGGCCTGCGTGAGGAACTCGGTGCAGCGGGTGAAGGTGCGGGCGATGGCGCGTCCGGCGAGCCGCGCCTGGTAGGCGCGGTACCGGCTCAGCTCCCACTGCCGTGCGCGCGACCCGCGCCCGGTGAGGTCCGGCTCGGGCAGGGGGCGCCACGTCCAGGTGACGGCGCCGTCGTCGCCCGCGTCCGCGCGGACGAACCCGGTGGGGCCGACGGACCGGCCGAGCTGGTTTCGGACGTACCGCAGGCCCTCCAGGGTCTCCTCGGTCTTGCGCCGCCGCACGGTTCCGCTCGCGAGGGCGTTCTCGTAATCATGCGGGTGGTAGCGGACCAGGGTGGCATCGACCAGCGTGACCCACCACACCGTCTCGCCCACGGCCGCCGCCAGGCGGGACAGGTCCCAGGCCCCCGCGGCGGCGAGCCGTCCCGATGACTCGGTCATCGCCGTGACGGACCAGTCGATCGCGACGGCTGGCGTAGCCGCCACGCCGGCGTGCTCGCGGTTCCACGCCATCCGGCAGCGGGCCGAGCAGTACCGGGCGTGCTCGCGCCGCGGGGTGAACGGAGTCCCGCACTGCGCGCACTCCCGGACTTCCGCCACCGCTCGATGCTATGCGCTGCGGTGCGGGACACGGCAGACGCCGATGCGGACATATTTTGCCCTAAAGACATACCTCGTTCATCTTCGGTTCACTCTCAAGTCGGCGGCGAGTCGCCTGAACTGCGTAACTTGCGTAGCACGGGCGACTTCGGGTGCCCGGTCGACCGCGGCAGCGGCCGGCAGCCGTACGAAGCTGAACCGGAACCGGGGCCGGATGGTCGGGCTCGTCTTCTCCGCCCAGGCCGTCGGCCTCATCATCGGCCCGCTGGCCGCCCTCGCGCTACTCGGCGGCGGCGCCGGTCCCGCTGCCACCTGGCGCATCCTGCTCGGCCTGGGCGCCATCCCCGCGGCCGCCGCCGTCTGGCTGCGCCGCAAGATGCCCGAGCCGCCCGCTACCAGGCCCAGGCCACCGGCCAGCCGCAGCCCGGCACCCCCGTGCCCGCGCCTTCGGGCCTGCGGGCGTTCCTGACCAGCCGCAGGCTCCTGGTGCTCCTCGCCGGGACAGCGGGCTGCTGGTTCCTGCTCGACTACGCCTACTACGGCAACACGATCTCCACCCCGCAGATCATCGCCCTGCTCACCCCGCACGCCTCCCAGACCACCACGATCGCGATCCAGCTCGCGATCTTCGCCGTCGCCGCCGTGCCCGGCTACGTCCTCGCGATCGCCCGGATGGACCGGTTCGGCCACCGCAGGCTCCAGCTCGCCGGCTTCATCATGATGGGCGCCTGCTTCGCCGTGATCGGGCTGGTCCCCGGCATGACCACGATGGTCGTCCCGTTCCTGCTCGCCTACGGGCTCAGCTACTTCTTCACCGAGTTCGGCCCGAACGTCACGACGTTCGTCCTGCCCGGCGAGCTGTTCCCCACGCGAATCCGCGCGACCGGCCACGGCATCTCAGCCGGCGTCGGGAAACTCGGCGCGTTCATCGGCGTGTTCCTGTTCCCCGTCCTCCAGCAGTCCCTCGGCCTGCGCGGCACCCTGCTCCTCACCGCCGGCATATCAGCCCTCGGCGCGCTGCTCACCCTCGTCTTGCCCGAGCCAGCCGGCCGCAGCCTGGAGGAAATATCCGGCGAAGCGGACGTCATCGCCGCCGCCGAGCTGGTCATCCGCGACGCCGCGGAACCAGCCCCGGCCGGCTGAGACCGCCCGGCCGCGATCATTCGCCTCGCCTGGCCGGGTTCCCATCCCCCGGGCCACGGCCACCAGTGCGAGGGCAGCCGCGGGTTTCACTGCCGGTCAGCTGAGCCGGGACGGTTACGCTCCCCTGGTGAGCACCTGGGAACCCGCGATGGCCGGCGTGCTGCGGCTGCCCTCGGGCCGGCTCGTCCGCGGACGGGGACTGAGCAGGCCCCTCCCCGCAGGGGCGACGCCGAACTTCGCGCTGTACCTGCTCGGCCGCCGGCCGCCGCCCGTCCCCTGGGAGGCCCGTTGGGTCCGCTGGCCCGACTTCCGGCTCCCGATTGACCAGGCCGACACGGCGGACGCGCTGCGCCAGGCGTGGGCACGGGCGGAAACCGAGCGCGTCGAGATTGCCTGCGCCGGCGGGCTTGGCCGCACCGGGACTGCACTGGCCTGCCTAGCTGTCCTCGACGGACTGCCCGGCGACCAGGCGGTCGCCTACGTCCGAGAGCACTATGCGGTACGTGCCGTGGAAACCCCCTGGCAGCGCCGCTTCACTACCCGGTTCCAACAGCAGCAGTAGGCGGTCTTCTGCGCTGGCGATCTCGGGCCGCCGAACCAGCAGCCGCGCCAGGCTTTCAGGAACTGATCTTGACCCGTGCGCCGCACCCGGCTGCAACCGTTCGGTGATGTAGTCGATGCAGGCGGTCAGCGCTTCCACGTCGGACGGGTCGACCGAGGCGTACATCGCGATGCGCAGCTGGTTGCGCCCCAGCTTGCGGTAAGGCTCGGTGTCCACGATCCCGTTGGCCCGCAGTACCTCCGCGACCGTCGCAGCGTCGACCGAGTCAGCGAGGTCGATCACCCCGGTCACCCGGGAGCGCTGAACCGGGTCGGCCACGTACGGGGTGACGTACTGCGATTTCTCCGCCCACGTGTAGAGACGGGACGCGGAGTCGGCGGTGCGGGCAGCGGCCCATGGCGGGCCGCCGTTGCGGTTCATCCAGCCGAGCTGGTCGGCCAGCAGGAAAAGGGTAGCGATGGCCGGGGTGTTGTAGGTCTGGTCCCTGGCCGAGTTGCTGATCGCGGCGGGCAAGTCGAAGAAGGCGGGGATGTACCGGCCGGACCCGGCGATGCCCGCAGCGCGTTCCAGCGCGGCCGGAGAGAACGCGGCGATCCAGAGTCCGCCGTCGGATGCGAAGTTCTTCTGCGGAGCGAAGTAGTAGACGTCCGACTGAGTGACGTCCACCGGAAGGCCGCCGGCGCCAGAAGTGGCATCAACCAGTATCAGCGCGCCGTCGTCCGCCCCGGCCACCCTCTCGACCGGCATCGCGACGCCGGTGGAAGTCTCGTTGTGGGTGAGAGCGTAAGCATCAACGCCGGACTCGGCGACCGGGAACGGGCGGGTGCCGGGGGCGACGGTGATGACGGACGGCTCGGCCAGCCAAGGGGCCGCCTGAGCCGCCTTGGCGAACCAGGGCGAGAACTCACCGAACGACAGGTGCTGCGACCTTTCGCGGATCAGGCCGAAAGCAGCGATATCCCAGAAGGCGGCGGCACCGCCGTTGCCGAGCACAACCCGGTAGCCATCGGGGAGCGAGAGGAGGTCGCGCACGCCCTCGCGCACGCTGCGGACCAGTTGCCTGACCGGGTCCTGGCGGTGAGACATGCCGATCAGCGAGGTCCCCGTGGCGGCGAGAGCGGCGAGCGCCTCCTGGCGCACCTTAGAGGCCCGGCGCCGAAGCGGCCGTCAACGGGCTTGAGGCCACCGGGGATTTCGATCTGAGCCACGCAGGCACCGTACGGGATGCCGCCAAGCGTGGCAACGCACGGGTTCACGGCCGGAGATCAGCTTGTTCCGCGTGCCCGGCAAGACGCGGCGGACCCGCACCGAGGGGTTGTGGTCCTTCGCCGCCGCTCACCTGCTCAGAAGCGGCACCGCGTTGACCGCTACTGGTCGTGTTGCCAGGCGGACTGGAGCGCGGCGAGGGCGGCGTGGAATCCGGGGAAGGTCTTCTTGACGCAGCCCGGGTCGTCCAGGGTGATGCCGGGGATACGCAGGCCGGCGACGCTGAAGGCCATCGCGATGCGGTGGTCGCCGTGGCAGGCGATGCGCGCCGGCCGGGGCCGGGCCGGGCCGATCTCGATCCAGTCGCGGCCCGCCTGGACCGGCACGCCCTTGAGCGCGGACCACAAGGTGGCGTCCGTGTGGCTGCCGGTGCCCCTGGCCTGCGTGACGCTGACAAAGCACGGCTGGCCGCCGAATTTCTTACGGGACCTCGGGCTGATCCCCAGCTCCTCGAACGCTTCCCGCTTCACGCTCCGCTGAGCATCCCCGCCGTCATCGACATGGCCGCCCGGGAGCAGCCACAGCTGCGCCTTCCGGAATCCACGAGCATGATCGAGCGCTCTGCCGCAGTCTTCCAGCCGCCCGCGTCCGGCGGAATCCGCCCGAATACTGACAGGACTGCTCAGGTATAAGTGCGCCGACGGCGGATATGGGCCGCCCAGACCAGCAGCGCCAACCCCACGATGACCGCCGCCCCGCCGAGCAGCGCGAACGATGAGTGACCCGACATGCCCGAGCCGTGCATCGCGCCCGACCCTTGAGCGATCCACACCGCCCCCAGCGCGCAAAAGACGACCCCAGCGATACCGCGAATCCACACCACGCTCTCCGATCTTTCCGAGCAACTCGGGCCCGGCTAGAGGCTCCGTACCGTTCTATACGGATCTCCGCCGAGAACAGATTGCCCGTGCGCCGCCATAGGGCATCATGTCGGCGCTCAAGTAATTCGGCTCTGGCGATGATCACGTGACGCTCCGTTTAGGCGGCGATGAGTATCTTGTAGGGTTCCATCACCTCGTCGTAGCGTTTGAACTGCGATTTCACGGCTGGCCGCGAGCGGTCATGCTGCCCGTTCGTACTCGTTGATCAGTCCGCCAAGGATCCTCCGCCGCTGGATTCTCGCCGCCGCAAGGTCACTGGTCGCGGCCATGGTGGTGATGTCGTCGCAGTCCGGCGGTCGCAGGTTCCGGCCCCGGTGCGGGCGATGCCAGTTGTAATGGGTGGCGTACTCGTCCAGGACCGCGCGCAGGTGCCGCGGCCCGGCGATCAGCATCCGGCCGGTGACCTCGGCCCGGACGGTGCGCACCCAGCGCTCCGCATAGGCGTTCGCTCTGGGGCTGCGCGGCGGGATCTTCACCACTTCGATCCCCGCGCCGGCCAGCGCCGCGTCGAACGCCTCGGTGAACTGCCCGGCCCGGTCCCGGATCATGAACCGGAACCGTTCAGCGCGCTCTCCCAGGTCCATCAGCAGGTTCCGCGCCTGCTGGGTGGTCCACGCGCCGTCCGGGTGCGCGGTCACGCCCAGGACATGGATATGGCGGGTGCCGACCTCGATGACGAAGAACACGTACAGGCGGCGCAGGGTCACCGCGCAGTCGACAGGAAAGAAGTCGCACGCCGGCATGGTCTCTGTGCCGCCGGCCAGCAGCAGCAGTCGGCCCTCGCCCGCGTGGATCACCACCTTCGAGGAGCGGTCGCGGCTGGATCCGAACCGGATGCCGCGGGGCCGTGAGTGCGCGGCCAGCGGCCAGGTCACAGACCTGGCGCTGATGCCAGGCGAGGCACGGGCCAGGGCGCAGGGCCGGGTGGCCTTGCCGTACGACATCCGGATCAGGGTCAGGCCCTTCACCGACGAGGAGTGGGATCGGGTCCTTGACGCGATCTCCTCCCATGTCGGCCGCGCGGCGGCGCTGCTGGACGGTGAGCTGCCGCCCGACCTAGCCCAGGACGTGGCCAGCACCGGGCTGGATCTGGTCCCGGGCGTCGCGGAGGTCGGGCCGCGGTGCACCTGCCCCGACGATGCCGAACCCTGCAAGCACTCGGCGGGCGCGTGCTTCCTGGTCGCCGACGCCCTCGACGCGGACCCCTTCGTCCTGCTCCTGCTGCGCGGCCGGACCCGCGACGAAATCCTGGCGGGACTCCGGTCCCGGCGCCGCGCGGCGGAACCGGCCCCGGCCGGAGAACGCGCGGACGCCGTGCAGGACCCTGGCGTCGACGCGCGAGAGGTCTTCGCCGCCCGGCCGAAACGAGGCCCCATCCCCACGCCGCCGCTGCCTCCCGCGCATGCCGGGCATCCGTCGGCCATACCGGTGGACCCGCCCGCCTCGTACCCGGGACTGCCCAGTTCCGCGCCATGCCGTCAGCACGATCTGGGATGCCACGATGGCATCCACAGCGGAAGCCCGCCACACGCGCCCATGCACGCTGCGGCGCGCGGACGGGCCGGACGACCGGGGAAATGCAGGAGATCCCGGGCTGGCGGCGAAAACACTCGGCGGCAACTCACAGCGTAGCACTCGGTGCTACCCTGTGAATATGAGCATGCCTGAGATCACGCAGCGGGACCTGCGGTCGAGATCGCGGGAAATCATGGACGCCGTCGAGCACGGGCAGTCTTTCACCGTCACCCGCGACGGCCACCAGATCGGGGAGCTGATCCCCATCCGGCGACGACGCCGGTTCGTCCCCCGGCAGGAGTTCGCGGCGATGTCACGCAACGCGCCAGGAAGCGACCTGGATGCCTTCCGCGCCGACCAGGATGCGACCGCCGACCACGAGGACAGCGATCCCTATGAGCGGTGAGGCCCCGGACCCGGCAGCGAAGCCGCCCCGGCAGGGCCTGCTCGACACCAACATCCTGGTCCTGCGCCGCTGGATCGATCCCGCGGAACTCCCGGACGAGATGGCGATCAGCGCTATCACCCTCGCGGAACTGTCCGCCGGGCCGCACCAGATCCGCCCCAACGGCGAGCAAGATCTGTACGACGAGCACGAGGAACGTGCCCGCCGCACCGAGGCCCTGCAGCGCGCCGAGAGCGAGTTCGACCCGGTCCCCTTCGACGCCGAGGCCGCCCGGGTATACGGCCGAGTGACCGCCGCCGTCGTCGCGGCGGGCCGCAAGCCGCGAAAACGGATCGCCGACCTGATGATCGCCGCCACCGCCATCGCCGAGGAGCTGCCGCTGTTCACCACTAACCCCGGCGACTACACAGGCCTGGAGAAGCTCATCCGCATCGTTACCCTCACCCGCCCGCCCCTGCCGCACGAGAACAAACCCGGCCCCGCCTGAAGCGACTGGGACCCAGCCCGCACTGTACCGATTGGTCTAGACCACGGAGGTCCGGGTATCAGCACGGATTCAGCACGCGGTCCGGAAACAACGGGAAATAACCGGCACGTTTCGGACAATG
>Ga0302314_10011454_pt1 | contig 15458 bp, 10 predicted proteins | sample III_Palsa_N2_3_FD_200533 | JGI IMG/M metagenome (GOLD analysis project Ga0302314, IMG submission 200533) | Peat permafrost microbial communities from Stordalen Mire near Abisko, Sweden - III_Palsa_N2_3 | ecosystem: Environmental > Terrestrial > Soil > Palsa > Peat permafrost | place: Sweden...
GGCGGCGCCGGTGCCGCCGCGGCCGGTGCCGCCGCGCCGGTGGTGACGCCGGGCAGGGCGCCGCCGAACGCGAGCTGCGCCCCGGCCCCGACCTCCTCGACGATCGGGTTCTCCTGGATCTCGAACTGCCGGTTGAACAGGTTGCCGACCGACTCTTCCTTGATCCCGTCCATCATCACGTTGAACATCTCGAAGCCCTCGCGCTGGTACTCGACCAGCGGGTCGCGCTGCGCCATCGCGCGCAGGCCGATGCCCTCGCGGAGGTAGTCCATCTCGTACAGGTGCTCGCGCCACTTCTGGTCGAGCACCGACAGCACGACGAGCCGCTCGATCTGCCGCATCAGGTCGGGGGTGAGCTCCTGCTCGCGCCGGTCGTAGGCCTCCTGCGCGTTCTCCTGCACCATCTCCGTGATCAGGTCCGACGTCAGCCCGGACTTGTCGCCGCCGGCCTCGTCGATCACGTTGTCGGTCGGCAGCGAGATCGGGAACAGCTGCTTGAACGCGCGCCACATCTTGTCCAGGTCCCACTCTTCTGGGTACCCCTCAGCCGTGGCCACGGTGACGTACGAGCTGATTACCTCGTCGATCATCGAGCGGACCTGCTCGTGCAGGTCGGCGCCCTCGAGCACCTGGCGCCGCTCGCCGTAGATCACCTGCCGCTGCCGGTTGAGCACGTCGTCGTACTTGAGCACGTCCTTGCGGATCTCGAAGTTCTGCGACTCCACCTGGGTCTGCGCCGACCGGATGGCCCGGGAGACCACCGAGTTCTCGACCGGGACGTCGGGCGGGATGTTCAGCCGGTCCATGATCGCCGCAACCCGGTCGGAGTTGAACATCCGCATCAGGTCGTCCTCGAGGGACAGGTAGAACCGGGACTTGCCCGGGTCGCCCTGGCGGCCCGACCGGCCCCGGAGCTGGTTGTCGATGCGCCGGGACTCGTGCCGCTCGGTGCCGAGCACGTAGAGGCCGCCGGCCGCGACGACTTCCTCGTGCTCCGCCGCGACCGCGGCCTTGGCCTTGGCGACCGCCTCGGGCCAGGCGGCCTCGTAGTCCTCCGGGGTGTCCACCGGTGACAGGCCGCGCTGGTGGAGTTCCAGGTCGGCGATGAAGTCCGGGTTGCCGCCGAGCATGATGTCGGTGCCCCGGCCGGCCATGTTCGTCGCGACCGTGACCGCGCCCCGCCGCCCGGACTGCGCGATGATCGTCGCTTCCTGCTCGTGGTACTTGGCGTTGAGCACGTGGTGGGGCACGCCCCGCCGCTTGAGCAGCACCGACACGATCTCGGACTTCTCGACGCTCACCGTGCCCACCAGGACGGGCTGCCCGGCCTGGTGCCGCTCGACGATGTCCTCGATGACCGCGTCGAACTTCGCCTGCTGGGTCTGGTAGATGACGTCGGTCTCGTCGGCCCGGACCATCGGCCGGTTGGTCGGGATCGGGACCACGCCGAGCTTGTAGATCTGCATGAACTCGTTGGCCTCGGTCTGCGCCGTGCCGGTCATGCCCGCGAGCTTGTCGTAGAGCCGGAAGTAGTTCTGCAGCGTGATCGTGGCGAACGTCTGGTTCTCGTCCTTGATCTGCACGCCTTCTTTGGCCTCGATGGCCTGGTGCATGCCCTCGTTGTACCGCCGGCCGTTCAGGATGCGGCCGGTGAACTCGTCCACGATCAGGACCTCGCCGTTCATCACGACGTAGTCCTTGTCCTTCTTGAACAGCTCCTTGGCCTTGAGCGCGTTGTTCAGGAAGGACACCAGCGGCGTGTTGACCGGGTCGTAGAGGTTGTCCATGCCGAGCTGGTCTTCGACCTTCTCGACGCCGGACTCGGTGATGCCGACGGTGCGCTTCTTCTCGTCGACCTCGTAGTCGCCCTCGCCGTCCTCGCCCCGGCGCAGCCGGGGGGCGAGCGAGGCGAACACGGTGTACCACTTGGAGTTCTGCTCGGCCGGGCCGGAGATGATCAGCGGGGTCCTGGCCTCGTCGACGAGGATCGAGTCCACTTCGTCGACGATCGCGAAGTTGTGGCCGCGCTGCACGCACTCCTCAAGCGACCAGGCCATGTTGTCGCGCAGGTAGTCGAAGCCGAACTCGTTGTTGGTCCCGTAGGTGACGTCGGCCGCGTAGGCGGCCTGGCGCTCGGGCGGCGTCATGTCGGCCAGGATCGCCCCGACCTCGAGCCCGAGGAAGCGGTGCACCCGGCCCATCCACTCGGAGTCGCGCTTGGCCAGGTAGTCGTTGGTCGTGACGACGTGCACGCCCTTGCCCGCCAGGGCGTTCAGGTAGGCCGGGAACACGCCGGTGAGCGTCTTGCCCTCACCGGTGCGCATCTCGGCGATGTTGCCGAGATGCAGGGCCGCGCCCCCCATGAGCTGCACGTCGAACGCGCGCTGGCCCAGGGTGCGCTTGGCCGCCTCGCGGACCGCGGCGAATGCCTCGGGAAGGACGTCGTCGAGCGTCTCGCCGTCCGCGAGCCGCTGCCTGAACTCGTCCGTCATCGCCCGCAGGTCGGCGTCGCTCATCGCGACGAAGTCGTCTTCGACAGAGTTGATCTGCTCGCTGATCCGCTTAAGGTTACGCAGGATCTTGCCTTCGCCCGCGCGAAGGATGCTATCTAGGATCGAAGGCACTTTACGTCGTGCTCCTTGCGACAGTACTGAGTGAGCCTGGGCGGACCGGGTTGGCTGAACGCGCCACGCAAGCCATCGTAGGCGAGATGGGGGCCGGCTTCCGAGTCCCCGCGACCGTTGGGGTATTTTCGTGACTCAGGATAGTAGGCCGCCTAGTTGGAGGAGGAGTCGTGACCGAGCAGTCATCGGGTACCGTGCAGTCATCAGGCACCGTGAATGACGAGGACGCAGTCACGCTGCTACCTGGTGCTCCCCACTCGATGGAGCACAACTCCGGCAGGCCCATTTCCTGGGTCGCGGTCACGGTCATCATCGTCGGCTTCGTCATCGGCGGTGTCGCGTTCATCCCGCACCCGACCTGGTGGGCCATCTGGGTCGGGGCCGGCGTCGCGGCGGTGGGCTTCATTTTTATCGCGTTCACTAATGCGGTCAACGAAGACTGGTACTAAAAAGTCCCCGTCCCCGGAATGTCAGACCCCCGCGCTACTGTCATGGGCGTGGGAGAGTCGGCCGGGTCCGTTCGCTATGAAGAGGCAGGTTCAGCCCGGGGCGACCTGGAGCTGAGTGCTGATGAGCACCGGCGGCTGACCCTTTATTCTCAGGGGTTCCTCGGGGCCGCGGCCAAGCGCGGCGGGGTGACCGGGGCGCTGCGCCGGGTCAGCGCCGTGCAGCTCGACACGATCAGCGTCCTCGCGCGTTCGCACGAGCTCGTCGCGTACGCGCGGCTCGGGCCGGTCGGGCGGGACGCGGTCGAGAACGCGTATTGGCCGTCAGTCAGGCCCAAGACGTTCGAGTACTGGGCGCACGCCGCCTGCATCCTGCCGATCGAGGACTGGCCCTACTACGGCTGGCGGCGGCGCTCGATCACGGCCCGGGGCCAGCGCTGGCACAAGGTCTCCGATCAGGCCTGCGCCGAGGTCCTGGCCCGGCTGCGGGGCGAGGGACCGCTGACCGCGACCCAGCTCGGCGGGGCGAAGGCGGGCGGCCCCTGGTGGGACTGGTCCGAGGTGAAGATCGCGGCCGAATGGCTGCTCGACACCGGACAGGCGGTGTGCGTGCGGCGCACCGGCTGGCGGCGGGTCTACGACCTGCCCGAGCGGTCCATCCCCGCGCCGCTGCTCGAGCTCGCGCCGACCGACGACGAGTGCCTCGCCTATCTCGTCGCCGCCACCACCCGGGCGCTGGGCGTGGCCACCCACGCCGACCTGATCGAGTACCAGCGGCTCAACGGGCACGGCCTCAACCTACGCGGCGGCGCGGCGCTCGACGCGGCGGCCGAGTCGGCGGGCCTCATCCCGGTCACCGTCCCCGCCGGAAGCAAGCCGGTCCGGGCCTGGGCCGACCCGGCCGCGCTGGCCTGGCTGTCGGCCCGCGGGCGGGGCACGCATCGCACCGCGCTGATTTCCCCGTTCGACTCGCTGATCTGGGACCGGAAGCGGACGCGCCGGATGTTCGGCTTCCACCACCTCTTCGAGCCCTACGTGCCCAAGGAGAAGCGCGAGCGCGGCTACTTCACGATGCCGCTGCTGGCGGGCGGGCAGATCGTCGGCTGGGTGGACCCCGCCCGCGAAGGCAAGACGCTGGTCGCCCGGAACGTGTTCCTGGAAAAGCCGGCGGCCGTCGCGCCCATGGCCCGGGCGCTCGCCGAGGCCGCCCAGTGGGTGGGATGCGAGAACGTCCGGATCGAACGGGCCGCGCCGACTGCGCTCGCTCAACCGCTCGTCACGGCGTTGCGGGCGCTCATCGGCGGCTAGCTAATCTCGATCAGCTTCTCCCTGACCGCGATCATCACGGCCTCCATCCGGGAGTGGATCTGGAGCTTCTCCAGGATGTTGCGGACGTGGTTCTTGACCGTGTTCTCGGAGATGAACAGCTCCTTGGCGATGTCGCGGTTGTTCATGCCGCGGGCCACCAGGCGGAGCACCTCCATCTCCCGCTCGGTGAGCTTCGGGGCCGGCGCGTGCTTGGCCGGCTCCTCCTCCGCGTCGCGGCGGGCGAGGGTGGCGAACTCGCTCAGCAGCTTGCCGGCCATGGACGGGTTGATGAGCGACTGGCCGCCGTGCACGCTGCGGACCGCCTCGGCCACCTCGTCGAGCGGGATGTCCTTGAGCAGGTAGCCGCTGGCTCCCGCCCTGATCGCCTCGAAAAGGTCCTCCTCCTCGTCGCTGATCGTCAAGATCACGATCTTGGCGGAGGGGGCGATGTCCTTCATCTGCCGCGCGGCCTCGATGCCGTTGATCTTCGGCATCCGGATGTCCATCAAGACGACGTCGGGCAGCGCCTCGCCGGCCTTCTGCACCGCCTCGGCGCCGTCGGAGGCCTGGCCGACGAGGTCGATGCCGGCTTCCTCCTTGAGGACCATCTCCAGGCCCCGGCGGAAGAGGGCGTGGTCATCCGCTATCAGCACCCGGATTGGCTCCGCGCTCGGCCTGCCCGTGCCATCCTGGGTTACCAGTACGGCGGCTGGCACCGATACCGGCACCGGTACGGCGAGGGGCACACTTTTGCTGGCCCGGGACCGATCGGTCACGGCCGCTCCTTCCGCTGCGTTCGCAGTTCACGCACAGGATAGGACATGTAACTGAATTTCCTGCATTCCCCGCGAGCGGGTGGGGTACCTGGGACTGCAGGTACCCCACACCGTCGCGGGATCAAGCTCTCAGACCCATAGTCTCTCAGGTCGGGGCTTCGGGCTAGTGCCCGGCGTGGTCGTCGACGAGCCGGATGACACCGTAGTCGTAGCCACAGCGCCGGTAGATGACGCTGAACTTGCCGCACCCGCTGTCGTGGTAGGCGAAGAAGTCGTGCCCGACGAGCTCCATCTCCAGCAGGGCCTGGTCGATGGTCATCGGCTGCGAGGCGTGGAACTTCTCCCGGACGATCAGCGGTCCGTCACCCTCCATCTGCATCGGCAGCACGCCGGAGATGAGCTCGTCCCGCAGGTCCTCGAAGTCCCGGGACCCGTTGTCACCGGGCAGCGACGGCAGCGGAATCCCCGTCTCCGGCCGGCGGTGGCCGTGCGCCTTGCCGTTGGACCTGCCGTTCGCCTTGCGCCCGACCGGCGTGCCGTTGAGCATGGCCGCGTCATCGGGCGCCGGGATCGCCGGGATGGCGACGTCGGCCAGGGCGGCCGCTTCCGCCGTCATGGCGGCCGCCTCGGCGGGCGCGGCCGCCACCGCGGCGAGGGCGTCGGTGGAGCGCACGGACAGGTCGCCGCGGCGGGTCTTGCGCCGCTCCGAGGACTTGCGCAGCCTGCCCTCGAGCTTGGCGTAAGCGAGGTCGAGGGCCGCGTAGCGGTCGTCGGCCGACGCCTCGGCCCTGATCGCGGGCCCTCTCGATCTGATCGTCAGTTCCACCCGCTCACTGTGGTCCGCTTGCCTGGGGTTGCGCTCCGTCGATATTTCGACGTCGACGCGTATCGCGTCGTGATCGAGCTTCTCGAGCCTCGCCAGCTTCACGCTGGCGTGCCTACGGAAGCGCTCGGGAACGCTCGTGTGCCTGCCCTTGAAGGTGATGTCCATCGATCCCCCTACGGCGTCAGATGACCAGTAGTGGGCACTCGCCCGGCCGACTTGGTCTTCGACCCCACATCCGCCTGCTGAGGGGTTCGCGGCCTTCTGTGGCCACTACTGCCCTTCTCCCGGTGGCGGGGAACCATGTATCCCCCGTCGGGGCAGGACTTACTTCTAAGCCGCACCGTGATCAGTCGACAAAAAGTCGCCTTACGTGGACCGTTTCGCCTGCGGCTGGCATCGGCTTGCCAGGTAGGTCCTCCGGGCGGGACTACCGCTCCGAGGGCCTGCCCGACGCAACCACGGACCCGGGCGAGTGCCATGCATGCACGTTAGTCCGCCTGAGCGGAAATGTCAGGTAGGACATTGGTTGCAAAAATTCACATAGCCGCCAGATAGCGACGTTTCACCGTGAAAGTTTTTCGCAAACGGGGGCTTTACTAGCCCGGATACGCCGGCGAGACGCCGCTGGTGATCGGCATCCAGGACCCGGTGAGGCTCGCGTCGTAGGCCATCCGGCCCTTCGCCAGGCCGGCGATCAGGACGTAACCAGAACTCGCGGAGATCGACTGCATCCCGGGCGTGGCCGACAGCGGCGTCGCGGCCCCGCCGTTGACCGGGTACTCGGTCACCGCGGGACCCGACTCGGTCTGGGTCAGGGTGATCACGTTATCGGCGCCGTACCAGGTCAGCGAGGCGAACGTGGTGCCGATCCGGGTGGGCACGTCGAACGGGGAGAGCGCGATCCGCAACGTCGGCTCCCGGGGGTTCGCTCCCTGCTGCCAGGAGATCGCCCCGAAGTACAGCGAGGAGCCGCCCACGACGATCGCGGCCCGGACTCCGTCGGGGGCGACGCTCACCGCGGTGAGCGGCACGGACAGGTTGCCGATGCCGGCGGAGCTCACCACGCTGGCCGTGATCGGCTGGCTCTGGGGGGCGGCGGCGCGCAGCATGACGATCTGGTTGCCGCTCGTCGTCCACAGGTCGTCGTTGGCGTCCCAGCTCATCGTGGTGTAGCCGGTGCCGCTCCGCTTGGTCAGCTTGCCGCCGAGCGGGCCGATGGACAGGTTGCCGCCGTGGTCGATGACGGCCAGGTAGTTCCCGTCGGGAGAGACCGCGACCTGCGTGTAGCCGGCGCCGACCAGCTCCACCTTAACCGGCGGGCCGCTGATGCCGTCGCGGCTCATCACGTACCCGCCGTCGAGGTAGTAGAACGTCGACTTCGGCCCGCTGCCGCTGGCCGGGCTGTACTTGGTGTTGCTGTCGCGCTGGACCGGGTTTCCCTGCGAGTTGCCGGGCGGGATCCACGGCTTGCCGCCGACCTCGACCTCGACCGACTGCACCGCCTGCCCGCCCTGCCCCGATCCGGACAGCGTCCAGACCAGCTGCGCGGAGATCTGCTGCATCGCCGCGGCCGAGGCCTTGGCGATCGTGCCCCCGAGATCCACGACGGCGGTCACGCCGTCGAGGGTGACGTTGCTGATGGTCGTCCCGGCCGGGAGGGACGTCCGCGTCGCGCCATCGGACAGCCAGTCCTTCGGCGGCTTGACCAGGTCGTAGACCATCCCGTTCATCAGGTCCGCGGGGGTCGCCTGCAACGGCACGTAGACCGGGTCGGGCACCAGGTACCGGCTGGTCGGGTCGAGGAAGTACAGGTTGCGGAGCTGGTAGTCGCTCTTGAACGAGTCGCTGGTCAGGAGCAGTTCCTGCGGGGCACTCGAGATCCGCCACTGCTGGGCCGCGTTCTTGACCAGCGCGATGGTCGGCTGGGCGCCGAGTGATCCTTGCGGCGCCGAGGTCGACGGGACCGCGTAGCTGCCGTACCCGGCCAGGTTGGAGCCCGACAGGTTGGCCAGGACGGACCCGGTGATGGTGACCGCCGCCTGCTTCTGCGGGGGCGGGGGCTTCACCGCCTTCTGGCCCTTCTTCGGTGTGGCCTTCGGCTTCGCGGCGGCGATCACCGTGTAGACCGGCGCCTTCACGTTGGGGCCGTCGCTGTACACCGTCGCCGACCAGGACGGGTTCCAGGCCTCGCTCTCCTGCGGGGTCATGTACTCCCGGGCCACCTGCCAGTTGTCACCGAAGCTGGCGGAGGCGGCGAGGAACCCCGCGACCACCTCCTGCGGCGACCAGCCGGTGCCCGGGGCGCCGATCACGACCTGCTGATACGGCTCGCCCTGCGCGTCCGGTCCCTGGGTGACCGGGTAGGCCTGTACCGGGCCCGCGCTCGGAATCGAGACGCACCCGGCGACCGAGAGCGTGACGATAAGCGCGGAAGCCAAGGCGAGAACCGGCCGGGCGACCACCCTTCCCCTACTAGCCACGCGCGCCGCCGGTCAGGTCCGCCTCGAGCGTGCTGGCGGTGGCGATGACCTCGGCCTCGTCCGGTCCAAGCGGCAGCGGCGAGCCCGCGAGCGGCTGCCCCGCCTCCCGCGGGAGGGTCAGGCGGAACACCGACCCCCGGCCCTTCTCGCCCCACGCCTGCAGCCAGCCGCCGTGCAGCCGGGCGTCCTCGTGCGAGATCGCCAGGCCGAGCCCCGTGCCGCCGACCGTCCGGGCGCGGGACGGGTCCGCGCGCCAGAACCGCTCGAAGACGAGCTGTTCCTCGCCGGGGGCGAGCCCCACGCCGTGGTCGCGGACCGCGACCGCGACCGTGTCCCGGTCGGCCGCCACCGTCACCACGACGTCCCGGTTCTCGCCGTGCTCGACCGCGTTGACCAGCAGGTTGCGCAGGATCCGCTCGACCCGGCGCCGGTCGACCTCGGCCATGCAGGCCTGGACCGGCAGCCGGAACTCGATGCGGCAGCCCCGCCGCTCGGCCAGCTGCTGGGCGTCGTCGGCGCTGCGGCGCACGATGTCGGAGATGTCGGCAGGCTCGGCGTCGAGCGTGGCGACGTTCGCGTCGTGCCTGCTGATCTCGAGCAGGTCGGTGAGCAGGACCTCGAACCGCTCGGTCTGGCTGGTCAGCAGCTCGGCCGAACGGGCCGCGGCCGGATCAAGCTGCTCGCGGGATTCGAACAGGATCTCCGCGGCCATCCTGATGGTCGTCATCGGCGTTCTCAGCTCGTGCGACACGTCGGAGACGAACTGCCGCTGGGCCTTGGAGAGCTCCTCGAGCTCGCGCAGCTTCTCCTGCAGGCTGTCGGCCATGTCGTTGAAGGACGAGGCGAGGGCGCCGAGGTCGTCCTTGCCGCCGACCGCCATCCGTTCCTCGAGCTGGCCGGCCGACAGCCGCTGCGCGGCCCGGGCCGCGTGCCGGACCGGCACCACCACCCACCGGGTGACCAGCGAGGCGATGGCGGCGAGCAGCGCGACCAGCGCGATGCCCACCCCGATGAGCGTCGTCTGGACGAGCTGCAGGGTCTGCTGCTCCTCGGTCAGCGGGAAGACGTAGTAGAGCTGGTACCAGTCTCCCAGGGGCACGCCGAAGGCGATGGCCGACGTGACCTGGCGGCTGCCGGTGAGGGTCAGCGTGGTCGGCGCGTAGTACATCAGGCTCTCGGCCGTGCCGTGCTCCTCGTCGGCCGTCTGCGCGGTCTGCACGCTCTTGATCAGGGTGTACGGAAACGTCGCGGCGGCGTTGAAGCCGTACCACTGCGGGAACCCGGGCTTGGTCGCCCAGTCCGCGTTCAGGCCGATCGCCACGCTGTAGCTGACCGTGCTGCTGGTCGGCTGGAGCAGGCTGCCGATCGAGCGCATGGTCTCGATCGCGGCCTGCCCGGTGGCCGGTTCCGTCGTCAGCCCGGACTGCGACCGCGCGTTGGACAGGCCGGTGAGCACCTGCCCCCGGGCCGACGTCTCCGCGTTGACCAGCAGGCCGGAGGCGATCTGCTCGGTCAGGAAGAAGCCGAGCACGGCGATCACCGACGCGGAGATCACCAGCGTGGTCCCGACCACCCGAAGCTGGAGGGACCGGTGCCAGCGCTGCCGCACCTTGACGACGACGAGGTGCTGCAGGCGCAGCACCGAGCGGATTCCGATCGTCAGCGTATGCGGAAGCCAGCTGACGATCCAGCGCACCCACTTCTTCCGGCGCAGCGCCATCTCCCACGCCTCGCGCACATCACGCGGCACGGGCGCGGCGGGTACCGGCACAACAGGAACCGGCCCGGTCGGTGCGCCGACCGTGTCGGGGTTAACCGCAGACCGCTCCATCCGCCGATCAGCCAGGTCCCGCCTTGTACCCCACGCCGCGGACCGTGACGACGATGTCCGGGTGCTCGGGGTCCTTCTCGATCTTGGCCCGGAGCCGCTGCACGTGCACGTTCACCAGCCGGGTATCGGCCGCGTGCCGGTAGCCCCAGACCTGCTCGAGCAGCACCTCGCGGGTGAAGACCTGCCGCGGCTTGCGCGCGAGCGCGACCAGCAGGTCGAACTCGAGCGGCGTCAGGCTGAGCGTCTCGCCGCTGCGCTTCACCGAGTGGCCGGCCACGTCGATCGCGACCTCGCCGATCTGCAGCATCTCCGGCGCGGGCTCGTCCGTCCGCCGCAGCCGCGCCCGGATCCGGGCGACGAGTTCCTTGGACTTGAACGGCTTGAGAATGTAGTCGTCCGCGCCGGACTCAAGCCCGAGGACGACGTCCACGGTGTCGGTCTTCGCGGTCAGCATGACGATCGGCACGCCCGACTCGCCCCGGATCTGGCGGCACACGTCAACCCCGTCGGTGCCCGGCAGCATCAGGTCAAGCAACACCAAGTCCGGCCGGGTATCGCGGAAGGCGTCAAGCGCCTTGTCCCCGTCGGCCACAAACGTCGGCTCAAACCCTTCACCACGGAGCACGATGCCAAGCATCTCCGCAAGCGCCGCGTCGTCGTCGACGACTAGCACACGTCCCTTCATGGGCCCCATCGTTCCATGTCTTGCTCCAAGCAGAGCATTAGCGACGACAGACGATGACGCCCGCCGCATTACCCACGACCACCATGCGCGGGTTACCCCTCTTTTTACCAGCTCCACACCCCCGGCGAACCCCTTTAGCAGGGACCAGGTCCCTGGCGGCCAGCACCTCCCGCGCCCCGCCTCCCGCCCCGCCGGTCGCCGCCGCTCCCGCGGCGCTCACGAGAAGCACTAAAGTTCAGCCCATGCCGGAGCCGCTTGCCACCATCGTCGAGTCGGGCTGGGCCGGGGCGCTAGCGCCGGTCGCCGACCAGATCGCCACCATGGGCACGTTCTTGCGCGAGGAGATCGCCGCTGGCCGGCGGTACCTGCCCGCGGGCGACCTCGTGCTGCGGGCGTTCAAGCAGCCCTTCGACGACGTCCGCGTGCTGATCCTGGGCCAGGACCCGTACCCGACGCCCGGCCACCCGGTCGGCCTCAGCTTCTCCGTCGACCCGGGGGTCAGGCGGCTCCCCGGGTCGCTCGTCAACATCTTCCGCGAGTACTCGGACGATCTCGGCTACCCGGCCCCGGCGAATGGCGACCTGACCCCGTGGACCGAGCGGGGGGTGCTCCTGCTCAACCGGGTGCTCACCGTCGAGCCCGGCAAGCCCGGCAGCCATCGCGGCAAGGGCTGGGAACAGGTCACCGAGCAGGCGATCACCGCCCTGGCCAAGCGGGACAAGCCGCTGGTCGCGATCTTGTGGGGCCGCGACGCCCGCAACGCCGCCCCCCTGCTCGGCGAGACGCCGCGCATCGAGTCCGTGCACCCCAGCCCCATGTCGGCGAGCAACGGGTTTTTCGGCACGCGCCCGTTCAGCCGGTCCAGCCAGCTGCTCGAGGAGCAGGGCGCCGGCCCCCTCGACTGGCGGCTTCCGGCTTAGCCCGGGCGGGTCTGTCATCCGGCAGAGCTACTCACACAGGGTGATGTGCCTGAGCCCTAGGTGAACGTAGCCTGAGGGATCGTGGATACTAGTGTGGTGGCATCGGGGGACGGCGCCCGAGTGACAACGCATGCGCACGAGGCGCCCCAGGAACCAGGCCAGACTCACGACGGGCACGTGAGCTGGCCAGCTCGGCGCGTGCTGGCGGCATGGTTCGCGGCGTTCGCGGTCTACGCGGGCCTGACGATCATCACCGGGCACGCCGACGGGACCTGGGCGACCTGGGCCTGCGGCGGCTACGCGGTCACCGCCCTGCTGCTACTCGCCCCCACCGGCCTGGTCATCCCGCTCGCGGCGGCGATCGGCGGCGCGCTGATCGCCCCGCTGCTGTGGCTGATCCTGCGGGCGCCAGCCACCGGGGAAGTCGTCGTCATCGGCCGGTCGACCGACTACCTGCTGAAGCACGGCACCCCCTACCTGCCGCCGGCGATGCTCACCGACTGGATGCACTACAACCCCTACCTGCCGCTGATGCAGCTGTTCGGCCTGCCGCACTCGGCCGGGCTTACCGGGGTGCTCGGCGACCCCCGGATCTGGACGACGCTGACCACCACCGCCGCGCTGATCGCCGCCTTCGTCATCGTCTCGCCGCACCGCGTCCGCGACTGCCAGGACTGCCGCAGGCGGGTCGCGCTGTTCACCGCGCTCGCCATCGCCTCGCCGCTCATCGCGTTCCCGCTCTCGGTCGGCGAAACCGACCCGCCGATCATCGCGCTGACCTGCCTGACGCTGGCCCTGGCCGGGCGGGGCCAGCTGGTCCGGGCGGGCGTCGTGCTCGCCCTCGCCTGCGCGATGAAGACCACAGCCTGGGCGGTGATCCCGGTGCTCGCGGTCATGGCCTGGGTTCGCTACGCCCCGCGGATCGCCAGCCGGTTCACCGTCACGTCGGTCGGGCTGACCGCCCTGTTCGCGGCCCTCGCCGCCCCGGCGGCCCTCGCCACCCCGATCGCGGTCACCGCGGTCAAGCAGAACCTGATCGACTACCCGCTCGGCAAGACCAAGTACAAGACCCCCGCGCAGAGCCCGCTTCTCGGCCACTTCATCGCCGACCTCGGCCCGGCCGGCCACGCGGCCGCCGTAGCCCTGATGGCCATCGCGGTCGTGGCCTTCACGATCTGGATCCTGTGGCGCCCGCCGCGCGACGCCCGGGACGTCGCGCTGCGCCTGGCGGTCGGCTACGCCGTCCTGTTCACCCTGGACCCGTCGACCAGGTTCGGCTACTTCACCTACCCGCTCGCGCTCCTCGGCTGGCTCGCCCTGACGCCGTCGGACCCCGGCAGCCCCGCCGTCATGACCCGGCTCACCGCCCTGTGGGCCAGGCGACCGCACCGCCGGGCCGCCCTCCCCACCGACTGAGCCTCCCCGCCGGCTGAGCCCGTTCGCTTTGCCCACTAGCCGCATTCACATTTCCGGCATAATGCCCAAGCACCACCGACCGGTCGCGTGATCACGAAGGATTTGTCACCGTATAGCGTGCTTTTCCTTCGTGACCATGAACGGAGTCGGCTGGGGTGGTCTGTGCTGGTCAGCCTGACCGACAACGCTGCGAGGGGACAGAAAATGCAACGGAGGCGTAATTTCTCGACGTGGGCAAAGGTCGCTGGATCGTCGCCCGCCGTGCCCGCAGCCGGTCATCTGCCCGGCCGCGGCGCCGGTTACGAGCCGATGCGCCAGGAGGCCAGGTAGGCGCGCTGGGCCGGGCTTAGCTCGTCGATCTCGGTGCCGAGCGCGGCCAGCACCAGGCGGGCGGCCTCGGCGTCGATGTCCTGGGGCACGGGATGAACGTCGACCGGCAGCTTCTGCGCCTGGCCCGCCAGCCAGGCCAGCGAGAGGGCCTCGATGCCGAACGCGAGGTCCATCACCTCGGGCGGGTGCCCGTCGGCGGCGACCAGGTTGACCACCCGGCCCTCGGCCAGCAGCAGCAGGCGGCGGCCGTCGGCGAGCTCGTAGGCGTCGGCGTGCGGGCGGACGTCCTGGGTGACGCTGACCGCCATGGCCTGCAGCGACCTGACGTCGATCTCCACGTCGAAATGCCCGGCGTTGGCCAGGACGGCGCCGTCCCTGAGCACCGCCAGGTGCTCGCCCGTGATCACGTCGGCCGATCCGGTCGCCGTGATGAACAGCTCGCCGATCGGGGCCGCGTCGGCCAGCGGCAGCACCCGGAAGCCGCGCAGCACCGCGTCGAGCGCTCGCACCGGGTCCACCTCGGTGATCACGACCCGGGCGCCGAGCGCGCGGGCGGACTCGGCGATGCCAGAACCGCACGCGCCGAACCCCGCCACCACCACGGTCTTGCCGGCCAGCAGGACCCCGCTCGCCCGCATCAGGCCGTCGATGACCGACTGCGCCGTGCCGTGGGTGTTGTCCAGGAGCCGGGTGACCGGCGTCTCGCTCGCCGCGATCACCGGGAAGGCGAGCGTGCCGTCGGCCGCCATCCGGCGCAGCCGGAGCACGCCGGTGGTCGTCCCCTCGCACCCGCCGAGCACCCGGCCGAGCACGCCCCGCCGCTCGGTGTGCAGCGTGCTCACCAGGTCACCGCCGTCGTCGATGACCAGGTCGGGACCGTCGTCCGGGCCGGTACCGAGGGCGAGCGCGATGTGCTCGTAGTACGTGACCCGGTCCACCCCGGCGCGGGCGAACACCTCGACGCCGTCCCGGGCGGCGAGCGCCGCGGCGATGTCGTCCTGGGTCGACAGCGGGTTCGACGCCGCCAGCCGCACCCGGGCGCCGCCGGCCCGCAGCACGCCGACGAATACCGCCGTCTCCGCCGTCACGTGCAGGCAGGCGGCGATGGTCATGCCCGCGAACGGCCGGTCCTCGCCCAGCCGCGAGGCGAGCGCCGACAACAGCGGCATGGACCGTTGCGAGTAACTGATACGGCCGTCCCCGAGCTCAGCGAGCCCGGGGACGGCACGGTACCGGCGCGGTGCGTCGGCGCTCATCTGCTCACTAACTCAGTAGCGGTAGTGGTCCGGCTTGTACGGGCCCTCGACGGGGACGCCGATGTAGTCGGCCTGGTCCTTGGAAAGCGTGGTGAGCTTCACGCCGAGCGCGTCCAGGTGCAGCCGGGCGACCTTCTCGTCTAGGTGCTTGGGCAGCACGTAGACGCCGACCGGGTAGGCCTCGGGCTTGGTGAAGATCTCGATCTGGGCCATCACCTGGTTGGTGAAGGAGTTCGACATCACGAAGCTCGGGTGGCCGGTCGCGTTGCCCAGGTTCAGCAGGCGGCCCTCGGACAGCACGATGATCGTGTGGCCGTCGGGGAAGACCCACTCGTCGACCTGCGGCTTGACGTTGATCCGCTTGATCCCGGGAAGCGCCGCCAGGCCGGCCATGTCGATCTCGTTGTCGAAGTGGCCGATGTTGCCCACGATGGCCTGGTGCTTCATCTTCACCATGTCGGCGGCCTTGATGATGTCCTTGTTGCCGGTCGTCGTGACGAAGATGTCGACCTGGCCGACGATGTCGTCGAGCGTGGTGACCTGGTAGCCGTCCATCGCCA
>Ga0302314_10011456_pt1 | contig 15457 bp, 12 predicted proteins | sample III_Palsa_N2_3_FD_200533 | JGI IMG/M metagenome (GOLD analysis project Ga0302314, IMG submission 200533) | Peat permafrost microbial communities from Stordalen Mire near Abisko, Sweden - III_Palsa_N2_3 | ecosystem: Environmental > Terrestrial > Soil > Palsa > Peat permafrost | place: Sweden...
ACCGACTGTTTCGATCCGCTTCCGGTTGCTTAGGGACGAGTTTGTGTGGACTGAATCAATCGCATAATAATGGCCGACCGACCTGCTTCTGGGGCCCTCTCCCCATGAAGAATGGGGCGCGGGTTCCGACGCGTTTCGGAGTCGCCACGCCAACGCCTGTTAAGCCCGGGCTAACGCGGGGCCGGTTAAGACCTTCCCCCAACCCTCTTTGCCAATGGCAATGTCGTGTCAGGTCTTCGTGAACAGAACATAGCTGACGAGGCCGCCGCCGCCGGCGCCCGCGCGGACCGGATCACCCGGGCCGGCGTGACGGACGTGCTCGACCGACTGAGCAGTCCGGCCCTGCTGAACGCGGGCCTGGTCAGCGTCATCGGTCTGGACGCCATACGCCGCAAGCTGGGCGACCGCTGGCCGATTAAGCGGGGCCAGATCTGGGACCATGTGGAGCGTGAGCTGGAGCGCACCCTGGGGCCGGCCGACATCTTTTTGCGCACGGATGACGTCAGCTACACCATCGCCCAGCCCGGGGCGGATCGCTATGTCGCCCAGGGCGTCTGCTTCACCATACTCCAGGACGTGCTGAAGTTCTTCCTGGGGGAGTCCCGCATCGCCGACATGGATGTGCGCACCGTCGCCGCCATCAACGGCGGCCAGATGACCTCGATGCCGGTGGACCTGACCAAGCTTCGGCGCGGAACGGACTCCCACCCGGCGGTGGAGACGCCGGCCGAACAGCTCGCGGCCTCGGTGACCGGGCCGCTGGCCGACCAGGCGCCCGCCGCCTCGCACTGGAAGCCGCCCCTCGCCGGCCGCCACAGCATCATCGAACTGTCGCCCACCAAGCGGGGCAGCTTCGACCTGAAGCTGACCGTCGACGGGGTGTGGAACCTCAAGCGCGGCCTGATCACCTCCTTCCTGATCGAACGGGAGGGCGTGCGCGGCAAGACCGACATGGCCGAGCTGGAAGAGATTGACGTGGCCACCCTGGTCTACGCCTCGACCCTTTTGGAAGAACAGGTCGAGCAGGGCGGGCCCCTGACCCTGCATCTGCCGCTGAGCTTCACCTCCCTGGCCACTCAGAGGACCCGGCAGCGTCTGCTGGCGCTGACCCAGTCGGTGCGGGAGTCCATGCGCCGGGCGGTGCTGCTGGAGATCGCCGATCTGGACCCGGGCGTGCCCCCCAGCCGGCTGATCGAGGTCGTCGGTCTGGTGCGGTCCCTGTGCGTCGGGATCATCGGCCGGGTCAGACCGACCAAGGCGGCCCTGGCGGCGGTGAAGGGCTGCGGCCTGCGCGGGGTGGCGGTGAGCGCTGAACATCTGGCGCCGCATCAGCCGGAGTTTGACGCGCGGCTGAAGGCTTTCGTGGCCCTGGCCAGGGACATCAGCCCCAACCTGCTGATCCACGGCCTGCCGGACCCAAGGATGGTCGACCTGGCCACCGCGGCGGGGTTTACGCACGCCAGTACGAGCGAGGGGTAAACCTTCTCCCTGGGAGAAGGAGGGGCCCACGCCTGTGGCGTGGGAGGATGAGGGCGTACGCTCCATCCGGACAGGTTCGTAATCCCTCACCCTCCCATTGCTGCGCAATGGGCCCCTCCCTCTCCCTTCGGGAGAGGTGTTTTCGGACGCCGCGCTCAAACCTCGCCTGCCCCGCACATCGCTGATTGATCCCCCCGCGCCCGCCGCTACAGTCCACGAGCCTTAGTCCGGGAGACGTTTTCCTGTCCGCTCAACCCATCCTGACCATCGACGACCTCAAGGTGGATTTCACCACCGCCGATGGGATCATCTCCGCCGTGCGCGGGATCAGCCTGAATGTCATGCCCGGGGAATGCCTGGGGGTGGTGGGCGAGAGCGGGTCGGGCAAGAGCCAGACCTTCATGACCGTGATGGGCCTGTTGGCCAACAACGGCGTGGCCAGCGGCTCGGCCCGATTCCATGGCCAGGACCTGCTGGGCATGAAGCCCGCCGCGCTGAACCGGCTGCGCGGCTCGAAGATGACCATGATCTTCCAAGATCCGTTGACGGCCCTGACCCCGCATGTGCGGATCGGCCAGCAGATCGCCGAGCCGCTGAAGCTGCACCTGGGCCTGTCCGACGCCGATGCCCGCAAGCGGGCCCGCGACTGGCTGGACAAGGTGCGTATCCCAGAGGCCGCCCGACGGATGAGCCAGTATCCGCACGAGCTGTCCGGGGGCATGCGCCAGCGGGTGATGATCGCCATGGCCATGGCCTGCGGGCCGGAACTGCTGATCGCCGACGAGCCGACCACGGCCCTGGACGTGACGGTGCAGGCCGAAATCCTCGACCTGATGGCCGAACTGAAGAACGAGACCCGCGCCGCCATGGTGCTGATCACCCACGACATGGGGGTGATCGCGCGGCTGGCCGACCGGGTCTGTGTGATGAAGGACGGCCTCTATGTGGAGCAGGCGCCCGCCGAAGCGCTGTTTGCTGAGCCGTCCACCGACTACACCCGCGCGCTCTTAGCGGCGATCCCGCGCCTGGATCGCGCCGACCGGGGCGGGCGGCCGACCATCGATCGGGTGGCCGCCGACGCGCCGGTGGTGGTCGAGGGCAAGGACGTGAAGGTCTGGTTCCCGATCCACGACAAGCTGTTTACGCCCCGGCGCATGCTGCGGGCGGTGGATGGCGTCAGCTTCACCCTGCGCCAGGGGGAGACCCTGGGGGTGGTGGGAGAGAGCGGCTCGGGCAAGTCGACCCTGGCGCGTGCGGTGCTGAACCTGTTGCCGGCCACCGGCGGCGCGGTCACCGTGCTGGGCCGCGACATCACCCACGCCGACCGCGACGCCATGAAGGCGGCGCGCAAGGACCTGCAGATCGTCTTCCAGGACCCCCTTGCCAGCCTCGATCCACGGATGACGGTGGGGGACTCCATCGCCGAGCCGCTGCAGGCCTTCCGCCCCGACCTGAACCGGAAGGCCCGCGAGGCCGAGGTGCGGGCGATGATGATCCGGGTCGACCTGTCGGAGGCCCTGATCAACCGCTATCCGCACGAGCTGTCCGGGGGGCAGAACCAGCGGGTGGGCATCGCCCGGGCGATGATCATGAAGCCGAAGCTGGTGATCTGCGACGAGGCGGTGTCGGCCCTGGATGTGTCGATCCGCGCCCAGATCATCGACTTGCTGATCGCGTTGCAGAAGTCCCTGGGCATGGCGATGATGTTCATCAGTCACGACCTGGCGGTGGTGCGCGAGATCAGCCATCGGGTGCTGGTGATCTATATGGGCCGGGTGATGGAGGAGGCGTCCCGCGAGGACCTCTACGCCGACGCGCGGCACCCCTATACGCTGAGCCTGCTGTCGGCCGCGCCGATCCCCGATCCGGTCCGCGAGCGCGCCCGCAAGCGGGTGCGGCTGACCGGTGAGCCCGCCAGCCCGTTCGATCCGGCCAGCGCTTTGCGGTTTTTGCCGTCGAAGAAGTCAGGGGATCCGAAGGCGGCGGTCTATGTGCCCAGGCTGGAAGAGGTGGGGCCGGGGCATAGGGTGGCGGAGTTCGACGCGGTTTAGGCCGAGTGAATTCAGGACCCCAAATATCCGCTCATCCCGGCGAATGCCGGGACCCAGATCATAAGGCGCAATAGTCGGTAAGGATTTTCAGGACTCGCTTGTCCGGCTGGCGCTTTGTCATCTGGGTCCCGGCATTCGCCGGGATGAGCGGGGTTTTTATTGCCTTAAATTTCCAGAGTTGAGCCCTACCGCCGTCCCGCCACCGGGTGCGAGCTCGACAGGCCGCCGTCGACCACGATGGCCTGGCCATCCACGTAGGAGCTGTCGTCAGACGCCAGGAACAGGGCCGCGCCGGCGATTTCCGAGGGCACGCCGCCCCGTTGCAGCGGGTTGAGCTGGCCGATCTTGCCTTCGGTGCCTTTTTCGCGGGCGCGGTCGAACATGGGCTGGGTCATGCCGGTCTCGATCAGGCCGGGGCAGATGGCGTTGACGCGGATGCCGGTGCCGGTGAGCACCTGGGCGGTGGTCTGCACCAGGTTGATCACACCCGCCTTCGACGCGCTGTAGGGGATGGGGCCAGCGCCGGAGCGGATGCCGGCCACCGAGGCGGTGCAGATGATCGAGCCCTTCTTGTTGGGCATCATCGCCTTGGCCGAATGTTTGATCGCCAGGAAGGGGCCGATCAGGTTGATGCGTAGGATTTCGGCCCAATGCTCGGCGGTGAGCTCGAACATGTCGCTGTAGCCGCCGCTGACGCCGGCGTTGGCGTAGGTGACGTCCAGCTTGCCGAACTTGGCCAGCACGGTCTCCACGGCCTTGGCGACATCGGCTTCCAAGCCGGCGTCGCCGGTCATGGCGAAGGCTTCGCCGCCGGCGTCGGTGATCATCTTGGCGGTCTCGTGCACGGCCTCGGCGCGGTCGAAACAGATGACCTTGGCGCCTTCCTTGGCGAACAGAATGGCGCTGGCCCGGCCGATACCGCTCGCCGCGCCGGTGACCAGTGCGGCCCTGCCTTCAAGACGTGCCATGAACGCTCTCTCCCTGGGTCGAACAATTGTTTGATTGCCTATTGCTTTAGAGGCGTGAGGCCTTCGTCCGCAAGAGCGGATCGTTGGGCGAGCGCTGGCGGGTCTGTCGGGCGCAGCTGTTCCCGGAACGCCTCTGCCGCTACTCCGACCGGTCTCGGGCGCCCGCCCCGGCGACCAGGGCGCCGAGGCCGAGGCCCGCCAGCAGGGCCAGGGCCAGGGTGGTTTTGGGGCGCATCTGGGCGCTGGAGACCAGGCTGGATTGGCGCACCTTGTCGTGGAAGGCGCGTTCGCGCAGGTCGCGGCTGGGGTGGTGCAGGTTGTCGCCGGGGGCGTCGGTGCGCTTGGCGCGGTCGCGGTTCAGGTGGGGCGCCTGGCCCGCCAGCAGCCGTTGGGCGGCCCAGGGCCAGAAGGCGCCGATGATGCGGATCACCGGGCCGTCGGCGCCGCCGATATCCAGCTCCCGCACCGGGTGTTCGGCGGCGTGCAGGATGGCCTGGGCCACCAGGGGCGTCGCATAGACCGCCGTGGGGGATTCCAAGGCCAGTTCGGTCAGGTTGCGGGCGTGTTCATTGTAGGGGCTGTCCACCGCCTGCGGCTTGATCAGGGTCACCGAGACCGGCACGCCCTGTCCCGCCAGCTCGTACTGCAGCGCCTGGGTGAAGGTCTTCACCGCCGACTTGGAGGCGGAATAGACCCCCTGCATCGGCGCGGGCACATCGCCCAGGGCCGAGCCGAGATTGATCACCGCGCCGCCGCCTTCGCGGGTGCGCAGGTGCTCCACAGCCACGCGGGAGCCGTGCACCACGCCCCAGTAGTTGGTGTCGAACAGGCGGCGCTGGTCCTCCAGCGGGGTGTCGGTGACCGGGCCGATGATGCTGACGCCGGCGTTGTTGACCCAGGTGTCGAAGCCGCCAAACTCGGCGATGGCGAAGTCGGCCACGGCCTGGACCTGGGTGCAGACGCCCACGTCGGCGACCATGTAGGCGCAGCGCGCGCCCTTGGCCGTCAGGTCGTCGCAGACCGACTTCAGCGCCTCTTCGTTGCGGGCGGCCAGCACCAGCGCAGCGCCCTGGGCGGCGGCCGAGCGGGCCGTCGACAGGCCGATGCCGGAGGTGGCGCCGGTGATGACGATCACCTGGCGCGACAAGGATTTGAGCTTCAGCGCGAGCTTGGTCATGGCGGCAATCTAACCTGTGAGCCCTTACGCGGCTATGACCGATGTCCAGGCCCATTTGGAGAGCCGTTGCATTCGGGGGTTGCGTCCTTCGAGACGCCCTGCGGGCTCCTCAGGATGACGAAGAATTTGGGCTGCAATAAATCTAGTCATGGTGAGGAGCGGCGCTTTCGCCGCGTCTCGAACCACGCACTGTTCGCTTGAGCATCCATTCGCTGGATAAAAAGAAGGGCCGCGCGGATGGTTCCGCGCGACCCCTCTTCAGTCTTCAGCCTAACCCTGTCCGGGGAGAAGGGTGATCAGTAGCCGTTGATCCGGGCGTAGCGGTCGCGGTGGTAGGCTTGGCCGCCGTAGGTGGCTTCGGCGGCTCTGGCGCGCTTCAGGTAGAGGCCGGCGTCATGGGCGTCGGTCATGCCGATGCCGCCGTGCATCTGGACCATCTCGTTGGAGACTAGGTGCAGGGTGTCGCCCATCTTGGCCTTGGCCAGGGAGACCAGTTCCGGCACGTCGGCGCTGTCGTCGTCGATGGCCTGAAGGGCGGCTTCGACGCAGGAGCGGGACAGTTCCAGGTCGGTGAACATCTTGGCGGCGCGGTGTTGCAGCGCCTGGAAGGAGCCGATCACCTGGCCGAACTGAACCCGGACCTTGAGGTAGTCGAGGGTGGTTTCGAACGCCTGGATCGCGGCGCCGAGCATTTCGGCGGCGAGACCGGCGCGGGCGCGGTCGAGGGTCTTTTCCAGCAGGGTCCAGCCCTTGCCTTCTTCACCCAGCAGTTGGCCTTCGGCGCCGTCGAAGCTGACGTTGGCCGCGCCGCGGCTGTCAGCCAGCTTCAACGCCTTGCGGCTGACGCCCTTGCCGTCCGCCTTGACCAGGAACAGGCTGATGCCGTCGGTTTCGCCGGCCTTGCCGGAGGTGCGGGCGGAGACGACGAACAGGCCGGCGGCCATGCCTTCGAGGACGAAGGTCTTGGTTCCGGTGAGGCTGTAGCCCGAACCCGACTTGGTCGCGGCCAGGGCGGTCTTTTCCGGGGCGTGGTGCGCGCCTTCGTCGATGGCCAGGGTCCCGATCAGTTCGCCCGAGGCGATCGCCGGCAGGTATTCGCTCTTCTGGTCTTCCGAGCCGCCCAGGATGATGGCGCTGGCGGCGGCGAGGGCCGACGAGAGCAGGGGAGACGCGGTCAGGGTGCGGCCGGTCTCTTCCAGGATCAGGCCGAGGCCGAGGTAGCCGAATTCCGAGCCGCCGTAGGCTTCCGGAATGATGACGCCGGTCCAGCCCATTTCCGCCATCTCGGCGAAGGCGGCGGGATCGTAGCCCAGGGGCGCGTTGGAATCCCGCATCTTGCGGAAGGCGGTGACCGGGGACTTCTCCTGCACCCAGGTCCGCGCCGAGTCGCGCAGCATGCTCTGTTCTTCGCTAAGGACGGCCATTGTGTTGTGTTCCTCTCAAAATTTCTGTTGTTTATCTGTGTGTTGATCAGTTCTTGGCGCTGGCCGGATCGGGCAGGCCGAGGATCCGCTTGGAGATGATGTTGCTCTGAATCTCTTGGCTGCCGCCGTAGATGGTTGTGGCCTTGCCGCCGAGCCAGCCGCGGACGGCGCCCAGCTCTTCGGGGGCGAAGTCCTCGCCCTCCCAGCCCAGGCCCTGGCTGCCCATGATTTCCAGGGTCAGTTCTGCTCTGTCCTGGCCGACCTTGGTGCCGGCGTTCTTCATGATCGAGGTGGCCGCGCTGGGGCTGGCGTTGCCCTTGGACTCCGCCGCCGCCCGCATCAGGGTGAGGGTGAAGGCTTTGGCGTCCATCATATGCTGGGTCAGGCGGCTGCGCAGATCGCCGTCGGCGATGCGCCCCTTGTCGTCGGTCCCGACGTATTTCTTGGCCATGGCGTCGAGGCTACCGGCGCCGAACATCATCCGCATGGCCGCGCCGCCGCCGCCGCCCGAGAGGCTGTTGCGTTCGAACTGCAGCAGGCGCTTGGCGATGGTCCAGCCGCCGTTCAGCGGGCCGACCAGGTTTTCCTTCGGGACTTTGACGTCCGTGAAGAAGGTCTCGCAGAAGGGGGAGTTGCCGCTGATCAGCTGGATCGGCCGCACTTCCACGCCCGGCGTGGCCATGTCGATGAGGATGAAGCTGATGCCTTCATGCTTCTTGGTGGTGTCGGTGCGCACCAGGCAGAAGCACCATTGGGCGAACTGGGCGCCCGAGGTCCAGATCTTGGAGCCATTGATCAGATAGTGGTCGCCCTTGTCCTCGCAGCGCGTGGCCAGCGAAGCCAGGTCGGAGCCGGCGCCGGGTTCGGAGAAGCCCTGGCACCACTGCAGCTCGCCCTTGACGATCGAGGGGATGTGCTGCTGCTTCTGCGCCTCTGTGCCGTATTCCAGCAGAGTGGGGCCGAACATCATCACGCCCATGCCCTGGATCGGGTTACCCGCGCCAATACGGCCCATCTCCTGCTGCACCACCCGGGCCTCGGCCTGGGACAGGCCGCCGCCGCCGTAGGCTTTCGGCCAGGTCGGGACGCCCCAGCCTTTTTCACCGACCCGCTGGCGCCAGGTGAGCGCCGCGGCGCTGGGCTTCATGCCCATCATGGCTTCGGTCATAGGGACCTCGCCTTCCTTGCGGAGTTCGGCCGGATAGTTGGCCTCCATCCAGTCCCGCACCTCGGTGCGGAAGGCGTCTATGTCGCCGCCAAAATCGGCCATTAAAAATCTCCGTCTAAAAAATCGTCGAATGTTTGAAGAGCAAAGGGGTGGCTGTCGTCAACCCGCCCCGGCGCTGACGCTGTCGGGCAGGTTCAGGATGCGTTTGGAAATGATGTTGTTCTGGATCTCCTGGCTGCCGCCGAAGATGGTGGTGGCCTTGCCGCCGAGCCAGCCGCGCACGGCGGCGATTTCCTCAGGGCTGAAGTCGTCGCCGTCCCAGCCCAGGCCCTGGTGACCCATGATTTCCAGGGTCAGTTCGGCCCGCTGTTGGCCGATGGTGGTGCCGGAGTTCTTCATGATCGAGGTGGTGGCGCTGGGGTTCACATTGCCGCGCGCCTCGTTCATGGCCCGCTGGATGGTCAGGGCGTGGGCCCTGGCGTCCATCATGTGCACCGCCAGGCGCGAGCGCAGGTCGGCGTCGGCGATGCGGCCCCTGTCGTCCACGCCGACATACTTCTTGGCGAGGGTATCCAGGCTGGGGCCGCCGCCCATCATCCGGCCGCCGCCCTGGCCGGAGCGTTCGTGCTGCAGCAGCCGCTTGCCGATGGTCCAGCCGCCGTTCAGCGGGCCGACCATGTCGGTCTTTTCGGCGCGGGCGTCGGTGAAGAAGGTCTCGCAGAAGGGGGAGGAGCCGGCGATCAGCTTGATCGGCCGGGTCTCGACGCCGGGCTGGTGCATGTCGATCAGCACGAAGCTGATGCCCTCATGCTTCTTGGAAGTGTCGGTGCGGACCAGGCAGAAGCACCAGTCGGCGTATTGGGCGCCGGAGGTCCAGATCTTCTGGCCGTTGATCTTCCAGTGGTCGCCGGCGTCCTCGCACTTGGTGGTCAGGGCAGCCAGGTCGGAGCCGGCGCCGGGCTCGGAATAGCCCTGGCACCAGCGCAACTCGCCGCGGACGATGGGCGGGATGTGGCGCTGCTTCTGCTCCTCCGTGCCGTACTCCAGCAGGGTGGGGCCGAACATCGAGGTGCCCATGCCGACGATGGGGTTGTAGGCGCCGATGCGGGCCATTTCCTGCTGCAGCACCCGGGCTTCGGCCGGGGTCAGCCCGCCGCCGCCGTATTGCTTCGGCCAGGTCGGCGCGCCCCAGCCCTTGGCGCCCATCCGCTGGGTCCAGAGCTTGGCGTCGGGATTGTCGCTGGCCGCGCCGGGGATGATGACCACGGGGGCGTTGGGGTCTTCGGTGAGGGATTTGGGAAAGTTCGTTTCCAGCCACTCGCGCGCTTCGCTGCGAAAGGCGTCCAGTTCCGTCCCGCCAAAATCGGCCATCGCCCTACCTCCCAAGTCAAATGTCCGTTTTAATTTTCACCTTAGCGCCCGCGCGGACGGCTGCAAGGGTGACGAGCGGGGAAAGCGGCGGTGCGGTGCTTTCGGCGGCCTGCGGGCCCGCCTCGCCCTTCGACAGGCTCAGGGTGAGGACTACTGAAGCGTCAGTAGAAATCCTCATGCTGAGCTTGTCGAAGCATAGGGGGATTTCGGACCCTACTTAGGGTCCGGCAGGCCCAGCACCCGCTTGGCCACCACGTTGACGTTCACCTCCGAGGTGCCGCCCTCGATGGAGTTGCCTTTCGAGCGCAGCCAGCCGTGGGTGGCCATGATCTCGGCGGGGGTGAAGTCGTCGCCCTCCCAGCCCAGGCCCTGATTGCCCATGGACTCCACCATCAGCTCGGAGCGTTCCTGGGCCAGGGTCGCGGCGGCGTATTTGATGATCGAGGTGGCGGCGCTGGGGCCGTTGCTGGCGCGGGATTCCGCGGCCACCCGGGCGATGGTCATGTAGAAGCTCTGGAAATCCATCTTGTTCTTGGTGATGCGGGTGCGCAGGTCCGCGTCGTCCAGGGCGCCGGTCTCGTCGACGCCCAGATAGGATTTGGCGATCTGGCCCAGGTCCCCGGCCGTGCCCCCCGCGCCGCCGCCGCCGCCAAAGCCGCCGGAGATGTTCTGCCGCTCATACTGCAGCAGCCGCTTGGCGATTTCCCAGCCGCCGTTGACCTTGCCGACCAGACGCTCCTTCGGAACCTTCACGTCGGTGAAAAAGGTCTCGCAGAAGGGACTGTCGCCGCTGATCAGCTTGATCGGCCGGGTTTCGACCCCGGGGGTCTTCATGTCGATCAGCACGAAGGAAATGCCCCCGTGCTTGGTGGTGGTGTCGGTGCGGACCAGGCAGAAGCACCAGTCCGCCTTGTTGGCGTAGCTGGTCCAGATCTTCGAGCCGTTGATCAGATAGTGGTCACCCTTGTCCTCGCACTTGGTGGCCAGGGAGGCGAGGTCGGAGCCGGCGCCCGGTTCGGAATAGCCCTGGCACCAGCGGATCTCGCCCTTGATGATCTTGGGCAGGTGTTCCTTCTTCTGGTCCTCGTTGCCGTATTCCAGCAGCACGGGGCCGAGCATCCAGATGCCGAAGGACGCCAGGGGGGTGCGGTAGCCGCCCTTGGACAATTCCTGATCCAACACACGGGCTTCGTCGGCGCTGAGGCCACCGCCGCCGTAGGCCGCCGGCCAGGTCGGCGCGGTCCAGCCCTTTTCGGCGACGCGGCGCATCCAGACGATCTGCGGGTCATCGGAGCCGATGAAGGCCTGGCCGCCCCAGCCGGCTTCCGGATCGGTCTTGGCCGCCGGGTCGCGCAGTTCGGCCGGGTAGTTGGCCTTGAGCCATTCCCGCACCTCGGTGTGGAAGGCGTCCAGCTTGTCGCCGCCAAAATCGGCCATCGGTCTTCCTCGCGAAATCCACCCTGAGATTGGCGCGCACCCTACCCGAGGATGGCCACAGGGCAAGCCGATCCGAACGTTTGTTTCAACCTGAGAGGATCGGCCGCAAACGAAGCGGCTGCATTTCGGCGCCAAAACAGTTATAATGTTCGCTTCCCGAAACAGCGGCTGAGCTTTTGATGCGGATCCTGCGCGATCTTCGACCCGCGGCGCTTGAGGCCGCCCCGCTGCTGGGGATGGCCCTGGCCCTGGCCGCCGGGGTGATGTTGCTGGTGTCCGGCGCGACGCCGTCCGATCCCGAGCGGTTCCGCTGGCTGGTCCAGGTGGCGCCCCGCGCCCTGATCGAAATCAGCCATTTTATTTCCAGTGTTCTCGGTCTGCTTCTGGTGCTGCTCGCCTTCGGTTTGCGCCGCCGGCTGGACGCGGCCTGGGTGGCCACGGTGGTGGTGTTGGCCCTGGCGGCGATCCTGGCCCTGTTCAAGGGGTTCAACTGGGGGCAGACGGCGGCCCTGGCCCTGATCTGCCTCGTCCTGCTGCCCCTGCACCCGGCTTTTCCCCGCACCTCGCGGCTGACGCGGATGGAGATCACCCCGGGTTGGCTGTTCTCCGCCTTTGCGCTGGTGGTCGGCGCGGGGGTGCTGGGCTGGTGGCAGTTCAAACACGCCGACTATTCCGACACCCTGTGGTGGAAGGTAATGGCGGACGCGGATGCGACCCGGTCTCTGCGGGCCTTTGTCGGGGCGGCGATCGCCCTGCTGGGGGTCGGCGTCTGGCGTCTGCTGGCCACCGCCGCGACCCCGCCCATCGTCGGCGATCACGACCCGGATTTCGAGCGGGTGCGGGCCATCCTGGCCGCCGCCGAGGAGCCGGAGCCCTCCGCCAACCTGGCCCTGCTGGGGGACAAGCGGTTCCTGTTCTCGGCCTCGGGGGAGACCTTTCTGATGTTCGGGGTGCGCGGCCGCTCCTGGGTCGCCCTGGGGGCGCCGATCGGCAAGCGGGAGGAGCGACGGGAGCTGCTGTGGCGCTTCCGCGAACTGGCCGACGCCCACGCCGCCCGGCCCGGCCTCTATGGCATCGGCCCGGACCTGCTGCCGGACGTGGTGGAACTGGGTCTGTCGATCCAGAAGACCGGCGAGTCGGCCACTGTGCCCCTGGACCAGTTTTCCCTCACCGGCCGCAAGCGCGAGACCCTGCGCCGCAACTGGCGCAAGGCCGGCGAAAGCGCCTCCTTCGAGGTCTATGCGCCTGAACAGACCCCGCCGCTGATGGATGAGTTGCAGCGCATCTCCGACGTCTGGCTCGGCCACCACGCCGGCGGCGACAAGGCCTTTTCCATGGGCGGGTTCGAGGAGCGCTACGTCGGCGAATTCCCCTGCGCGGTGGTGCGGGTCGAGGGCGCCATCGTCGCCTTCGCCACCATCTGGCCCACCAACGACCGCACCGCCTTCTCCATGGACCTGATGCGCTACTCCGATGAGGCGCCCAAGAATGTCATGGACTATCTGTTCGTGGAGCTGATGCAGTGGGGCCGCGAGCAGGGCTATACGGCGTTCGAGTTCGGCATGGCGCCGCTGGCGGGGCTGGAAGACCGGCCGCTGGCGCCGATCATGTCCCGCGTCGGCCGGCTGTTGTTCGAGCGCGGCGAGGAGCTCTACAATTTCCGCGGCGTGCGCCGGTACAAGGACAAATACGACCCCCTCTGGCAGCCCCGCTACATCGCCGCCCCGCACAAATGGTCTATTCCCGTGCTGATGGCGGATATCGGCCTGTTGTCGTCGGGCGGGGTGTCGGGCCTGGGCCGGCGGCAGAAGAAGGAAGAGCTGCCGGTGGGGGAAAAGGCGGATTTGCCGGTGGCGGCTTAGGGGCCTAATCCGCTGCAAAGGCGGTGGGGAATTGCGCGCCTCCTGATACGCCAGCGTAGCGGCCAGGCCCCCTCCGTCAGGTCGCTCCGCTTCGCTGCGCGCCCTGCCGCCTCTCCCTTCGTGGGAGGGATTCGGCAGCCCCAACCCCCCTACCCAAACGCCCGTTGCAGCCGCCAGGCGCGGTAGCGGCGGAGGAGGCGGGTCAGGCGGCCGGCGGCTTGGTCATCGCCGAAGTCCTGGATGATCCGCTTCAGGCTGGGTTCGGCGACCAGGCCCGCGGCCTGGCGGTAGGCGAACCAGCGGGAGGTGCGTTCGCCGGCCTCCTTGAACGCCTCGGCGCGGCCTTCGACATGGAAGGGGAAGACCAGAACCTGGACGGTGATGACCTGGTCCTGCTTCAGCGCCTTGGAATAGGCGTAGGAGCCGATGGGACGATCCGTGACGGCCCCCGTGATCCCGGCTTCCTCGGCCGCCTCGATGGCCGCCGCTTCATGGGGCTTGCGCCCCTTCATCGGCCAGCCCTTGGGAATGACCCAGCGGCCGGTGCCGCGCGAGGTGATCAGCAGGACCTGCACCTGGCGGCCCACCAGCCGGTAGGGCAGGGCGGCGTACTGGATGCCGACGCTCTTGAACGGCTTCATGTGAACACCGCCCCGCCGATGGCATAGAGGGCCGCGGCGATCAGGCCGGCGATGGGCATGGTGATGACCCAGGCCATGACGATGCCGCGCGCCACGCCCCAGCGCACGGCGGACGTCCGCCGGGCGGCGCCCACCCCGACGATGGCGCCGGTGATGGTGTGGGTGGTGGAGACGGGCACGCCCAGATAGGTGGCGGTGAACAGGGTGATAGCCCCGCCGGTCTCCGCGCAAAAGCCCTGCATCGGCGACAGGCGGGTGATCTTCGAACCCATGGTGTGGACGATCCGCCAACCGCCGCTGAGGGTGCCCAGGGCCATCGCAGTCTGGCAGCTCAGCACCACCCAGAGCGGAATGACGAAGCCGCCCTTGTGGCCCGCGTGGGCGTAGAGCAGCACGGCGATGATCCCCATGGTCTTCTGGGCGTCATTGCCCCCATGGCCGAGGGAGTAGGCCGCGGCCGAAAACAGCTGAAGCACCCGGAACAGTCGGTCCACCGCCGCGGGGCGCGAGCGCACCACCAGCCAGGTGACGATGAAGACCAGCACCAGGGCCATGACGAAGCCGAACACCGGCGAGACCACAATGCCCGCGGCCGTCTTCGCCACTCCGTCCCAGACAATCGCTTTCAGCCCAGCCTTGGCCAGGCCTGCGCCGACCAGGCCGCCCACCAGGGCGTGGGACGAGGACGACGGCAGCCCGCCGAGCCAGGTGACGATGTTCCAGACGATGGCGCCGCCCAGGGCCCCGAAGATCACCCGGTCGGTGACGATGCTCACCGAGATGATCCCGGATCCTACCGTGTGGGCGACGTGCAGGCCGAAGACGAGGAAGGCGATGAAGTTGAAGAAGGACGCCCAGACCACCGCATACGCCGGCTTGAGCACCCGCGTCGAAACGATGGTGGCGATGGAGTTGGCCGCATCGTGCATGCCGTTCAGGAAGTCGAACAGCAGGGCCACGGCGATCAGGAGCACAAGCGTGAAGGACACCATCCGCCGCGCCGATCAGAGATGTTCGATCAGGATGCCGCTGATCCCGTTGGCGACGTCCTCGAAGCGGTCGACCACCTTTTCCAGATGGTCGTAGACCTCGGCATTGGCGATGAAGGCCATGGGCCTGTCCTGGCTGGCCTGGAACAGGGCCTTCATGCCGGCGTCATAGACCTCGTCGGAGCGGTTCTCGATCCGGGTGACGGCGTCGGCGATGGCGTTCAGGCGGTCGGCGTTGCGGCGCATATCCTGCAACAGCTCGGTGGCCTCCAGGGTCAGATAGGCCGCCTGGATGGCCAGGTCGCCAAGCTCGCGCATCTCGGGGCGGAATTCGGTCAGGCCATAGAGGCTGATCGACTTGGCGGTCTTCTGCATCTGGTCGATGGCGTCATCAAGGGCGCCGGTCAGCTCGCGGATATCGCTGCGATCGAAGGGGGTGACGAAGGTGCGGCGCACGGCCAGGAAGACCTTGCGGGCGACCTCGTCGGCCTCGGCCTCATAGGCGACGATGGCCGCGCTGGCCGACGCTATGGCCGCGCCGCCGTTCAGCAGGTCGCGCAGGGCCTCGGCGCCCTGGACCAGCAGTTTCGCATGATCGTTGAACGCCTCGAAAAAACTGTTCTCGCGCGGCAGTAGTGCTTGAAACCAACGCATGCGGCGACCTCCCCGACAGGTGATAGCGTCGGAACCTAAGTCCAGGCGAGCGGAATTTGTCCGAACCCTGCCTAAATATCGTTCGAGTGGCGGCGTTGCTCGTCCTTGCGCACGGAGCCGACCGCCGGCGCCTCGTTCAGAAGGCGGATCATCTCTTCTACATCCCGGGGCGGCTGGGCGGCGAGGGTCAGGGCCACCTGATCGGTGTCACTGGTTTCGTCCGACTGGACGATGAC
>Ga0302314_10011457_pt1 | contig 15457 bp, 10 predicted proteins | sample III_Palsa_N2_3_FD_200533 | JGI IMG/M metagenome (GOLD analysis project Ga0302314, IMG submission 200533) | Peat permafrost microbial communities from Stordalen Mire near Abisko, Sweden - III_Palsa_N2_3 | ecosystem: Environmental > Terrestrial > Soil > Palsa > Peat permafrost | place: Sweden...
GGCTCAAGGACCACGATGCTTCCGCGAGTCAGCCCGCGGCCGCCGTCCTGGCCGCGATGATCTCGGCCTTGACCGGGAAGGCGGCCGAGGCTGAGCACTGGGCCAAAGCCGCCGAACAGGCAGCGACCGTGGCCAGCCTGCCCGACGGGAGCGAATCGATCGAGCCGTGGCTGGCGCTGATGCGGGCACTGCTCTGCCGGGACGGCGTCGAGCAGATGCGGGCCGACGCGGAACTCGCGGCCGGGACGATGGCCCCGGGCAGCTTCTGGCAGACCTCGGCGACCTTGTACCTGGCGATGGCGTGCCTGCTAACCGGTGATACCAGCCGCGCGGAAGCCCTCTTCCAGGACGCGGCCGCCGTCGGCCGTCCGGTCGGGGCAGCGGTCGGTGCCTGCGTGGCGCTGGCCGAACTGTCACTGCTGGCCATCGCCCGAAAGGACTGGGCGGCCGCCGGGCGGCAGCTGTCACTGGCCCAGTCCCTGGCCGATGAGGCCAACCTGACGGATTACCCCCCGCTGACCATCCTGCACGCGGCGGCCGCCCGGATCGCGCTGCACGAGGGCGACCGGCCACGGGCCCTGGCCGAACTGACCAGCGCGCAACGCCTCCGGCCGGCCCTGACCTACGCCGTGCCGCATCTGGCCGCGCAGGCCAGGATCGAACTCGCCCGGTGCCACCTCGCGCTGCTCGACACCGCCGCGGCCTGGATCCTGCACCAGGAGGTGACCGAAATCCTCGCCCGCCGACCAGGCCTGGGCACCCTCCTCACGCAGGCCACCGACCTCGAGGCGGAGCTTTCCCGGGCCCGCAGCTCGACCACCCCGGGTGCCTCGGCGCTGACCGCCGCCGAGCTGCGCCTGCTGCCGATGCTCTCCACCCACCTGTCGATGCCAGAAATAGCCGAGGAGCTGTTCCTGTCCCGCAACACCATCAAGTCCCAGGCGATCTCGATCTACCGCAAGCTGGGTACCAGCTCACGCAACCAGGCGGTCGCCCGGTCGCGCGAGCTGGGGCTGCTGGACAGCTAAGGACCGAAGTCGGCCGGATGCGAACTGCGTTGCCGAGGTGTGCGCATTCTACGAACGTGACACGGCAGGAATGCGCAGGCCAGGCCCCAGTTTATACATTGCGACCGGCGGTTTGGCCAACTGAATAGCAGCCGCCTAATGCCGCCGCCTGGTGCGCGTCATTGCGTACCGTGATGGCGCCCTGGTGAGCCCAGCCTGACCTTTTGCTGTGCAGCGACAGCCCGATATGGTGGGCGAATACGGTGACGCCGCTCCAGACTGTGACAACGCCGTGGACCATGCTCGGGTGGAAGTGGGGGAATGGGCAGTCCAGGAGATCCGGGGACCGCGAACGGTGCCCAGTATGGTGTCCCCGGGCAGCGCGAGCAGGCGGGTGCACGCGACCAAGGGCTGCGATTTGACCTTTTCGCGGCGAAGCTGCTGCGTCCGCTGGTGCGGCCCGGGACCGTCTCCCGGTCGGCCTTGCTCGAACGGCTGGCGCAGGATGATTCCCGGCCGATCGTGTCAGTGGTGGCGCCACCCGGCTACGGCAAGACGAGCGTCTTGTCGCAGTGGGCCGAGTCCAGCGGCCGGGCTTTCGCCTGGGTGTCGGTCGACAAGGGCGACAACGACCCGAGGGTCCTGCTCACCTACATCACCGAAGCGCTGGACGCGGTTCAGCCGATCGGCGGGCGGGTGTTCGACGCGCTGGCCTCCCCGCACAATTCGGTGCTCGGCTCGGTCCTCCCCCGGCTGGGGTCCGCGTTCTTGTCGATGACCACGCCGGTGGTCCTGGTCCTGGATGACGTGCACCTGCTGCACGACTCCGAATGCCGGGCCGCGCTGTCGGTGCTGGCCGACCATGTGCCGGCCGGCTCACGCCTGGTGCTCGCCGGCCGGACCAGGCCGCCCTTGCGGGTCGTGCGGCTGCGGACAGCTGCCCGGATCCTGGAAATCGGCCCGGCCGAGCTGTCGTTCACCGTTGCGGAGGCAGCAGCGCTGCTGCGCAACGCGGGTCTCACCCTGACCGGGGACGAAGTGGCCGAGTTGCACCGGCGGACCGAGGGGTGGCCCGCCGGGCTGTACCTGGCGGCGCTGTACCTGCGAGAAGGCGGCTCCCTGGGGACTGCGGCGGTCTCGTTCGGGGGCGATGACCGGCTGGTCAGTGAGTACATGGAGTCGGAGTTTCTGGCCCGGATCTCGCGGCAGCAGCGGGTATTCCTGACCCGGACCGCGGTGCTTGAGCGGATGTCCGGGCCGCTGTGCGAGGCGGTACTGGAGCTGCCCGGCTCGGCCGCAACCCTGGCCGGCCTGGTCCAGTCGAATCTGCTGCTGGTGCCGCTGGACCGGCGCGGGCAGTGGTACCGCTACCATCACCTGTTCCGCGACATGCTGCTGAGCGAGTCGGACCGCCTGGAGCCAGGCCTGATCCCGGTCCTGCGCCGCCGGGCCGCCGCCTGGTGCCTGGAGAACAACCAGCCCGAGGAAGCGCTGGAGTACTCCATCGCGGCCGGGGACGTCGATACCGCCGCCCGTCTCGTGCAGGCGCTGTGCTTCCCGGCTTATCTCCAGGGCCGCCGCGCTACCACCCAGCAGTGGTTCACCTGGCTGGACGGCCACGGCGGGATCGAGGAACACCCGGTGGCGGCGGTGCAGGCCGCGATCATCTTCGCGCTGACATCCCGGCCGGCCGAGGCCGAGCGGTGGGCCGATGCGGTCGATCGCTGGCAATATGGCGACCCGGCCCGGCCCGATGCCCCTGCCACCGAAGCGATGGCCGCCATCATGCGGGCCGGGCTGTGCCGGCGCGGGGCCGGGCAGATGCGCGCCGACGCCGACGAGGCCGCGCGCAGGTTCGCGGCCGACGGCGGCGTCCACCCGTCGTCGGCGGTGCTGATGAAGTCATCGGCTGCGCTCTACCAGGGAATCGCGCGCTTTCTTTGCGGCGACCTCGATGGCGGCGACGCGTACTTGCAGGATGCGGTCAGCATCGGGGCGGCAGGCGACGTCCCCGAGACGGTAGCGGTCGCGCTGGCCGAGCGGTCACTGCTGGCGATGGCCCGCAATCAGTGGGACCAGGCCGGGGCGCTGGCCGACCAGGCAGGCGCCATATTGCGCACGGCCGGAACCGAAGTGCTCGTCGCCTACGCGGCGCAAGCCCGCACCGCACTGCACCGGGGAGATGTCCCGGCGGCGCGCCGCCTGCTCCTCGGCGCCCAGCGCTGGCGGCATATGCTGACCTACGCGATCCCGCATCAGGCCGTCCAGGCCCGGATCGAGCTCGCCCGCGCCCACCTGGCGCTCGCCGACCCAGCCGGGGCCAGAACCCTGATGCGGGAAGCGGATGAAATCCTCAAGCACCGCCCCGGGCTGGGCATCCTGGTCACGGATGCCAAGATGCTCCGGGCCCAGCTCGCCCGGCAGCACGGTGCAGGCGCACCCGGGGCATCGGCACTGACCGCGGCCGAGCTGCGCCTGCTGCCCCTGCTGTCCACCCATCTGTCGTTTCCGGAGATCGGCGCCGAGTTCTTCCTCTCACCGCACACCATCAAATCGCAGGCCTACTCGCTGTACCGCAAACTGGACGTATCCACCCGCAGCCAGGCCGTCATCCGGGCCCGCGATCTTGGGATGCTGGAGGGCTGACCACCAGCGCTAACCCCGGCCGGGCGCAGCAGATCGGCGGCACCCGGCTACGCCGGTGCGAGCGTGACACGGCCAGAATTCGCGGGTCCGGCCGAATGCTGTGCAGCACGACCGGTGGTTTTGGCCAACGCGCTAGAAGGCGATACCACCAGGTTCGTCCGGGGCGCTCTGGACGGACACGGGACCGACGACCAGGGCGGGCAACGGCGTGAGGTGGCCGGCGGCGACGACGCCGAACGAGGCCGGGAGGAGCTGCTTACCTTTGACGACGAGGACAAGGCCGATGGCGTGGCTGCCGGAAGAGTCCGTCCACAGCAGCAGGGCCTGCCCGTCGCTGCACGAGCCCTGGTACCGGTAGAGGACCTGGAGCGGCTTCCCGGTGGCGGCCGGGTAGCTGACGAACGACGGCGGCGCATCAGGACAGGCCCCCGACGGAGAGACGCCGACGGCGTTTGAGCCGCAAACGACGGTTCGGCCGTCGCTGGCGGCGAGCGAGGTGCCGCAGGCCGCCGAGACAGCAGAGTCCTGGTCGACGGTGAACGGTACTTGCAGGACGACATGGCTGTCGGCCAGCAGGTCATGCCCGGCGGCGGCTACGTCGAGGCTGCGAACCTGGGTGACGCCGGTATTCGAGACGGCCGGCTCGAGGGCCCACCACCTGAAAGCGACGCTACGGTCGCCGTTGACCCAGGAAAGGCCCTCCACGTTCGCGCCCCCGGGGAAATCCCCGTTGCGGACAGCCGTGCGCCAGGCGCCCAGCTCGGCACCGGACGACAGCGAGTAGGTCAGCAGCCCGGTACTAGCTTTGCTCGCTACGTTGGCGGTTCTGTACATGACCGCTAGTTCACCGCCGTCAGGGGACACGGCCAGGCCGGTGACTTCACGCGGCAGCGGCTTCATCGGGAGCTTCGTCAGCGCTGCGGGATGAGCGGCACCGGGAGTGAGGCGAAGCAGGTACCAGACTGTCTCTTTCTGGGCGGGCAGGTAGCTGCTGAGCACGAACGTCCGGTCGTCGGCGGCGCCCGTCACGCCGGTGAAATTCTGGCCCGACAACGGGGAGATCACCGCGACCCTACGGCCGGTGCGGTCGTCGCCGACGACTGCCTCCAGCGGCGCCGCGGAGCGGGGATTCGCAGCGGCCAGGGCCACGTAGTACCTGGGGAGCGACGCCGGGATGCCCGGGCTGCTCACCGCGGGGGCGGAACCGGACGGCGGAGCCGGGGCCTGGCGCAGCATGACCAGGACCAGCGCCAGGGCCGTCACCAGGGCCGCGGCCGCGATGGGAGCGCCCCAGTTAAGCCAGCGGCGGCGGGCATGGCTGTGGCGATCGCGCGACCGCAACTCCTCCGGCAGTTCCAGGGAACCGGTGTCGTTGACTGGCGCGGGAGCTGCGTCAGACAGGTCGAAGGGACGGAGCGGGCGCATGGCCGCGGTGACCGCCTGGGTAGTGGAGCGGAGCCGGTCTTCGACGGTCACTGGTCCTCCTTCAGGATCCGGGCGAGGGCGGCGAGGCCGCGGTGCGCGGCGGACTTGACGGTGCCCCGGCTGACGTTCATCGACTGCGCCACCTCGTCTTCTGGCAGCCCCAGGCAGTACCGCAGGATGACCGCCTCGCGCTGCCGGGCCGGGAGACGGCGCAGCGCGACGAGCACCTCCCGGTGCTCCTCGGCCAGCAGGACGTGCGCCTCAGCGGAAGCCACGTCCGGTTCGAGGAGCGCCGCGGGGATTTTGCGTGACTGCTTGCGCAGGACGTCTCGGCAGCCGTTCAGCACGCTGGACCGGACGTAGGCGACCACCCGGTCCGGGTCGCTGATCTTGTCCCAGCGGCGGTACAGGCCGAGGAAGGCCTCCTGCACCACGTCTTCGGCTGACGACTGGTTGCCCAGCATCAGCATCGCGAGCCGGACCAGGCCGACCGCGTGCGCCTGGTAGAGCGCGGTTACCTGGCTCTGCGCCCCGCCAGGCGGGGCGAACGTCTCTTTCACTGGGTCCACATACCAGAGACGCACCTCATGACCCGAAGTTTGCCTGACCGCCCGGCCCGCTTAGCGGTTACGGAGTCCGCGCTTGTCAGCAGTCTCTGTTCACGGAGATCGCCGCCGTCCCGTACCTGGCGGCGCGATCTTCAGACGCTCTACGACGCTGTATCGGGCGAGCCAGTCTAGGTACCTGGCTCCGTTCACCCGAAGGCAGTCAGTCGACGTGCTCAGCTCGGTGACGTGCTCGGACTGGCGCCGGCCGCCCGCTGACCCGGTACGGATGCGCTGGCGGGGCTGGGCTGGGCCAGCTCGACGCGGTTTCTTCCCTGCCGCTTGGCGACGTACAGGGCCGAGTCGGCCAGCCGTTCGAGCCGGTCGGGCGTGCTGGCGTGGTCAGGGAAGACGGCAACCCCGATGGATACCGTGACCGCTACGTCGCTGCCGGGCAGGGTCATCTCAGCGATCCCGGCGCGGACACGCTCAGCGATGTTGAGCGCCGCCGGGATGTCGGTCCCGGGCAGCAAGACGGCGAACTCCTCCCCGCCGTTACGGCCGACAAAGTCGTTGTCCCGCAGGGCAGTGCGCAGCACCGCGCCGACGTTCGCCAGCACCTGGTCACCCACCTGGTGACTGCGCTGGTCGTTGACCTGCTTGAAGTGGTCGAGGTCGAGCAGCAGCAGCGCGAGGGGCGCCCTGACCGTGGAGGCCTGGGCGAACAGCCGCTGCAGGGCGTCGGCGACCGCACGCTTGTTGGGCAGGCCGGTGAGCCCGTCGGTCGCGGCCCGCATCTCCGCGATCGCCAGGTTGCGCAGGTTCGCCAGGACGGGCGCAGCCTGGCTGACGGACTGGTCGATCCGCTGCTCGTCGGCCTCGTCGTAGGGAGCCGGCCGGCTGAGCAGCACCGAGCCGATCACTTCGCCGCCCACCACGAGCGGGACGCAGGACGATGCGCCCGCGCCGGCGCCGCACACTGGGCACGACAGCAGGGCGGACCGCTCGCTGTTCTCGCGGTGCGTGCGGCCGGACCGGACCGCGAGGCACGAGCTGGGCCGGGCGCCGCGCAGGGTCTGCGCGAGCGGCGAGCCGCTCGGCAGCGGCGTCGCCGACTCCAGCCGGTCGGCGCTGTTGTTCCGGTTAAGGACCACCGCGGTGGTCAGCGGGAGGCTCCGTTCGAGATGGCGCTGCAGGAGCTGGTTGGCTTCGTTCTCGTCGCTGGCGATCTGCAGGGTGACCGCGAAGTCGGCCTGCTCCTCGCCTGGTTTGAGTTCCCGCCGGACGCGCCGGATGCCATGCAGCATGAGCAGAACGCCGAGGATGAGGCCGGCTCCGGCCACGGACACGAGAAGCCAGGTAGTCCGCTCAGCGTTCGCGGACGCGGTCGCCTGCTCGGCCAGCGCGTCGTGCTGCTCCTTGCTCAGCAGCTGGCCTAGGTGGGCACTGACCGGCTGGTAGGCGGCCGCCAGGCGGGCGGGAAGTCCCGCGGGGAGCTGAGGCGTCACTTCCGCCGAGGTAAGCAGGTCGCGGACGGACTTCCACTGCCGCAAGAACAGGGCGATGTCTGCCCGCTCAGCCGGAGGATCGGCCGCGTGCAACTGTTCCAGCACCGTCAGCTGCGCATCGGTGGCGGGCAGAATGCTCGTGTAGACCAAGTCGAGCAGCTGCGCCCGCTGCGCCGTGGCAGACGTAAGGAACGCCTGCTCGCCGTCGGCGTAGGCGGTATCCATGTCGTGACTCAGTTCCCCGGTCGCGGTCGAGGTCGCCAGCTCGTCGGTTGACAGGTCTCTTCCCCGGGCGGTCGACGAGTTGGTTCCCAGCAGGCCGATCGCGGTAACTGCGACAACAACGAGCGAAAGCCCGATGCACAGAGCAGCCAGCGAGCTAACCGCAGCTCGAGCAAGGGTCCGCACTCGCCTGTATCTACCCGGCGATCCCGGCGCGAAGCGCCGGACACCCTCAGACCTCAATGTGAATCAACAAAAGACATCACAATATCCCGTTTACCGCACAAGCCCGCAAAAGACCAGCCGCCCGCCCGGTCGCGCCAGTTTCCCCCGAGAAGGCCCGCGCCAGGTGCGCTCCCGGACACCGCTAACATGGCCCGGTGAGCTTGCGCGGATCTTGTCCGTCGAAAACAGCGGTGTCCCGGTGACCGCAGAGCGGCTGGTCGTCGTTGGCGGAGGGCCTGCCGCCCTCGAGGCGGTCCGGGCTTACCGGGAGGCAGGCGCCGACGGGGAAGTTGTGCTCGTGTCCGCCGATGAGTACCTGCCCTACAACCGACCGCCGCTGTCCAAGGACTTCTTGCGCGGCGAGTCAGCAGAGGATGCCTTGCCGCTGGAAGACGGGGACTTCTACCGCCGCCACGGCATTGAGGTCCGGCTCGAGACCCGGGCACAGGCCCTCGACCCTGGCCGCCGGGTAGTGACCCTCTCCGATGGAGAGACCTTCGGCTACGGCTGGTGCATCCTGGCCACCGGGGCCTCGCCGAAGCCGCTGCCGGTCCCCGGCGCTGAGGGACCCGGCGTCCGTTACCTGCGCTCCCGGCGCCAGGCCAGGGAGCTGCGCGGTGCCGCCGCTGCGGCCCGCACGGCGGTGGTCGTCGGATCCGGCTTCATCGGCTGTGAGGCCGCGGCGTCCCTGGCCCGCCGGGGCTTGGCCGTCACCCTGGTGAGCATGGAAGACGGCCCCCAGGCGGCCCGGCTGGGCAACGGTGCCAGCCAGGTTCTGCGAGCCTGGCTGGAGGACGACGGCGTATCGCTCCGTCTGGGTGCGGAGGTGGAAGCGATCGAGGGCGGCCGGGTCCGCCTCGCCGGCGAGGCGGACGCCGAGGGCGAGTTGATCCTCGTGGCCGGGGGCGTGGAGCCCGAGGCTGGCATTGCCGCCGAAGCCGGACTGGCCCTCGAGGCCGGGCGGGTCAAAGTCGACGAGCACATGCGCAGCAGCGTTGCGCGTGTCCTCGCCGCCGGTGACGTGGCCTTCGCTTTCAATGGCGCAGCCGGACGTCACCTGGCTGTCGAGCACTGGGGAGAGGCGCTGGCCATGGGCCGGGTGGCGGGGCAGACCGCCGCCGGCGCGCAAGCCTCGTGGGCCGAGGTGCCGGGATTCTGGTCCGCCATCGGTGACCGGACGCTCAAATACGCCGCCTGGGGAGACGGTTTCGATGATGCCAGCCTCGTCGATCACGGTGACGGAGCGTTCACCGTCTGGTACTCCCAAGAAGGCGTGACGGTCGGCGTTCTCACCCATGACGCCGACCACGACTACGAACGCGGGCGGCGCCTCATCGAACAGCGCCAGCCCCCGCCGCAGCTCCCGCACCACGCGTAGCCGGTGGTCGGCCGGCCCGGAGCGAGGCGCGACCACTCCCTGTGCCCGCTGCCGCCAACCACTTTCTCCGGTTACCCGCAGCTATTCCTCTTGCGGGAACAGCAACCGCTGTGCCCGCCAAGTGCCCGCAAACCGAGTAATTGGGTCAGATCATGAGCGCCAGCATTCAATGGGGAGAGCTTCCCGTCGGGGTGCGGGAAGCCATCGAGGAGCGCACGGGACCGGTCACCGGTTCCGTCCTTGGCGGGGCCGGCTTCAGAACCGGCATGAGGCTGATCCTGCACACCGAAACCGGCGATGTGTTCGTTAAGGGGATCGGTCCCGATGGCGGGGACATAGAACGAAGCGATCTGGAACTGGGCGCGGAGCTGGCGCCCTTTGTGCCGGCGTCACCATCCCTTTCCTTCAAGGGAGAGGCTGACGGCTGGGTGTTCACCGGCTGGCAGGCGGTCGAGGGCCGGCAAGCCAGCATGAAGCCAGGATCGGATGACGTTCCCCTGATGGTCGGCCTACTGGCCGAACTGGGGCAGATCGAGGCCCCGGAGATCCCCGGTCTCCGGACAGCCGGGACGGACTGGGGAGGCGAGGACCCAACCCTGTCCGGCGGTCACATGCTGGTGCACACGGACCCGCACGGGGGCAACTTCATCGTCCAGCCCGACTGGACATGGATGATTGACCTCGGCCACGCGGTGCGCGGCCCCGGCTGGCTGACATCGGCGCGCTTCATCCTGTACCTGATGCGGGCCGGGTGGACGGCGGCCGAGGCCGAGGCCGCTGTCATGGACGTGCCCGCGTGGGCCAGAGCGGATCCTGAACAGGTCACCGCCCATGCCGTATCCGGCGCGGAGACCTGGTACCGGGCGAACAACCAGTACCCGGTGCCGCAGGTGTGGCACGACATTATCCGTGAATGGGCAGCACACAGGTCCCTGTCGGGCTGATCGTCCCAGGCCCCGTAGTCGTCATTGACGACACTGATCAACCGGTCATCGGGCGGAACTCCAGGTCGGCAGTCCCTTCCCAAGCGTGTGCCTGTCTGTCGTTGTGCGCCTACCCGCGGGCGGGCGCGAGCTCCGACTCGTTGCGGGGCTCGGGAGCCAGGCGAGGTGACGAAGACTCGGTGATGGCCTGGAAGCGGTACCCCATCGCGGCCAGCTCGTTCTGGAACCTCGCGGTCTGCGCGTCGTCCAGGTGCGCCCGCCAGTTGAACGACGGCGGGCAGCTGTAGGCGAGCAACTGGTCCGGGAACTGCGAGTAGATGACGGTGGCGAACGCGCGTGCCTCGGCGAGGCTCGGCGTCGATGTCTCCAGCCACAGCAGGTCGGCGTAAGGGGCGAACGCGAGCGCACGCGTGACGCGCGCGTAGCCCCCCGGCTGCACCCGGAAGAACCCTTCCGCGCTCCGTTCTCCGGTCAGGAACTCATGGTCCTGCTCGTCGGCGTCCGACGTCAGCAGGGACGCCGAGTGCGCGCCGGTCCGCGCGATCAGCAGCGCGGGCACGTTGAGCACGTCGGCCGCCAGCCGGGCCGCCCGCAGCGTCTCGACGTGCTGCCTGGTCGGGATCAGCACCTTTTCGCCGAGGTGGCCGTTCCCCTCCCCCAGCGACAGCTGGTCTTCGAACAGCACCCCGGCCGCGCCCGCCTCGATCATGGACGTCATCAGCTCGAACGGTTCATCCGCCCCGCCGGAGCCGGCTTCGGCGTCCGCCACGACCGGCGCTGCCTGCTGGTCCGCGCGCAGCATCGCGTTGTTGATCCACCGCACCATCTGCGGCAGCGAGTTCACCGGGTCGAGCGACTGGTCCGGAGAGGGGCGCCCGGCATCTTGCCGGCCCGGCAGGTAGATGGCCTGCAGGCCCGCCTTCACCTGCTGCACCGCCTGGTGGCCGGTGACCGCGCCTAGCGCGCGGACCCCGTCCTCGGTCTGCAGCAGCTCCCACAGCCGCTGGGCACCGCGCCGGGCGAGGGTGTGCTCCTCAGCAGAGGAGCCGCGCAGCCGCAGGACGTCCTCAGCGGCGTAATCGCGCTGGACCCCGGCCCAGCGCCGGTCGGTCTTCCACGCCTCGCGCAGATTGGTCGCCTGCTCGGTGATGGTTTCCACGGTGATGCCTCTCAGTTGGTACTGGCCGCCCCGGGGCTGCGCTGACGACCGGGGTGTTCTTTCACAGTGCGGCACGCTGCACCGCAACCGCAGGCCTCATCCATGTAAAAAACGTCGATATTTATCAGCCTGACTGCGGATTGCACTTTTTGGCGTTATAAAGAAGCGCAGAAATTGGTAAAGACCGAAGGTCTAGACCTTATAGACGTCCGAAGTGAGCGGAAGTGACGTCGATGGTTCCGCTTACGTCGTACCGCCGGGTGGATCCACCACCGGGCTCGTTCACGACTCTCGTACGGTCAGCAGGCTGTGGCCATAGACAGAAACGGGCTCCACCCGGCCCACTTCACGGAAACCGAGCTTCTCCAGGACCCGTCGCGACGCGACATTCCAGTCCCAGACCCCGGCCCACAACCGCCGGTAGCCCGCCTCGACCGCCCAGGTGACCACGGCCCGGCCTGCCTCAGTTGCGTAGCCGCGGCCGTGAGCCGCACGCAGCAACTCGTACGCAAGCTCAGGCTCGTCAAGCGAGCCGTTGCCGTGAATGGTCAGCCCGCAGTACCCGATGACGTCGGCCGTGCCCCTCCGCTCCACAGCAAGGAACCCTGGCCCCGGCTCCTCGCGCTCTGCGTGTATCTCCGCAGCGAGGTCCTCCACGGTCGGTCGTCCCTCGGCGTTTATCCGCCGATGTGGCGGCACCCGCGGATCCCGCTCAGTCCACATCTGGTGATCGACGGCGGCCTCGCCCACCGTGCGACGCCGAAGGATGAGGCGATCGGTCTCCAAGGTGTCCAGAACGCGCGCCGACGACATGCCGGCATTTTATTACCTGACTTTTATCACTGGACTGGGCGCGGGCGGCCGTATTCGCAGCTCACACCGCTGACAGCGCAAGCACCGCCCCACAGGCGCGCGTACGCGACCAGCAGCGCTACCAGGTGACTGCCGTCCAAGTCGCCCCGCTGTCACCAGTGAGCAGCAGTTGACCGGGCATGACGGGAACCGGGCCGTGCACGGCCACGCCATCGGTCGTGGTGGTGAACCCCAGGCCGCTGAAACCCGCGCCGCCGTCCCCGGCGAAGTAGCCAGTCGACCAATGGACACCGCCGTCGGCGGAGTAGTACAGCCAACTGCCTCCGCTCACCGCCTCGACCACCAGCTGCTCTGGTGTAGCGCCGGAGATCCCCATCGGGGCGCCGCCAAGTGGCGGTGCCCCGACTTCGGTCCAGCGCGCGCCGAGGCTGTCGCTGACGAAGACCCTCTTCTCCGCCGACCCGGCGGCGATTGGGCCGCCGCAGAGCATGGCGAGCGAGGCCGGACCGGTCACCGCGACCGCCGCCGGCCCCCATGGTCCCTCCCCGGCGGCGTTCAGCGTGGCGCAAGGGGTGGGATGCGTCGCGTAGCCGAGACCGCCGTCCCCGGTGACCATCACGCTGTCGCCGTCAAGCATCGCGGCCACGCGCGCCTGGGTGGCGATCACCCGCGCGCCGCTCACGTGCGTGACGGCGCGCCAGGGGCCGCCCGATAGCGCACGCCGGTACAGCATGGCCACCGAAACGTCGCAGTTGGACTGCGACGCGGGGCAGCTGCTGGTGAGCGCGAGCACTTGGCCGTCGATCACCTCAAGGTCGGTGATCGAGCCGGCCGGGCTGCCAACGCGGGCCCACTGCTCGCCGCCGTCGGTGGTCTCCCACAACCCGTTGCCGAACACGAAGCCATGTGACGGGCCGGCGAACCTTATGCCCCAGACGGCCGGGCTCGAGCCGCTGTCTACCGGGCCGAGCGCCACGCTCGGCACGGAGAGCCCGACCCAGCTCGCGCCGCGGTCCAGGGTGCGCACGATCGACGTGCACGGCTTGCTGACGCACGGCGCCGTGCCAAGCACGAACGCCTCATCGGCAGAGACGAACGTGACCGAGGTCGCCGCGAACCCAGCCGGAACCGGCCCGCCAGTCCCGGCAACGGGTGCGGTGGCAGTCGGGGACGTGGACGGCCCGCTTGGTGCCGGCACAGAGGTCGCGCTGCCAGCCGGTGTCATGGGCGTGGTCGTCGACGAAGCCGGCGCGCTCGCGCTGGGACCCGCCGACCCGCATCCGGTGAGCGATAGCACTGTCAGCAACGCGGCGGTGACCATCGCGGTTCCTGACGCCCGCCCAGAAACCATGATTCTCATGATGTCCTCCGTGCCTGCGGCTGGCCGCCGCAACGGAGACCGTCTGGAGCCTTTGGTGGCCGCAGTCGGTCCATTGCCTGCAAAATCTCAGACGCCATCGCGCCCCTCCGAGGCAGGGACCTTAGTCGCGACATTCATCGCCCTACGGCATCAAAGACGCCGTAAGTCCACATTCGGTTGGGCGCCGTTGCGGCCGAGGCCGTCCCGATGCTGCGCAAGCACTTCGGGGACCAGGACGTCGAACGCGAGGCGCCCGGGGGCCGCCTCGGCGAGTAGCCCATGACAGCAAGTAAAACTAATAGCTGCGTGTAATTGTCTATGAGATAATCAACCTTATGAAAAGCCTTATAATCGTGGGCGGTACGATGGGTGTAGGAAAAACCGCGACATGCCGCGAACTGCAGAAAATACTCCCAAGAAACGTGTTCCTTGATGGCGATTGGTGCTGGGATATGCACCCATTTGTTGTGACAGACGAAACAAGGGCGATGGTAAATAGCAACATCGCCCATCTGCTTAGCGGCTTCCTCGCTTGCTCGGAATTTGAGAATGTTATTTTCTGCTGGGTGCTACATGAGCAGCGCATATTGGATGACCTTATAGATGTACTGAACCTCAATGACTGCACGACCCATTGTTTTTCACTTGTCAGCACTGAACAGGCCCTAGTCGAAAGACTAAACCGCGACATAGCTGCAGGTAAGCGAGGCAGCGACATTACAGAACGCAGCGTCGCTCGAATATCGCTATATGATGAGATTGACACGGTTAAGATTGACGTAAGCACCATCTCGCCAGCAGACGCGGCGTGGCGCATTACAGAACACATGGCAGGCGTTCAGGCCAATATTGCAAACAGGCACGACTGAAATGATCGGATGAATGAGGGCTGCCATGAAACTGCTCGTGTACGGCGCCGGGGTTACCAGCAGCCTGTTCGCCCGAATGGATGAGGCCCGGGCATGACGTCTCGCTCCTCGCCCGTGGCGAGCGCCTGGCGGCCCTGCGCCGGCACGGCGTGCGGCTCGCCGAGGGAGACCGCCCAGCTGTCAGGCGGGTACCGGTGCCGCTGGCCGAGTACCCGGCCGGCGGGTACGACCTGATCGCCGTCTTCGTCCGCACCCATCAGGCGGACGCCGTGCTGGAGTCACTCGCCGGCGTCGAAGGGGACGTGCTGTTCCTGCTCAACTGGGCGGCCGGCCCGGAGCCGCTGGGGACGGTGATCGGCCACGGGCGGTGCTGCTCGGCTTCCCCACCGACGCCGGCACGATGGACGGCGGCGTGGTCCGCTACCGCCCGGCCGGCCTCGTTACCCGCCGGGTCACGATGCCGGTCGGCGAACCGGACGGCCAAGTCAGCCCGCGACTGGAACGGATCGTGCGGGCGTTCCGCACCGCCGGGATCAACGCCAAGGCCGAACCACGGATGGATGCCTGGCTCAAGACGCACGCCGCTTTCGCGGTGCCGCTCGGTCAGGCGGTGCTCGCCGCGGGCGGCCCGAGGGCGCTGGCCGGCGATCCGGACGCGGTCCGCGACATGCTCCGTCGCATGTGGCAGAACCTGGGTGCCCTGCCGACGTCGCCGGTCCCTCGCGGGTTCGTCGCGTTGCGGATCCTGCCGGAGGGGCTGCTCGTGGCCGTGCTGCGGCGCTTCTTGCGAAGCCCGACGGCCGCCCATAGCGGGCTCGCCAGTGCCACGCCCGCCGTGGAGGCGGCCGAACTCGAGCGGCTGGCCGAACAGGTGCGCCTATGCAGGGGTCCGGTAGGCGATAGGCGGGTGCGCCTCCTCGGTCGGATCAGCGCAGGCCATGATGTTCTCAGTGTTGGCGTCGCTCATGCGGCGATGGGATGGCCCGGCCCGTTATCCTCCTGGATGAGAACGCCTGACCTCAGTACCAGCGCGCACACGACGGCGGAGCCGGCGAAGATCGCGGCGGACACCCAGAACGCGACCACGTAACTGTGCACGGCCGCTCCGGCCAATGCCGACGGGCTGTGGCCGTGTATCACCAGGTAGCTGGCAAGCGCGCTGGCGGCGATGGTGTTGAGCAGTGCGGTGCCAATCGAGCCGCCGACCTGCTGGCAGGTGTTGACCAAGGCGGACGCGACCCCAGAATCGGCCGACGCGGCGCCGTAGGTCGCCGTGTTCAGCCCGCAGCCGAAGACCAAGCCGAGCCCCAGGCCGATGACGACGAGCGCGGGCAGGATCACTGCCGGGTAGCTGGT
>Ga0302314_10011458_pt1 | contig 15456 bp, 14 predicted proteins | sample III_Palsa_N2_3_FD_200533 | JGI IMG/M metagenome (GOLD analysis project Ga0302314, IMG submission 200533) | Peat permafrost microbial communities from Stordalen Mire near Abisko, Sweden - III_Palsa_N2_3 | ecosystem: Environmental > Terrestrial > Soil > Palsa > Peat permafrost | place: Sweden...
CGGCTTCACGGCGCTCATGCCGCGTTCCGGCGATGGATTTCGAGAAGGCCCTTCAGGGTCAAGTCCGCGTCGAATTTGTCGATCTTGGTGGTCGCGCCCTCGAAGAGGGAGGCGACGCCGCCGGTGGCGATGACTGTCATAGGCCGCTCGTACTGCGCCTTGATGCGATCCACCAGCCCTTCGATGAGCGCGACGTAACCCCAGAACACGCCGGACTGCATCGCGCCCACCGTATCGAGGCCGATCACGTGCTGCGGACGCTTGATCGCGACGCGCGGAAGCTTGGCCGCCGCCTCATGCAGGGCCTGCATGGAGAGGTTGATGCCGGGGGCGATCACGCCGCCCTCGAAGGCCCCGTCATGGCCCACCACGTCGAAGGTGGTGGCGGTGCCGCTGTCGATCACGATCAGGTCGCCGCCGTGGCCGATGTAGGCCCCGATGGTGTTGACAAGGCGGTCGGCGCCGGCTTCGGACGGCTTCTCGATCCGCACGTCGATGCCGAGGACGGCGTTCTCGCCGATCACCAGCGGCTCGACCTTCAGATAGCGCCGGGCGAGGTTTCTGAGATTGAACAGGGACTGCGGCACCACGCTGGAGACGATGCAGGCGTCGATGTCGCCAAAGGTCAGCGCGTGCATGGTCAGGAGTTGGCTCAGCCACACGCCGTATTCGTCCGCCGTGCGGCTGGAATCGGTGGCAGAACGCCACTGGGCGATCCAGTCGTGCCCGTCGTGGACCGCGAAAAGAGTGTTGGTGTTGCCCTGCTCGATCGCCAGCAGCATCAGGCGGGCTCCTTGGAGTGTGTGGGGGTCTCGGGAAAGAAGACGTCTCCGGCGGTGATGCGCCGGATCGAGCCGTCGGACAATCGCAGGCGAAGCGCGCCGTCAGGATCCAGCCCCTCGGCCACGCCCTCGATGGTCTCGCGGTCGAGGCGGACGGTGCAGGTCTCGCCCATCCCCTGGGCGCGGGCGGTCCAGGCGTCGAGGATGGCGGCGACGCCGGCGCGGTCCCAGAGGGCGAGCCAGTGCTGGAAGCGCAGGCTTAAGGCGTCCAGCGCCTCGGCGGGGGTGGGCGGTGTTGTGATGTGACCTGCGAGATGTTCGGCAAAGGCCGTGGCGGGACGCTCTGCGGCGTCGGGCGGGGTCTTCAGGTTCACGCCGCAGCCGACCGCGAGCCAGAGATGGTCGCCCACCGCCCTCCCCGACTCGATCAGGACGCCCGAGACCTTGCGCCCGGCCACCATCACGTCGTTGGGCCACTTCAGCTTCACGATGGACGGTGGGACGTAGGCGGCGACGAGGTCGCTCACCGCCAGCGCGGTGACGAAGGAGATCAGGGCCGCTTCGGCTGGTGGCTTGTCCAGGGTCAGCAGCAGCGTTGCGGCGAGATTGCCGTAGCCGGTCTCCCAGGAGCGCCCTCGCCTGCCCCGCCCCGCGGTCTGGCGGTTCGCGGTGATCCAGAGCGGGCCGAGATCACCGGCGTCGGCCCGGCGGCGCGCTTCGGCGTTGGTGGAGTCGATCTCGTCGAAGCGGAGAAGCGGGATCGGCGCAGCTGTGGACCCTGGGGTCACAGACCCGCGGGTCACACGAAGCCGAAGGCCTGCGCCGCCGCCCTGGCCAGGGGATCGAGCACCGCCAGCGCCGGCATCACCACGGGGAAGGAGAAAAGCGCGGCGCCGAGGCCGACAGCGCGAGCTTCCCACGGCGGGGCGTCGGTGTGGCCGGGGGCGGGGTCGAACCACATGGTGCGGATCAGGCGCAGGTAGTAGAAGGCCGCCACCACGCTCATGACAAGACCGAAGATGGCGATCTGCCACTGGCCCGCGGCCAGCGCCGCCTTGAAGGCGTAGAACTTGCCCCAGAAACCGGAGAAGGGCGGGATGCCCATCACCGAGAACGACAGGCCGGTAAGCGCCAAGGCGATGCCCGGCCGCTCCTTGGCGAGGCCCGATAGGTCGGCCAAGGTCTCCATCGGCTTGCCGTTGCGGCTGAGGGCCGTGAGGCAGGCGAAGAAGCCCGTCACGTCGATCATGTAGAGCACCATGAACATCAGCATGGCCTGCATGCCGCCGGGCGCGCCGGCGCTGAGCGCCATCAGGGCGTAGCCGATGTTGAGGATCGAGGAGTAGGCCAGGAGGCGCTTCAGGTTCCTCTGCGCCAGACCGGCGAAGGCGCCGACGCCCATGGAGATGGAGGCGATCACCACGATGACCTGTCGCCACTGATCCACCGCGTCGGGGAAGCCCAGCACCAGCACCCGGGCGAACAGCACCATGGCGGCCAGCTTCGGTCCGGCGGCGATAAAGGCCACCACGGGGGTCGGGGCGCCTTCGTAGACGTCCGGCGTCCACATGTGGAAGGGCGCGGCGGAGACCTTGAAGGCCAGCCCGCAGATCAGGAACACGATGCCGAAGATGACGCCCGTACCGGGGCTGGTGGAGACCGCGTGGGCGATGTCGGCGAAGCGGGTCGATCCGGCGAACCCGTAGATCAGGGAGGCGCCGTAGAGAAGAATGCCAGAGGAGAGCGCGCCGAGAACGAAATACTTCAGCCCGGCTTCTGAGGACTTGGCGTCGTCGCGGCGGAAGGCGGCCAGCACATAGAGCGCCAGGGACTGCAACTCCAGCCCCACATAGAGCGAGATAAGATCGCCGGCGGAGACCATCATGCCCATGCCGAGCGAGGCCAGCAGGATCAGCACCGGATACTCGAACTTGCCGGCCTTGAGCCGGTGCAGCCAGCGGTCGCCGAGCAGGATCGCCACCGCGCTCATCAGATAGATGGCGACCTTGGCGAAGGCGGAAGCCTGATCGGCCACAAAGCCGCCGTGGAAGGCCGCGCCGAGGGGACCGAAGGCCGCCGCAGCCGCGCCCGCGAAGAGGACGAGGCAGGACAGGATGGAGACCAGCGCCGCGCCCTTTTCGCCGCGGAACGCGCCGACGATGAGCAGCACGAGCGCACCGATCCCGAGGATCAGTTCGGGCGAGGAGATTTGCAGGACGTAAGGCAGGGTCATGTTCCTAGGCGCCCGCGGCCAGATGCCAGGCGTCCACCAGACGCGTCACGGACGCTTCCGTCACGCCCAGCACGAAGTGGGGATAGACGCCGAGCGCCAGGGCCCCGACGATCAGCGGCACGAAGATCGCCACCTCCCGCCAGTCCATGTCGGTGATGGTCTCGAGCTTGGGATTGGTGATCGTGCCGAAGATGACGCGGCGATAGAGGCTGAGGGCATAGACGGCGGAGAGGATAACGCCGGTGGCGGCGATCAGCGCCGTCCAGGTGCCTGCGCCCCAGCTGGCGCCATAGACGCCGGTCATGGTCAGGACCTCGCCGATGAAGCCGGAGGTGCCGGGCAGGCCGACGTTGCCCATGGTGAAGAGGAGGAAGGTCGCGGCGTACCACGGCATCCGGTTGACGAGCCCGCCGTAGAAGGCGATCTCACGGGTGTGCATCCGGTCGTAGACCACGCCGACGCACAGGAAGAGCGCGCCCGAGATCACCCCGTGGCTGATCATCTGGAACACCGCGCCCTGCACCCCCAGCACATTGCCGGAGAAGATGCCCATGGTGACGAAGCCCATGTGCGCCACCGACGAATAGGCGATCAGCTTCTTGATGTCGGTCTGCCGGAAGGCGACCAGCGAGGTGTAGACGATGGCGATGACGCTGAGGGCGAAGACTAGCGGCGTGAACATCACCGACGCGTTGGGGAACATGGGCAGGCTGAAGCGCAGGAACCCGTAGCCGCCCATCTTCAGCATGATCCCGGCCAGGATCACCGAGCCTGCTGTCGGCGCCTCCACGTGGGCGTCGGGCAACCAGGTATGGACCGGCCACATGGGCATCTTCACCGCAAACGAGGCGAAGAAGGCCAGCCACAGCCAGGTCTGAAGGCCCGGCGCGAACTTGTAGACCATCAGCTCGGGGATGGAGGTGGTGTGGGCCACCGATGCCATCACCAGGATCGCGCCCAGCATCAGCACCGAACCCAGGAGGGTGTAGAGGAAGAACTTGTAGGCCGCGTAGAAACGGTTCTTGCCGCCCCAGATGCCGATGATCAGGAACATCGGGATCAGGCCGCCCTCGAAGAAGATGTAGAAGAGGATCAGATCCAGGGCGCAGAAGACCCCGATCATCAGCGTCTCGAGCAGCAGGAAGGCGATGAAATATTCCGCCACCCGGTCGTCGATCGACTTCCACGAGGCGGCGATGCAGAGCGGCATCAGGAAGGCGGTGAGCAGGACGAACAGCACGCTGATCCCGTCCACGCCCATGCGGTAGTCGGCGCCGGCGAACCAGGGCAGATGCTCGACGAACTGGAAGCCCGGCTCCTTGGAGTCGAAGTTGACCACCAGGAGGATCGAGAGGGCGAGGGTCGCCAGCGTGGTCCAGAGCGCGATCCAGCGGGAATTGCGCTTCACCGCCTCGGCGTGCTCGGGCTTGGCGAAGGCGCGCAGGATCAGGATGGCCGCCACGCCGACCAGCGGCGCGAAGGTGGTGAGGGTGAGAATGCCGACCATGGCTTAACCTGCCCCCCGCACGGCCATCAGGAAGTAGGTGAGGAGGCCCGCCACACCCAGGAGCATCACGAATGCATAATGATAGAGATAGCCCGTCTGCGCCTTGCCGAGCCGGCGCCCCGCGATGGCGGCCAGCCAGGAGACGCCGTTGGGGCCGAGGCCGTCGATGATCGCCTTGTCCCCGCCCTTCCAGAACAGGTCGCCCAGCGCCTTGGCGCCGCGCACGAAGATGAAGGCGTAGATCTCGTCGAAGTACCACTTGTTGTAGAAGAAGGTGTAGAGCGGCCCGGCGTTCCTGAACAACCGTGCGCCCAAGCCCTCCTTGATGAGGTAGACGTAGACGGCGATCAGCAGGCCGATAACGGCGGCGGCGAGCGGCGCGAGACCGACCCACTTGGGGGCCTCCTCCACGCCATCGAGGATGTGGTTGTTCGGGCCGACGAAGATGGCGCCGTGCCAGAAGGCGTCCCGCAGCGGTCCGACGAAATCCTTGAAGAAGAACCAGCCGGCGAGGATGGCGCCCACCGACAGCGCCAGCAGCGGGACAAGCATCACCCAGGAGCTTTCGTGCGGCTTGTGGTCGTGGCCGTGATCGTCATGGCCTTGCGCGTCGCCGTGGCTGACGTCGGGCTCGGCGTGGGTCTCGTGCTGGGCCGATGAGGCGTGATCGTCCGCGTGGTGGGCGTCGTGGCCCCAGCGGGCATGGCCGTTGAAAGTCATGAAGATCAGCCGCCAGGAGTAGTAGGAGGTCAGCCCGGCGACGAACACGCCCACGACCCAGGCGAAGTATCCGAAGCCGTTGTGCTGGCCGGCCACGAAGGCAGCGCCGAGAATGCTGTCCTTGGAATAGAAGCCGGCGAAACCCAGCTCCAGGCCGGGAATGCCAAGGCCGGTAATGGCGATCGTCCCAATCATCATCACCATGTAGGTGATGGGCATCAGTTTCCAGATGCCGCCCATCTTCCGCATGTCCTGCTCGTGGTGCATGCCGACGATGACCGAGCCCGCGCCCAGGAACAGCAGCGCCTTGAAGAAGGCGTGGGTGAAGAGGTGGAACATGGCCGACTGGTAGGCGCCGACGCCCGCCGCGAAGAACATGTAGCCGAGCTGGGAGCAGGTGGAGTAGGCGATCACCCGCTTGATGTCGTTCTGGGCCATGCCGACCGTCGCGGCGAAGAGCGAGGTCACAGCGCCCACCACGATCACCATGTCGCGGGCGACGGGGGCGTACTCGAACAGGGGCGAAAGCAAGCAGACCATGTAGACGCCCGCCGTCACCATGGTGGCGGCGTGGATCAGGGCGGAGACCGGGGTCGGACCCTCCATGGCGTCCGGCAGCCAGGTGTGCAGGAAGAACTGCGCCGACTTGCCCATGGCGCCGATGAACAAGAGGCAGGCGGCCAGATCGATGGCGGAGAAATCCCACGCCGCGAAATGCCAGGTCGTGCCGGCTTTGGCGGCGATCAGCGGGAACAGGTCCGGCAAGCGGATGGTGTGGAACATCCAGTAGACGGTCATGATGCCGAGAATGAAGCCGAAGTCCCCGACCCGGTTGACCACGAAGGCCTTGATCGAGGCGGCGTTGGCGGTCGGCTTGTAGAACCAGAAGCCGATCAAGAGGTAGCTCGCCAGCCCCACGCCTTCCCAGCCGAAGAACATCTGCATGAAGTCGTTGGCCGTCACCAGCATCAGCATGGCGAAGGTGAAGAGCGACAGGTAGGCGAAGAAGCGGGGCTTGGACGGATCGTCCGACATGTAGCCCCAGCTGTAGAGGTGGACGAGGGCCGACACGGTGGTGATCACCACCAGCATAACGGCGGAAAGGCTGTCCACCCGGATCGACCAGGCCGACTGGAAGTCGCCCACGTTGATGAAGGGCAGAAGCTCGATGGTGAAGCGGCCCCAGTCGCCGAAAAGGACGCCGACGAAGGTGGTCCAGGCGATGCCGCAGGACAGGAACAGCAGCGCCGTGGTCAGGGCCATGGAGGCCTTGTCGCCGATGCGACGCCCCGAAAGGCCGGCCACCGCCGCCGAGAGCAGCGGGCCGAATACGAGGATGATAAGCAGGAGATGGGTCAAGTCAGCCCTTCATCATGCTGGCGTCGTCGACGGAGATGTCGCCGCGGTTACGGAAGAAGGTGACGAGGATGGCGAGGCCGACGGCAGCTTCGGCCGCCGCCACCGTCAGCACGAACATGGCGAAGATTTGCCCAGTCACGTCGTGCAGGAAGATGGAGAAGGCCACGAGGTTGATGTTCACGGCAAGTAGGATCAACTCGATCGCCATCAGGATGACGATGATGTTGCGTCGGTTCACGAAGATGCCGAACACGCCGATGGTGAACAGGATGGCCGCCACCGCGAGGTAGTGCGAAAGGCCGATAGAGCCGCTCATTCGGAAACCCCCTCGCCGGACCGGGGCTGCATGATCTTCATCCCCGTGGCGGTGGTGCGGGCGGTCTGGTCGGCGATCACCTGCCGCTTCACGCCAGGCTTGTGGCGGAGCGTCAGCACGATGGCGCCGATCATGGCGGTGAGCAGCACCATGCCCGCCGCCTGGAAGAAGTAGACGTAGTCGGTGTAGAGCACCCGCCCGATGGTCTCGATGTTGGAGACGCCCGCCGCCATGGGCGCCCGGGGCAGGGACACGGCGCCATGCTCGGCGACGGCGCTGGACACCAGCATCATCTCCGCCAGCAGCACAGCCGCCACCACGCCGCCGATGGGCAGATAGCGGGCGAACCCGGTGCGAAGACTGCCGAAGTCCACATCCAACATCATGACCACGAACAGGAACAGCACCGCGACGGCGCCCACGTAGACGACCACCAGCAGCATAGCCAGGAACTCGGCCCCGAGTAGCACGAACAGGCCCGCCGCCGTGAAGAAGCTGAGGATCAGGAACAGCACGCTGTGCACGGGATTGCGCGCCGTCACGACGGCGAGCGCCGACAGCACGGTGATGGTCGCGAGCACGTAAAAGGCGATGGCCGTCAGGTCCATGTACCGGTTGCAGTCCCTCTGTTCGCCGCCCTGCAGCATGGCTGCGAGCGCGGTCCTTTTAGGCTGATTGGCGCAGACGCCGCCAGCCGGAAAAATCGCTTTTCGTCACCGATACGGCGAGTCGAGCTCCAGATTCTTGGCGATCTCCTGCTCCCAGCGGTCGCCGTTGGCCAGGAGCCGGTCCTTGTCATAGTAGAGCTCCTCGCGGGTCTCCACGGCGAACTCGAAATTGGGGCCCTCGACAATGGCGTCCACGGGGCAGGCCTCCTGGCACAGGCCGCAGTAGATGCACTTCACCATGTCGATGTCGTAGCGGGTGGTGCGGCGCGAACCGTCGGCGCGGGGCTCGGCCTCGATGGTGATAGCCTGGGCCGGGCAGATGGCTTCGCACAGCTTGCACGCGATGCAGCGCTCTTCCCCGTTGGGATAGCGGCGTAGCACATGCTCTCCCCGGAAGCGCGGCGAGATCGGCCCCTTCTCGAACGGATACATGATGGTGGCCTTGGGCCGGAACATCTGGCGCATGCCGAGGAAGAAGGCCTCGCCGAAGTCCATCATGGCGGCGCCCTTGGCGGCCTGGGTGATGCGGGACATGACGGTCATGGCTTAAGCTCCCGCGCCGTGGCCTGGGCCGAACACGCGCCAGGCGGCGATGGCGACGACGCCCACCAGGGAGGTGGGCAGCAGCACCTTCCAGCCGAGGCGCATCAACTGGTCGTAGCGGTAGCGGGGCACGATCGACTTCACCATGGCGAACATGAAGAACCAGAAGACGATCTTGATCATGAAGATGATCAGGCCGTGGAAGCTGGCGAGCGTCGCCGGCACATGCGCCAGATACGGCGTCGGCCAGGGCGCGCTCCAGCCCCCGAAAAAGAGAATCGAGATCAGGGCGCACATCAGGACGATGTTGGCGTATTCGCCGATCATGAACAGCAGGTAGGGCGTGGAGGAATATTCCACCTGATATCCGGCCACGAGCTCGCTCTCGGCTTCGGGAAGGTCGAACGGAGGGCGGTTGGTCTCGGCCAGGGCGGAGATGAAGAACATCACCATCATGGGGATCATCACGATGGCCGCCAGGAGGTGCCAGATCCCCTGCCCGCCGCCGCCCAAGACGTTCCAGTTCCAGAAGCCCCCGTCCTGCTCGGCCACGATAGCCTGCAGGTTCATGGAGCCCGCGAGCAGGATCACGGTGACGATGATGAAGCCGATGGAGACCTCGTAGCTGACCATCTGCGCCGCCGAGCGGAGCCCGCCGAGGAAGGGATACTTCGAGTTGGAGGCCCACCCGCCCATGATGATGCCGTAGACGCCGAGCGAGGAGATGGCGAACAGGTAGAGCACGCCGACGTTGATGTTGGACACCACCCAGCCCGGCGCCAGCGGGATCGCCGCCCACGCGCCGAACGCCAGGGTGAAGGAGAGGATCGGGGCGAACAGGAAGACGAACTTGTCCGCGCCCGCGGGGATGATGACTTCCTTCAGCACGAACTTCAGGAAGTCGGCGAAGGACTGCATCAGACCGAACGGCCCGACGGTGTTGGGGCCCTTGCGCAGCTGCACGCCCGCCCAGATCTTGCGGTCGGCGAGCAGCAGGAAGGCGAGAGAGATCAGGACGCCCACGGTGACGGCTAGGATCTGCCCCACCGTCATGATGGTCCAGCCGACTGGCGTAGCCCAGAAGGTCATGCCCTACTCCGCCGCCATCAGGGGCCGCTGCGCGTGCAGGGCCGAACATTCCGCCATCGTCACGCTGGCGCGGGCGATGGGGTTGGTCATGTAGAAATCCTCGACGCCGCTCCTGAACGGCGCTGAAGGCAGGTCGCCCGCCTCGCCGATCGCCGACAGATCGAAGCCTTCGGTGGCGGTGTGGCCCGCCACATAATCCACCTGACCGAAGGTCGGGTGATCGCTCATCAGCTTGGCGCGAAGCTGCTCCAGGCTGTCGTAGGGCAGGGTCTGGCCGAGGTGTTCGGACAGGGCGCGCAGGATCGACCAGTCCTCCTTCGCCTGCCCTTTGGGGAAGACCACGCGGTTGGCGAGTTGCACCCGGCCTTCTGTATTCACATAGATGCCGGACTTCTCGGTATAGGCCGCGGCGGGCAGGATCACGTCTGCCCTGGCCGCGCCCCGGTCGCCGTGGCTGCCGACATAGACGGTGAAGGCGTCGCTGGCCGAGGCGTCGATCTCGTCGGCGCCCAGCAGTAGAAGCACGTCCAGCGCGCCCTTGCCGACCATCTGACCCGCCGTCTTGCCGCCTTCGCCGGGCACAAAGCCCATGTCGAGGCCGCCGACGCGGGAGGCGGCGGTGTGCAGCACGTTCCAGCCGTTCCAACCGTCCCTGACGAGGCTCATGGAGCCCGCCGCCTTGGCCGCCAGAGCCAGCACCGCCGCGCCGGCCTCGCCGGTCACCGCGCCGGCGCCGACGATGAACATCGGCCTGTCTTTGTTGATCGGGCCGTGCTCGGCGAACTTGGCGAGGCTGTCGGCCCCGGCGCCAAGGTAGTTGTAGTCATAGTTGAGGTCGGCGTTCTCACCGACCACGCCGATCAGCACCGGAGCGTTCGCCAGCCAGCGCTTGCGGATCCGGGCGTTGATGATGGCCGCTTCCTTCCGCGGGTTGGAGCCGATCACCATGATGGCGTCCGCGTGCTCGATCCCGGCGATGGTGGAGTTGAAGAGGTAACTCTGGCGGCCATACTTCGGGTGCAGGGCCGAGCCGTCCTGGCGGCAGTCGATGTTAGGCGAGCCCAGCGCCGTGAACAGGTCCAGCGCCGCCTTCATGGACTCGGCGTCCTGCAGGTCGCCGGCGATCACGCCGACACGGTCCGGGGCGGCGGCCTTGATCCGGTTCGCCACCGCAGCGAAGGCTTCGGCCCAGCTGGCCTCCTTCAGCTTGCCGCCGACGCGGATATAGGGCCGGTCCAGCCGCTGGCGGTTCAGGCCGTCGCAGGCGTGGCGGGTCTTGTCGGAGATCCACTCCTCGTTGATCTCTTCGTTGACGCGGGGCAGGACGCGCAGCACGTCGGCGCCGCGGGCGTCGATGCGGATAGCCGAGCCGACCGCGTCCATCACGTCGATGGATTCGGTCTTGGTCAGCTCCCACGGCCTCGCATTGAAGGCGTAGGGCTTGGAGGTCAGCGCGCCCACCGGGCAGATGTCCACGAGGTTGCCGGACAGCTCGCTGGTGACCGCCTTCTCCAGATAGGTGGTGATCTCCGCGTCCTCGCCCCGACCGATCATGCCGATCTCGGATACGCCGCCGATCTCGGTGACGAAGCGGATGCAGCGGGTGCACTGGATGCAGCGGGTCATCACCGTCTTGATGAGCGGACCCATGAACTTCTCTTCAACCGCACGCTTGTTCTCGCCATAGCGGCTGTCATCGCGGCCATAGCCGAGGGCTTCGTCCTGCAGGTCGCACTCGCCGCCCTGGTCGCAGATTGGGCAATCGAGCGGATGATTGATGAGGAGGAATTCCATCACCCCCTCGCGGGCCTTTTTGACCATCGGCGAGTTGGTGAAGATTTCCTGGTTGTCGGCGGCGGGCAGCGCGCAGGAGGCCTGAGGCTTGGGCGGGCCCGGCTTCACCTCGACCAGGCACATCCGGCAGTTGCCGGCGATGGACAGGCGCTCGTGATAGCAGAAGCGCGGAATCTCCTCCCCCGCCAGCTCCGCCACCTGCAGCACCGACATGCCGGGCTCGAACTCGACCTCGACGCCGTTTACCTTAGCTTTAGGCATTAGATACGCCCTTTACTTGTCGATAGCGCGGGAGTTTGCCAGGCCATTCTTTTCCAATATGGGAGGACTGAACCAAGAAACATTAATGGAAATAAGATTTGAGCGACTATGGCAAACGACGTGATGGGTATCCACACGGGCCGTTCCCAATAAAGTATTGCTAACCCCAAAAAATGATAAACGATAAACAATATCGGTGCCCAACTCATCATTTGAAAGAGACCCAAGGATATAATTCCAGGTACGAAAAAAGTCAGGCTGCTGTAGGTTGTGTAGAACCCGATATGACTCAAAACGAAATTATGCCGTCCTGAAAACTTGAAAACGATTTCCAAAACGAAGCCGATTAGGCCGATCACGGCAATAAGGCCGTAGAACATCGCCCAAAGACTAATAAGGATCGGCCGCTTCATCCGCCCCTACTCCGCCGCGATCAGGGTGGCGCCCTGCACGTGGGGTTTGTTGGTGCGGTAGCTGGCGATGCGGTCTTCGATCTCGGGCCGGAAGTGGCGGAACAGGCCCTGGATCGGCCAGGCCACCGTGTCGCCGAGCGCGCAGATGGTGTGGCCCTCGACCTGGCTGACCATGTCGAGCAGCATGTCGATCTCGCGCATCTCAGCCTGGCCGTTGGCCATCCGCTCCATGATGCGCCAGGCCCAGCCCGAGCCCTCGCGGCAGGGGGTGCACTGGCCGCAGCTCTCGTGCTTGTAGAAGTAAGCGGCCCGGGCGATGCATTTGACGAGGTCGGCGGACTTGTCCATCACGATCACGGCGGCGGTGCCGAGGCCGGACTTCAACTCCTTCAGGCTGTCGAAATCCATCAGGGCGGTCTCGGCCTGTTCCTGCGGGATCATGCCCACGGAAATGCCGCCGGGGATGATGGCCTTCAGGTTCGACCACCCGCCGATGACCCCGCCGCAGTGATCCTCGATCAGCTGCTTCAGCGGAATGGACATGGCCTCTTCCACATTGCACGGCTTGTTGACGTTGCCGGAGATGGACATGACCTTGGTGCCGGTGTTGTTGGGCCGGCCGAAGCCCGCGAACCACCCTGCCCCGCGCCGCAGGATCGTGCCGACGACGGCGATGGACTCCACGTTGTTGACCGTTGTGGGCATGCCGTAGAGACCCGAGCCCGCCGGGAACGGGGGCTTCAGCCGGGGCTGACCCTTCTTGCCTTCCAGGCTTTCGAGCAGCGCCGTCTCTTCGCCGCAGATGTAGGCTCCGCCGCCGTGGTGGACGTAGAGGTCGAAATCCCAGCCGTGGATATTGTCCTTGCCGATCAGCTTGGCCTCGTAGGCCTGCTTGACCGCCGCTTCCAGATGCTCGCGCTCCAGCACGTATTCGCCGCGGATATAGACGTAGCAGGCATGGGCCTGCATGGCGAAGGAGGCGATCAGGCAGCCTTCGATCAGGAGGTGCGGATCGTGGCGCAGGATCTCGCGGTCCTTGCAGGTGCCGGGCTCGGATTCGTCCGCATTGACCACCAGATAGTGAGGCCGCTCCGGGTTCACGGTCTTGGGCATGAAGGACCATTTCAGACCGGTGCCGAAGCCCGCGCCGCCCCGACCGCGCAGGCCCGAAGCCTTCATCTGGTCGATGATCCAGTCCTTGCCGCAGGAGATGATGTCTGCGGTGGCGTTCCACGCGCCGCGGTTTTTCGCGCCCTCGATGCCCCAATCCTTGAAGCCGTAGAGGTTGGTGAAGATGCGGTCCTTGTCTTCGAGAATGCCGGGCATCAGGCGTCCCTCCCAGCTTGGTTCAGAGTGTTGTCGGAAGCGCCGCCGCGGAAGGCGAAGATGAAGCGCATCTGCGCCGCCACCGCGACCACCAGCACCGCGGCGAAGGCCGGCAGGCACCAAGCCGCATGGAAGGCGAAGTAGCCGACAAGGGCCATGATCGCGAGACCGCCGGCCGCCGCTTCGAACGCCAGCAGGCGGGCGAAACGCGCGCGCAGGTCTTTGATTTCCGTGTTCGGGATCTCGGCGTTCAGGATCTCGGTGGTGGGGGACGCCTCGCTCATGCCGCTGGCGCCGTCTCGGGGGCCTTAGGCTCGGGCAGGTTCGGCAGGGTGATCTTCTGGGCGCGGGAGCCGTCGTAGAGCGCAGGATCGGTCAGCGTCAGCGGGCCGCCGAGGGGCTCGGACGCTTTACGGCCCGTATAGCTCTTGTGTTCGGGGGTGTTGCCGGCGCGGAAATCGTCGATGATCTCGCCCATCACCTCCGGGGTCAGGTCCTCGTGGTAGTAGTCGTTGATCTGGGCCATCGGCGCGTTGCAGCAGGCGCCGAGGCATTCCACTTCCTGCCAGGTGAAGAGGCCGTCCTTGGACAGATGGTCCTTGGGGCCGATCTTCTCGGCGCACTTGGCCATGATCGCGCCCGCGCCCCGCAGCATGCACGGTGTAGTGCCGCAGACCTGGATCAGCGCCGCCTTCCCCACCGGCTCCAGCTGGAACATAGTGTAGAAGGTCGCGACCTCATAAACGCGGATGGTGGCCATCTGCAGCAGTTCGCCGACGGCGCGAATGGCGGGTTCGGACACCCATCCCTCCTGCTTCTGCACCAGCCACAGGAGGGGGATCACGGCGGAGCGCTGGCGGCCTTCGGGATACTTGGCGATCCACCAGTCCGCCTTCGTCTTCATCTCGGCGGAGAAGGCGAAGGATTCGGGCTGTTCTTTTGCGAGACGGCGAACGCTCATCGACCAGTACTCATCGGGCGGGACGCTCCTGCAAACATGGCGCGGAGGTAAGAGGCCTCCCGGTGCGCGCGACGGTGCTCCTTAAGCAGCCAAGCGGTCGGTGGGAAGAGGCCGAGGAACAGGCGGGCGAAAATAGCGAACACGCCGCCCCAGAATACGCCGTTCAGCTGCGCGAGGATCGGATTTTGCCCCGCTTCGACATGTCCGTGCGCCAGCCCGCCCCGCACCACGATCACCCCGAACAGGGCCGCGCCGAGAATCAGCGCCCGCCCCGCCATGAAGCGCAGGTCGCCGATCGCCCGGCGACGTCGAGGCGAGGTGGCGTAGGTGAAAAGGAGGCCGAGGGTCAACATGACGCCGAACCACATGATCTGCGCCTGCGTGACGTCGAACCGGCCGATGGTCGTGGTCAGGCTCAACGATCCACTTCCCCGAACACGATGTCGAGGGAGCCGAGGATGGCGGCCACGTCGGCGATCATGTGGCCGCGGTTCATCCAGTCCATGGCCTGCAGGTGCGGGAAGCCTGGCGCTCGGATCTTGCAGCGGTAGGGCTTGTTGGTGCCGTCGGCCACGAGATAGACGCCGAACTCGCCCTTGGGCGCCTCGACGTGCGCGTAGACCTCGCCCGCCGGCACGTGGAAGCCTTCGGTGTAGAGCTTGAAGTGGTGGATCAACGCTTCCATAGAGCGCTTCATTTCGCCCCGGCGCGGCGGCGCGACCTTGCCATCCTCTGTCAGCACCGGACCCGGCGTTTTCTTCAGCCGGTCAAGGCACTGGCGCATGATCCTGACGGACTGCTTCATCTCCTCGATGCGGCAGAGATAGCGGTCGTAGCAGTCGCCGTTCAGGCCCACCGGCACGTCGAAGTCGAACTCGTCGTAACGCTCGTAGGGCTGGCTCTTGCGCAGGTCCCAAGGAATGCCAGAGCCGCGGATCATCACGCCGGAGAAACCCCAGGCATAGCAGTCGTCCTTGGTCACCACGCCGATGTCGACGTTGCGCTGCTTGAAGATGCGGTTGCCGGTGACCAGGCGCTCAATGTCGTTCAGGGCCTTGGGGAAGGCCTGCAGCCACAGATCAATGTCCTCGACCAAGTTGGGGGGAAGGTCCTGGTGCACGCCGCCGGGGCGGAAGTAGTTGGCGTGCAGGCGCGCGCCGCAGGCCCGCTCGTAGAACACCATCAGCTTCTCGCGCTCCTCGAAGCCCCAGAGCGGCGGGGTGAGCGCGCCGACGTCCATGGCCTGGGTGGTCACGTTCAGGAGGTGGTTGAGGATGCGGCCGATCTCGCAGAACAGCACGCGAATCAGGGAGCCGCGCTCCGGCACCTCCACCCCCACCAGCTTCTCGATGGCGAGGCAGAAGGCGTGCTCCTGGTTCATCGGCGCCACATAGTCGAGGCGGTCGAAATAGGGGATGTTCTGAAGGTAGGTGCGCGCCTCCATCAGATTCTCGGTGCCGCGGTGCAGGAGGCCGATGTGCGGG
>Ga0302314_10011461_pt1 | contig 15454 bp, 14 predicted proteins | sample III_Palsa_N2_3_FD_200533 | JGI IMG/M metagenome (GOLD analysis project Ga0302314, IMG submission 200533) | Peat permafrost microbial communities from Stordalen Mire near Abisko, Sweden - III_Palsa_N2_3 | ecosystem: Environmental > Terrestrial > Soil > Palsa > Peat permafrost | place: Sweden...
GCACCCGGATCCGCTCGGCCTCCGCCTCGGCCGGCTTCACGATCTCGGCCACCAGCTGCTGCTGCCGCAGCTCGGCGGCCCGCTGGGCCAGCTCGGTCTGGGCGATCAGCACCTCCTGGGTGGCGTGCGCCTGGGCCAGCGGACCGGCCTGGGCGGCCTGCGCCTGGGCCCGGTCGACCTCCGCCGAGTACTCGGCCCGGACCACGGCGGTCTGCCGGGCGTACTCCGCCTGGTTCCGCTCGGCCTCCTGCTGCGCCTGGACCGAGGCCTGGGTGGCCTGGGCCTGGGCGATCTGGGCCTGCCGCTGGATCGCGGCCTTGTGCGGGGCGGCCATGGCGGCGATGTAGCCGGTCTGGCCGTCGTCGATGGACTGGATCTGCAGCGAGTCGACCGTCAGCCCGATCGTCGCCATCTCGGCCTTCGAGGTCTCCAGGACCTCGGTGGCCAGCTTCTGCCGCTCGGTGACGATCTCCTCGACCGTCATCGAGCCGATGATGGAGCGCAGATGGCCGGCGAAGATCCGGCCGGTCAGGATCGACATCTGGTCCTGGTCGGAGAGGAACCGCTGACCGGCGTTGACGATGCTCTCGGTGTCGTTGCCGACCTTGAACGCGATCACCGCGCGCACCGTCAGCGCGATCCCCTGCTTGGTCACACAGGTCTCGTCGACCTCGGCCTCGCACATGGCCAGCGTCAGGAACCGGGTCTTGCGGAAGACCGGCAGAACGAACGCGCCATGGCCGGTCACCACCCGGAACGGCGCGGTCCCCATCCCGCGCTTGCCCCCGGAGATCAGCATGGCCTCGTCAGGGGCAGGAACTCGGTAACCGAACATCCTTCTTCTCCTCAACCTGCGTTGTCCGGCTCCCCGGACAACGCTTCCAACGGATCGGCCCACTCGATGACCTCGACCTGGCGTGAGCCCCGGGAGTTGATCACGAGCACGGGCGCCCCCTTCGGCAGGGGCTCTTCGGACCAGGCGAGGAAGGTCTCCGTACCACCTCTGACCCGCACCAGAGCCTCTCCCGGACCCGCACTACCACGCGTGCCGAGCAGCAGCACTCCGGTACAACCGATCACGGCTTCGTCCGATGCCATCGAAGGCCGTCCCCCCAACGTTCTGTTCCTGGAGGCAGACACTAGTACCAGCGGCCCTCCCGGCCCATCCCCCACGCAGGTTCTAACGGATCTCGGCCGCTCCGCCGCCCGCGGAACCGGGCGTGACGGTCACCCCCAGCAGCTCCCGCAGGGCCCCCGCGCCGTCCGGGGTGACCCGCAGCGCGCGTCCGGTGCCGATGCGTTGGACCCAGCCCAGCTCGAAGGAGCGTCGGCAGAGCGCCGCGCCCACCGCTCCGGCCAGGTGCGGTCGGCGCACCGTCCAGTCCAGGCAGCTGCGGAGGGCCGGGCGGCTGCGCGGCATCGCGCCGACGTCGATGCCGAGCCCGGCGAGCCAGTCGACGCCGGTCCCGGTGACCGCCAACCCGGCCTCGTCGGAGACCAGTCCGCGTTCCAGCGCCGCGTCGGCGACGGCCACGCCCAGGTCGCCGGCCAGGTGGTCGTAGCAGAGCCGGGCCCGGGCCTCGGCGCTGCGCCGGACCGAGGCGCGCAGGTTCTCCGGCGGCGAGGCGGCGTCGCCGGCCAGCGGATGGCCGGACAGCTCCTCGATCAGCGTGGCCGTCCGGGCGTCGGCCAGGCGGACGTAGCGGTGCCGGCCCTGGCGCTCCTCGACCAGCAGACCGGCGGCGACCAGCCGGGACAGGTGCTCGCTCGCGGTGGACGGCGAGACGCCGGCGTGCCGGGCGAGCTCGCCCGCGGTCCAGGCCCGGCCGTCGAGCAGGGCCAGGCAGAAGGAGGCACGGGTGTGGTCGGCGAGCAGGGCGGCGATCTCGGCGAGGGGCATGACACCAGGATGCCCCCGGCACGGTTCGGCGCCGGCCGAACCGTGCCGGGGGCGGTCTGGGTGCCCGGCAGTGGAGCGTGTGCTGGGTGGTGCGGTCGAGCTCGTGCGGGCAGGGTGGTGCGTACTGGGTCGCGGGTCAGCGCGAGTGCGCCGCCAGCGCCTTCACGAAGAGCGTGGCGTTGATGGTGCCCCAGCCGGTGGCCAGGTCGTAGCCGTGGCCGGCCGAGTAGCCCTTGACGCCCTGGAAGCTGTTGTTGCCGGTGGTGATGTCGACGATGCCGTCGGCGGCCGGCCGGCTCTCGCCCATGGCGTACAGCTCGGGGTTGATCAGGCCGAGGCGGTGGCCCGCCTTCTGGTCGGCGAGGGCGACGATGCCGGAGAAGATCGGCGTCGCCTCACTGGTGCCGCCGACGATCCCCCAGCCCTGGCCGGGCAGGTAGGACGAGTAGACCCAGGCGCCGCCGTTGACCGCGGCGCTCATGCTGATGTCCGGGGTGCCGCGGTGGTTGCCGACGACCTTGGCGACGCCGTTCTGGTACGAGGGACGGCCGAACACGGCGGACAGGCCGCCGCCGCCGGCGCCGTAGCCGTCGTTCCAGGTGGTGTCGGGCGCGGTGCGGGCGCCGGCGTTGTTCAGCGTCAGCTGGGAGCCGCCGACCGAGGTCACCAGCGGGTCCGAGGACGGCCAGGAGTTGGCCGGGTCCTTGTAGAGGCCGCCGCTGTTGTTGTCGCTCGCGGCGCCCTCGTCGCCGGCCGCACCGAGCACGGTGACGTTGTGCCGGGCGGCGTCGGTGAAGGCGTAGCGGAGGTCGGTCAGCGAGGGCGTGCCCTTCTTCCCGAAGCCGGGGAAGGTGTTCTCGGTCGCGCCGAAGCTCTGCGAGATGACGTCGCCGACACCGTGGTTGATCAGGTACGTCTCGGCGTCCATCATCTGCGGCAGGCCGCTGGTGCCCTCGTTCTCGTTCACCGCGGTCTCGACCAGCACGATCCGCGCGCCGGGGGCGACGGCGTGGGCGTACTCGACGTCCAGGGTGGTCTCGCCGGCCCAGCCGGTCTGGTTGGTGTCCTTCGGGTTCCAGGCGGGGACCTTCCCCCACTTGACCACGTTCACGGTGGTGTTCGGCAGGCCCCAGGCCTTGTCGAAGACACTGAGGTCGTGCTGGATGGTCGGCGAGCCGTAGGAGTCCACGATCACGATGGTCCGGCCCTTGCCGGTGATCCCGGCGCGGTACAGCGGGTTGAGGTTGTAGGCGTCCCGGTACTGCAGCGGCGAGTAGCAGCGGACCTTGAACTTCGCCAGGCAGGCGGTGGTGGAGATCGGCGAGGTCGCGCCGGATATCAGGGTGTGGCCGGCCACGGCCGGCACGACCTGGACGGACGGCGTCGCGGTCGGCGCGGCGCCCGCGACGGCACCGAAGGGTGCGGCACCCGAGAACGCCGCCACGGCCGCAGCAGAGGCCGTGAGGGCGGCGGCGGTCCTGGCGGTGCGAGCACGAACGGTGGAGCGGTCCATGGATCTCCTCAGGCAGTGGGCAGTGGGCGGCGTCCTGCGGGTGCGCGGGCGGCCCCGTCGGAGCGCGTCGGAGCGCGACGGAACCCGTCGGGGCGCGGCAGGAGCGCCCCCGACCGAAGTGATAATCACCCACCGCATCCCCGCTGTGACACCCCCGATCGGGGGGACCTGGCAGCCGACCGGCGACTTGCCACTGCCGGACCGCCCAACATCAGGCGTCATGTCTGGTATTGACGGTATGTCAGTGACAGGAGAGCAGTCCGGTCCGGTTCAGGGGGCGCGGAAGAAGGCGGGGAAGGCCGGCGCCAGCAGCGGCCGCCGCCCCCAGGCCGTGATCCTGCCGCGGGCGATGGCGCTCCACGGGTTGCACCGGCCCAGGGCGATCAGCAGGAAGGTGACCGGCTCGGTGACGATGGTGCAGTCCGGCCGGGGCGAGCTGCCGGGGGTCACGCTGAGGACGCCCTGCTCGAAGGCGGCGGTGAAGCGCGGCCCGCCGCGCAGGCCCAGGGTGAAGCGGGCGGTGAGGCCGTCCACGGCCTGCCGGTCGACCACCCGGGGCATCGCCGTGGTGAGGAAGGGCAGGCACAGCTCGGCCCGCTCGCGGTCGAGCATGTGCGGCCGGTGCAGTGCCCGGGCGAGGTCCCAGCCGTGGCCGAGGACATGGGTCAGCAGATAGGAGTCCAGGACCGACAGCTCCATCTGGCCCATCGGCGTCACGGTCGGGGTGGACGGCGGCAGCGCCGCGGAGGCGGCGACGAAGTCACGGGCGCCGGCGGTGATCGCGTCGGCCAGCGGGGCGGGGGCCCGCTCGGTGAACTCGGCCAGCGACACCGCGTTGGCGGCGGCCAGTCCGCCCGGCGTGCCGTCGCCGTACGGGGGCTCCAGGCCGGCCGCGAGGTCCGCCATCAGCCGGTTGGCGAGCGCGAGATGGGCCGCTGCCTCGCCGACGCTCCACTCCGATCCGGGGACCCGGACCGCCGGGTCGACGCCGGTGCGCAGCAGCGCGGCGACGGACTCGGCGGTCGCCAGTATCGCCTCGTGCAGCGGTGCGCGCCCGTCGGGTCCGGGCAGGGGAGCAGTCATGGAGCCGAAGCGTGGCCCAACGGGGCCGGGCTGTCCAGGGGCGGCGCAGCGGGCGCTCCCCCGCCACCGGGTCAGTACGGCGTCGTCCCGCAGTAGGAGGGCGTCCAGGCGGAGGCGCCGTAGGCGTTGGCCGCGCGGACGGAGACGCAGATGTTGTCACCGGAGTACGGTCCGTCGATGACGTAGCTGGTCCCGCCGGTGGAGTAGACGGTGTTCACATTGCCGTTGCTGTCGGTGTAGTGGATGTCGTAGCCGGTCGCGCCGGACTCCGCCGACCAGGACACGGTGAGCGGCATGCTGCAGGCGCCGAAGCAGGACTCGTTGTACAGGGCGTTGAAGCCGGTCATGTTCCCCGGCGGCCGTCCGGCCGCCGGGGTGGTCGGCGCGCTGTGCGTCGGCGCGCTGCCGTGCGTCGGCGTGGACGAGCCCGGCGCGCCGCCGCTGGTCGAGCCGTTCGACGACCCGCCGGAGGACCCGGTGGTTCCGCCGGCGGACCCGTTGTTCGCTCCGCCGTTCGTACCGCTGTTCGTTCCGCCGTTCGTACCCGCCGACGACCCCGGGTTCGATCCTCCGGTCGTGCCCCCCGGCGGCGTCGCCCCGGCCGATCTGCCCGGGGAGCCGCCGGACGACGCCGACGGACGGCTCGGAGCGGGGCTGCCGGAACTCCCGCTCGTGGTGCCGCCGGTAGCGGTCGGGGTGCTGCCGGTGGAGGCACTCGACCGGGGCGTCCCCTGGCTGCCCGGGCTCTGGGCGGCGGCGTGGTTCCCGCCGTCGTCGAGGGTGACCGCGAGCAGCACGACGAGGGCCACCGCTCCGGCTGCGGCGGAGGCTGCCAGTATTCGGCGCCGGGGCCCGCGTTCGGGCTCGTGCCCGCCTTCGTGGCCTGCGGGCAGGAGCCTCGGCCGGACGGTGGTCCCGTCCCGGGTCTCGCCCCCGGCCGCCGGAACGTCACCCCCGGCCGGCGCCGCCGGGCCCGGCGGGTTCGCCGGCGCCGCCGGGGCGAGCGGGGCCACCGGGTCCGCCGGGTCCGTGACCACGGCCACCACCGCGCCGGCGTCCGAAGGCGCCTTGTCCTCCTCGTCCCTCTTCTGCTCCTCCTCGGCAGCTGCGCCGCCCTCCGGCAGGGGCTCCGGGCGCGTCGCCGGGACCGGGCCCAGGCACGAGCCGGCCTCCTCGCGGAGCGCTGCGGCCAGCTCCTCCGGCGTCGGCCGGTCCTCGGGCTGCTTGGCCAGACAGTGCCTGATGATCCGGGCCAGGTCGTCCGGGACGAGGTCGAGTTGGGGCTCCTCGTAGACGATCCGGAAGCCGATCCCGTAGGAGTCGTCCTGACCGAAGGGGTGCTCGCCGGTGACCGCGAAGGCCAGCACCAGGCCCAGGGCGAAGACGTCCGCCGCAGGTCCCACCCGGGACCTGCCGCGCAGTTGCTCCGGTGCCATGTACTGGGGCGTGCCCAGCACCGCGCCGGTCTGGGTCAGGGTGGTGACCGCCGTGCCCCGGGCGATGCCGAAGTCGATCAGCCTGGGACCCTCGCCCGACAGCAGGATGTTCCCCGGCTTGACGTCCCGGTGCACCAGGCCGGCGGCGTGGATCGCCGCCAGGGCCTCGGCCAGGTGGGCCCCGGTGCTCCTGACCGACGCGGCGTCCAGCGGCCCGCGCTTGACGATCACCGTGTGCAGCGACGGGGCCGGCACGTACTCGGTGGCGAGCCACGGCTGTTCGGACTCGACGTCGTAGTCGATGACGGCCGCGACATGACGCCCGGTCACCGCCTTCGTGGCGAGGACCTCCCGCCGGAATCGCTCACGGAAGGCCGCGTCCTGGGCCAGCTCCTCGTTGATGACCTTCACGGCCGCGGTGACGCCGTCGTCCCGGTGCCCCAGGTAGACCCGGCCCATGCCGCCCGCTCCGAGCAGCCCGATCACCCGGTAGGGACCGATGTGTTCCGGGTCCCCGTCCTGCACCGGCTTCAATGCCCCACCCCCGTTGTCGGCCCCCGCCAGGCTTGCACCGGCGACATTGAACCACAGCGTGTCGAACGGCTCGCGTCCCGCGCTCCGGCTACGCCACCCCAGCGCCGACCGCCTCACGGGCGTCCGCCGCCGGGAGCCAGTCCGCTCCGGGCCGGTACTCCAACCACCGGTCGGCGCGGCCGGATTCGGTGAAGGCCGCGACCAGCGCGGACCGGTCGGGGTGCCGGTCGGCCGACCGCCACAGCAGCGACCAGGCGTACAGCGGAGTGGGCTGCACCAGCGGCACGGCCCGGACCCGGGCGCCCTCGGGCAGCGGTGCGTCGGCCGGGAAGAGGGTGAAGCCGCCGGGCAGTGCGGCGACCCGGGCCATCAGGTGCTCCGGCCCCAGGTTGGCCCCGCCGTCCACCGCCGGACCGAAGCGCTCGGCGAAGCGCTGGAGGAACTCCAGCCGGTCGATCGCGGCCGGCGACACCAGGGTGCCGTCGGCCAGCTGGTCCGGACGCAGGGCGTCGCGGCCCGCCAGCGGATGGTCCAACCCGAGCACGGCGTCCATCGGTTCGAGCCGGACCAGCCGGTGCGTCAGCGCCGCGTCCCAGTCCGGGCCGAGGGCGTGGACCCGGCCGAACCCGAGGTCGGCCTCCCCGCGCACCAGCGCCGCGATCGCGGTCGGCAGGTCGCGGGCGGCGCCGACCTCGGGGGCGGGCCCGGTGAAGTGTTCGAGGGCCCGGCCGACGGTCCGCATCGGCGCGAACAGGTGCCCCCAGGCGTCCAGTCGCAGCGGCTGTCCGCCCTGGCGCACCGCGCGTACCGCGACCTCCGCGGCGGCGATTGCGGCGATGGCGGGTTCGAGGAACCGGCGGCCCGCGTCGGTGGGTTCGACGGTCCGGCCGTCCCGGAGCACCAGGGCGGCGCCGAGTGCCTCCTCCAGCCTGGCCAGTCGCTTCGACAGCGCCTGCTGGCTGACCATCAGCTCCTCGGCGGCCCGCCCGAAATGGCGGTGCTCGCAGATCGCGACGAATGCGCGGGCCTGCCCGAGATCCAGTTCCATGGCTCCCAGCTTGGGCGACAACCGTTGCTTGTCAAACCGTCCGAACGGCTGTTGGAACGGGGGACCCGGCCGCGCTTGGCTGGTCGCAGCGAAAGGGGCCGCCGGGAATCCGGCGGAACGCGGAAGCGGAGGAGTCGACCAATGAAGGTACTGCTGCCCACCGGTGGGCCTGCGGCGAACGTGGTGGCCGGGCAGGCGCCCGAGCCGGGCCCGCGCCCCGACGAGGTGCTGCTGAAGGTCGAGGCCTTCTCGGTGAACCGGGGCGAGACCTTCCTGCTGGAGGACCCGCAGCCGGGCTGGCGGCCCGGCAAGGACGTGGCCGGGCTGGTCGTCCAGGCGGCCGCGGACGGCACCGGACCGGCGGTGGGCAGCCGGGTGGTGGGGCATCCGCCGCAGGACGGCTGGGCCGAGTACGTCGCCGTCCCGGTCGGCTCGCTGACCGAACTGCCCGACTCGGTCTCCACGCTGGAGGCGGCCGCGCTGCCGTTGGCCGGACTCACCGCGCTGCGGCTGCTGCGCACCGCCGGGGATGTGACCGGGCGGCGGATCCTGATCACCGGGGCCTCCGGCGGGGTCGGCCACTACTTCACCGAACTCGCCGCGGGTGCGGGCGCGGTGGTGACCGCCGTCAGCCGGGACGCGCAGCGCGGCGGACGGCTGGCCGAGCTCGGCGCGGCCGAGGTCGTCCACGACGTGGCCGAGGCCGTCGGCCCGTTCGACATCGTGCTGGAGTCCACCGGCGGCAAGGCCTTCGCCCAGGCGGTGGCCCGGCTGGCGCCGCGCGGCACCCTGGTCTGGTTCGGCCAGGCCAGCCGCGAGCCGGTCACGGTCGACTTCTTCGACCTGCTCGCCGGGGCCCGGTCGGCCACCATCCGGCACTTCGCCTACGTCGACTCCGACACCCCCTACGGCGAGGACCTCGCCACCCTGGTCCGGCTGACCGCCGCCGGACGGCTGCACCCGGAGCTCGGCCTGGTGGCGGACTGGTCGGCCACCGCCGAGGCCATCACCGCCCTGCGCGAGCGCCGGGTGCGCGGCAACATCGTCCTCACCCTGTCCTGACCACCACAGCGTCCCGAACGTAACAGCGTCCTGACCACCACAGCGTCCTGACCACCACAGCGTCCTGACCACCACAGCGTCCCCGAACACCAGCGTCCTTGGGAGTCGTCCACCATGAGCACCGACAGCAACGCCACCGACCCGAAGACCGTCGTCATCCGCTACGTCGAGGCCGTCCGCGACGGCGACCTCGCCCTCATCCGCGAGAGCTTCGCCGAGGACGCCAGCTGGACCTACCTCGGCGACGTCCCGGTCCTCGGCCGGGTCTGGCGGGGCCGGGACACCATCGTCGACGAGTTCCTCGGCGGTGCCGGGGCGCTGTTCGCCCCGGGCACGGGGGCCGAGGTGGCGCTGGTCAACGCGTTCGCGGAGGGGGAGCAGGTGCTGGCCGAGTGGACGTCCAAGGCGACCGCGCGCAACGGCACGGCCTACGACAACCGCTGCGCCGGGATCTTCACCGTCCGGGACGGCCGGATCGTCTCGGTCCGCGAGTACGCGGACACCCTCCACGTCGTCCGCAGCCTCTTCCCGGACGAGGCCTGACCCGCCGCCCTGCGGGGAGCCGGGCGCGTCCGGGTGGGGCCAGCGGCCCAGGGCCTTGCCGTAGGCGCTGATGCCGGTGGTCTCGGTGGGCAGGTGGCTGCCGGGCGCGGAGAGGGCGGTCACCCGGTCGAACAGGGCGAGCACGTCGGCCTCCTGGAGGTACTGCCGCAGGCCCTCCGCCAGCCAGCAGGTCGGCAGCTCCGGCCGGAGACCGGCGGCGAGCAGCCCCGAGGGTCGGGCCGCCGTCCCCGACTCGGCGCGGTGGCCGACGCGCTGGCGGGGCATGCCGAGGTCGCGTACGCGGCGGCGACCACCGGGCCCGGCAACCTCGCGGCCATGGTGGTGCGCCGGGACGCCGACGCGCTGTACGAGTACCTCGCCCGCCGACTGGGCGGGCGCCAGGGGGTGTTGAGCGCCGAGGCGACCCCGGTCACCCGCCACATCAAGCGGTCCGGGGCTCTGCTCGGCCCGGTCCGTAGCGTCTGAGCAGCGCTTTCGTCCGGCCGCCTTTGACATGCTCAGAAAATATGAGCATGCCTCTTGTTTTGTTACTTGTCGGTACCTAGCATCTGCCCGATCGACGCTGCTCTCCCGCTCCGAACCGCCCGGCCCATCCGCCGGGTGGTTTCCCTCCTCAACAGGAGCCACGCGTGACCAGACCAGCACTTGCCAGGACCGCCGTGCTAGCGGCGGCCGCACTGATCGGCGCCCTCGGGATGACCGGTACACCCGCCTTCGCCGGGGCTCCGGCGACCGCCGCCTCGACCACGTCGAGTGTGTCGGCCGCCTCGGCCCGCACCCCCGCCATCGTCGCCCTCGGCGACAGCGCGATCTCCGGCGAGGGGGCGGGCACGGACACCGACGACGCCTATGTCCCCGGGACCGACGGTCCGACCAACTTCTGCCACCGCAGCACCGAGTCGGAGATCTTCGACACCGGGCTGTCCGGCACCACCGGAGTCGACCTCGCCTGTTCCGGCGCGCAGACCGGCGACCTGGTGAGCGATCCCACGCTCGCCAAGATCACCGGCGCGGGCAGCGGCGACTTCGGAGAGCCCAAGCAGGACGTCGAGTTGGCGCAGACCGCGGCGACGTACCAGGTGAAGATGGTGGTCGTCACCATCGGCGCCAACGACGACTTCGACTTCAGCGGGATCATGGAGAGCTGCCTCGGGCAGTACTTCCCGATTCCGCAGTCGGAGGGCTGCCGCGACACCATCGGCAGCGCCGCCATCACCGCCCGCGCCCAGGCGGTCATCCCCAAGATCGAGGCAGCGCTCACCGACGTCCGCGAGACCATGCGCAACGCCGGGTACGCCGACGGCTCGTACCAGCTGGTGATGCAGTCCTACTTCACCCCGATCACCCCCGACATCCGGACCAACACCTATGCGGGCAAGGTCGCCGACGGCTGCCCGGCCTACCCGGAGGACCTGGCCTGGGGCCACAACTGGGTGGTCCCGCAGCTCGACGACGCGCTCCGGACGGCGGCCGAGGCGGTGCCCGGCGTGCGCTTCCTCGACCAGCGCCGGGTCAGCTACGGTCACGAGGTCTGCGCCGAGATGACCACGTCGCCCTACGAGTACACCAACGGTGACGTGATCGACGTCAGCGAGCTCACCCGCAACGGCTGCGACTACTCCATCGGCATCCTCGGCCTGTGCGAGGACGAGATCCGGCAGTCCTTCCACCTGCGCGTCGCCGGCTACAAGGGCGAGGGCGCCTGCCTCGGGGAGTTCTTCGACGCCCCCTCCCAGCAGGAGGCCTACTGCACCCTGGACCAGGGCGACGGCACCACCATCGAGCCGCTGACGGTCGGTCAGCCCTTCGACGACGCGCCCCAGGACGGCGCCTGGTTCCAGCTCACCAACCACGCCACCGGCCAGGTCCTGGACTTCTCCGGCGGCGGCACCTACGGCGACAGCACCAACGGCCGCCCGGCGATCACCTATCCGGCGGACGGCGGACTCAACCAGTCCTTCGTCTTCGAGGCCAAGTCCGACGGCAGCTACGAGCTCGACTTCAGCGGTAACCGCGACATGTGCCTGGACGCCACCGGCGCCTCCACCGCCGCCGGCACCCCGCTGGAGCAGTGGGGTTGCAACGGCAACGGCAACCAGCACTGGATGCTGGAGTCCGCGGGCAACGGCCTGTACAAGGTGGCCGACTCGCAGAACACCGACATGGTGGCCACCCTCGGCACCTCCGGCCTGACCGACTCCTCCGGGAACCCGGTCACCGTCCTCCAGCCCGACACCGGCGCGTCCGGCCAGCTGTGGCAGCTGACCCTGCTCGGGATCGTCTACCTCGGCTGATCCCCGTCCGACCGTCGCCCGACCGGGGCGGAGGCGAGGCGGCTGCGGCTGCCGGGCCTCCGCCCCGCTCCACGGCGGGCGAAGGGGTCAGCGGTCGCCCGGGGTGACCAGGCCCGACTCGTAGGCGAAGACGACCGCCTGGGCCCGGTCGCGCAGGGCGAGCTTGGCCAGCACCCGGCCGACGTGGGTCTTCACGGTCTGCTCGGCGACGACGAGGGCGTCGGCGATCTCGGTGTTGGACAGGCCCCGCGCGATGAGCTCCAGCACCTCGGTCTCGCGCGGGGTCAGCCCGTTCAGGCGCAGCGCCGGATCGCGGCGCCGGACCGGCCGCTGCCGGGCGAAGTCCGTGATCAGCCGACGGGTGACCGAGGGGGCCAGCAGCGCGTCACCGGCGGCCACCACCCGGACCGCCTGGATCAGGTCGGTGATCGGGGCGTCCTTGAGCAGGAAGCCGCTGGCGCCGATGCGCAGCGCCTCGTAGACGTAGTCGTCCAGGTCGAAGGTGGTCAGCATCAGCACCTTGGGGCGGTGGACGACGCCGGGCGGCGGGTCCAGCAGCTGCCGGGCTGCCTCCAGGCCGTTCAGCTCCGGCATCCGCACGTCCATCAGCACCACGTCCGGATGGGTGCGGCGGCTGACCGCGACGCCCTGGAGGCCGTCGGCGGCGTCGCCCACCACGTCGATGTCGCTCTGCGCGGAGAGCAGCGCGGCGAAGCCGGAGCGGACCATGGCCTGGTCGTCGACGACGACCACCCGGATCGTCATCTGCTGTCGTCCTTGTCCTCGGTGTCCTCGGTGTCCTCGGCGGGGACCGCCGGGGCGGTGAGCGGAATGCGGGCGGCGACCCGGAAGCCGCCGCCCGGCAGCGGACCGGTCTCCAGGGTGCCGCCGACCAGTCGGACCCGCTCGCCCATGCCGACCAGGCCGTGCCCGGTGCCGACGCGCTCCAGCGGCTCGGCGGGCCGCGCCGGGGCGCCGTTGACGACCAGGACGGTCAGTTGGGAGCGGTCCTCGGAGACGGTGACCGAGACCCGGGTGGGCGCGCCGGGTGCGTGCCGCACCACGTTGGCGAGCGCCTCCTGGACGATCCGGTACCCCGACAGCTCCACGGCCTGCGGCAAGTCGCCCAGGGCACCGCCCGGACCGTCCAGCCGCAGCTCGGCCGGGAGGCCGGCCCGCACGGTCGCCGCCACCAGCAGCGGCACCCGGGCCAGCGCCGGCTGGGGAGCCCGCTCGCCGTCGGCCTCCTCGCTCCGCAGCACGCCCAGCAGCCTGCGCATCTCGGTGAGCGACTCGCGTGCGGTGGCGGCGAGGGAGCCGAACTCCTCCCGGGCCTCGGGCGGCAGTCCGCCGATCCGGTAGGGGGCGCTGTCGGCCTGGACGGTGATCACCGACATGTGGTGGGCGACCACGTCGTGCAGCTCCCGGGCGATCCGGGTGCGTTCCTCCAGCAGGGTGCGCCGGGACCGCTCCTCCGCGCTGATGCGTTCCTGCGCGACCAGCCTCCGCAGTGCGTCGCCGCGCTCCCGCAGCGCCCCGCCGACCAGGAGCACCACCCCGCCGAACACGAACAGCGTGGTGTCGGTGCCGTCCCGGTCATGGGGGTGGATCAGTCCCAGGGCGAAGCCGGCCGCCCCGATCGTCAGCCATGCGGCGAGCAGGGTGCGGCGCGACGCGCGGCGGGTGAGCGCCAGCAGCAGGACCAGCTGTCCGACCAGGACGGTCGACGGCCAGGGCCAGCTGTTCCCGGCGAGGCCCGGGGCCGACGCCAGGACCAGCGAGCCGACCGCGTCGGCGGCCGTCATCAGCAGCCAGGCCGCCATCGGCCGGGCGACTCCCAGCAGCAGCGGCGCGGCCTGGGCGACGGCCAGCCCCACGGCGAGCGCGCCGCCCAGGCCGTAGGAGTGGGTCAGCAGCCGGGTGCCGACCAGCGCCAGCAGCAGGGTGAGCAGCAGTGCGCCGGCGTAGGGCAGCGCCCGCCGCCGGCGGTGCTCGGGATCGGCGAGCAGCGACCCCGGACCCGGCCGACGCGGGGCCGGAGGTCCGCTGGCCCCGGTCCCGGCGCGATCGTCCATGGCGGGGCCAGCATAGGCGGACGTGCGGAGCGGTGCTGTCCGGCGGCGCACCGGTCAGGCGTCCCTGCGGCGCAGTTGCCGGGCCGCGAGCCCCAGAGCGGCGGCGGGGTAGAGGAAGCACAGGCCGAGACCGCTCCACGGCCCGAGCGCGGTCGGGTCGGGCAGCACATCGGTGATGGCGGTGCCGGCCGCCATCGGCAGGTACTTGTTGAGCTGCTCCGACCAGTCGCCCGGCAGGAACCCCACGGTGATCGGGAGCACGAACAGCAGGCCGAACAGCGCGGAGACCGCCCCGGCGGTGTTGCGCAGCAGGGCGCCGAGGCCCAGCCCGAGCAGGCCCACGGCGGTGAGGAACAGCGCGCCGCCGAGCACCGCCCGGGCCGCGCCCGGATGGCCCAGGGTGGTGCCGAGGTGCTGGGCGGACAGGACCGACTGGCCGAGCAGGAAGGCCGCGACGGTTGCCGGCAGGCAGAGCGCCGTCGTGGTCAGCGCGAACACCGCGGCCTTGGCCCACAGCACCGGCAGCCGCCGGGGGACCGCCGCCAGGCTGGTCCGGATCATTCCGGTGGCGTACTCGCCGGTGACCAGGAGCACCCCCAGGACGCCGACGGCCAACTGCGCCAGGTAGACGCCGGTGAGGCTGATCGCGGTCGGGTCGAAGCCGGTCGGCCGGGCGGGGCCGCGCCGGACCGAGGCCACCAGCGCCCCCACTCCGACGATCAGTACGACGGCGGCCGACAGCGACCAGACGGTCGACCGCAGCGACCGCAGTTTCGTCCACTCCGAGCGCAGCACCCCGGCCAGGGTGACCCGTTGCCGCACGAGGTACCGGGGCAGAGCGGGGACGGGGGCGGCGGCGGCGGTTCCGGTGTCGGTGGTCATCGGGCTGCTCCGGTGGTCGCGGAGGCGCGGTACTCCACCGCGTCCTGGGTCAATTCCATGAAGACCTCCTCCAGGGAGGCCTGCTGCGCCGTGAGTTCGAGCAGGACCAGTCCGGCCTCCCCGGCGACGCGCCCGATCTGATCGGTGGTCAGCCCCGACACCTGGAGCGCCCCGCCCTCCGCCCGCTCCACCGCCACCCCGGGCGAACGGAGCAGCGCCGCCAGCGCATCCGGGCCGGTGCTGCGGACCCGGACGACCGGGCGCGCGTCGCGGGCGAGGAACTCCTGCATCCCGGTGTCGGCGATCAGCCTCCCGCGGCCGATGACCACGAGGTGCTGCGCGGTGAGCGCCATCTCGCTCATCAGATGGGACGAGACGAAGACCGTCCGCCCCTCGGCGGCGAGGCTCTGCAGCAGCGTCCGGATCCAGCGGATGCCCTCGGGGTCGAGCCCGTTCACCGGCTCGTCGAGGATGACCGTCCGGGGGTCGCCGAGCAGGGCGGCGGCGATGCCGAGACGTTGGCCCATGCCCAGGGAGAAGCCGCCGGCCCGGCGCCGGGCAACGGCGCGCAGGCCGACCGCGTCGATCACCTCGTCCACGCGGGAGCGCCGGATGCCGGAGGTCTGCGCGAGCGCCAGCAGGTGGTGGTAGGCGCTCCGGCCGGTGTGGACCGACCGGGCCTCCAGCATGGCGCCGACCTCGTGCAGCGGGGCCGAATGCTCCCGGTACGGCTTGCCGTTGACGGTCACCGAGCCCCGGGTCGGCGCGTCCAGGCCGAGGATCAGCCGCATGGTGGTCGACTTCCCGGCCCCGTTGGGGCCGAGGAAGCCGGTGACCATCCCCGGCCGCACGGTGAAGGACAGGTCGTCGACCGCGACCCGGTCCCCGTAGTGCTTGGTCAGTCCGCGTACTTCGATCATGTCGTACAGCCCTTCTGTCCTCTGCCTGCTGCCGGACGCGGTGTCACGAGATGCCGTGCGAGCGGACGAACCGCATCTCCGGGTAGTGCGCGTACGGACCGCGCAGCAGCGCGCCGTCGCCGTCCCGCAGGTACCTGTCGAAG
>Ga0302314_10011464_pt1 | contig 15453 bp, 14 predicted proteins | sample III_Palsa_N2_3_FD_200533 | JGI IMG/M metagenome (GOLD analysis project Ga0302314, IMG submission 200533) | Peat permafrost microbial communities from Stordalen Mire near Abisko, Sweden - III_Palsa_N2_3 | ecosystem: Environmental > Terrestrial > Soil > Palsa > Peat permafrost | place: Sweden...
GTCGACAGCGGCGTGCGAGCGGGGACATGTCCGGGAGAGAGCCTGTATGCAAGGCCACCAGCGGACCCGTTGGCGATATAGAGCCCGGAGCCGAGCGAGAAGATTCCCCCCGGACTCGAACCAGCGGGCAGCAGGAAGTAGCCCTCAGACAGGCCGTCCGGGCTGAACTCATCGAACCAAGCGTCGCCTTCATCTGGATCTCCGTACACGTTGTCGGACTCGGTCGTGAAGTAGAAGTGACCGTTGGAGGTGATGTCATGGGGTCCGTAGCGGGGCTCTGTGATCGTGCTACCCAACGAGTTAAAGGTGCCTGTGGCATAAGCCTCGACACCGCTTTCATAGAGGCCCGCAGGCACCGAGTTGGGATCGAACACCTCAGCCGAGGCAAGTATGTGGTCCTCGTCCATCATGAAGATGGGCCCATCGTTACAGACGAATTCACCGCCGCACGGATTGTCGGACAAGGCATTCGGGAACACCGGGAAGCCGTTCGACGGGTTGATCCTGGCGTACTGGAACGCGGTCGCGGTGCCGGAGGCGTCGTAATGGGTGCCATCGAGCACCAACGTGTTGCCGCTGTAGCCCAATGAAACGGCCGCGTAGAAACCAGGCACGCCGGCCGACCCGGCCGACGTGATCGCGCCGTTCGTCGCGTTGATGTCGAAGACATAGATCGTGGGAAAGTAGTGCCCGGGCGACCCGTTGTTGTCGAGGACGTACAGTGCGTTCTGGCCCGCAGACCCGCTTGCCGCCGGGTTGAAGACCGCCAAAAAATGACTCTCGCAGCAATTGGAAAGTGGGATTGGTCCGGCCGAACTCTTGGGGCTGAGCGCTCCCCTCGACGAAGCGACGGAGTATTGATAGAGATACTGCGTGCTGCCGCTGCCCGCGAGCTGATAAAGGTTCATTCCATCGGCAGTTCTGGCAATTACCAATGACCCCGGGTAGTCGACCCCCGTGGGGCCGCCAGGCGTCGGGCCCTTATATGCCAAGGTTGTGTCGGACCCAACGGCAAACCTCTCAATGTCACTGCCGACTGCCGTGTACAAGTAGCCGGTCGTCGCGCCGGCCGCGGACGCACACAGCACCAGCGCCGCCGAGGCGATCAACGCGGTCAGGCACGCGCCGTGAACGAGCTGTCGCAAGGACGGCACCCCGTGGGTCATGCCGGGCCCAACTCCCTGATTGCAGCGGACACGATTTGTGGTTCACCCCTGAGCGCGGAACACCGGCAGCGTCGTCCTGCCGATCTGCACGTCGTGCCGGAACACTTCCTAAGGTGATGTCTCGGCAGTCAGCCCGAGCAGCCTACCACGCATCAGTCGCCGAACCGCCGAATATGACGTGGCATGCTTGCGACCTGAGCGCGCGATCGCTCGTTTCCCCCGCGCGTTGCCTCCGGCCGCCTAGGTGTCCCGCAAGCGGAAGCCGCAGTCGCCAAGATCGGCGCCACACCGTGATCCTCCAGAAAGGATGAGCCGCGTTGATCAGCCAGGGATGATCCGGACGCCGCTGAGCCTGACCGGTGTCCCACCGCGCACCGAGTTCGGGATCTCGGCAATCGCATCGACGTACGAAACAAGCTCTTCTAACTGCTCTCGCGTCGCGTCACCTGCGACCTCCACGTCATAGGAGACGTCGTCGGATGTCGCCGGCTCCCCGCTGAAATCGCCGCGGACGAGGACTCGAACATTCGTCAGTCGGATGCCACGAGCGCTGGCTTCCCTGAAGAGATCATTGGAGACGCACCCGCCGATTGCGAGGTACAGAAGCTGGCCGCCGTTGAAGCCCAGCCCGCGACCGCCGCCGTCGGCCGGGCGGTCCACGACCAAGGTATATGGGCCGGCGCTGCCGATGGCAGCGGCCTCGCCACCGACATTGCGGAACTCAACCTCAACAGCCATGGCGCGATCATCGCAAGGGTAAGTGGGCCAGGTCAATCATCGGATCGCATCCTGCTGCAGCCGAGAAGCAGCAGCAATCGTGCCGTGACACCAACGCGACTGTGGCGCAGACTGTGGGCCGCCAGCCCCAGAACGCAGAAACCCCCGCCAACGCGAGGGTTCTGGAGTACCGCTACCGGGATTCGAAGCCAGCCTCCGGTGAATGAGATCGGCCGGTTTTCCTGCAAAATGTCGGTTTCTGGGTTTACGGAGGACCGCTCTCAAGGGGCCCCTAACCGCCCTCGATCCGGGTCGACTGTGGCGCAAACTGTGGCGCGGCAAGCTTGCGGTGTCGGGGCGGCTCGTGTCCGACATGGGCAGCGCGATCGTCGGCGGGTGGCTGCTGCTCCCGTGCTTGCAACGTCTGGGCTGCTGGGTAGCACCGGACGGGCCGATCCCCGCCGTGGAGGGTTCGCGGTCATCGAACGCGCTGTCGCCACGACGACGTGTGTGTCGGCCGGATGACAGGTCGGCCGGGTGCCATCGTGATCCGTCAGGGTCCCTTGGGGCCGCCGCCGCAGGCCTTCGCTCCGGCTTGGAAGGCGGGCGAGTGTGGGTTGATCCCTGGTAGATAGACCCCTTGATTGCCGTCGGGGTTGGTGGTGATGACCTTCGGGTCGGGGAAGTTCGGCACGCCGTGGCTGCGCATGCACCGCGCGAACTGCAGCCCCCGCTGCCTTTGCTGTGCGCTCTGGGCTTGGCTCGCCGACGCGTGCGGCATGTACTGCTCGCACGTTTGTCGGGCGGTCAGGAACGCCGGGGCGTTGACCGAGACTCCGTTGACCGACAGCGTTTGCCCGGTGCCGCCCACGATCCGTATCCCGTTGCTGCGCAGGTCCGGGAAGTTGGGCACGCCGTTGGCGCGCATGCACTTGGAGAAAGCGAGCGGCGAGCTGGTCGAGTCAGAGCCGTTGCTCGCGACCGATGTCGCCGAGGTAGCCGCCGAGCTCGCGGTGTTCGGCGAGCTGGAGCCGCAGGCGGCGATGGTTGTCGCGGCGGCGAGCACGGCGCCGGCAGCGAGCAGTCGTGCTGGTCGGTGCGATCGTTTGAGCTGGTGGTGCATCGGTCTCCTTTGCGTCTGCCGGACTCCAGGTCGCGCTGTCATGCAGCTGGCGGTCACGGTAGGTCCCGGCCGGGAACAACTCGGTAAGCGACGTGTTTACCGGGCTGTTACCTATGGTCGGGCATCCTCTGTCTATGCCGTCAGCTCGCGATGTGCGCCGCTCGCCGGCTGAAACGCGGAGCTTGTGCTCGCGGATCGCGCGATGAGGATTCTGCTGGTCGAAGACCATCGAGAGCTTGCCGAGACGATCGCTGACGTGCTCCGCAGTGAGGGCTTGGCGGTCGACGTGGCGCTCGACGGCGAGGCCGCTCTGCAGCGCGCCGGGATCTACTCCTACGACGTGGTCGTGCTTGACCGTGATCTTCCCGGCGTCCACGGCGATGAGGTCTGCCGCCGCCTGGTCGCCGGGGGCAGCGCAAGCCGGGTGCTGATGCTGACCGCTGCGGGCAGCGTCGAGGACCGGGTCGACGGGCTGGAACTGGGTGCCGATGACTATCTGCCCAAGCCGTTTGCGTTCACCGAGCTGATCGCTCGCATCCGGGCGATCTCCCGCCGCTCCGGGCCGCCGCTGCCGACGGTCCTGGCGTGCGCTGATCTCCGGCTTGACCCTGCCCGACGGATCGTCAGCCGGGGCGGCCGGCGCCTGGCGCTCAGCCCCAAGGAGTTCGCGGTCCTGGAGCATCTGATGGCCGCCGGGGGGCGACTCGTGCCCGCCGAGGAGCTGCTGGCACGGGTCTGGGACGAGGCAGCTGATCCGTTCACCGCCACCGTCAAGGTGACCATCCGCCGCTTGCGCGGCAAGCTGGGCGAGCCGGCGCTGATCGAGACCGTCCGCGAGGGCGGCTACAGGATCGACGGATCGTGATCGCCGGCCTGCCTGCCCGTCTGACCCCGCAGACGTGGTTGCGCGCGCCCCGGCCAACCGCCCGGCTGCGCCTCACCTTGCGCTATGGAGGGCTGTTCCTGCTGTCTGGGACCGTCCTGCTGGCCGTCGCCTATGTGCTCGCCGCACGCGCAACTGACATCTCCGTCCCCGGCCCCAAGGGGGCAGCAGCCTTCGGCGACCTGCCCTCCAAGCCGAACACCCCCCAACGTACACCGGCGACCGGCAGTCACGTCGTACATCTCACTCCCTCAGGGGGGACTCAGTTGCAAGCCCAGGCCACGCACCTACACGACATCGCGATGCACCGGCTGCTGATCGGGTCCGGGGCGGCGCTCGCCGTGATGACGGTGATCTCGATCGCGCTTGGCTGGCTGATGGCCGGCCGCGTCCTGCGGCCGGTGCGGACAATCAACGCGGCAGCCCGGCGGATCAGCGCGAGCAACCTGCACGAACGCCTCAGCCTCGACGGCCCCGACGACGAGTTCCACGAACTCGCCGCGACCCTCGATGATCTGTTGGAACGACTCCAAGCATCATTCGACTCCCAACAGCGTTTCGTCGCGAACGCCTCGCATGAACTGCGGACTCCGCTGACCCTGGATCGCGCGCTGCTTGAGCGGGCGCTGCGCAAAACGGAGCCGACCGGAGCTTTTTGGCGGGCTACCTGCGAGCGGCTGCTGGCCTCGAGCCAGCAGCAGGAACGCTTGATCGAAGCCCTACTCACGTTGGCACGCAGCAATGCAGGGGTTGAACGTCGCGAACGCCTCGATCTCGGAACCCTCGTCGACACGGTCCTGCCCAGCCCTGAACTCATCATCCGGAAGACCGCCCCACAGGTTCACACCCGCTTCGAGCCGGCGCCCCTGACCGGTGATCCGCGCCTTCTCGAAAGGCTGATCCGCAACCTGATCGACAACGCGATCCGCCACAACGAGCCCAACGGCCACGTCGAGGTAACCACCCAACGCCGAGATCGGCATGCCGTACTGACCGTCACTAACACCGGACCATTAGTGCCGGCCGGCGAAGTCGAGCGCCTGTTGCAGCCGTTCCAACGAGCCGGCACCGACCGCACCACGCACGGCGAGGGACTCGGCCTCGGACTGTCCATCGTGCACGCCATCGCCGTAGCGCACGACGCCGACCTGATCCTGACACCCCGCCCAGCAGGAGGCCTGCAGATCGAGGTCAGCTTCCCCGCCCCGGACAGCCAGGACGAGCGATCACCACAGAAACCACCAACAACTCCGCCGTCCACGATCGCCCGGGACCAACCCGGCCAACCAGCCATCCACGCTCCAGCAGCTCCAGCCGACCGGTCGGAGGCATCCGCCCAGGGCTAACGACTGAGGCAAACGCCGGCACCCTGATCGCCGTCCGCGGGCGATCTCACTAGCTGGGGAAATCATCGGCCGCTCTCGTGCACCGTCCGCCAGCCTTTGCCCGACGGCCACGGCCTCAAGCAGGGAGGCCGGGCCTACCGCGCGGCGACCAAGATCTCGGCCTCGTCCGTGCGAAACGAGCCGACCAGGTTGTTGGCCTGCGCCCGCTTCGTGACGTTGCGAAGCGGCGTCCCAGCCGGGCGCACGTCGATCGTGAACTCGATGCCCAACTGTGCCGAGACGCGCATGAGCGTTTCCATGCTCGGATTGACCTCACCCAGCTCCAGGCGGGCGACCTGGGGCTGTTTCATCCCAAGGCGCTGCGCAAGCTCGCGCTGCGACAGATCGTGCTCGGCGCGATAGCGGACGATTGCAACCGCCACGGCGCGTGCCAGCGTGGTCCGCTCCCACTCCGCGCGGAACTCCGGGTCGGTGCGGAGCTGCTCGGCGATCAGCTCCTCGTTGGTCTTCATCTCGCTCAGCTTCATGCGGATCACGATAACACTACTGTTATCGATCGTCTAAGATTCTGCGGCACGGGCCATAACATTGAGGTTCGGCTCACGTATCATCTATGTTACGCTGTTCAGCGCCGTGAAGAAGACAGAGACCTCCCCCGCCCCGAGCTTCCACGATCGGCTTCTTGCTGACCGAATGGAGGATCCCGAGTTTCGCGCTGAGTTCGAGCGGGCGAGTCGTGAGATCAAGGCGATTGACGCGATCGTGAATGAGCTCGATTCACTACGGACCACTCACGGCATGACGAAGGCCGAGCTGGCGCGGGAGATCGGGAAGAACCCGGCGAGCGTCCGACGCCTGTTCACGGCGCCTGCGAACCCGGAGCTTCGAACCGTCGTGGCGATGGCCGACGCGCTCGATGCCGACGTCCTGATCGTCGCTCGGTCTCGAAGCAAGCGCGCGAGACGCACGTCGAAAGCGGCCTGAGTCGCGGCCGCCGCGGCGCTGGCTATCGTCGCCGCGGTGCAGTGGGGCATCGCGTACTACCAGGCGCCGGACAGCTCGATCCCTGCCGGCGACTTCCTCGCCTCGTGCCCGAACAAGGTCGCGGCAAACATCCTCGCTGTTCTGGAGGCCGTCCGCGCCGCCCCGCCGCCGGCGTTCAGCGGCGGCGGGAAGTGGGAGGCGATGCACGGCGGGATGGGCGGCTACTACGAGATCCGCGGAACCGGCCCAGGCCGCATGCACTACCGACTGTTCTGCCGCCTCGAGAACGGCACGCCGGACGAGCTGAAGTCCCTTGGCTTCGACCGGGCTCAGATCGTCGTCATCAACGGCATGGTCAAGAAGAACGCCGAGCTCTTCACAGATGCCGAGTACAAGAAGAACGTCCGAGACCTCGGCGACGACTACCTCAGCCGCACCCCACGACCGGTCGCCGTCTAGCCTCTCCCCAAACCATCCCGACTGTGGCGCAGATTGTGGCGCGAACCCCAGAACGCAGAAACCCCCGCCAACGCGAGGGTTCTGGAGTACCGCTACCGGGATTCGAACCCGGGTTACCGCCGTGAGAGGGCGGCGTCCTAGTCCCCTAGACGATAGCGGCAGGGATGGAGCGGACAAGGGTAGCGAACGGCCGCGAAGCGCCAGAACTCGCCGCTCCGGCGGGGACTTCTGCAGCGTCAGACTGCTACCGTCACTGACCCGCGCGGCTGTGGCGGAATTGGTAGACGCGCAGGCTTCAGGTGCCTGTGTTCTTAGGGACGTGGAGGTTCGAGTCCTCTCAGCCGCATGGTCAAAAGCCCCGCATCCGCCGCGGGGCTTTTTCATTTATAGAGCTGCCGGCTCAGCTGGCTAAGACGGACTTTTTGATGTAGGTCTTGGTGCCCTTGGCGTTTATCAGCGTGATGGCGAGCTTGGCGGTGACGTGCTTGCCCCTGGCCTTGCTGATTGCCTTGGCCTCGGTCTTACTCAGCACGATCGTGCCGGTCGCCAGCTTCACTACCGCTACAGCGTCAGCCGATCTGAGCTGAATCGTCAGCGAAGCGCCCTTAAGCGAAAACTTGAACCTGAGCTTTGTGCCCTTCGCGCTCTTCACGCTGAGGCCGCGCGCCAGCATCTTCTTGCTGAAGCCGAAGCCACCGGGCAGCGAGATCTTGATCGTCTTCAGTCGCGGCTGCCCCTTGGCAGCATTGGCCGTCAGCGCCAGCCCTGCCGTCTTCTTGCCCGGAACACCCTTCAAAGAGATCTTCGACAACGTCGGCAGCGGGCGTGGTGCCGTCCCGGCGGTGACCGCGACGGACACTGGCGTGCCCGCGCCGCCGTCGTCGGTCGCGGTGAAGCTGAACGAGTCGGTACCGCCGTAGCCGGGATCCGGCAGGTAGTACACGGTGCCCGTGTACGGGTCGAAGCCGGACAACGTGCCGTGTGCCGGCTGGCTGACGATCTCGTAGAACGGAGTGACCCCGGCCCCGGTCGGTCCGGTGCATGTCATGGTCACCAGACTCGCGGTGATCAAGTTGGCGTTTAGTGGCTTGGCGGGATTACAGGTCGGTTCGGCGATCGTCGGCGTCGCTGAGGCGAACCGCTCAACGCGCCTGTTGCCCTGGTCGACGACGTAGACGTCACCGGTGCTCGGCGCGACAGCTACTCCGACCGGATCGTTGAATTCGTCGGTTGTCGAACCCGCCGTACCAAACGACGTGGCGGTCCCCGTTGGCGGGAACACCTCAACATCTGAACTCGCATGATCGACCGCGTAGACGTCGCCGTTGGTCGGGTCGACCGCGATCCCTGACGGGTCAACCAATCCGACCGTCGTCAACGGCGTGTCGGGATTGCCGCTTGGGGTGAAGACTTGGATCTGGTGTTGGGCTGGATCGCCGGCGTAGATCAGGCCGGTGTTCGGATCGAGCGCAACCCCGGTAGGGCTGCCGGTCTGGAAGCCACCGCCGGTCACGCTGGTGCAGCTTGTCGTCACGGCGTCGCAGCCGATGTCGTGGATGAAGCCGCCATCCCAGTTGAACTCTTCGATCTGCTGATTACCGGTGTCAGCGACGTAGACGTCGGCGGTTGCAGGGTCGATCGCAAGTCCCTGCGCGGTTGACGAGAGCTCCGAAGAACCGAACTGCCCCAGGAACACGCCGCTGGAGGTAAAGAACTCAACCCGGCTGTCACGTGAATCAACGACGTAGACCCAGCCATTCACAGGATCGACCGCAACGCCTGTCGGGTCGGTGAACTCGCCGTTGCCGCTACCGGAGGATCCAATCGTCGACTGGTACGTACCAGTCGAGCTGAACGCCTGCACCGTGTCGTTCGTCGAGTCCGTGACGTAGACGGTGCCGCTCACCGGATTGACCGCCGTCCAGCTTGGATCGCTGAACTCGCCGCTGCCCGTACCAGTGGTACCGAACATCGATAGGTAGGCGTTCGCTCTGATTGGGGCAGCGCTAACCGCCGCCGAACACGCCATCCCGGCGAGAAGCGTCACAGCGAGCAACAGGCGAGCCACCTGCGCGCGTCCAAGAGTCATTCTCGGCACGCAGGTCAATCTACACAGTAATGCCCACCGGCCCAGCAAACTCAGGTAGCGTGGCGTGGCCATCAACCAAGGAGGGTCGTATGCGAAGAATCGCCTTCGGAGCCGGTACGTCAATTGCGGTACTGCTGCTGGTCGTCGGACTAGCTTCGGCCTCGTCCTCATTCCCGACCGCAAAGTGTGGAACGTTCAAGACACACTCGTACAAGATCACGGTGCTGCACAAGAACGTCGCGTGCAAGACGGCCACCGCGATCATCAAGGAGTTCTGGACCAAGCCGCGTGATGTCAAACAGCACGGCACCAGCGATGCCGACAGCTACTTCACCCTCAAGGGCTACGCGGGTTGGCGCCTGTACCAGGCCGCTGGCGCCGGTGAAGCCATCAAGGGCAACAAGACCGCCGCGTACACAGTCAAGAACCGCTAATCCTCGCGGCGGGCCTACCCAAACGGTTGCCCGGCCGGAGCGTTCCAGATCTCGATCACGCGCGTGGCGTGCTCGTGTCCAAGCTTTGACACCGTCGCGGGCGCCAATAACAGCCGCGCCCCACCGGCGATCTCAAACCCCGCCCAGCGCGCGGCCACGGCACGCAGGATGTGCCCGTGGGCAAACGCGATCACAGCCTCTGCCGATCCGGCGGCAAGCGCAACCACCCGGTCGGCCCGCGCCGACACCTGAGCGGGGCACTCGCCGCCAGGACAACCATCACGCCAGAGGTCCCAGTCAGGACGCTGCTCGCGAATCTCGGCTGACGTCAGTCCCTCATAGTCGCCGTAGTCCCACTCGACGAGGTCCTCGCAGGTCTCGACCCGCTCTGCGCTGAAGCCGGCTAGCAGGCAGGTCTGCCGCGCCCGCGCGCGCGGACTACAAAGGACGCGCGCGTACAACAAAGACTGAAGCGCTGGGGCTAGCTCACGCGCCTTGTCCTCGCCAACGGCCAGCAGCGGCAGATCGGTCGTCGATGTGTGACGACCGTTCTGGCTCCATTCGGTGTCGCCATGGCGAACGACGAACAGCGCCGGCTCAGGCATCGGTCGCGGCGGCGCCTTCAAACTCATGCAGACCGAGCAGGCAGGCACCGATCACCCCGGCACGGTTGCCGAATCGCGCAAGGCGCACCGTTGCGTGACCCCGCAGACCGGTGATCACGTACCCCTCGGCGAACTCAACCGCCGGTCCCAGCAGCAGATCGCCGGCGGCAGCGGCGCCACCGCCGATCACCACCTCGTCCGGATCGAAGGTGTTGATCGCATTGGCGATTCCAATCCCAATAGCGTGAGCCCAGCGACGGACTGCCGCAGCTGCAGGAGCATCGCCGACCCGTGCAGCAGACACGAGATCAACCCCGTGCGAGCCCTCGCCCAGCACTCTCACGGCAAGCCGATCAAGCGCATGCCCCGACGCCCAATGCTCAATCGAGCCGATCTGCGGGAACGTTTCGCTGGCCACCGGCAGATCGGCCGCATCATCCAGCGGCATCGCGATCAGCGTGTGCCCGAACTCCCCGGCCCCACCGGTCCCACGGAAGATCCGTCCGTTCAAAACGATCCCGCCGCCGACCCCGGTGCCGATTGTCAGCATCACCAGGTTGTGTGCCGCGGGCTTGAGCGACTCGTCGTGCGCCTCGGCCAAAGCAGCGACCGTCGCGTCGTTGTCGATGAACACCGGGACGCCGAGTCGCTCGCCCAGGACTGCGCGCAGTGGCACGTTCGCCAACGGGATGTTGACCGATGAGACCACCGTCCCGGTCGCGAAGTCGACCACCGATGGGACACCGATCCCGACGGCGTCCAGTCGGGCGCCAGCGGCTGCCTCGCCGACGATCGCGGTCAGTTGGTCAAGCAGCGCCTCTGTCGAGGAGAGCTCAGTTGGATGAACGACCGAGTCGGCGACGTTCGTGCCGCGGTCGTCCTCTGTCAGTAGCCCGGCGGCAACCTTCGTCCCGCCGAGATCGATTCCGATCACGGTGCTCACAGACGTGCGGCTCCATCGTCATCGGTCAACACCAGGATGTTGTCGCAGTACTCAGAGAGCAACGAGGCCGGCACCTCCCGCGTCACCGGAGCGTCCTCGGCAAACGCGGCCGACAGCGCATCAGCCTTGGCGGCACCAGCCGCCATCACGATCAGTTTGCGCGTCAACGCAATCGCCGGGAAGGTCAATGTGACCCGCGGCACGAACGGCTCAAGACCTGCCTCGGGAACGCCGACGACCAGGCGTGAGCGCTCATCCAACGACGCCTGGCCGGGAAACATCGAACAGATATGGGCGTCGGGGCCGAGCCCGACGATGAACAGCTCAAAGCCCGAGAGGGCGCGGCTGAGGAGCGCCTGCTCATAGCGTGCCGCCGCATCAGTCGGGGTAAGCTCGCCGGCGATCCGTTCGCAGTCAGCTTCGTCCAGACGCGGGCCGAGTGCTGCCACAACCGAGCCGTAGTTCGAGCGAGCGTCGTTCACCGGCACGCAGCGTTCATCTGAGAACCACAGCTGCTGGCCGCTCCAGTCACTGACGTGCTGGTAGGCGGATACAGTCGAGCCGCCGGTCAAGACGACCGGCCCGCCGGCTTGAAACGCAGCCGAGATCTCAGCCGCACAGGCGGCCATCGGATCGTCAACAATCTTCACCTCGACGCTCATGGCTCATAGCTCCGCGCCGCAACCAGCGACGGCAGGTAGGTCGGATCGCGCAACAGCGCCTGCCTGACACCTTCACCGAGGATGCCGCCCTCGCCGCGCGAGGCACCGAGGATCCGCCACTCCCGCAAGCCGGTGGCTGGCGCCATCTGCCGCGCGACCATCCCGCCGCTGCCACGGTCAAGCGACAGCGAGAAGCCTGATGAAGAGGCAACGCTTACACCTGCGATCCCGCGCACCGTCATGTTCACCGGGTCGAACCCTAACTCGATCCGACTCAGCGCTGCAGACTTGGCGCCGCCCCGCAAACGCCCGCCCGGAGCGATCTCCAACGGCTCAGCGATCCAGTGCAGCCGCGAGGACAGCCAGCCGGTCAACAACACCGCAGAAACGATCGACTCCGGGTGATGGCGAACCGCAAAGGCACGCAGCAGATCGAGCTGAGCACGGCGATCACGATCGTCGAACGCCGCCGCCAGCCGCTCACGCCACGGGGTCGTCCGTAGCCACGCCAAGTCGACCACATACACGCTCTGGCACAGCTCGTGCGCCCGGCGCAATGCCGCCCAGGCGCCGTCGAAGAACGCCGGCTCATCGGAGTCGATCAGGATCACGTCGATCATCGGAAGTAGCACCTCGACCGCCTCGTCCAGCGAGTGCGGCGACCACAGCACCGTCGGGATCTCAGTGATCACCAGCGGATCGATAATCGTGTCAAGGCGGGAGAGGTACGCGGTGTCGATGTCGAGCTCGATTCGCTCGGTCAGAACCCCGATTCCACCGGCGCTGCTGTCGCTGCGCATCAGGACGCGAGCGTCGATCGAGCCATGGCCTTCCTGAACGCCACAGAGGATCGTGCGCGAGGCGTTAATACCGCCAATCCGCTCAAGCCGGTTGGCGATCTCCCCTTTCCACTCCCGGTTGACGATCACCACCAGGTTCAGCGCGCGCGCCGGTACCAGCGTCTCGTCTTCCGCGTGAAGCCGGTTCAACGTCTCCCGTAACTCGGTCGCCACCTCGTCCGGGTTGGTGCCGCGCTCGTACCAGGTGACCTCACTCATGCCGTACGTCTCCGAACTAGAGCCGACGCCAGCGACGGCCGTCATCGAGCAACGCGTCGGCTTCTGCCGGGCCCTTCGATCCTGGTGCGTATTGGGGGATCGGCGTCACCGTGTCCTCTTTCCAGCCGGTCAGGATCGGGTCGATGATCGCCCACAGCGCTTCGACCTCATCGTCACGCGTGAACAGGGTGGCGTCACCGCGCATCGCGTCGAGGATCAGCCGCTCATACGCCTCCGGCGACTCCGATAGAAATGAAGTGCCGTAGTGGAACTCCATGTTGACCGGGCGAATCCGCATCCGCGGACCCGGGATCTTCGCCCCCAGTGAAACCGACACCCCCTCGTCCGGTTGCACTTGTAGGACGATCTGGTTCGACTGGACGCCGACCGATCCCGTCGACTGAAACGCGAGGTGTGGAACCGGCCGCAGGGTCACCGCGATCTCGGTCAGCTTGCGCGGGAGGCGTTTGCCCGTCCGCAGGTAGAACGGGACGCCAGCCCAGCGCCAGTTCGAGACGTAGAGCTTCAGCGCCGTGTAGGTCTCGGTCCGCGAGTCGGCCGGCACACCGGGCTCTTGCAGATAGCCGGGCACTGCCGAGCCACCGACCACACCGGCGCCGTACTGCGCCCGCACTGACATCGAGCTGACCTCGTCCAGCGCCGGCGGAACGATCGCCTCGAGCACTTTGACCTTTTCATCCCGCAGCCGGTTGGCCTCGAATGCTGTTGGCGGCTCCATTGCCAGCAAGGCCAACAACTGCAGCATGTGATTCTGGACCAGGTCACGCAGTGCCCCAGCGCCGTCGTAGTAGCCGGCGCGAGTTCCGATCCCGATGTCCTCGGCGGCAGTGATCTGCACGTGGTCGATGAAGTTGCGGTTCCAGACCGGCTCAAACAGGGCGTTGGCGAAGCGCAACGCCATCAGGTTTTGGACGGTCTCCTTGCCGAGGTAGTGGTCGATCCGAAAGACCTGCGACTCATCGAACCACTGCAGCACCGAGGCGTTTTGCGCGCGAGCTGAGGCGAGGTCGTAGCCGATCGGCTTCTCGATCACCACGCGCACCTCGGCGCCCTCGGCCTCGTGCAGCCCTGACTCGCCGAGCATGCCGGTGATCACGGGAAAGAACTCGGGCGCCGTCGACAGATAGAAGACGCGGTTCAGTGCCCGGCCACAGCGCGCGTCGATCTCCTCCAGCACGCGCCGCAACTCGACATAGGCGTTTGGATCGTCGAACGAGCCGGCGACGAAGCGCAGGTTCTCGGTCAGCCCGGCGAGCACCTCGGGGTTGGGCGTGCGGCGACTGAAACGCGAGATCGAATCGCGAGCCTGCTCACGGAACGTCTCGTCGTCGCCTTCCCCGCGCGAGACGCCGACCAGTTCAAACTGCTCCGGCAGTGCCCCCTCATGCGCCAGGTTGTAGAGCGCGGGCAGCAGCTTGCGCTTAGCAAGATCGCCGTTGGCGCCGAAGATCACGACCGCTGTGGCGCGGACCGGCAGCCGTTCGAGCCCTTCAACCAGCGGGTTCTCGCCCGTCGGCGGTTCGAAATCGGCGCTCATCCGGCGTCAGCGATCGCCCGTTAGCCGAGCAAGGTCTTGATGCGGGCGGTCAACGCGCGGATCGATCCCGCCGGATCGGCGTTGTCAAGCTCAATCCGCTCAGATCCCAAGCCGTGTGCGTGCGCAGTTTGGATGTTCGCCGCTGCCTGCGAGGCGATCAGCCGGCCAAAGTCAAACGACTGGTTGGGGATCGCCAGCGTCGCCTTCGGTGTGTCAACCAGCTGCAGGAAGCGTCCCACCGGCGCACCGCCGTTGTGCTCCTGCCCTGTTGAGTGCTGAAAGCGTGGGCCATAGCCCCATGTCGTGGCCGCGGTCGTCAGCGACCGGATCGCGGTCCGCAGCTCGGCAACCGCCTCGTCGATTTCAGCCGACGGCGCGAGGTACCCGACGATCGCCACATAGTGCGGCGGCTGCGCATCGGCTAGCAGCGCTCGCAGCGCATCGTCGGAGGCCGGCTCGATCGTCGGCACGCTCCCCGACGCCAAGACCTTGGCGGCGTTGTCCTTCGCCTCCTGCACGTTGGGCTGATCAAACGGATTGATCTCGAGCACCCAGCCGGCGACCGCAGTCGCAAACTCGGAGATGAAGAACAGCCGCCCGAGGTCGGTCGCCTCGTGCGAGGTGACCGTCAACGTCGGCAGACCCGCCGCGCTGAGCTTGTCGACGGCGGCATCAAGCTCGGGCGATGGCTGCTCGACGTTACGCAGGTAGATGAATACGCGATCGTCGCCGTAGACGCTGGGGTCCTCGGCCAGCGGCTCATCGGCCACGGTCAGGATCCCCTTGCCGTGCTTGCCGGTGGACTCGTCGATCAGCTGCTCGACCCAGAGACCGAATGAGGCGATCGGATCGGAAACGACGAAGGTCAGCTTGTTGCGTCCGCCGAGCGCAAGTTCACCGAGCACCGCGCCGAGCCAAAGCCCTGTGTTCTCCTCGATCCCGGTCAGGTGCGCGCAGGCCTGCTCGGCGATCTGACAGCGGTGCAGCAGCGCCTCGATCGGTACCCCGGCAAGTGCAGCGGGAACCAAGCCGAAGTACGAGAGCACGGAGTAGCGGCCGCCGATGTCCGGCGGGTTCTCAAACACCCGTAGGACGCCATCGTCAGCGCCTAGCTTGGCCAGCGGCGACCCGGGGTCGGTCACGATCACGAACTGCTCCGGGTTCGCCTTGGCCTTGAAATAGGCGTAGTGCGACAGCGTCTCGATCGTCCCGCCGGACTTTGAGGAGACGATGAAGATCGTCTTGCTCAGATCAAGCGAGGCTTCGACCGCCGCGATCGCATCGGGGTGGGTCGAATCGAGAACTTGCAGACGCAGCGCACCGTTGACGTCACCGAACGACTGACGGATCACCTCGGGCCCGAGCGACGAACCACCCATCCCCAGCAGCAGCGCGTCGGTGTAGCCCGCGGCTGTGAGGCCCTTGG
>Ga0302314_10011465_pt1 | contig 15452 bp, 15 predicted proteins | sample III_Palsa_N2_3_FD_200533 | JGI IMG/M metagenome (GOLD analysis project Ga0302314, IMG submission 200533) | Peat permafrost microbial communities from Stordalen Mire near Abisko, Sweden - III_Palsa_N2_3 | ecosystem: Environmental > Terrestrial > Soil > Palsa > Peat permafrost | place: Sweden...
GAATGTGGCCGCCATGGCCGGCAGCGTCCGGCGGATGAGCACGCCGAAGGTGACCCCGAGTGCGAAGGCGAACGCGGCATAGCCGATGGGGACGAGATCGCGGTGGTCGAAATACGAGGGCGAGAACGGGCTCGCGTTCGTCCTGGCGATGGCGTCGAACGGGCTGGACCACCACGTGACCATCAGGCTCAAGAGACCGGCCGCGGCCACCGACGCCGCGCCGATCAGTCCGAGCTTGTAGGCCAGCCAGCGGGTGCGGCTGATGCTCTGGGTCCAGACCAGTTGGAAGGTGTTGCTCTCCAGCTCGCGGGCGACGAGCGGCGCGCCCCAGAACATCCCGATCAGCAATGGTGCGATGAGCACGACCTGGCTGAGTTGTTGAAGGAGACGATCGTTGTGCGTGAACGCCGCCGTCACCGCGTTGCAGTCGTCGTGCGAGGCGCACGGCTTCACCGTCGTGTCGTAGAGATGCACGAGGTGCGGCCCCGTCACCGCCAACACAACGGCGACTGCGGCTAGCAGGCCGAACACCACTGCGGCCTGGGTGCGGAACTGGCGCCAGGTGAGCCAGATCACGCGAGCATCGCCGCGTCACTCACGCCAGGCGATGGCGGACCCACCAGAAGCACAGTCCAGCCAGGAGGAGGGCCAGCACGACGAAGATCGCAGTCTCAATCCCCTGAAAGGCCCAGAATCGACTGGCCGGTTGATAGGTCACCACCTCGTGATACTTGGCGGCCACCTTGGCGACGCAGTCCTGAAAGGCCTGCGGCGGCTGACCGCCGGGTGCCTTCACGCGGAGGCTGGCCGCGCCGCCGCCGGGACCTGGGATGCCGTTCGCAATGCTCGGGCAGGCGGACTTGAAGAATGCGGCGCTGGGAGCCTGCCCCGCGTTGTTGACGATGTCGCTCGAGATGGCCCACCCGTTGGGGATGTTCGGCGGGTTGGCTATCACCTGGAGCCCAGTCGGCGTCAGTGAGAATCCGATCCCGTTGGCGCCGGTTACCGCCATAGCGTGGCGCAGCGGAGGCATCAGGTACGGCCGGACCCAGACGGACTCGGCCAGTCGGGCAGCCACGAAGACCACCAACGTGCTCGCCATGGCCGGCAGCGTCCGGCGCATCAGCACACCGGTGGTGACGCCGAGAGCGAAGGCGAAGGCGGCGTAGCCCATCGGGGTTATGTCGCGTAGCCCGAACATGGCGTTCCCGAAGCGGTCTGCGTTCGCGGTGTCGATCGGACTCGACCACCAGGTCACCATGAGACTCAGGAGCCCGGCGACCGCCACCGAGACCAGACCGACCACGCCGAGCTTCACGGCCAACCAACGCCGGCGGGTGACGGATTGGGTCCAACCCAGCCGGAAGGTACCGGTCTCGAACTCGCGGGCGATCAGGGGCGCGCCCCAGAAGATGCCGATGAGCGCCGGCGCGACCACGAGCAACGTCTGCAGTCCGATCTGGAGGCGGTTATCGGTATGGGTGAACGAGCCCTGATTGCAGCTGTGCGTGACCTTGCAGGCGTCGTAGAGATGGACGAGATGCGGCCCAGTCACCGCCAGGACGACGGCGATCGCGGCCAGCACGCCGAACACCACCGCGGCTTGGCTACGGAACTGGCGCCAGGTCAGCCAGATCACGTGAGGAGTCCCAGAGTTGGACGGGCCTGGCGCGCCAGGGACGCCGCCTGGCCCATGTAGGCGAGCACGAGGTCCTCGAGGCCGACCTCTTCGACGGTCCAGGCCGGGTCGAGGATCGGATCGGTGGTCCGGATGAGGATCGTGCTCTGGCGCTCGGTGTGACTGGACTCGATCACCTCCTGGTTGGACGGGAGCGTGGCCGGGTCCCGGCGTTCGCCGATGAGCCGGTGATGCTGGGCGAGCAATTCCTCGACTGGTCCCGCCAGCTGTACGCGCGACGCCACCAGCACGATGAGGTAGTCACACACCCGCTCGAGGTCGGCCACCAGGTGCGAGGACAGCACGACGCTCACGGCGTCCTCGGCGACGGTCTCCATCAGTATCTGGAGGAATTCGCGACGCGCCAGGGGGTCGAGACTCGCCACCGGCTCGTCGAGGATCAGTAGCTGTGGACGCTTGGCGACGGCAAGCGTCAGCGCCAGCTGGGCCTGCTGGCCGCCTGAGAGCTTGCCTGCCTTCTGGTTCGGGTCCAGTCCGAGCTGATCGATCCGGGCCTCTGCCACAGTGTGGTCCCACGTCGGGTTGAGGTGGGCGCCGAGGCGGAGATGGTCGGCCACGCTCAAGGCCGAGAAGGTGGGTGTGTCCTGGGCCACGAAGCCGACCCTTCCCAGTTGCTCCGGGCTGCTTGCCGGTTCCTCGCCGAGAACGTTGATCGTGCCCGCAGTCGGCGAGAGGAGGCCGACGGCCAGGTTGAGCAACGTCGACTTGCCCGCGCCGTTGGGGCCGACAAGGCCGACCACATGCCCGGAGGGAATCTCGAGTGTGCACTCGGTCAGGGCCCACTTCCGCCCGTACCGCTTGCCCAATCCGGCCGCGTCGATGACGGCGCTCACGCTATGTCCCTCTCACGGGCGGACCGAAAGGTATCTCGGAATAGCGCCTCGATACTCTCGTCGTCGAGCCCGGCCCGCTGCGCCTTGGCCAACCAGCGCCCGAGCTCTTGGCGCAGCGGTCCGTGCGCCGACAGCGACTGGTCGCTCAAGGTCCGGGTCACGAATGTCCCTATCCCCGGTCGCGCCGCCACCAGCTCGTCGTGCTCGAGCTCCCGGTAGGCCTTGAGCACGGTATTGGGGTTGATGGCAATGCGCGCCACCACCTCTTTGACCGTCGGGAGCTGGTCGCCCTCGTGCAGCAGGCCCAGCTTCAGGGCCCGGCGCACCTGCTGGACGATCTGGAGGTACGGCGCCACGCCCGAGTGCGTATCCAGGTGGAACTCGATCATTCGTTCACTCTATTTCACTAGGAGACTAGTACATCATCTACCTATGTCTCCCGTGATGTCAACCGAGAAGTCCGACGCGGCGTCCCCGTCGCCGGGAAAGACCGCCGCCTCGACGGGTTATCTCAGAAGATATGGAGGGCGGAGAGGGGCCAGATGCTCAGGTCGACCTTTCCCACGATGGAGGACTTGGGAATGGGCCCCCAGTACCGGCTGTCGCAGGAAATGCCCCGGTTGTCCCCCATGACGAAGTAGTCGCCGGCGGGGATCGTGAACGGATGGGCCAAGCTGTACGCCGTTCCTGACGGACCGGGATACGTCGAACCCTGCTTCGACGCGGGAAGCCAGGTCTCGTCCAGCCGCTTGCCGTTGATCCGCACGTAGCCGTTGCCGGACAGGGAGATCGTCTCGCCCGGTAAGCCGATGATCCGCTTGACCAGGTCGGGCACGGGTGGGCCGGCACAGTTCTCCGTGGCCGGCGTGGCAAAGACGACGATGTCACCACGGTGCACCCCGTGGAGGTCATAGCTGAGCTTGTCGACCACGATCCGATCGCCCACCGCAAGGGTGGGCACCATTGACGACGTCGGGATGAAGTACGTCTGCACGACGAACAGATGCAGGAGCAGGGCAACGACGATGGCCGCCAACAACACCACGACCGATTCCCGCAGCCAACGGGTCCCTCTCGGAGGGGACGGGGGCCCATCGATAGCGAGACCCGGTGCGGGTCCGTTCGCGGTGGTCGTCACCGCAAGGGGAGGATCGGCGCCGCCACATGATGGACACCACGAGATGGCATGTTCGCTTGGTGGGACGGAGCACCCGCGGACGGAGAGACCCAAAGCAAGGTGGCGGCAACGGCAACGGCAGCGGAGAGAGCGAGTCCCAGTACGCCAGTTCTCGAGCGGCTTGTTTGCTCTGTTCCCGAGGGTTGTCGTCGACGCCCCGTCGTGCGTTCGCCGATCCGGTCCGGACGTGGGACGGCCACGATGCGAGCGATGTCTGCGGTGACGGTGGATTCTGCGGCGATGGCGCGCCGGCCGAGACATTCCGTTCCCCGCTCGTAGCCGATCGGGTCGAGGCCGGCGAAGACGGCAAACGTGGCGTCGGAACGTCTCGTCATAACAACAGCTCGGTTCCCTCGAGGGTCCGGCCGCGCCGGGTGACGACTCCCGAGAGCGCAGTGGGGGGCGTCTCGGTGAATGCACGCGACGGGCGCCCGGCGCGTTCTCGGGCACCTGCCTTGGTGGCCAAGCGGATCCGAGCCCGATGCAGGCGCATGCGGTAAGCCGAGACCGAGCACTGGAGAACCGCCGCCCCCTCGGTGGTGGAGACCTGCTCCCAGGCGGCCAGTCGGAGGATCTCTTGGTCGCGTGGTTTCAGCGTGGCGAAGGCAACGGCGACGGCGTGCCCCAGATCGCTGTGCTCGTACGGTCCGCTCTCGGCGGGCGCGCCGGTGCGGGTCTCGAGTAGGGCGTGATGGAGCCGGACGACGCTCGCCTGCCGGCGACGTAGGTTGGCGATTTCGTAGAGCGCAATCCGGTAGAGCCACGGGATCGGGGCCATCGGGACGTCCTCGAATCTCCTCCAGGCCACCAGGAAGGTCTCGGCCACGATCTCCTGAGCCTGATCCGCCCCGACGCGACGGCGCGCAAAGTCGCGGACGCACCCATGATGTTCCCTGTACAGCGCGGTGAAGCGCTGCGCCTCATCGGCACCCTGGCTCTCCGGTGTCACCACGAGGCCGCCATCGTCGCTGGGTGGATCGCCATCGGGCATCACCCTAATTACGTCCGCTCCGGCGGATTGATCACACTTTTTCCTGTCGGACCGCACATCGGTGGCCACCATGGCGCCTGGGTAGAGTGACCAATATCGAGAGCATTGGGAAATCCAGGATGTGGTGGTCGGCCGGGATCGCGCTTGCGGCCGCCCTGCTCGTTCTGGCGCTGGTCACAATCGCCAGTGCTCCGGTCCGGGCTGTTTCGAGCCACTCCGTGCAGAGCCCCCACATCGGCAACCTCTCTCCGGCGCAGGACTCCGTCGTGCCGTTCGGTGACGCGCCACTCGGGGTGAACGCGCTGGCGAATCCGAATGCTCCGGTCGTCGGCATGGCCGCCACCCCCGATGGCAAGGGCTACTGGCTCGTCGCCTCCGACGGCGGGATCTTCACCTTCGGCGACGCCGGGTTCTACGGCTCGACCGGCGCCACGGTGCTGAACAGGCCCATCGTCGGCATGGCCGCCACCCCCGATGGAAAGGGCTACTGGCTCGTCGCCTCCGACGGCGGGATCTTCACCTTCGGAGACGCCGGCTTCTACGGCTCCGAGGGTGCCGCGCCGCTCCAAGCGCCGGTCGTCGGCATGGCGGCAACCGCCGATGGCAAGGGCTACTGGCTCGTCGCCTCCGACGGCGGGATATTCACCTTCGGGCACGCCGCATTCTCTGGCTCCGAGGGTGGCGCGGAGCTCCAAGCCCCGGCTGTCGGCATGGCCGCCACGCCCGATGGTGGCGGGTACTGGTTGGTCTTCGGAGCACAGCAACCCTTGGTGGGGAAGGTGGTCGGTATCGATCCCGGGCACAACGGCTTGAACTACACCGCGCCGCAGATCATCAATCAACCGATCTGGAACGGGCAGGAGAACGAAGCGTGTGATACCACCGGGACGGCGACGGACGGCGGCTACTCCGAGGCGCAGTACAACTTCAACGTGGCCACCTTCCTGCAGGCGGATCTCGAGGCCGAAGGAGCCCAGGTCGTGATGACCCGCTCGAGCAACGCGGGTATCGGCCCTTGCGTGACGACGCGTGCCGCCATCATCAACGATGCGCATGCGGACGTAGCGGTCGATATTCATGCCGACGGCGGCCCGGTCGGCGGGCGGGGCTTTGCCGTTCTGGAGCCGGTGGCCGACGGGCCCAACGACGGCGTGATCGCATCGTCGGACGCGTTTGCCACCATCATGCGCAACACATTCGGGTCAGTGACGGGCATGCCGGTGAGCACCTATGACGGGGTTGACGGGTTGCAACCCCGCGACGACTTGGCCGGCCTCAACCTCACCACGGTTCCCAAAGTGCTCATCGAGACGGGCAACATGCGCAACGCCGCCGACGCCGCCCTGTTGGTCACCCCGGCGTTCCAGCAGTCCGCCGCGGCGGCAATGGCGCAGGCGATAACCATCTACCTCACGGGACGGGCGGCACCGGGCACCTGAGCGACACGTTGTCGGGTTACGTCTGGCCGTACGTGGTGGACCGGTCGGCCGTCCGCTCCTTCCCTACGGTGGCGACGGCCCGGCCCAGATCGCGAACGAGAAACGGCACGGTGGCCGCGCTGCCGGCGTGCACGGTCGCATGGAGGGAGTCGGGACGGTTCTGGCGATCGAGGTACCAGCCGTCCGCCGTCAATTTCTCCCCGACGGCAAAGATGTCCAGCGCGGTCGGATCCGATGCTCCGAAGGCCATGACCGTGGCCAGGGGGTCCCCGCGCACCTCCAGACCGTCGATGGACTCGATGCCGGCACGGAGGCTCAGCGCGGCGTCGTGCGCGGTCCGGGTGAGCTCGAGGTAACCGTTCACGCCGATATGCATCAACGCGGCCCAGGCGGCGGCGATCGGCCCGGCCGGCCGGGTGCCCGCCATGGCGGTCGACGCGTAAAAGCCACCGAGCCAGTCACTGGTCACGAAGACCTGATGACGGGCCAGCTCGTGCGTCCGATAGAGGATCACCGATACGCCCTTGGACGCGTAGCCGTATTTGTGGACGTCGGCCGACATGGAGGTGACTCCGGGCAGGCGGAAGTCGAACGGTTCGGAGAATCGCCCCAATTGCGTGAGAAACGGAAGCAGGAAACCTCCCATGCAGGCGTCGACGTGGCAGAGAATCCCTCGTTCGAGCGCGAGCGCGGCGATGTCGGAAATGGGATCGATCACCCCCTGGGGGTAAGTGGGGGCCGAACCGACCACCATGATCGTGGAGTCCGTGCACGCGTCGGCGAGGGCGTCGACGCTCACCCGGAAGTCTGCACCAACCGGGACGCGCACGAGCTCGACATCGAAATAGTCCGCCGCCTTGGTGAACGCCGCATGTGCGCTCTCGCCCGCCACCACCTGGGGTCGCTGGATGCCCCGCTCCTGGCGCGCCACGTCCCGCGCCGTTTTGACGGCTTGGAGGAGACTCTCTGTTCCCCCCGAGGTGAGATAGCCCTCGACGCCACCCCCGCTGGCGGGATCGTCGGCGCCGAGCAGCGTTGCGGTGTTGCTGACGATGTCGTGTTGCATCGTGCCGATGCTCGGGAAGGCGAGGACGTTCAGACCATTTTCCGCGCTGTAGAGCGACTGGGCATCCGACAAGAGCTCGTGCACGTCGTCGCCGGCTGAGTAGACCAAGCTGAAGACGCGCCCACCTCGCCAATCCTGGTCCCCCTGCTTCATGGCAAGGAGTTGGGCCAGCACCACATCGCGCCCCAGCCCGCGTTGCGGCATCGGAGTGTGTGGCCATGCATCCATGACGACCTCGAGATCTCTAGTCGGAGAGGTTGTACAGGGACGAGTCGCCTTGCAGGGCGACGCTCGAACGCCCGTCCAATCCGACCACAGGTGTACCCGATGTGGTCACACGCTGCATGCGCCGGCGTTCCTCGCCGTAGTCGTAGATGGCGTAGTGCTGTGTACTCCGGTTGTCCCAGATGGCCACGTCACCCGCCTGCCACGTCCAGCGCACCACGTTCTCCGGCCGGGTCACGTAGGACTGGTAGATGCGGATCAGGTCGACCGACTCCGCCGCGTTGTGTCCGATGAGGCGATGGGCGAAGCCTCCCAGCAGCAGGGCGCGCTCGCCGGTCTCGGGGTGGACGCGCACGACCGGGTGCTCCGTCTCGAACACTTCGGAGACGAAAGCGGCCAGGTTGGCCAGTCGCTCCTCGCCGATTTTGGCTCGCAGCGCCACCACGTCCGGCCGGCCGTAGTCGTGCCCGTTCGAGTGCACGGCGCGCAGGTGATCAGCCAACTGGCGCAGATCGTCGGGCAGGTCGGCGTAGGCCGCCACCGTGTTTGCCCACAGGGTGTCCCCGCCCACCTCGGGGAGCACCATGGCGCGCAGCACCGAGAACATCGGCGGCCGGTCCACGAAGGTGACGTCGGTATGCCAGTGGTTGGCGGCACCGCCAGCCAGAGAGTCCAGATCCAGAATCAGCTCCTCGCCGTCGACGACCGGCAGCGTCGGATGCCCTTGGGTCAGAGGGCCCAGCCGACGGGCAAAGTCGATCTGCTGGCGTGCGCTGAGGTCCTGGCGCCGGATGAACACCACCCGGTGGGACAGGAGCGCGGCGCGCACCGCCTCGACCTGGGCGTCAGAGGGCCGCCGCAGGTCGAGGCCCGACAGCTCGGCGCCGATGCGTCCGGCCAGCCTGCGCACCGCCACGGCGGTTGTCGGAGTGCTGGTGTCGATTGCCATGTCCTACCTCCCGGCCCGCTGCGCCAGTCCCGGTCATCCGGCCCGTGGCGGGCCGTTGGTGCGCAGATTACCGATAAAAACGATCTGCTTTAGAGCTTACGGGCTGCAGCGAGCCCTCGCCATGCTCAGGATGTCCAGATGATGGCCTGCGGCTCTGAGTAGGCCAGCAGCCCGAAGTCCCCACCGTCGCGGCCCACGCCGCTCATCTTGAAGCCCCCGAACGGTGCGTCGTGATTGCGCTGCGCGGTGTTGATGCCGACGTGCCCAGCCTGCAAACGCTTGGCCGCCCGGAGCGCCCGGGCGCCGTCCTTGGAGAAGACGTAGTCGTAGAGCCCGAATTCGGTGTCGTTGGCGATGGCGATGCCTTCGTCCTCGTCGTCGAAGGGGATCATGGTGATGACCGGGCCGAAGATCTCCTCGCGTGCCACCCGCATGGTGTTGTCGCCCGTGATGAGGGTGGGCGAGACGTAGAAGCCGCGGGGCAGATCGGCCGGGCGCTCGCCGCCGATGATGAGCTCGCCCCCGTCTTCGACCGCCGTCGCGATGTGCGCCTCTATCCGGTCGCGCTGGGCGGCTGAGATCACCGGGCCGATGATGGTGGCGGTGTCGGTCGGGTCACCGACCTTGAGAAATCCGGCCATCTGCACCAGGCCCTCGCACACCTGATCGAAGATGCTGCGATGCACGACGGCGCGTGTGGGCGCGGTGCAGATCTGCCCCGAGTGGAACGTCCAGGTCGATCCGATGCAGCCGATGGCCGCTTTCACGTCGGCGTCGTCGAAGACGACGCACGCGCCCTTGCCTCCGAGCTCGAGGAGAAGGCGCTTCATGGTGCGCGCGGCGCGCTCGGCGATGGTGACTCCCACCTGTGTCGATCCGGTGAAACTGACGCAGTCGATGTCGGGTGAATCGACCAGGGCGGCCGAGGCGGCGGATCCATTCCCGTTGACCAGGTTGACGACGCCGGGCGGGAACCCGACTTCATGGAGGATGCGAACCAATTCGACTACAGCCAGTGGGTCTTGCGGGGCGGGCTTGATCACCACCGTGTTGCCGGCGGCCAGGGCGGGAGCGACCTTCCCGGCCATGTTGACCATCGGGAAGTTGTACGACGTGATGCACGACACGACACCGACGGGCTGCCGGTTGACCATGCCGCCGATGATGCCGCCCGGGGCGAGGGGGGTGGCCTGAGCCGACTGGGGCAAGAGCGGCGTTTGCAGCACCGGACGCGGATCGCGTGCGTAGCGCTCGAAGCGGTCGGCCGCCACGGGCACCTGCATGCGAGATCCGACGGTGGCGGTCGCACCGGTCTCGGCGATCACCAAGGGCAGGAGCTCGTCGGACTTGGCCCGGATGGCGCGGGCGGCCTCGTACATGAGGGCGCTGCGTTCCTCGACCGACCAGGCGGCCCAGGCGGGCTGGGCCTCCTTGGCTGCCGCGGCGGCAGCCAGCGCGTCGGCCGCGCTGGCATTGGGGGCCTGCCCCACGACCTCCTCGGTGGCGGGGTTGATGATGTCGTAAGTGCCATCCGATGCGGGTACCCACTTGCCTCCGATGAGGAGCTCGGATTCGTGACGACTTGTGCGCTCGGCCATGTGGGCTCCTGTCAGGCGGTGCCAGGGGGATCTGACGCTGCGTCACATCTTGATCGCCGCCGTGCCGAGCCGCAAAAGTCCCAGCTCGGGAGAGTGGTACGGGTCCCTCGGCAGGGACTTCGTCCCCGGTGGCGTCGAACGGCGAGACTGCATACATGACGAGTGGACGGCCGCCGGTCGGTACCGAGGGTGTTCTCCTGCCCCTTCCCGACGAGGAATCCGAGGGGTTCTGGGAGGGCACGGCCGTCGGGGAGCTGCGCCTCCAGGCCTGCGGCGCATGCGGGATCCTCCGGTTCCCGCCGCGGGTCATGTGCCCGCACTGCCAATCGACCGAGCGCCACTGGGTTCGGGTATCGGGGAAGGGGACCATCTGGTCTTTCGTGGTGGCCCATCCACCGCTGCTCCCGGCCTATACCGCCCTGGCGCCGTACGCGGTCATCACGGTGACCTTGGACGAGGGCCCGGCACTGCGGATGGTGGGGAACCTGGTCGCCCGACCGGACGGGGCGATCAACGAGGTCGACCCCCATACCATCACGGTCGGTGAGCCGGTCCACGTGGCCTTCAGCCGGCACCAACGTCCCGATGGGTCCGCGGTCTTCCTTCCCGTCTGGCTGCGCACGGAGCCGGACGGAGGAGCGGATTCTTCCAGCTAAAGGCACAGAATAGGACTTTGGACTCTCGTTTTACCGCCCCCTCCATCGCTAACCTCACTCCATGAGGGACATGGCATGAGGGTTATCCAGAAGTTTCGGCCGGATCCGTCGAGCGAATCGCGTCCCGGTCGTCACGACCCCGAGGCGGCGACGCAGGGACACGCAATGGTGGGTGCAGTTGGTGGGGCCATCGTGGTCAACACCGACGTGGCGCTCGCTCGGTCCAGGCGCCGCGACCAACGCCTTCGCCGTGTACTTGCCGCGTTGTGTCTCGTTCTGGCGTGGCTGGTCTTCCGTACGGCTACGGGGCGCGGGCTCTTCCCCTCCATCCCCTTCCCGTCGTCACTCGACCCGTACATTCCCGAGATCGTCATCATCGGTCTTCTCGGCGTCGTGATGCTCGCACCACTCATCGGGGCCAGCCGCTCACCCCACGTGCTGATCCGCCCCGGTGAGACCGAGGTCGGGCTGGACGATGTCGTCGGGATCGACGGGATCAAGGCTGAGGTCATCCGAACGGTCAATCTGTTCCTGGCCCATCAGATGTTCCGCGACTCCATGGGTGGCTCGTCTCGCCGCGGCCTCTTGTTCGAGGGACCTCCGGGAACAGGGAAGACCTTCGTGGCCAAGGCAATGGCCAAGGAGGCGGGGGTGCCATTCCTCTTCGTGTCGGCGTCGGCGTTCCAATCGATGTACTTCGGGGCGACGAACCGCAAGATCCGCTCCTTCTTCAAATCCTTGCGCAAGTACGCCCGCAAGGAAGGCGGGGCCATCGGTTTCATCGAGGAGATTGACGCCATAGGTGCTTCGCGCCGTTCCGGCACAAGCGAAGGCGCCACCGGCGTGGTGAACGAGCTCTTGGTGCAATTGCAGTCCTTCGACACCCCGTCGCGGGGGCAGAAGTGGCTCAACGCGTGGATTGCCATTCTCAACAAGTACTTGCCGGTTGACCACCAGCTCCGCAAGCGCACCGTGGTGCCGGCGAACGTTCTGGTGGTGGGTGCGACGAACCGCAAGGACGACCTCGATGCCGCCTTGCTGCGGCCGGGACGCTTCGACCGTTCGATCTACTTCGGCCTTCCCGGCCGTTCGGCTCGCTCCGAGATCGTGGCGTACTACATGGGCAAGAAAACGCACGACGATGAGCTGGATACGAGCGACGCCGTGGATCGCCTCGCCGGCATGACGTCCGGGTACTCGCCCGCCGCTTTGGAGCGCCTGCTGGACGAGGCGCTGATCATCGCGCTGACGCACGGCCGGACGGCCATGAGCATGGCCGATGTGGCCGAGGCCAAGATGCTCGTCGAACTCGGCGTGACCGACCCTTCGATCTACACGTCGGAGGACCGCGTGCGGGTGGCCACGCACGAAGCGGGCCATGCGACCGTCGCCTACTTCCTCGGGCGCAGCCGCCAGCTCGATGTCCTCTCGATCGTCAAGCGGCGCGATTCGCTCGGGCTGCTCCAACACTCCGACAGCGAGGAGCGCTTCACGCAACGCCGCGACGAGATGAACTCCCTGCTGCAGATCTGCCTGGGTGGACTGGTCGCCGAAGAGCACTGGTTCGACGAGGTGTCGACGGGACCGGCGGGAGACCTCGTCACCGCCACGACCATCGGGGCGCAGATGATCGGTGCCTGCGGTATGGGTGACTCGCTCATCTCGATCGCCGCCGCCGGTACGGGCCTCTTCAGCGGTGGACTGGTCGACAAGGTTCTGGCCGACACGCAGGCTCGAGCGGAGCTCGACGCGCTACTGCAGTCGTCGCGCGACACGGCCCGGTCGATCGTGACGGAGCACAGCGCCGTCGTCGAGGCGCTGCGCGATTCCCTCTTGCAGCGCGATGAACTGGTGGGCAGCGAAATCACCGATGTCATCACCGGGTGCCTGCAGCAGCTCGCCGAATCACGCTGAAGGGTGCGCTGACGCCGTCATGACGCCGCGGGCGCCTACGACGGTGGGCGGCCGCCTCCCAGGATCTTGATGATCCACCGGCCCAATCCTCCGAGCGGGCGTGCCCGCTCAGCCCTGCGTGCTTCAGCTTCGTGCTCACTCGTCAGCGGGCCCCCGAGGCGCCAGAACAAGCCGCTGCGCGGGTAGGGCACGTACGGAGGCACCGGCGGAAGCTTGTGCTTCGGCTTGCGGCCCCTTCGGCCTGACGTCCCCACTACGAAGCCGCTCCTTCGGTGGCCGGGCTCAACCGAGGGCGTAACACCGACTACGGCTGAAGGTGGGCGACGTCGTTGAAGCCACGGAGGATCCATTTCTCGGGCGTCAGCACCAGGCGGGCGATGGCGGTGTTGTCAGACATCAAGAAGGCGAATGGCCTCGACCCGGTCGCCTGGGCCAGGGCCTCGGCGATGGCTGCGCCATGGGAGAAGGCCACGACGCGCCCGTCGGGATGCGCCAGCGCGATCCGGTCGATGGCAGTGCGGATCCGGCTGGTGAACTCCACCGGCGACTCGGCACCGGGAACCACGTCCCAGCGTTCCTCGGCCAGCATCCGCACCGCCACCGGATCGGCGTCGACCACCTTCTGGCGGAACAAGCCGCCTTCCCACTCACCGAGGCGTACCTCCCGCAGACCTGCTTCGACGACCGGCTCGAGGCCGGTCAGCCGGACCAGCGGGGCCGCGGTCTCCACCGTCCGCCGCAGGGTGGTGACGTAGAGCGCATCCGGCTTCTCGAGGGCGAGTCGGGCCCCCACCAGTTCGGCCTGCTCCCGCCCGATGTCCGACAGCGGTGGATTGCCGTGGCCGTCGAGAAGCTCGAAGTCCTCGCCCTCGACGGCATCGGCCGAGGCGCCGTGGCGCACCAGGAGCAACTCGGTCGAACCGGGAGGTCCTTGGTACGGCACTTGACTGAACCGCCGGGGGGTGGGCATGCCGGCTGAGTGTAAGAGAACGCGACGACCCCCGCAGACAGGTTCGGCTCAATGCAGCTCGGGCGGGCCCTCATCGTCCTCGACGACCTCGGCGTCGATGATGGTCGGGTCGTCCGGCGGATGCTGCGGCGCCGGACCGGGCGTGAAGCCCGGCCCTCCGGCCCGAAACGTCGTGAAGAAGGCGCCCGCACCGCCAGGCCCGGTCCCGAAGTTGACCTGCAGCCGTTGCCCGGCCCCGGGGCCGAGTGCGTCCCACAGGGGGAGGGACCGGCGATGGATCACATAGTTCTGCACGCCGTACGTCACGGCGAGGTAGAGCAGGAAGCTGGAGGCCTCCAGATTGCCGGCACCGACGTACTTCGCCCCGGCGCCGCTGACGAAGTGCAGCCCCAAGGAGAGCACCCACAGTCCCATCGTGAGCCAGGTCCCCTGGCGGAAGACCCAGTTGTTCGATGTCCAGATCCTCACGGTCGTGCCCCGGATGGCACCGAGGGCCAACGCGCCGACGGCGAGCGTGGCGAGGACGAACAGGTAGTCGCCGCTCGTGATGTGATGGTGCGTGTTGGTGTAGCTGAGCAGAATGATCAGGCCGATGACGCCGAGGACGACTGGGAAGCGCAGGCTCAGGACCCGCGGCACGGCGCGGATCCGGCGCTGCCGGCTGAGGATGTAGGCAGCGACGAGGACGTCGAGGGCAATGGTGAAAAACATCGATTACCACCTTACGGGCGCACGTTCGCCGAACGGCCCTCGCCCGTGTCCGGCTCGTCTTCCGTCGTGTCGCCCGTCGGCCCGTCAGCCTGCGAGGAGCGGTCCGATCTCGGCGCCGAACGCCGCCGTCTGCTGGCAGTACTCCTCGACCGAGCGGGCCATGAAACGAACCTGGAGATGGTTGACCCCCATGGAGACCAGCTCGCGTAGCGAGGAGGCGATCTCGTCGACGCTGCCCTGGAGCACGTACGCGGGGAGATCCCAGTCCGGTGCTCCGGTGGCGAGATGGATGGGCTCGACGATGGTGCCGATGTCGAGCGGTGCGCCACCCCGCAGCTCCTCGCGCAAGGCGCGCAGCCGGGCGATCTGCTCGGGGAGATCGCGGCGCCGAGTCCCTTGGGGCAGCCATCCGTCGCCGTAGGCCGCAGTGCGGCGGATGGCGGCGGGGGACGAGCCGCCGATCCAGATGGGGGGTCGCGGCTGGCGCACCGGACGCGGCGCGATGCCCATCCCGCTGGCCGGGAAGCGCGGGCCCGGGAGCTCGGGGAACTCGGACGTGAAGGCGCGGGCCAGGGCCGAGACCGCCTCGTCGGTGTGCCGCCCCCGCTGGGCGAACCCGCCCGTGAGGAGCTCGTACTCCTCGGGCACGTGCCCGGCGCCGACGCCGACGATGAGCCGTCCGCCCGAGAGGAGGTCGAGTGTGGCCAGCTCCTTGGCGGCGCGCAGCGGATGGCGCTGGGCGAGGATCAGGACATGGGAGAGCAGGTGGGTGCGCGTCGTGAGCGCAGCCAGCCAGCCCAACGTGGCAGTGGTGTCGTACCAGATGGTTCCCATGGCGTCGGCCAGCCGGGTGGGGATGGCGGTGTGGTCGCAGACACCGATGTAGAAGAACCCGGACTCGTCCGCCACCTGCGCGATGCGCCCCAGCTCGGCCGGTCCGGCGTGCTTCTCCCACTCGGCGACGTAGAGCGTCGATTGCGACTGGATCGGGAGCTGCATGCCGTAGACGACCTGCCCGTCGGGGACGGTCCGGACGACGTCGGCGGGCAGGAGATCAGGGTCGGTCATGGCCGCGGAGCGAGAACGAGGGCGCGGACGGATCAGGCGTCGAAGTCGAGACCGAAGAGCTTGATGGCGTTCCCGCGCACGATCTTGCGCCGCTGGGCGTCGGTGAGTCCCGCCATCTGCTCTTCTGCGATCTGTCGGGTGCGGGGCCACGTCGAG
>Ga0302314_10011466_pt1 | contig 15452 bp, 19 predicted proteins | sample III_Palsa_N2_3_FD_200533 | JGI IMG/M metagenome (GOLD analysis project Ga0302314, IMG submission 200533) | Peat permafrost microbial communities from Stordalen Mire near Abisko, Sweden - III_Palsa_N2_3 | ecosystem: Environmental > Terrestrial > Soil > Palsa > Peat permafrost | place: Sweden...
GGCCTGGCAACTTCAGTGAGGTCTGGGCGGGGCCAGCGCGTCGAGAGAGCCAAACTCGCGTCGGCACGACCCCCTCATCGGTCTGCTTCGCAGCCACCTTCTCCCGCGAGGGGAGAAGGAGCCATCATGGCGGCCCGTCAACTCACGCCTCCATTCAGCGTGTGTGTACCTCGTTGCGGGCTGTCAGGCCGCCAGCGTGGCCGCGACGCCGTCGCCCGCAAGCCGGCTGACCGCGCCTTTGTCGAAGGACACGAAGACCTCGGCGCCGAGCCACGCGCCCTCGTGCGCGATCACGCCATCGGCGAAGTCACCGCCGCGCGCCAGCATCGCCAGGCCGGCTTCGACCGCCGGCCGATCGACCGCCACGTTCGAGGCGTTGATCAGCCTGCGAACGCCTTCGATGATGGCGCCCGGGCGATGGCCGTAGCGGGAGCCGAGGACCCAAACCAGCTCGCACAACGCCGGCAAGGTGATCGCCACCAACTCCGCGTCGGCCAGCCATGCTTCCGCGATCGGGCTTTGCCTCTCATCGTCACCCGTGAGCGCGCGCACCAGGATGTTCGTGTCCGCCGTGATCCTCACCGATCGCCGGCCCAACCCGCGGCCGCGGCCTCGTTGATCTCGTCCACGGTCAGCGCGGGGCCATCGCTCCGCTTCAGAAATCCGAACGCCTCGGATATGTGGCCGGCGGGCCGCGCCGCGCGCACTTCGATGCGTCCATTGGGCAGCTTTTCCACGTCTATCTTGTCGCCGGGTTCGACGCCGAGATGCCGTAGCACATCGCGCCGAAGCGTGACCTGTCCCTTTGCGGTAACGGTGAGCGTCGTCATGTCTGGTGCGCCTCGCTACGCAATCAAGTAAGGCTGAACTGCCTTGCGATCAAGCCCGGTCGCTGTTCTCGCCCGTCCGAACATGGGGAAAGGCATGCGCCTGGAGTGTCGCCGAGGGCGGCCGTAAAGCGGACATTCCGAACGTTCGAGTTGGATAGATTTTGGCCCCCACCTCTCCTCCCGCTCGCCACGGTGAAAGCCAATGGGCGCCAAGTCAGGTGCGAGGCTGGATCTATCCGCCGGCCCGCCGACTTCAAGCCGGCGGTCCGGCGGTTAGGATAGGGGCAAGTCGTCGAAATCCGGGCGCCAGATCGGCGTTCTTGCCTACCGCGATGGACCCCGTGTAGCCGTCCGCGCCGACGAGGACCGCAGTGTTGATCGTGGCGCTGGCGAGGGCTTCGGAAGGCGTGAACCCTACAATGCAGCGCCCTGCGCCCTGCGCCCCGCAGCTAACGGTGCTATATTCGTTTACGAAAAGTAGAGGAGCCCTGCCGGAGGCAGGGTTGATCGCGGACGGCGCGGGCAATCTGTTTGGAACGACCAGAGCCGGCGGGACGAGCAACGATGGCGTGGTGTTCGAACTAATACCAGCCTGCATTAATACTGACCCACCTCCTCTCTACCGTCATAGCCGGGCGTCAGTCCCGGCTACCCATCGTTCAGCCAGGGTCGGTGTCGATCTGGTCGTGCTTGCACGACCACACTCCGGTCGATCGAGCAGGCGGGCTACACCAGCGGAACCACGTAGCCGCGCATCGCGCGACTGCCCTGACCTCCCCTGGCCGCGCAATGGGTAGCCGGGGCTTACGCCCGGCTATGACGGTAGAGTTTGGGGGGGTGCTGAATAAGAGTCGAACTCAACGAGGGCTGGTATAAGCCCTCCCGATCCGGGAAAGACGGTATGGACCGAGAAGGTGCTGCACTCTTTCAACGGAGCCGATGGCGACGCTCCGCAAGCGGGTCTGATCGCGGACGGCGCGGGCAATCTCTACGGCACAACCCGGCAAGGTGTGATGCATGGCGAAGGCGTCGCATTCAAGCTCACACCGTGAACATGGCGGACGCGCCATCGGCCATGCTTCTGGACGATGGCCATATTCCCTTCCACAGGCCCGGCAAGCATCGCCGCGTGCGGGTGTCAGATCTGGTCGGGTTAAAGGCGCCACTGGAGCGGGATCGCGTCGCAGCCCTGCGGAAGCCCGGTCTGGCGCTTTACGTTGACCGACACCGATATCAACGAAAGCGTGCTTGTCACCCGAAGCTCGAGCCAGATCTGGCATGTCAAAGGTTAAGGTTTCGTTGGAAAACAACGACTTCACTCGCGGCGGCCGCCCCCTACACCGCTTCGCGGTCCCCCGCTGCGCGGGTGAGGATTGGAGATCGCGACGACTTTATCCTCTCCCGTCCTTCTTCACGGGGGAGAGCCCGACGCCGACAATGCAGTACGGGTCAATCCATAAGCCCTGGGCTGCGCCGTATCGTAATATGCACTACACCTCTTATACAGGTGGTTAGGAGATGTTGTCATGGCCCACGCCGCTGAACGTAAAGAGCATCCGATCTCGATGCGCCTGCCGGAGGCGGACATCGCCATGATCGACCGCGCCGCCGGCCTGCGTGGCCGCTCGCGCACGGACTTCGTGCGCGACGCCGCGGTGCGCGCCGCCGAGGACGTGCTCATGGAAAATCGCCTGATCCGGATGAGCCCGGAGGGGTTCGACGCCTTCATGGCGGCGGTGTCCGGGCCGGCCATGCCGGTTGCGGAAATGGTCGAGGTCGTCCGTCGCGTGGCTCCCTGGGAGACTGACGCCGCTTCGAACAGCTGACCTTTGGCGCTGTCTCGCCCAGAGCTGCTTTCGCTCGCCCACGACCTTTCCAGGTTTACGTGCGGAAAGCCAACGCTGGATCATTGGCTCAAGACCCGCGCGTTCTCCAATCAGCAGAAGGGCTTCACCGCGGTCCTGGTCGTGCATGAGCAAGGCCGGGTGGTGGGCTACTATGGCCTTGCGCCTACGGCCGTGGTCGCTGGCGTACTGCCCAGAGCGATCAGAACGGGGCAACCGCCCGATCCCGTTCCCTGCATTCTGCTCGGCCAACTCGCCACCGACGCCGGCTGGGCGGGACGGAGAATCGGAACCGGCCTGGTCAAGCACGCCCTGGAGCGTTGCGTCACGGCGGCGACGCTGATCGGCGGACGGGCCATGATGGTGAACGCCGTCGATGCCGAGGCGGCGAGCTTCTGGCGTCGCCGCGGTTTCGTCGAGTCCAAGGACGACCCACTGACGCTGTTCCGTTCCATCGCCGACATCGCCGCTTCGCTGGCGCAGACGGGCGACGAGCCAAGGTGATCGGCAGATAGACTTGCCCCTCCACATCTTTTCTCGCGGCGGATCGACACTTGCCAGTTCTGATCATTCTGGCGCCTTGAGGCGTTCGAGAGCTACAGAAGTGGTACATGTCCCTCCTTGCGTTCCCTCGCCGAAAGCCCATAGGCGCTAAGATAAGGCTGTCGCCCGCTCTATCCGCCGGAGCGCCCGCTCCCAGCCGGCATCTTCTATCCCTCGCCCACGCCGGTGATTGGACTAAAATGCCGGCTGGAAGCCGGCGCTCCGGCGGTGAGGCTGGCGGCTAACCTCTAAACCTAGCGCCTATTGGCCGGCTCAGGGCTGGACGTGCTCGTTCAGCCTGGCGATCAGGGCGTCGCCGAACGCGGGCGCCGACATCGGCTGCTGGCCGGTGATCAGCTCGCGATCGACCACCACGTTGGGGCGCCAGTTGGCGATGGTCTCGACGCGGGCGCCGGCCTCGGCCAGGGCGTTGACCGGGTAGAACTGGACGGCGCCGCCCAGACCGCCGGGGCCTTCGAGCGCCTGCTCCTCTCCGGTCGCGAAGACGGTCAGGCGATAGCCGGCGTAGGGCCAGCCGGCGGTGAGCGAACTCGCCCTGCCGTCGCCGGCGATCATCGAGGCGATGAAGGCGTCGGGATCGGGCAAGGCGGAGAGCAGCACGATCGGAGCGTGGCAGACGATGCCGGTCGGGCGGCCGGTGTCGTGGAAGCTGGCCAGAATCCTGCCGAGGTTCCTGTCCTTCAAGAGGTCGGCCATCGGGGCGTGGCCGCCGGGGATGAACAGGCCGACGTAGCCCTGAGTGCCTTCGGCGACCACGGAGGCCAGGGTCTTGGGATGGTCCAGTGCCGCCAGGCTTTCGGCGAACTTGAGCGCATCGGCGCGGGCCGCGTCGTCGCCGCCGAAGAACATGGCGTTGTTGGAGTTGAGGTCCATCACTGGACGCTCGCCCTTCGGGTTGGCGATCACCGGCTCATAGCCGGCCTCGATGAGCTTGCGGTAAGGCACGACGAACTCGTTCAGATAGTAGCCGGTCGAATAGGTCTTGCCGTCCTTGAGGTCGAGCGTATCGGCGCTGGACATCACGACGAGAACTTTACCTTTTGACATGGGAGTCACCTTTCCTGAAGCATGCGCCAGGGCGCCGCCGATTGTGCTGAAAAACATGGGATTTGCCTTGAGGTGGTGGTCGCCGCCCCAAGGAGCGGAGGCCTTAACGGGGTGCGTTGCCCACGTCAGGCGACGTGGTAGCGCGGGGCGGGTTTCGCGTTGCGGAACTTCGCGGCCATCTCGCGGCGCTCCTGTTCCCAGCGGGTCCACGCCTCGATGTCATGCAGGCCGGGGATGGTCACCAGCTCGCCCGCGTCGAGACCGGCCAGGGCGGCGTCGACAAGGTCTTGCGGCTGCATGGTGATCTGCGACGTCTTCTGCGGCGCGTAGCCCGCGACGTCCCAGAAGTCCGTGGCGGTGGCGGCGGGCAGGACCGTCTGTACGCGCACGCCCTTTTCAGCCAGGTCCTTCTGCAGCGAATGGCCCAGGCTGAGGACGTAGGATTTCGACGCGCTGTACACGCCGTTCAGGTTCTCCACCGCGATGGCCACCGCCGATGAGATGTTGATGATGGTCCCCTTGCCGCGCGCCACGAAGGCGGGGGCGGCGGCATAGGTCAGACGGGTGAGAGCGGTGATGTTCAGGTCGATCATCGCCTCCATCTTGTCGACGTCGGCCTGCAGGATCGAGGCGACGGACCCGACGCCGGCATTGTTGACCAGCATGGTGATGGTCGCGTCGTCGCGCAGAACCGCTTCGACCTTGGCCAGGTCGGCATGATTGTTCAGGTCGGCCGGCAGTGGGGTGACCTGGATACCGGTGTCGGCGCGCAGGCGCCCGGCGGCGGCGTTCAGCCGCTGTTCGTTGCGGGCGACCAGGATCAGGTCGTAGCCGCGCCTGGCGAGGCGATCGGCGTAGATCGCGCCGATGCCGGCGGATGCCCCGGTGATCAGGGCGACGCCCTTGGGGGAGGAGCTGTTCATCGTGTTTCTCCGTGTTCAGCGGCTCGTGATTGAGCCGATGGAGGGAAACTACGGTTGCAGCCCGAAGTCTCAAATGTCATATATACGGAGATTTAGGACATCAGACGGGCGCCATGCGCGACATCGCTTTCCTGGTCTACCCGGGCTATTCGCTGATGGCGCTCGCCATCGTCGCGGGCTTCGAAGTCGCCAATTCGATGGTCGGCCCGGCGCCCTATGACCTGCACTACGTCTCGGAAAAGGGCGGCCCGATCAAAACCTCGGCCGGCCTGATGCTGGAGACCGAGGCATTCACGGACAAGCCGTTCGACACGCTGGTGGTCGGCGGCGCGACCGTCATCGCGCCGTCCACGCCCGGGCTGATCGCGTTCGTCAAGGATGCGCCCAAGCGTCACCGGCGGATCGCGGCGGTCTGCACCGGCGCCTTCGTGCTGGCCGAGGCGGGGCTGCTCGACGGGCGGCGCGCCACCACCCACTGGATGCACGCGCGCGACCTGCAGCGGGCCTATCCGAAGGCGCGGATGGATGAGGACCGCATCTTCATCAACGACGGACCGATCTGGACCTCGGCGGGGATGACGGCCGGCGTCGACCTGGGCCTGGCGCTGATCGAGAACGACCTTGGGCCCGAACTGGCCAAGGCCATCGCGCGCAAGCTCGTCGTCTATCATCGTCGCGGCGGCGGGCAATCGCAGTTCTCGACCCTGCTCGAGCTGTCGCCGAAATCCGATCGTATCCAGGCGGCGCTGGCCTACGCGCGCGACAACCTGCACAAGCCCCTGACGGTCCCCGACCTGGCCGAGGCGGCGCACCTCAGCCCGCGGCAGTTCAGCCGGGCCTTCCACGCCGAGACGGGCCAGTCCCCGGCCAAGGCGATAGAAAACCTCAGGGTCGAGGGCGCCCGCAACCTCATGGAGCAGAGCCGCCATCCGATGGACGTGGTGGCCCGGCAGACCGGCTTCAGCGACCGCGACCACATGCGGCGTGCGTTCCTCCGCGCCTTCGGCCAACCGCCGCAGGTTCTGCGGCGCCAGGCCCGGCTTGAATCGGCCGATGTTCACGACGCGGCCTACGAACACGAGAGCGCGGCTTAAACGCTCGCTCGTACAGATCAGAGAGGAGGTTCAAGATGCCGTACCTGCAGCTCGACACGCCGTTCACCCACACGACGGAGCAGAAGCGACGCCTCGCCAAACGGTTGGGCGAGATCTACTCGACCAGGATGGCGTCCAACATCAATCGCCTGTCCGTGGCGATCCGAGAACTGGACGAGGGCGGCCTGTGGCGGTGCGGAGACGGTCCAGATGATCCACGCCCAGCCGCGGTGCTGATGTGCGACATCCGCAAGGGGCGTTCGGCGGCGTTACGCGCCGAGCTGGCGGCGGACCTGGTCAAAGCCTGTCAGGAGATTCTGGGACTCAGGGACGACAACATCAATCTGGAGTTCACCCAGCACAGCGGCGACGAGATGTATCACACGCTCTACGGCGGGCTGAGCGACGATTGGGTCGAGGGCGAGCCCGACAAACTCGGCTCCAAGGACGCCTCCTGATCCCTGGGCTCGTCCATCGCCACGGAAGCGGACCGACCGTCGAACAGATCGCCTCGCCGGCGCCCGCGGGTGTTGACGAAATTGGCCCACGGCCGGTGCGCAGCGCCCAGAGCGAGCGCCAGACCATTCTCGTTGTCGGGGCGCTTCAATCAAATGGGCGTGGTGGGCATCAGGCAATAGCCCCATACGGCCACCGAAGCCTTGCGCATTTGTCCGCCAAGGGCTTGTGGGTAAACAGGCGCCGCCATGGCGGGGCTTGGCGCCGTTCGTTGCTCACCCGCCCCCTCCACCGCTTCCGCCTTCGCCAAGGCTTCGGCGGACAGGTCGGGGTCCCCCCCTGAACGGGGGGATGGGCGGGTCAGACGGCCACCACCGTGACGATCGCCTTCAGGGCGTCAAAATCCGAGGGATTGCGGGTGTAGACGGGCAGACCGGAGGCTGCCGCGGTGGCGGCGATCAGCAGGTCCGCCAAACGGGATCGACTTGTTTGCCCCGCCGCTCGCGCCGCCGCGAACATGCGGCCATACAAGCGGGCGGCATCGCTATCGAACGGCAGCGGTTCCCACGTCGAGGCCGCCCACTGCAGCCGGTCCTGACGCCGGGCCCGTTCATCCGGGTCGTCCGTCGCGTGCGGGCCCGCGGCAAGTTCCGCAAGCGTGATGGCGGCAATCGCCGACTCGTCCGGCAGCCATGCGGAATCGATCACGTCGTGGTCGATCACGACGGACGTATCGAGCAGCCCCCTCGTCGGTTCAGCCATCGATGCTCTGATCAATCACTGCATCGACATCGGCGCGGAACCGGCCAGCATCCACCCGTGGCGCGCGTGCGGCCGCGTCGGCGATCGTCGCCCGAGCCACGAACCGTCGCGGTTGAAGCGGCCGAAGCTCCGCCACGGGCGTGCCGTTACGCGTGACGATGAGGGTCCGGCCAGCCTCCACCTCCCGCAGGACGGCAGCGGAGTCATTACGCAGTTCGCGCTGGGTGATCATCCGGTTCATGAGGCATGATGTAGCATATGTAGCACTCTGTAGCAAGGTGGATCACGCGGCGGCGCCCGGCTGGCCTCGATGGCCATATTTCGCCGACCAGTCCTCGTCGCTCAGCGGCAGGAAACGCGGGTCGATCGCCGGCGCCTCGCTGGGCGTCTCGCGCCGCTCTAGGGTCCGCTGCTCGAGTTTCGCCGCCTCCGCGACCAGGCCGCGGGCGGCGACCATCGCCGCCGCCGTGCGCATCCGGCCCGCCTTGCCCGCCAGGCGCATCAGCGCCCCGATCATCTCGCTCGCGTCGCGCGTCTCGCCCCATTGCCGCGCGTCGCCAAGCTCCCTCGCCCGCGCGACGATGTCGGGCCGCGCCTCGCGCTCGCGCACATGCTTCCAGTGCTTCGCATACCCCGCCTCGCCCCCGGCCATGCTCCGCGAAAGCCCCATGGCCAGCACGTGGGCAAGCGCCTCTTCGCGGGGGATGGGGAGTGGGGGCATGGCGGCCTCGACAGCTTGATGAAGGAAAGATTGCATAATGCAATATTGTGGGCCACCGTGTCAAGTGCAAGACGACATCAGACGGCGCCACAACCGCGGCTAGCCGGCCTCTCGGGCTTTCAGGCGTGAGCGTAATTCGTCAACAGGATACCGTGTCGACGAGCCCTGAAGCCCCGGAACAGGCGATTAAAACGCAGCTCTCGTGCGGGCGTGTCCGACCAGGCTCTCCCAGGTCGTCCGGCCAAGGAGGCGCGCCAGATCGAGCGTCGGCGCCGCGATACCTCCTCAGGCCGGCGGAGCTGAGCCGGCGGGCTCGATGAACGCGCGCGTGGCCGCCAGGACCTCTTGCGAGAGCGCCGGGTCGTCGCTCATGCGGGCCAGCACCAGGGCGCCGACCATGGCCGACCAGCTGCCGATCGCATTCTCGCGCCGCGCCGCCGCCGTCTCGCCCGGCGCGGTGCGCGCCAGCGTCTCGATCTGCCGGCGAAGCCCGGCCGTCATCTCCGCTTTCGCCCGCGGCGTGGCGCGGCCCGCCTCGACCCCCAGCGAGGCCACGGCGCAGCCGCCCGCTACATTCGCGCGGTGCTCCGGCGCGAGGTAGGCGGCGGCGAAGGTGGCGAGATCCCGATCCCCCACCGGGGCGCGGGTCATCAGCGCCGCCAGGGTATGGGCGATCAGGTCGTCCTTCGAGCCGAAGTACCCGTAGAAGCCGCCGTGCGTGAGGCCCGCGGCCCGCATCACCTCGGCGACGCTCACGCCGTCGAACCCGCGTTCGCGAAAAAGGCGTCCCGCCGCCTCGAGAATCCGCGCCCGATTCTCCGCCACCTGCTCGCGACTGACCTTCATCCAGGTTCCTCCCTTGACAAGATATATGATGTTCATCATCTTTACGCAATCATGATGAACATCATGAATAGGAGCAGGCCGATAGGAACAGTGCGGGCGCGTCGCCGCCAGGCCCTGACCCACCCATCGGACCGATGACCTGAATACTTAAGAAGAGATGCCCCCATGCGCGCCATTCACCTGACCACCTTCGGCAACCCCCTCGAGGGTCTGCAATTCGTCCACATCCCAGAACCCGCCGCGCCAGGCCCCGGCCAGGTTCTGATCGGCGTCGAATTCTCCCCGATCGATCTAAGCGACCTGCTGGTGGCCAGCGGCGCCTACCCCTTTCGCCCAAGCCTGCCGAGCGTCATCGGCAACGAGGGTGTGGGCCGGATCCTGGCCGTCGGTCCAGGCGTCGAGCATGTCGCTATCGGCGATCGCGTCCTGACGCCGCTCTATGGCCTGGCCTGGGCCGAGCGGATCGTCGCGCCGGCGCAAGGGCTGTTCGCGCTGCCCGCCGATGTCGATCCGCGGCAGCTCGCCATGCTGACCATCAATCCGCCCACCGCCGGGTTGCTGTTGAGCGAGTTCGTCGACCTCGCGCCCGGCGACTGGGTCGTGCAGAACGCCGCCAATTCGGGCGTCGGTCGCGCGGTCATCGCCCTTGCCAGAGCGCGTGGCTTCAAGACGATCAACCTGGTCCGCCGACCGGAATTGATCGATGAGCTGAAAGCACTGGGCGGCGATCTGGTCATCGTGGAAGCGCCGGAAGGTCTGAACCTGGCGAAGGCCGCTCTCGAAACGGCCGCACCTCGCCTCGCCATCGACGGCGTCGGCGGCCCGTCCGCCGCGAGCCTGATCGATCTGCTCGGCCGTGGAGGCATGCTCGTGGCCTATGCCGCGCTGAGCAAGGCGCCCATTGCGATCAGCGCCCTGTCGCTGATCTTCAAACGGATTTCGGTGCGCGGGTTCTTCCTGAGCGACCCGGAGCATGCGGCCAAGATCGCGCCTTTCATCGTCGAGGCGGCCGAACTGCTCCGATCCGGTCGGCTGCATGCCCCGGTGGCCGCGACCTACCCCCTGTCGGCCATCAAGGACGCCGTGGCCCACGTGCAGCGTGGCGGCAAGGTGCTGCTCGATGTGGAGGCCGGCTGAACGCGCGCGGGCGGGAGGCGGGGCGAGGCATCGGGCCCGTAGGCAGCGTTCGGGCGCCTTTTGTCAGCCGAGGATGGCCTTGACCTCCAGATGGGCCTCCAGCCCGTACCGGCCGTACTCGCGGCCGATACCGGACTGCTTGAACCCGCCGAACGGCGCCAGGGGCGCGTGCGGCGCGCCGTTGATCGTCACGCGGCCGCAGTCCAGCCGCTGCGCCACCCGCCGCGCGTGCGCCGGGTCGGCGCTCTCGACATAGGCCTGCAGGCCGTAGGGGCTGTCGTTGGCGATGGCGATGGCCTGCTCCTCGTCGTCGTAGGGAATGACGCACAGCACCGGGCCGAAGATCTCCTCGCGGGCGATCCGCATGTCGTTGTCGACGCCGGTGAACACCGTGGGCCGCACGAACCATCCCCGCTCAAGGCCAGCGGGCCGGCCTTCGCCGCCGACCATGAGTTGCGCGCCTTCTTCCAGGCCCAGATGAATGTAGCCTTGCACCCGATCCCACTGCTTCTGGCTGACCATCGGCCCGACCTTGACGGCAGGATCGGTGGACTCGCCGACCTCGAGGGTCTCGACCGCGGCCCTGAGGCGCTCGAGGAACTCCGGCAGGCGCGATCTGGGCGCCAGGACCCGGGTCCCGGCGATGCAGGCCTGGCCGCTGTTGAGGAACCCGGCCGCGACGACGTGCGAGACCGCGGCCTCCAGATCAGCGTCGGGCAGGATGATGTTCGGCCCCTTGCCACCCGGCTCCAGGGTGACGCGCTTCATCGTCTCGGCCGCTGAGCGCATGATGGAACGACCCACCGCCGTCGAGCCGGTGAAGGTCACCTTGGCGACGTCCGGGTGCGACGACAGTTCGGCGCCCACCACCTCGCCGCGGCCGCCCACGATGTTGAACACGCCGGGCGGCAGGCCGGCCTCGTGCAGGGCCTCGGCGAGGACCTGGGTCTGAGTGGCGCTCATCTCGCTGGGCTTGATGACGACGGTGCAGCCGGCGGCCAGCGCGGTGGCGAGCTTGCCGCAGATGCAGCCGATATTGCTGTTCCACGGGCTGATGGCGGCCACGACGCCTACCGGTTGCAGGGTGACCTGCGCACCGCCGACGCTTTGGGTGAACTCGAACGCCTCGAGCGTGTGGGCCATGTCCAGGAAGAGGTCGGCCGCGTGCGCGACGGAGAAACCCACGAAGGTCCGCGCCGCGCCGTATTCCTCGATCATGGCGGCGGCGAGACCATCGGTCCGCGCCGCGACAGCGTCGTGCAGCCGGCGGAGCAAGGCGATCCGCTCGGCCTTGGACGAACGGGACCAGGCCGGAAACGCCCGCTTCGCGGCGGCGACGGCGGCCTTGGCGTCGATCGCATCACCAAGGCGCACCTGGCCGATCTTCTGTTCGGTGGCGGGATTGAACAGGTCGAACAGCTCCTGCCCGTGCGGGGTGACGAACCGGCCGTCGATATAGACCTTGTCGATAGTGCGCATGTGCGCCTCCTGTGGATGGGTGAGCGCAGATGTGACACGCCGCATCTGATCTGATAAGCCGATCAATGTGGCACAGATTGATGCTAAAAATCGCGCAATGAGGGCGAGCCAGCTCGAGCTCGAAGCGGTGGTGATGGTGGCCCGTCACGGTGGCTTCCGAGTTGCGGCGCGCGAACTCGACATGTCGTCCTCGGCGCTGAGCCACGCGGTGGCGGCGCTGGAGGCGCGGTTAGGCGTTCGCCTGTTCAACCGCACAACGCGCAGCGTCGCCCTGTCCGCCGAGGGCGAGCAGTTCGTGACGGAGGTCGCCCCGGCCCTGGCCGCGATCCGCGCCGCCATGGAACGGATCGATGAACACCGCGCCGAGCCCGCGGGCGTCCTGCGCCTGAACCTGACGCTGGGCGCCGCGCGGATCATCCTGGCGCCGCTGATCTTCGAGTACATGCGCCGCTACCCGCAGGTGGCGGTCGACGCGGTCACCGAAGCGGCGATGGTGGACATCGTGGGTCAGGGCTTCGACGCGGGCGTTCGGCTCGAAGAGTTTGTCCCGCCCGACATGATCGCCGTGCCGATCACCCGCCCCATACGCTCGATCGTGGTGGGCTCGCCCGACTACTTCGCGGGGCGGAAGCAGCCAAGGACGCCGGCCGACCTGGCGCAACACAACTGCATCCGCCGGCGAACGGGAAGCGGGACGATCTATCGCTGGGAGTTTGAAAAGCGCGGCGAGGCCGTCGCGGTCGACGTCCCCGGCCGGCTGACACTGGATGAGGAGGAACTGATGCTGCGGGCCGCCCAGGCCGGAGAGGGCCTGGCGTACCTCTCCGACATCGCGACGGCGGCTTCGATCAAAGCCGGTCTCCTGCTTCCGGTCCTGGAAGACTGGTCGCCGGAATTTCCGGGCCTTTGCCTCTACTATCCAAGCCGCCGCAATATCCCGGCCCGGTTGCGCGCGTTCATCGACCTGATCCGCCAGCAGGCGAGGTGAGCTTCACGCTTCCCGGTCGCACAAGAAAAGATCCCGTGGGATCTTTCTTCTACTTACCTCTTCTCCCTCTGGGAGAAGTACCCGGGAAGCGGGGGATGAGGGTTTCGGGGACCTGCGCGGTGCGTTGCTCACCGGACCGCGCTCTGCATCGACACCCTCATCTGTCGCTTCGCGACATCTTCTCCCAGGGGGAGAAGAGAGTGGCCACGACGGATCGGTGGGACAGGCGGCAAGTTGCTCAGGCCGCCGCCCGTGCGGCGAAGTTGCGGACGATGGGCGAAGTCTCGCCGCGACGCAGGGCCAGCGCCAGCCGCGTGGTCGGGACCTCGCCCGCGATCGCGCGATACGCGACGCCGGCGACCTGCAGCTGGCTCATCGATGCCGGTACGATCGAGACGCCAAGTTCCGCGGCCACCAGCGTTATGATCGAGGCCATGTGCGGAGCCATCTGGCCGATCACGGGATCGAAGCCGGCCTTCCGGCATGCGCCGATGACACTGTCATAGAGCATCGGGCTGACCGGGCGTGGAAACAACAGAAACGGATCGGTCCTCAGATCCGAAAGATCGACGTGCTGGCCCGCCGCGCAAGGATGGCTGGCCGGCAGCGCCACCACCATCGGCTCTTCCGAGAGCAGGCGGAGCTGAAACGCCTCGCTTCCGGCGGCGCCCGGCCGCAGGAACGCCGCATCCAGGAAGCCGTCCTGCAGACTCGCCACGAGACGCGTCGTGTTGGCCTCCTCCAAAGTGAGGTCGACGTCGGGGTAGGCGCGGCGGAAGGCTCGAATAGCCCCTGGCACGACCGCGTTGAAGGCCGACGAGGCGGTGAAACCCACGCGAAGCGAGCCCGTCTCGCCGCGGGACGCCCGCCGCGCCGCTTTCGTCGCCCGCTCCGCCAGTCCCGGAATCTCCTTGACGACATCGAGGAAAGCCTCGCCCGCCGGTGTGAGTTCCGCGCCATGCGCGAGGCGGTGAAACAGCGGCGCCCCGACCTCGACCTCCAGGTCCTTGATCTGCTGGCTGAGCGGCGGCTGCCCGATCCCAACCTTGGCGGCGCCGCGCGTGAAGTGACGCTCCTCCGCGACGGCCAGGAAGTAACGGATGTGGCGCAGCTCCATGCATCATCTCCAAAAGCTATGAAGGATGTTTGTCATATATATTGGAAGTCTCAAGAGGCCGCGTCCATCTTGGGTTGGAAGGCACGCCCACCCCGAATTCATGAGCGGCCCTCACGGCGCAAGCCCGCGCCAGCAGCTGATTTTCAGGAGACTTTCCGATGACCCCGATCACCATCGCCCAAGCAATCACCGCCGACCGCGTTCGCGACATCTTCAAAGGCCTGGAGAACGGCGATGGCGGCGCCTTCTTCACGCACGTGGCCGACGACGTCGACTGGATCGTCATGGGTACGCACCCGCTCGCGGGTCACTACCTGAGCAAGGCCGACTTCATCGAGTGCACCTTCGCCAAACTGGCCAAGGTGCTGCCTGAAGGCGCGCAGCTCCACGTTGAGCACATGATCGTCAAGGACGATGAGGCGGTGGTTGAGCTACATTCGCTCGCGACGGCCAGGAACGGCATGCGTTTCGACAATCGCTATTGCTGGGTCGTCGACTTCAAGGACGGCGTGATCGTTCGCGTCCGCGCCTACCTCGACTCCGCCATGGTCGCCCGGCTGTTCGAGGAGAACCCGATTGGCTGAGGCCCGTTGCCGTTTGCGCTGTTTCCAATCTAGCGAGGCCGTCGGCACGAGCCGGCGGCCCGCGAAGGAGTCAAGATCATGACGTCACATATCCAGACCCTGCGCGCGCTGCTGCGCGACGAGAAGGGCGTGCTGCTGCCGGGGGCGCCCAACGCGCTCACCGCCCGGATCATCGAGGACCTTGGTTTCAAGGCCGTCTACCTGACAGGCGCCGGCCTCACGAACACCGACCTCGGTCTGCCGGACCTCGGGTTCATGGACCTGAGCCAGGTCGCCGGGCACGTCCTGGCCATCCGAGGCGTCGTCGAACTGCCGCTGATCGTCGATATCGACACCGGTTTCGGCAACGCCCTCAACGTGGCCCACACGATCCGCACCCTGGAGCAGGTGGGCGCCTCCGCCGTGCAGCTGGAAGACCAGCGCGCGCCCAAGCGATGCGGCCACTTCGAGGGCAAGGCGCTGATCTCCGCGGAGGAGATGGTCGGCAAGGTCCGCGCCGCGGCGGACGCCCGTCGCCAGGACATGGTGATCATCGCCCGCACCGACGCCTGCGCCGTCGAAGGCTTCGAAGCGGCGATCGACCGCGCAAGCCGATACATCGAGGCGGGCGCCGACATGACTTTCGTCGAGGCGCCGCAGACCCTGGAGGACCTGAACGCGATCCCCAGGCTGCTGCCGGCCCCGCAGATGCTGAACATGGTGCTCGGCGGCAAGACGCCTATCGTCGACGCGGCGGCGGCGGGCGAGATGGGCTTTGGGCTCGTGCTCTACGCCAACGCGGCGCTGCAGGCCGCGATCCACGGAATGCAGACGACGTTGCGGGCTCTCAAGGCGACGGGGGTGCTCGACGAGCGGATGGTCACCTCGTTCGCCGAGCGGCAACGGCTGGTGGGCCAGGCCAAGTTCGACGCGATGGAGGTCCGCTACGCCGCCGGCGCGCCGACCCGCGCATAGGCGGATTTGATTTTTATTTCACGAGGGCAAGAAACCCATGAGAACAAATGTCACCTTCGACCCCGCCGGTGTAAAGCTCGCGGACGCTTCTACGCGCCTGACACGG
>Ga0302314_10011467_pt1 | contig 15451 bp, 14 predicted proteins | sample III_Palsa_N2_3_FD_200533 | JGI IMG/M metagenome (GOLD analysis project Ga0302314, IMG submission 200533) | Peat permafrost microbial communities from Stordalen Mire near Abisko, Sweden - III_Palsa_N2_3 | ecosystem: Environmental > Terrestrial > Soil > Palsa > Peat permafrost | place: Sweden...
GCCGTTCGGCTGGACCATGCGCGCTCGGCTCGGTCACGGAGAGCCGAGCCCGACCTGGATCCCGGCGGCACACCGGGCGGTGCGGATGCTCGCCGAGGAACTCGGCGGGATGGCCGGCGGCACCTGGCTCGACCTGTTCAACATCCCGACCACAGCGCACTTCATCGGCGGCTGCGCCATCGGTGACTCGCCCGCCAGCGGTGTCATCGATCCCTACCAACGGGTCTACGGCCATGAGGGATTGCACGTCGTGGACGGGTCGGCCGTCTCGGCTAACCTGGGGGTGAACCCGTCGCTGACGATCGCTGCCCAGGCGGAGCGGGCCATGTCGCTGTGGCCCAACTATGGCGATCCAGACCCGCGGCCGCCGATGGGAACACCGTACCGGCGGGTCGCCCCGGTCCCCCCGAAGAACCCGGCCGTACCCGCCGACGCGCCCGCGGCGCTGCGCGCGACGCCCTGAGCCCGACTACTGAAGACGAAAACGCATCGTGCAGCGCGGCAAGCACCGCCCTGGGTGCGGGATCGCTGGCGTGCCAGAGGCGCCACCGTCCGTTCGGCTGACTGCTTTTGATTTTTCCGAACGGGCGGTGGCTTCGCGCCCGGGCCACGCCTGCGCATCGGGCTGCGTCGATCGCGTCAGGCGAACGTGAACCAGTGGATGTTGACGAAGTCCTCGCTCTGGCCAGAGACGAACACGATGTAGACGGTGTGCACGCCCGTGACCGTCGACATGTTCGACGGAACCGTCTCCCAGGCCTGCCAGCCTCCGGTGTTCGCGATGGAGAAGCTGGTGACCGGGGCGTTGGACAGGTCGTCGAGCACCACCTCCACCAGCCCGCTGATCCCGGTGGCGGCACCGGAGGCGACCCTGCCGTGGAACTGCGTCAGCCCGGCGGAGCCGAAGTTGATGTTGTCATACTGCAGCCACGACCCGTTCTGGATGTAGCCCACGTCCAGGCCGCCGCCGGTGTCGCTCGTCTCCTCGGTCTGGGTGTCGTTCTCGGCCGTGTAGCCGGAAGCCGTGATGGTGGAGGTCGCGCTTGTCGTTCCGCCGCCTGACCCGCTTGACGCGCCGAAGTCGCCGAACGTGATGACGTAGCCGCTAGCACCGCCGCAGTTAAAGGTGCTCGTCGGGTCGTCGAAGGCATAGCTGTACGCGCCCGGGCAGGCCGACTTGAAGTAGGCGGCGTAGTCGACCGGCCAGTCGGCCGTGATGCAGGTCGACGGGAGGTCGTAGGCGCCCTGGCAGCAATACTGGTTGGTGCCGAACTCCTGGCATGCGCTCAGGCAGGCGATGATGTTCCCGCTTGAGTCCACGTCCCGCAGCGCGCTCGGGCAGCCCGGATTCAGGTTGGCCGTGCAGCCCGCGGTGGTGCACTGGTAGGCGTCGCTTGAACTGGTCGTGCCGCCCACCGGCGCGATGGTGATCGGGATGTTGAACGCGTCGACGAAGCTGACGTCGTAGACGTCGTTCGCGGTGCCGCCGCCGAAGGCGAACTCGGCGAGCGACACGTTCGGCTGGCCGCCTGCCCCGTTGCACTCCAGCACGCCGCCGCAGTCGCCGGTCTCGCAGGAGCCGACGCCCGAGCTGTCGAACGTGCAGTAGGTGCGGGCCCAGAACCGGCCCGACCAGGTGTTCGGCACCGCGATCGACAGGCTGCCGCCAGCGGCCAGTTCCCAGCCGGCATTGTCAAGTACGGCCTGGCCTGAGTTGTTCAGGGACGCGGGCCAGATGGTCTGGCCGCTGTTGTTGACGAACGTGACGGTTACTGTTCCCGCTGCCTTCGCCTTACCGCCGAGGGCGAAGGAGCCGAGCCCGACGGCGGCCGCGGTGCCGCCGATCCAGCCGAGAAACCTGCGCCTGCTGTGCGGGCGGGCCAGCCGCCGGGCGGCCGCTTCCGTGATGCTGTCAAATGACACGACCTGTCCTCCTTATCGCGATGATCGTGCTCGGCGAAGTAGATCGCCGAGCTGAGCCGCGGTCACGACGGGCCCCGCGGCGAGCACCGTCCCCGCCAGGTCGGCGGCGACGGCATACGGAGTACTCGGAATCTCATTCGCCCGCAGCAGGTGCGGGCCGGTGACCAGCGGGAGCGCGATCCCGTGGTTGGTCAGGTACGCGCGTGTCCGCGCCTCGTCCGCCTCGCTCGCCAGCACGACCCGCTCCCCCGCCGGCAGCCGGGAGGCGATGTCGGCGAACGCGGGAAGCATGGCCGCGCAGCCACCGCAGTGCGGGGAGATGAAGCCGAAGAGGACCAGGCCAGGACCCGAGCCGTTGGCCTGGATGTCTGGCGGCAGGTCCAGGCGGAGCCGGGCCCCGTGCTGCGGGCCGCGAACGGCCCGTTCCTGTGGCCCGGGCCTGATCTTCAGGTGCAGCAGGCCGATCTGCCTGGTCAGGGCGATGATGGCCACCGAGTCGACCGCCACGATGAGGGACAGTCCACCGATGACCGCCCACTGCGCGCTCATCGGTGGCTCCGGGCTGGTTCGGGTCGCCAGCCGGTCAGCAGCCGCGTCGTCTCCGCGAGGAGGAAGACGAGGATGAGCATGAGAAAACCAAGGAGGTACCGAACGGGCAGTGATGCCACCGGCTGGCTTCCGGCCGACGTCAGCAGCGCGCCGACCGCGATGGCGCACAGCAGCGCCGTGCGCAGGACAGCCGGCGGCCCCACGGTGTCCAGGTCCCCGGTCCCGCCGAAGCAGCCGCACGCCACCCGCCGCCCGCGTGCCCAGGCCAGCGACATCGCGGTGAGAAACAGCGCGAACAGCGCGATCGCCGTTATCGCCCCGGCGCGCCTGGTCCAGGGCAGTGCCAGCAGCACGGCGCAGCCGGTCTCCGTCAGCGCGACGGCGGCCGCGGCCGGGCGGGTCAGCTTGTCCGGGATGAGCCGGTAGTCCGCGACCTGCCCGCCGAACACGGAGAGGTGCCTGAGCTTGCCGATGCCGGAGAACGCGAGAACCGCGATCAGGACCAGGTAGCCAGAGGAGGCGAAGATCATCGTGACGCCTACTGTCCGAATCCGGTGGCGAGTGCGCCAGTTTGGTTCTTTTTTTTAGATAAGTTTCTTTACTGTTCGGAGATTACCTCGCATTTGCTCATCGATCAAGCAAATGTTGTCATCCTTCGCGCGCTCGGCTGGCGAGCGCTGCCAGCGGGGTTGCGGGCAGGCCCAGGTGGGCGTCCGAGCCGCCGGCGCGGCGCACATGGACGGCCCCGCTGCGGCATAATGCGGTGCTATGACCTGGACAGCGCCTGACGTCGAACGAAGGGAACCGCCGCACGTGGCGGACGAGCGGACCAGGCTGGATAGCTGGCTCGATTTTCACCGGGCCACCCTGCTGCGCAAGTGCGCAGGGCTGACGGCCGGGCAGCTGGCCGGCCGGCCCATCGCCAGTTCGGCGCTATCGCTGCTTGGCCTCGTCCGGCACATGGCCGGCAACGAGCGCATCTGGTTCCGCATCCGCTTCGGCCGGGCGGACATCGAGGACCTCTACGTGGCGCCCGGGTATCCGAACAGCACGGAATTCGACCTGGCAAGCCCGGCGACCGCGGAGGCCGATTTCGCTACCTACGCGGCGGAGGCCGAGTCGGCCAGGCTCACGGTGGCCGGCCGGTCGCTGGACGAGCGGTTCGGCGATGAGTCGCATACCGTCGACCTGCGCTGGCTGTATACACACATGATCGACGAGTACATCAGGCACAACGGCCACGCGGACCTGATCCGCGAAATCATCGACGGGACGACTGGCTACTGACCGCCGAGCCAGGGTAGCCGGTTTCCGCCGGGGTGAGCGTGAGGTCGGGCTCGACCGGGTTGACCGCGTCTCCCCATAGCCACTGGCGGGCCGCGGTGAGCCGGCCGAGGCGCTCCTGAATGGGCCGGTCCCCGGCCAGCCACAGGTTCGAGGAATTCACGTAGTGATATCCGATGAGCTGCGCGATCGAGCCGTCCGCGCGGGCGATCTCGCGGACCACCGCGAGCGCGGTCCGCCAGGTCTGGCCCGCTCCGTCGAGGGCTTGCGGTATCAGCAGTCCCAGCAGCTCGGCGCCCTTAAGCAGCTTGACCTCGGCGATGGGCTCGGCACCCGTCCGGTCCCGCGCCGCCGCGTCGACCGCGAGTGTCGCGGTCACCTCGCGTGCCTTGGCGACCCACTCGTCATGCTTGTCGCTCATCGCAAGCCCCTCTGCCGTGATCGGTGCAAACCAGCTTCCGTTCCGATCGATCGTTATTTTGAGTTCTTGCCTTTAGACGATGCCGTTGCGCGGGGGCGGGACGTCGTTGAGCTCCCAGTCGCCAATGTGCCTGGTCTTCCACCGGCGCGGGTCGTGCAGCGTGTGCGTCCGCGCGTTGCGCCAGTGCCGGTCCAGGTTCAGGTCTCTTGCCGTGGACCTGGAGCCGATGAGCGCGAAGCTCTCGTGCGCCGGGACGACGTGTTTTACCGGGACCCGCACGTTGGTGAACCGCACGGTACCGCTGCCGGTGGGCCGCTGCCCCATGCCGTCCCAGTCGTCGATCACCGCGACACCCGAGTCGGTGGCCGGGACCCACGCGGCCTGCAGCCTGCCGTCAGGGTCGTTGGCATAGACCGGAATCCAGTGCGCGAACAGCGACCCGGTGCTGTAGTACTTCGTGCCGTCAAGCAGGTAGCCGCCGTCCGGCTTGGGCGTGAACCCGATGCGGAAGTCGTGCGCGGTCTTGCCGCCGCGTTCGGCCAGCGCGTTACCGAATCGCTTGCCCGCCAGGGCCTCGCTGTAGAAGAACCGGCGCTGCTCTTCGCTTCCGGCGTGCGCGAGCACGTTGAGGAAGAAGAAATTGAACCCGTCCACATCCGCCTCCGCCACCCAGCGCTCCATCTCGTCGGCGACGGCGGCGGGGCTGCCGGTGACGACCGGCCCCCGGCCGCCGATGCCGACATAGCGCACGATCTCGGGCCGGGTCTCGCTGAAGAAGACCGCCTCGGCGTGCTTCGCCGCGAACGCCAGGCCGCTTGGCGACGAGCCCGCCTGGAACAGCAGCGGAGTCCGCTGCGGTGACGGCTCGCACAGGAACAGGCCAGGCAGCCCGGCGGGCTTCGCCTTGATCAGGCGATCCCGGCGGCCGCGTCCCGCTTCGCGACCTCCTCGCGGACGATCGGGATGACCTGCTGACCCACGTCGACCGCGTCCTGTAGCAGGTCGTAGCCGCGCATCGAGATGATGTCGACGCCGAGGTCAATGTAGTCGAGGATCGCCTGCGCGACGGTCTCGGGCGTCCCGACCAGTGCGTTCGAGTTGCCTGCGCCGCCCGTCACGGCGGCGGTCCTGGTCCACAGCGCCGGTCGAACCGCTCGCCTTCCTCGGCGATCGCGATGAGCCGCTGTGACCCCGTGTTCTCCGGGTTCTTGATGGGGCGACGCCGAGTCGGTGCCCCACCGCTCGCCTGCACCCTGGCCTCGATGCGCGCGACAATGTCGTGCGCTTTCTCCCAGGCCTGCGTCTCCGTCGGCGCGATGATCGGGCGGAACGCCGCCTGAATCTTAGGCGTGTCCGTGCGGCCCGCCTCCTTCGCCGCCCGCCGCACCGACTCGATCTGCTCAGCCGTCCGCGCCAGCGGCTCGCCCCACAGGCAGTAGATGTCGGCCTCGGCGCCGCCCGCCTGATAAGCGGCGGGCGAGGAGCCGCCGAACGACAGCCTCGGCCGGGCTGCTGCACCGGGAACACGTCGCTGACGAAGTCCGCGAACTTGTAGTGCTTGCCCTGGTAGTCGAACGCCTCCCGCGAGGTCCACGCCTTCTTCACGATCTGCATGCACTCGCGGGTCCGCTCGTACCGCTCGTCCTTAGTCAGGTAATCGCCCTCGCGCTGCTGCTCGTGGTCGGTGCCGCCGGTGATGAAATGAACAGTCACCCGGCCGTCGCTGACCTGGTCGACCGTGGCAAACGTCTTTGCCGCGAACGTCGGGTAGGAAACGTTCGGCCGGTGCGCAAGCAGCAGTTGCAGGGTCTCTGTCCTGCTCGCGATGTAGGCGGCCCCGATGTTCGGGTCAGGGCTGCCGGAGCCGTAGGCGAACAGAACCCGGTCCCAGCCATTCTCCTCATGCGCCCGCGCCAGTCGCAGCGTGTAATCCTTGTCGAAGACGGGTCCGGAGCGCGCGGTGATCTCGGAGCCGTCGCTGGTGGCGGCGATCCCCAGGAACTCGACGGGCATGACGCTACGCCTCCCCGAACTTCGCCTCGTAGGGGATCTGCTCGCCGGCCTCGACAGCCACCGGGAGGCGGTTCCCGGCCGGCGGAAGCGGGCACGTCGCGAACGCGGTGAGCCGGCCGGTGTGCTGCTTGTGCCACGCTTCCCAGTTGGCCGCGAAGTCCTTACTTGCCTGGATGTCCAGAACGCTCATACTGGCGCAAGCATCCAGGCGAGCAGCCGTATTCCCGATGAAACCCATCCGCTAGGAAGTTAATTCACCCGGCGGGGACTCTTCGGCCTGCGGAGGCAGCAATGTCGTGGCCACAGGGGGACAAGCGTGACGCGGCCGCTCACCGCCGCGGTCGCAGCCACGGAGAAAGGCACCCGGTCGTTCATGCTTCCCTCGCACAGCATGCCGAGGGACCATTTGAATAGCGTTTAGTAGGTCAGAACGGTGGTCTCATTTCCCGGCTGGGTGGCGAGCTGAGCGGGCGTGTACGGCAGGTAAACCCAGTGCTTTTCCGAATACAGCCTCGTCATGTTCGCGTACCACGGTGACAGCGGGTCGGTTGCCTGCGAATACGTCAGGATGCCCTCCGCCACTGGGCCGTGCGGCGTGAGCCCGGCCGTTATGACCAGGGAGGAGCCGTAGTTCGCCTCGCCGTAATCTCCAGGGGAGAGCGGGTCCCCAGATCCCAGGCTGGTCTCGATGGCATTGAAGCAGCCGATCGAGTCACTGCAGCCATGAATGGGGATGACCACCGCGCCTCGGGTAGCGTGCTGGACCTGACCGAACGTCGCGGCAAGCGGGATGCGATTGGCCTGGAGGTTCTCCACCGCGTCGGCCAATGCCTGCAGGATGTCGGCGCTGGAGGTGTTGAGCCCCGATGGCGTCGTCAGCGGCTGCGCGGGGTTGAACGGCGTCGCCCACATATCCGCCGGGTTCACGTAGTCTCCCCACAGCGTGAACAGCCATCCGCCCGCGGCGTCGAGGTCGCCGTTCTGATACTTCTCATAGTCGGCGAGCGCCGCACAGGCCGCGGTGAGGTTGACGCTCGTGCCGTCGGACGCCTTCTGGTCAGGCGCGCTCTCGCAGTCGGCCACTAGGGGCTTCAGCACGAGTTCCGCGAGCAGCGACCGGTCGCTCTCCCACATTTCCTGCATCGTGCCGATCGTGAATTTCGGCGGGCCGAGGCCGTCCGTCCCGGCAACGCGTTCAGCAATCATCTCGTTGCCGAGCCTGGTGCGCAGTCCCTGCTGGACGTCGATATCGCCGATGATCGGCGAGTAGGCAGGGAAGGGATCGCTCGGGTTAGCTAGCCAGTACGAATCGTTCGAGTTCTCCACGTAGTCGGTGCGGATCATGTGCGGTTCCTGGCTGCCGTCGAAGATGCCCGGCACCGGCGTTCCCTTGTCCGTCTGCCACGCACAGTTCGTCGTCGACCCGTTCAGCGTGATGAGACCGGCCTCCTCGTAGACGAGGGTGGGCGTCCCCGGCGGCAGGCAGGCGGCGATGAGCTTGCTGCTGACGTTCGGCGTGTTCCCGACATCGGCATACAGGGCATTCCCGTGGTCGTCGGCCGCGATCGTGTTGAAGAGCGGGGTGGCGAGGTAGCGCTCCTCGACCCGGAGCAGGTCTTGCACCGACGTCGCGCGGCCCATCTCAAAGTACTGGTTGGCCACCCGCCACTCATCGGCTATGTCGGCGTCGTCGACGGTGTACGCGGTCGATGCGGTCCACTCGTAGTCCGCGGCCGGGAAGTCGATAACCGTGCCCCATCGGGTGGTGTAGAACGTGTGCGACACAGAGCCGTTGCCCGTGCTGACCGTCACGGTCTCCTTGCCCATCGGCGTCGCCTTGCCGTTGACGTAGTAGCTCGTTGGATCGCCGGGAACGAGCTTGAGCTGGTAGAAGGTGAACCGCTCGTCGGTGGAGACCGTGTGAGTCCAGGCGATGCTTGAGTTAAATCCGATGCCGATGAGCGGGAAACCCATGAGCGTCCCGCCCTCCATGTCATAGCTGCCAGGGACCGTGAGCTGCGCCATCCAGAACCGGTCCGCTCCTACCCACGGGAAGTGCGGGTTGGCGAGCAGCATGCCGTCGCCGGAGCGGGTGTCCTGGCTGCCGACGCCGATGCCGTTCGAGCCGCTCGTCGAGGCGCCGTTCTCTCGCAGGTCCGCCAGGGCAGCGACGTCAGGCACGCTCGCGCGCGCCGGGCCTGACGCGGTGTCCGAGGGGGGTTCCGCCGCCGCTTCTGCGTCGATGAACTGCGCGCTCGAGCCCAGCGTGGCGAACTGCGCGAGGCGCAGGAAGAGGTCTTCAAGCGTGATGGGACGCACCCACGGCTTGCCGGCGCACGCGGGGTCATTCAGATCGCCCGACCGCAGGTAGGCGTTGTAGCCCTCGACGAAGCCCTCGAAGAGCTGCTTCACTTGAGGGAGCGGCCCCACCGGGGGCGGCGCGCTTGTCTCCTCGGCATACAGGCCCGAGTTCTTGGCGACCTGCCAGAACAGGTCGGACTCGAGGTTGGTGGGGTCAGCGCCGGCCGCGTAGTCGATGGCGAGCCCGGCCGGGCCGAAATACCGGGACCGCTCGCCCTCCACGGTCACGAAGTCCTGCGCCAGTGTGCAGAAGCTGTCCTCGGAAAACGCCCACGCCTCGCCATAGCCGAGCCCCTCGAAGCTCGATGAGGTGATGTGCGGTATCCCGGCGCTGTCGGTGACGATCGTCACCTGATTCCCCGGGCCGCGCGCCGCCAGGTCACGGGTGCCAGCCTTTGCGCCGCCCCCACCGAAGGCAAACACCGCCCCGCAGAGAAGAGCCACCGCAAGGATCACCCTCGCCGTTGAACGTCGTCTCATTCCATGCTTCCGCAACAAAAGGCGTGCCATGAACAGAAGGTAACACGGCGCGGCTGCCGAGCCCCACAGAGCAACCGTAAAGCTGGACAGGTAACCCGTTTATCGCCGAACTCTGGGACCCCGAAGTCAGATGCCCGCAAAAGGGGCGCCGCATCGTCCGATAGGAGATCCACTGAATGTGATAATTGATACGCGCGGGATTGCACAAACTGGAGTCGTTCAATAGCGTAGGCCACGTCGGAAGTGGCGAAGACACGGCCCGTTCATTACCTGCTTATTGGTCTTCCTCGGCGACGCCGAGCTGGCGCAGCGGTGGCCGCTGAGGTAGAGGCGAGGGTCCGGCATGGTTCCTGAGATGCTGGATCATGTCGCGGATGATCGGAGTGACGCGGGTTTGCCTGCGGCGCAGTACGGCCATCGTGACGGTGGTCGCGTCGTTGGCGATCGGCCGGGCGACGATAAGGCCGACCCGTTCCAGCGGGTCGCCGTGGACGCTGTAGCTGGGAAGTATGGCAATGCCGATGCCCTCGGCGACCATCATCTTGCCCATCTCGGCGCCGTCTGCCGAGTGCCATTCGGCCGGCATGTCGGAGCCGAAGAGCCGGTGGACGAAGCGGTGCATGAGGTAGCCGGCGCGCATGGCGACGAACCGCTGCGCGCGCAACTCGTCCGCGGGCACTTCGATTCTGCTGGCGAGCGGATGCGCGGCCGGGATGACGGCCACCGGCCGGCCGGTAAGCAGCGGGATGACTTCGAGTTCGGGGGGAACGTCATCGCCTTCGAGCAGGTTGACGAGTCCGATGTCGAGGGTGCCTTCGGCCAGGCCGAGCTGGATGTCATCCTGCTGCAGGTTGCGGATCTCGACCGTCGAGCCTGGGTGCTGCGCCTGGAAGGCGCGCACCGCGGGCAGCACGAGCGCGCCCGTTCCGGCGTTGACCGTCCCGATCCGCAGCAGTCGGCGGGTTGCCAGCCGACCCCCCGCTGCCGTCCGCAGCCTGGCCACTGACTTCGTCGTACCGCAAGCTGCCTGTGCCGGTGACCTGACCGGACAATCTCGGACTTTTCGCGCCCGACCTCTGAAGTTCTTTACCTTTCGCGCGCCGGGCAGCCGGCCGCGCATTCCATCCCCTGGAGAGCCCCATGTCCGCCGTGCCGTCCGCACGACCACGCCCGCTGCACTTCGCGGCCTTCGTGATGAACACAGCTGGCCACATCATCCAAGGCACCTGGCGCCGGCCGACGGCGCGCCAGACCGACTTCAACGACCTAGAGCACTGGGTGGGCCTGGCCAAGATCCTGGAGAGGGGAAAGTTCGACGCCATCTTCTTCGCGGACGTGGTGGGACTCTATGCGCCCTACCGCGGCGACGAGCGCAAGTACTTCGAGGCAGGCCTGCAGGTGCCGAGCAACGATCCGTCGGTGCTCGCCAGCGCGATCGCGTACGCCACACAGCACCTCGGCATCGCGTTCACCGCCTCCGTCCTCCAGGAGCATCCGTTCAACTTCGCCCGGCGCGTCTCCACCCTTGATCACGCTAGCAAGGGCCGGATCGCGTGGAACATCGTCACCAACTACCTTCCGAACGCCTCCCGCAACTTCGGGCTTGACGGGCTGACCAAGCACGACGAGCGATACGCCTGGGCGGACGAGTACGTCGACGTGACCTACAAGCTCTGGGAGGGCTCGTGGGAGGAGAATGCCCTGTTCCAGGACCGCAGGACCGGTATTCGGCCACCACGCTGGGCCGGGCGCTTCAGCACCGACTGGAAGGAGCCGCCCGATGACTGTCCCCGCAGCCACCGAGCAGAAGTCCGACGAAGCCGCCGCCGGCTCGCCGCTGCTGAGCGTCGAGAACCTCCGGGTGTCGTTCGGTCACAACGACGCCGTCAAGGGCATTTCGTTCACCGATCGGCCCGGCCGCTGTCTTGCCATCGTGGGCGAGTCGGGCTCGGGCAAGAGCGTGACCGCGCGTACGATCGTCGGCCTCACGGGTCAGGGCTCGCAGGTCAAGGCCGACCGGATCGAGTTCGCCGGCACCGACCTGACCCGGCTGTCAGAGCGGGCGTGGCGGTCCATCAGGGGCCGCGAAATTGGCTTCATCTTGCAAGACGCCCTCGTCTCGCTCGACCAGCTCCGTCTGGTGGGTGACGAGATCACCGAGCCCCTCAGGGTGCACGGCTGGGACACCAGGGCATCGCGGCGGGCGCGGGCCGTCGAGCTGCTCGCCTCGGTCGGCGTGCCCGAGCCCGAGGTGAAGGTGCGGCAGCGGCCATACGAGCTGTCCGGCGGCCTGCGGCAGCGGGCGCTGATCGCCTCGGCCATCTCGCTGGACCCCAGGCTCGTCGTCGCCGATGAGCCGACCACCGCGCTCGACGTCACCATCCAGGCACAGGTTCTCGATCTGCTCGCCGAGTCGAAGGAACGCGGCAAGTCGATCATCCTGATCAGCCATGACCTGTCGGTCGTCGCCCGGCTAGCGGACGAGGTGATCGTCATGCGCGGCGGGGAGGTGGTTGAGCAGGGCCCGGCCCACCAGGTGCTGTACCAGCCAAAGCACGAATACACCCAGGCGCTGCTTGACGCCATCCCGTCCGGGCACACCCGAGGCACCCGGCTCGCGCGGCCCGCCGCGGGCGAGGCCGTCGCGGCCCGCACCCGTCAGCCCATCGACCGCGACCGACCCGTCCTCGCGGCGCGGCAGCTCACCAAGGTCTTCCGCGGGCCGGACAAGATAGACCGGACGGTCGTGGACGACGTCTCGTTCGAGCTATTCGGCGGCGAGACCCTCGGCATTGTCGGCGAGTCAGGATCAGGCAAGACCACGACCGCGCGGATCGCGCTGTCGATGCTCGCGCCGACCGCGGGCGAGGTGCTGCTCGCCGGGCAGCCGTGGTCCGCGCTGTCGCCGTCGAAACGCAGGCCGCTGCGCAAGCGGATTGGTGTCATCTACCAGGACCCGCTGAGCTCCTTCGACCCGCGCTGGTCCGTCGGCCGGATCATCACCGACGCGCTCGGCACGGGTAGCCGGCCGTCCTCCAAGGCGGAAGCGCGGACGCGCGCCGTCCGCCTGCTCGAGCAGGTCGGGCTGGGCGAGCAGCACCTCGCCTCCGCGCCGCTGCGGCTGTCCGGCGGCCAGCGGCAGCGGGTGGCCATCGCCCGGGCGCTGGCACCCGGGCCGGAGGTGATCGTCTGCGATGAGCCCGTCTCGGCGCTGGACGTGTCGATCCAGGCGCAGGTGCTTGACCTGCTCACCGACCTGCAGGACGAACTCGGCGTGAGCTATCTGTTCATCTCCCACGACCTCGGCGTCATCCACCACATGAGCGATCGCATCCTCGTGATGAAGGACGGCCGGGTTGTCGAGTCCGGCACCGCGGACGAAGTATTCGAGCATCCCGCAGGACCCGTATACCCAGCGACTGCTCACCGCGCTGCCTCGGCTGGGCCAAGCATGAGCGGTGCCGGCCATCATTGACGAGGGCGGCAATCATGGAGCTTGGGCGTTACGGAGTCTTCGGGCACGCGACAGTGCTAACGACAGAGCGGACCCGCGTCCTGGAATCGCTCGGGTACAAGACTGTGACAGGGCGGCTCGCCGCCAGCCGACCCCTCGCACGTCGCGGCAGGAGAACCCATGTCCGCCATGCCATCCGCACGGCCACGCCCGCTGCGATTCACGGCCTTCGTCATGAACACAGCGGTACGCCGAGGGTACGCTCAGGCACAAGATCTTCGGCCGCGGCGACCGGCTGCCCGAGACGCATTCCGCCGCCCGCTACCGCGGCGCGTTCGTGCCGCAGCGCGCCTGAGCCCGGGCGGGATGGGGCTATGACGCGTCTAGATGGATCCGCGGCACTGCCGATCATCGACGTGGCACCGCTGGCCGACGTGGCGGCGGGCACCGCGGCTGCGATTCCGGCACCGGTGACCGCGGCGGCGCTTGCGGCGGCGGGGCAGATCCAGGCCGCCTGCCGCGAGCGCGGCTTCTTCTACGTGACTGGCCACGGGGTGCCGGCCGCACTGACCGACCAGCTCACCCAGGCCAGCGCCGAGTTCTTCGCGCTTCCCGCCGAGGACAAGCGGGAAATCGCGATGGAGCGGGGCGGCCGGGCCTGACGGGCGGCTGGTACCGGTCGACGCCGCACCGGGTCCGCAACCTGAACGGGAAGGCACGGCTGTCATTCCCGTTCTTCCTAGATCCCGGATTTGCCGACGAGGTTCCGCCGCTGCCCGGCCGGGCTGCCGTGACCGGCGATGGCAGGAGTCGCTGGGACGGCCAGGACCTGCGCGCCTTCACCAGCACTTACGGCGACTACCTGCTCGGCAAGGTATCGAAGGTCTTCCCGCAGCTCCGGCAGGACGTCCTATAACCGTCGCACGGGCTGCCCTCCAGGTGCGCGGCCGACTCGACGCGGTGCTGATCGCCCGGCGGGGGCCTGCCAGGACTGGAGTACGCCGCCCACAGCGCCGGACTCCTGGCTGGCGTCAGATGGAGAAGTCCTCACCATGCCACACGCCGGCGTCGGGTGGCCTGATGGCGGGACCCGCGCCGTAGCCGTCGGCCAGTGCCTCGAGCTTGTCGACGCGGGTGAGCAGGGACTGGAGGCTGGTTCCGACGAGGTCGGGCAACAGCGCGTCGTCTGTGGCCGGAAGCGCCGTGGCGGGCCGGGGGCTGGCTGCGGGCGATGACCTGCCCGGGCACCCCGACGACCACCGATCCCGGTGGCACCGGCTTGACCACGACGGCGTTGGCGCCGATGCGGCTGTCGGCCCCGATCGTGATCGGCCCGAGGATCTTGGCGCCGGCGCCGATGATCACCCGTTCCCCCACGGTGGGATGGCGCTTTCCCTTGTCGAGGCTGGTACCGCCGAGCGTGACGCCCTGGTAGATCGTGACGTCGGCGCCGACCTCAGCGGTTTCCCCAATCACCACCCCGGTCGCGTGATCGATGAATACGCCCGGGGCGAGCGTGGCCGCGGGGTGGATCTCGACCCCGGTGAGCATGCGGGTGAGTGCCGCGCAGGTCCGGCCGGGCAGCCGGGCTCGATGATGCCAGAGCCAGTGGCTGAGCCGGTGGCCCCAGATCGCGTGCACGCCCGGGTAGCAGAGGATGATCTCCAGCGCCGAGCGGGCGGCCGGATCCCTGTCCAGCGCCGCCCGCACATCCTGTCGCAAGGCCGCCAGCATGACTAGTCAGCCAGACTGGAGAACAGCACCGTGCTGAGATACCGCTCGCCGAAGTCGGGCAGGATGACGACGACCAGCTTGCCCGCGTTCTCCGGCCGGCGGGCCACCTGGAGCGCGGCCGACGCGGCCGCGCCGGAGGAGATGCCGACCAGCAGCCCCTCTTCCAGGGCCAGCCGCCTGGCCACGCTGAGCGCGTCATCGTTGCCGACGGTAATGATCTCGTCGACCAGGCTGCTGTCCAGCACCGGCGGGACGAACCCGGCGCCGATGCCCTGGATGGGGTGCGGTCCCTTCACGCCGCCGGACAGCACCGGCGACGCCGATGGCTCGACCGCGATGAACCGTGCCGATGGCTTGCGCTCCTTGATCACCTGGGCGACGCCGGTGATGGTCCCGCCGGTGCCGATCCCGGAGACGAAGATGTCGATCTTCCCGTCGGTGTCGCGCCATATTTCCTCCGCGGTCGTGGCGCGGTGGATGGCGGGGTTGGCGGGGTTCTCGAACTGCTGCGGGACGAAATACCGCGGATCGGTCTTGGCTAGTTCCTCTGCCTTTGCGATGGCGCCGGGCATGCCGTCAGCGCCCGGAGTGAGGATGAGCTCCGCACCGTAGGCACGCAGCAGCATCCGCCGCTCGATGCTCATCGTTTCCGGCATCGTCAGGACACAGCGGTAGCCGCGCGCGGCGCAGACCATCGCCAGGGCGATGCCGGTGTTCCCGCTGGTCGGCTCGAGGATGATCGTGTCCGGCCTGATCAGCCCAGCCTGCTCCGCCGTGTCGAGCATCGACACGGCGATGCGGTCCTTCACGCTGCCCGCCGGGTTGAACGATTCCAGTTTGGCCGCGACCTCGGCCACGGCCCCGTCGGTGACCCGCCGCAACCGGACCAGCGGCGTATTCCCGATCAGCTGGGTGATGTGTGCGTTCCAAAGTAAGGTGCGTTTGCGGCGTGTCGCCGACCCCGGATGTGCTTAGATACGCCGCCCGGGCGATGCTGGCTGTTGGCCAGGCCGGGTGAGCCTGTTGCCCGCGGGTTGCCTGCGCGGTCCTGGCCAGCGGAGACGTTGTGGCCGGCCGGGGGCGTGGGGCTGGTGCGGTGTGCCTGGCGGCGGGGTCCGCGCGGGGGCGGGGTCCGGGCGTGGCTGGCGCTGAAGATGTGACCAGTGCTGAAGATCTGGCCGGTGATGGGCGGTCAGATGTTCAGCGTTATTTCCGGGCTGGCGGCGGGAGTG
>Ga0302314_10011471_pt1 | contig 15447 bp, 12 predicted proteins | sample III_Palsa_N2_3_FD_200533 | JGI IMG/M metagenome (GOLD analysis project Ga0302314, IMG submission 200533) | Peat permafrost microbial communities from Stordalen Mire near Abisko, Sweden - III_Palsa_N2_3 | ecosystem: Environmental > Terrestrial > Soil > Palsa > Peat permafrost | place: Sweden...
GCAGCCGCAACTGCTCCCTTCGGGCTACCCTGCGGGGAGGCTGTGTCGCGACTGCAGCGCCGCATACAGGGTCTCGAGATCGGCCTGGCTGACACCCGGCAGGGTGTCGGCCTCCCCCAGGGTGCGCGGCCGGCGGCTGATCAGGCGGCTGCGTCCCTCGTGGCTCAGGCAGGCGATCGCGGCGTAGTCGAGATCCACGGGCAGCAGCAGGTCGCGGAAGTGGTGCAGGCGTTCGATGCGCGACTCCTGGCGCTCCAGGTAGGTGGCGTAGCGCAGCTCGACCCAGACCTGGAAGGCCACCGCATCGGGCAGGATCGTCAGCTCCGGCACGGCCACGGCCGCGGCGCCGCGGTCCATGCCCTCGCCCGCGACCTTGCGCGCCAGTTCCCCCGGGATGCGGGACAGGACGTCCTTCACCGCCTGGTCCTTCTGGTCCACCAGGGCCCCGCGCGAGGCCGGCACCAGGCCGACGCGCGCCGCGAGCGGGGTCAGGCGGCGGTCGGCATTGTCGGCGCGCAGGTGCAGGCGGTGCTCCGCGCGGCTGGTGAACATGCGGTACGGCTCTTCCGGCAGGCGTGTCACCAGATCGTCGATCAAAACCCCGATGTAGCCATCGGCGCGCGAGATCGCCAGGGGTTGTCCGCCGTTGCTTCCCGCCCCCAGGCTTAGGGCGGCATTGGCGCCGGCGACGATGCCCTGGGCGGCGGCCTCCTCGTAGCCGGAGGTGCCATTGATCTGTCCGGCCAGGTACAGCCCGGGCACGCTGCGCACCTGCAGCGCATGATCGATCTGGTCGGGGGCGATGACGTCGTATTCGACCGCATAGGCCCAGCGCAGCACATGCGCCTGGGCCAGGGCCGGGATCTCGCGCAGCACCGCCGCCTGGACATCGAGCGGCAGGCTGGTGGAGAGGCCGTTGACGTAGATCTCCTTGGTGCGCCGGCCCTCGGGCTCGAGGAACAGGTGGTGGCTGTCGCGGCCGCTGAAACGCACCACCTTGTCCTCGATCGACGGGCAGTAGCGCGGACCGACCGAACTGATCTGGCCATTGTACATCGGCGCACGGTGCAGATTGGCGCGGATCACGTCATGCGCGGCCGGCGTGGTATGGCAGATCCAGCAGCTGATCTGGCTCTGGGTGATGGCTGGCGTCAGGAAGCTGAAGGGGATGGGCGGATCATCGCCCGGCTGCTCCTCGCAGAGGTCCCAGCGGATCGAGTCGGCGTGCAGCCGGCAGGGGGTCCCGGTCTTGTGGCGCAGCAGGCGCAGCCCCATGGCCTGGAAGCTCAGCGACAGCCCGGCAGCCGCGGGATCGCCCATGCGGCCACCGCCGGTCTGGGTCTCGCCCTGGTGCATGAGGCCGCGCAGGAACGTTCCGGTGGTGCAGACCACGCGCGGCGCGCGCAGCGTGCGTCCGTCGCGCAGCGCCAGGCCGCTGACCGCATCGCCGCTGCGCAGGATCTCCCAGGCCTCGCCTTGGATGGGGAAGAGGTTGGGGGTGGCCTCCAAGGCCTCCTTCATCCACGCCGCATAGGCCTGCTTGTCGCACTGCGCGCGCGGACTCCACAGCGCCGGGCCCTTGGACAGGCCCAGGGTGCGGAACTGGATGCCGGTGGCGTCGGTGGCCAGGCCCATCAGCCCGCCGAGCGCGTCGACCTCGCGCGCCAGCTGACCCTTGGCGACACCGCCGATCGACGGGTTGCAGCTCATCTTGCCGATGGTGTCGAGGTTGTTGGAGACTACCGCCGTACGGCAGCCAAGGCGCGCCGCTGCCGCCGCGGCCTCGATGCCGGCATGGCCGGCACCGATCACGATCACATCGAAGGCGTCGACCGGGAGCATCCGCGCAGCATGGCGCCCTGACACCCCAGGCCAGCGCCACGCGTGGCAGGGCGTCTTCAGAGCTGGCCTATACTAGGAGAGTGCGAAATCGTGAACAGGTCCGAAAACCGGTCGCTAACGAGTGATTGGTACTGCCCCAGTGCCAGCATGGCTCATGCGCATGCACCCCGCGGTGCAACGGCCAAACGGCTCACGTATGCAAATCATTTTTCGCCGCGCCGTGATCCTGGGTGCACCAGGCGCAGTGCCAGCTGGGTCGTCGTCGATCACGGACGCCTCCTCACGGTCGACTGCTTCCGTCGGGTCTTTTGTCGATGCTCCTGGACGACTCCGGATTCGAATGCCTCAGTGATCTGCACGTCGGTGACTGGCGGATCGCCCGGGCGATGGAGAATTCCGATGAGCTGTCGCCAATCCCCTGGTTTCGCTCGGATCATCACTTCGCCATCATCGTTGATGATGATGTCCAGTTTGTCACCGGCGCGAACGCGGAGAGGATCCCTGACTTTCACCGGGAGCGTTACACGACCCGTGCTGGTCAACGAGACGTCCATGGCGCCCTCGTCCGGGCCATTGCAAGGCGGACGGCGCAACGGTCAACCGACGTGCCTCAGAGCAGCTTTCGCGCGCGCGCGGCGTACCAGTAGGCGATCTGCACGCCATGGCAGAAGCGTCCGGTGCGGATCAGCTCCTCCATCTGCTCATGCGTAAACAGCAGGGCATGGAGGTGCTCCGCGGTATCCAGCGTCAGCGCGCCTGCGGTCGCGCCGACCCGGAAGACGAACCCATGCGCGCGCACCGTGTTGTGCGCCGGCTCGGCGCTCCAGCAGCCGAGGGCGATACCCTCCGCATCAGCCTCGTAGCCGCTCTCCTCGCGCAGTTCGCGACGCGCCGCCACGGCCGGCTCCTCGCCATCGTCGATCATGCCAGCCGGCAGCTCCAGGACCACGGCGTCCAGGCCACGCCGATACTGCTCGACCATGATCACGCGTCCGTCGGGGACGCTGGCCAGGGCGCAGGCCCACGACGTGCCGCGTGCCAGATACCAGGGATCGATGATCACGCCCTGCGGCGTCTCGAGGCGCTCGGCGTCGATGCGCAGCCATTGGTCTGCGAGGATGGTGCGCGAGGAGAGCAGGCGCCACCGCCCGGGCGGGGCGGGATCAGGCACGGTCGGGATCGTGCTTCATGCGCTTGATGAAGCGCACGAAGCCCTCGGCCTGGGCCATCAGCCGCTCGGCCAGCTTGGGCTCGGTGATGACGCCCTCGGGCGAGACCGATTTCTTGACGTCGCCGATGAAGACGCGCACCGGATAATTGTACGCATGGCGGTAGCCGGTGACGCCCTGCAGGTGCTCGACCGCGCGCAGGCTCTGGAACTGGCCCGCGGCCAGGCCGATGAAGGCGCAGGGGCGCTGATCGAAGTTCTCAGGGTAGGGCAGCTGGTCGATGAACAGCTTGAGGATGCCGGGGTAGCTGCCGTTGTACTCCGGGACGATGAAGTACACGCCGTCGGCTTTCAGGAAGCGCGTAACCAGGGCGGTGACCGAGGGGTGCGGCGCCTTGTAGACGTCATCAGCGAGGAACTCCGGGGTCAGGGCCAGCTCGAGCAGGTCGACGGTGCAACTGCGCGCCAGCAGGTCGGCCTCGATGATCTTGGCGAGCTTGAGCGAGTAGCTGCCGCGGCGGTTGGTGCCCGGGATGACGACGATGTGCATCGGTGCCTGACTGCGTTTCAGCGGACTCAGCGGTGGCGACGGCTCAGGCGAGCCATTCGGTATGGATGAAGGTGCCGGGCTGGGCCAGGCGCTCGTAGGTATGGCTGCCGAAGGCGTCGCGCTGCGCCTGGGTGACGTAGGCCGGCAGGCGGGCGGTGGCGTAGCCCTCGATGTAGGCCAGGCTCGCCGAGAGCGCTGGCACCGGGATGCCGGCGATGACCGCCGCGGCCACGACCTTGCGCAGGCTCGGCAGGGTGCCCTGCAGATCCTTCTTGAATTCGGAGGCCACCAGCAGGCTCTTGAGATCGGGCTGCTTCTTGAAGGCGTCGGTGATGCGGTCCAGGAAGATCGCGCGGATGATGCAGCCGCCGCGCCAGATGGCCGGGATCGAGCCGATGTCGGTCTCGTAGCCGCGCTGCTTGCTGGCGTCGGCGATCAGGCGCATGCCCTGGGCGTAGGCGGCGATCTTGGCGGCATAGAGCGCGAGCGCGATGTCGGTGGGCTTGATGCCGCGCAGTTTGGCGCGAGGCAGCTTGAGGAACTTCTCCGCGATCACGCGCTCATCCTTGAGCGCGGACAGAAGCCGCGCGTCGACCGCCGCGGTGATGGTCGGGATCGGCACGTTGGCGTCGAGCGCGGCCATGGTCGTCCACTTGCCGGTGCCCTTCTGGGCAGCGGCGTCGCGGATCGCGTCGAAGAGGAACTTGCGCGGGGATTTGGGGTCCTTGGTCGCGGCGATGCGGCCGGTGAGCTCGATCAGGAAGCTCTGCAGCTCGCCCTTGTTCCAGGTATTGAAGATCGCCGAGCACTTGTCATGGCCCATGCCCAGGCCGCGCTGCAGCAGGTCGTAGCACTCGGCGATCATCTGCATGTCGCCGTACTCGATGCCGTTGTGCACCATCTTCACGAAGTGCCCGGCCGAGCCGAGGCCGCACCAGGTCACGCACGGCTCATCGTTCTTGGGTCCGGCCAGTGCCGCGATCTGCTTGAGCACCGGCATCAAGAGGCCGACCGCCTCCTTGTCGCCGCCCGGCATGATGGCAGGGCCGAGCCGCGCGCCCTCCTCGCCGCCGGAGACGCCCATGCCGATGAAGCTGTAGTTGCTGTTCTTGGCGGCCGCGGCGCGGCGGTCGGTGTCACCCCAGAAGGCGTTGCCGCCATCGACCAGGATGTCGCCCGACTCCAGCAGTGGTGCCACCGCCTCGATCACCGCGTCGGTGCCCTTGCCGGCCTGGACCATGATCACGATGCGCCGCGGGCGCTTGATCGCGGCGACGAAGTCCTTGAGCTCCTTGCACGGCACGAAGCGCGCCCCTTGCGCGTGCTCCCATTTCATGACTTCCTCGGTCACCGCCCAGGTGCGGTTGAAGAGCGCGACGGTGTTGCCGCGCGACTCGATGTTCTTGGCGAGATTGCGGCCCATCACGGCCATGCCGATGACGCCGGCGTCTGCGGTGGGTTGCATAGTCATTCCTTGGATCGCGTCTGGGAGGTGGGAGCCGGAAGCTCGGTATCAGTAGTTGCGGACTTGGGTGTAGCCGAGCTCGAGGGCCTTGGAGCGGCCCGGATTGTCATGGCCGTCCTGGACGAAGAGATTCAGCGTGATCTCGTTCTTCGCGTCGATCTTCAGCAGGGCCTGCGTCACTCCGGAGGTGTGCAGCAGGTCCTGCTTGTCCTGCAGCATGCGGCGCTCGCTGGAGTCCTCCTTGACGTAGCTCAAGCGCAGATCGGGACGCGGCTCGCCGCAGGCGCTGACCATGAGGATCAGACCAGCGCAGAGCACCAGGAGGGGTGAGCGGCCGGCAAAGAGGAGTGAGCGCATCGATTCTCCAGGCGAGGGCGCCAATCCTGTGCGCCCGCCCAGGCAAGTCCATCCTGGGCGTCTGGACCCGGAACGCCGCTTGAGCAGCAGGCGCCGCCTGGACACTGCTCGGGCCGGGGATGACTGGCGCTGGGCGGTGTGAACCGCCAACGCGGACTACCGCGAGGGAATCCCTGGGGGGCCGTTCTGGCCAGCCGCGCGCCTGGGCGAGATACCCACCTCCCATGGAGCTTGCCATGAGCCACGTCTCACCCTCAACCCGTCACACCGCACCCCGTCCCCTGGCGCAGTCCGATCCCGCAGTCGCGGCGATCATCCAGGCCGAATGGGACCGCCAGCAGCACACCATCGAGCTGATCGCCTCCGAGAACATCGTCTCCAGCGCGGTCCTCGAAGCGCAGGGCTCGGTGCTCACCAACAAGTACGCGGAAGGGTATCCCGGGCGGCGCTACTACGGCGGCTGCGAGGAGGTCGACAAGGTCGAGGAGCTGGCCATCAAGCGCGCCCAGCAGCTGTTCAAGACCGAGTATGCGGTCAACGTCCAGCCGCATTCCGGCTCCCAGGCCAACATGGCGGTCTACATGGCCGCCGGTCTCGAGAAGGGCGACAAGGTCCTGGGCATGAGCCTCGACCACGGCGGCCATCTGACCCACGGCTACAAGCTCAACTTCTCCGGGCTGGACTACACCATCGCCTCCTACGGGGTGACCAAGGAGGACCAGGTCATCGACTACAACGAGGTCGAGCGCATCGCTACCGAGTTCCGTCCGAAGATGATCATCGCCGGCGCCTCGAACTACAGCCGCACCCTGGACTTCGTGCGCTTCGCCGCCATCGCCAAGAGCGTCGGCGCCCTGCTCTTCGTCGACATGGCGCACATCGCCGGCCTGGTCGCCACGGGACTGCATCCGACCCCGTTCGGCATCGCCGACTTCGTGACCACCACCACCCACAAGACGCTGCGCGGGCCGCGCGGCGGCATGATCTTTGCGCGCTCGCCCGAGCACGCCAAGAAGGTCAACAGCCGCGTCTTCCCGGGCATCCAGGGTGGCCCCTTGATGCACGTCATCGCCGCCAAGGCCGTGGCCTTCGGCGAGGCGCTGCGTCCCGAATACAGCGACTACATGCGGCGCGTAAAGGAGTCCGCCAGCGCCATGGCGCAGAGCCTGGTGGCCATGGGCTGGCAGGTGGTCTCGGGCGGCACCGACAACCACCTCTTCAGCTTGAATGTCATGAGTCGCGGAGTCACCGGCAAGCAGGCCGAGGACCTCCTGCACCAGGTCGGCATCACCGTGAACAAGAACCTCATCCCCTTCGACACCCAGCCGGCTCAGCAGGGCAGCGGCATCCGCATCGGCACGCCGGCGGTGTGCTCCCGCGGCTTCGGGGTCGGCGAGGCCGTCGAGGTGGCCAAGCTCATCGATGCGACCCTGGGCAAGGCCCAGGATGCGAGCGGCCTGCCGGCGATCGCCGCCCAGGCGCGCGCCCTGTGCGACCGCTTCCCGATCTACCGCTAGGTCCTTCACAGCTGGCCCGGGGCAGCCGTCCAGGCTCCCGGGGCCTGGCCAGCGGGTGGGGCCGTCGCCTCAACGCATTGGGATCGGCAACGTACCCTAAAGAAGATCCCAGGCGGCTCCCGCCTGGGCCGGGGAGTTCTATGCGGTGGTCGCGTCATTCGTGCTGCGTGGCGGCGGTGGTCCTCAGCGCCGGCAGCGCCTTTGCGGCCGACACCTACATCGAGGAAAGCCCCAACGCGCTCTTCCCGGCCGATGGCACCACCTTTTACATGCACAACGAGGTCGATGACCTGCGCGTCGGTGGCACCCTCGGCGCGACCCCGACCATCTCCGAGGACATCGCGACCTCGAATGGCAATGTCCACTACGCCTGGAACGGCAAGCGCACCACTGGTGGCGGTCCAGACCTGACCTACCTGAAGATCATCCGCCCGCGCGACGACAGCACGTTCGGGCTGCTGCTGGGTGTCGAGGGCCAGTACCGTTACTTCAACATCACGCCCGAGTCCTATACCACCACGGCCGGCAACGCGCCGAATGTGAACAACGGCATCGCGCTCGCCTTCCAGGAGGCCAACCTCGACGTCCTGATCGGCATCGGCACCCGGGCGCTGTACACTCGCTATGGCGAGTTCGACTTCGAAGTCATGGGCTTCGTCGGCGAGGGCCTGACCTGGGCCGACACGATCGTGCCGGGGACCCTCCAGGTGGTGCGTGGCACCGGTTCGAGCTGGAACGCTGGCCCAAGACTCGGGGTGGTCTGGGACAACCAGCGCTGGAATTTCGGCATCCATGGCGACTGGGTCTTCTCCAAGGGACGCACCACGATCAATCTTCCCGGTGGACTCGATGACACCATGCACAGCAAATCGAGCGCGCCGGCGGGCACGGTCGAAATCGGCTATCGGTTCTAAGGACCTATGATGCGCTGCCTGCTTGCCGTTCTCATGCTGCTTGGCCTGGCCAGTCTTCCGCTCACGGCCGCGAGCGTGGTCGCGGTGACTACCACCAACCCGACCGGACCGGAGTCACCGGGCGACATCGTCACGGTGATCGTTATCTTCGATTCAAATGTGACGGTCAGCGGCGGGATACCGCAGCTATACCTCAATGCGCAGCCAGGTGGCAACCTCGTGGCCATGACAAGTGGGTCTGGAACCACAGAACTCGAGTTCACGTATACCGTCGCGCTCGGTGACCTAGCCTTTCCGCTTGACGTTCGTGACGCGAATTCACTTATAACCAATGGCAGTCAAATCCTCGACAGTACGGGGCATCCGGCCATCCTGACTCTTCCAACTCCGGGAAGCCAGAATTCGCTCTCGTTTAACAATAACATCTCGGTCTACACAGGGCCTGCTGCCTCCATTGTCAAATTCACGTCACCCAATCCAGATGGGACCTACGGTACCAACGACTCGCTGACTATCGATGTCACCTTCTCCGCACCGGTCTTTATCGTCACGAACCAAGGCCAGCCGACATTGACTTTGAGCTCACATGGGACAGCAACCTACCAAGGCGGCAGCGGCAGCTCCGTCTTCGCCTTCACCTACAAGCCGTTGTTTCCGGAAATGGAGAACAGCGAGCTGAATGTCACTTCTTTCAATACCGCTACGGGCCAGCTCTCCTGTTCCAGCACCACGGGGAACACAACTCCAAATCCCTCGACCAATACGGCGATAGCGCTCGGACAGAGCGGCAACAAGTTGATCGACACCACTCCCCCGGTCGTTCAGAACGTCACGGCCAATCCGACGACGGGCGTCTTCTCCATCGGCGCCACCATTCCCATCATCGTCACCTTCTCCAAGCCGGTCATCGTGGGACCTGGCGGACCGCCGACCTTGACCCTGGCAACAGGGTCCACGACCTTGACCGACACCGTGATCTCCTACGTCTCAGGGAGCGGTACCAGTTCCCTTATCTACAATTACGTGGTCGGACCAGGCCAGGACACGGCCCATCTCGATTACCTGGATGCATCTTCGAACCCGACACTGCTGCAGCCGTTTAGCGTGAACGGCTCAACCATACGCGATCTCGCCAGCAATGATGTCGATTTCACTCAGACGCCGTTGGCCGGAAATTCAGGATCCCTCGGAGCGAATACGCATATCGAAATCGATACGATGCAGCCGAGTATTAATACGGTCACCACCGAGGAGGCGGCCAATACCTATAGCACCGGAACCATCCATATCCTGGTGAACTTCACTGAGGGTTCAGTCCCAGTGGCGATGAATGCTACGGGCAGCCCCACCTTGATGCTGAACAATACCAACATGGCGAACAATCTGGCCACCTTCAGTCTCGCGGATACCACCTCCTATAAAGCTCTGCATCCCTCCAGCGCAATAGGCACCCTGGTCTTCGACTACGTCATCAAGACCGGCGACGAAGCGTCGCTTCTCAATTATACCAGCGTCCTCGACCTCAAGCTCAATGGCGGATCGATCACCGACGCGGCAGGGAATGCGGCGCTGCTCAATCTGCCCGCGCTTACCAGCTCTGCCGCACTCCAATCCCAGGGCATCGTGATCGATACGCCCGCTGCCGTCGACCTGATCGACTCGACGTCCGCGGCCGGGACGTTCATAGTGAACGCGGTCATCCCGATCCAGGTCCATTACTCGAAGCCCGTGACCGTCACCGGCACGCCTGAGCTCCAGCTCAATTCGGGCAGCGGGTCGCACATCACCTTCGCGATCTACCAGTCAGGAGGCCCGAGCCCGAGCCAAATCCTCACATTCACCTATACCGTGGCCGCCGGTGATGTGGCTTCCCCGCTCGATACGCATGCGACCAGTGCCCTGCTGCTCAATGGCGGCACCATCCAGGATGGATCGATTGCGGCCGGTCTGACCCTGCCGGCACCAGGTTCGGCGCAGTCGCTCAGCGCCGTTGGACTGATCATCGACGGGATTGTGCCGGTCATCACCTCGATCAGCTCACCGCAGAGTCCCGGGATCTTTACCATCGGGCAGACCGTTTCGATCGTGGTGACCTTCAACGAACCGGTTGTAGTCTCAAGTGGCGCAGCGCCTCTCCTGGCTGTTAACATGACTACCTCTGCTGGGCCGAATGCCGTTGCCACGTACATGTCGGGATCCGGTACCACAGCCCTGACGTTCAGTCTTCCCATCGCCGCCGGCGAGAATTCGGCCAGGCTCGACACCTCGGGCACGACACTCGTATTCCCTGGTGCGACCATCGCCGATCTGGCCGGAAACTCGGCTGCAGGAACGCTGCCCGTCGCGAGCGCCCCTAATGGACTGGCGGGAACCAGCAACATCGTCGTGAATACGACCTCGCCCGTCATCACCACGGTCGCCTCCTCGCCCACGAATACTGTCTACGGTCAGGGCCAGCCGATCCCCATCACCGTTACTTTCTCCGAGAACGTGACAGTCACCACCACTGGGGGCACGCCGACGTTGTTGTTCAACAACGGGCATTCAGCGACTTATGTCAGCGCCAGCGGCGCCACCCTGACGTTTACGTATCAGGTGCTGCCTACGGACACATCCATTGCTCCGCTCAACTACGCATCGACCACTGCCTTTGTGCTCAATGGCGCGGTTATCCAGGATAGCGCACTCAATGCCGCACTCCTCACGCTTCCTGCCACCACTGCGACTGGCGCCCTGGCCACGAGCGATGTCTCGATCTCAGTGACCCATCCCTCAGTCGTCTCCATCACATCCACTAGTAGCAATGGCATCTATACCACTGGGGACGTCATCGGCCTGATCGTGACCTTCAATGTGCCGGTGGTGGTGACGGGCGCTCCGACCCTCGCTCTCAACACCGCGCCGAGTTCGGGGCTGGCTACCTACGTCTCGGGTAGCGCGACGACCACGCTGTCGTTCACCTACACGGTCGTGGCAAGCCAGAACACTCCGCTACTTGATGCCTCGGGAACAAACGCCTTGGCGGGAACCATCGCCGATGCCAGCGGAGACGCGGCCGCGTTGACCTTGCCGATCGGCACCACTGTGGGGTCGCTTGCTTTGGATAGCACCATCGCCATCGAGACAACCGCCGGGACGGCGGCGCCAGGCGTCACCAGCCTCACCAGCCCGACCGCGAATGGCTCCTATGTCACAGGCCAAAGCGTCGAGGTCGACGTCAACTTCAGCTCCCCTGTGACTGTGACCGGGTCGCCCTACGTCCAGCTCAATGCCCAGGGGACGGCCCCATCGCAGGCGATAGCCACCTACACGGGCGGCAGCGGCAGCACGAAGCTGCGCTTCAGCTACATCGTGGTGACGGGCAATACCACCCAGCAGCTCGATGCGTCCGAGACCAATTCCCTGGTCCTTGCCGGCGGCACCATCGCCGACCCGTTCTTTTCCGCGATCCTGACCCTGCCCCAGCCGGGCACGGCGAATTCGCTCTCGAGCTCGAGCGACATCAAGATCAACGCCGACGCGCCCAGCGGCAAGCCGGGCACCGACACCATCGGTGTCACGCCGGCCTCGAGCGGTGGTTGCGGACTGGGTGGCGGTGCCGCGCTCATGGGGCTGTCACTGCTGCTGGCCAGCCGCCGCCGGACGGCGCGCAGCCTCGTCTAGGCTCTAGCGCCGTCGGCACTCAGCCGTGCGCGGAACCGCTGCCCAGGCGAGCGCTCGTCGCTGCCGGTGCCGCTCCTTGGCTCGCCAACAGGGCGTCCATCCAGCGGTGGTTGGCCAGGGTGTCGGCGGCTGAGATCGGATAGGGGACGCCGTCGCGCACCTGCGCGGCGAAGGCCTCGGCCATGAGCTGATAGTGGTTGGCGGGCGGGATCGCCTCCTCCCTGCGGCCCTGCTTGTCCCAGATGGTGATCGCGAACTCCCCACCTGGCCAGGCCACCATGCCGCCGTGGTCAACACGGATCCGGCCGGTCGAGCCGATCACCTCATAGCTGCATTCGAAAGTCGAATCGAGCGTGATCGCGAAGCTCGCCACCGCGCCGGGGAAGCGCAGGCTCGCCGCGAAGCTGGCATCGACGCCGAGCTGCTCGACCGCAACACCCTGTCCCGCCTCGGGTTCACAGCCGAGCAGATGGCGCGAGACGTCGATGCAGTAGCAGCCGAGATCGCGCATCGCCCCGCCGCCGGTCTTGGGATTCCAGCGGATGTCCGCGCGGTCCTTGATGTCGACGCAGAAGGTCGAGCGCACCACGCGCGCCTCACCCACGGCGCCATCCCGGATGAGGCTGCGCGCCCGCTGGGTGAGTGGGTGGAAACGGTACATCATCGCCTCGCCGACCATGATCTTGGCTGCGGCCGCGGCGCTGAAGACGCTCTGCGCCTCGGCGGCGCTCATTGCGAAGGGCTTCTCGACCAGCACCGCCTTGCCGGATTGGATCGCGCGCAGCGCCCAGGGCGCATGCTCGCTGACCGGCAGCGGGATGTAGACGATGTCGATGGCCGGATCGCCCACCAGGTCTTGATAGCTCGCGTGCGTGACCGGCACCGCGTGCTGCGTGGCGAAGGCCGCGGCGCGTTCCGGATCGCGGCTGGCGATGGCATGCACGGTGCCGTTGCTGGTCGCGCGGATCGCGCCCAGGACGCTCGCGGCGATACGGCCGGTGCCCAGGATGCCCCACGTCAGACGGTCATTGCGCATAGGATCCTCGTGTCGTGGATTTCTGAGACGGTGGACGGTGGATAGTGGATAGTGGATGATGGATTCGGCCTGCGGCCCGCACCGCGCTGTCGGGCTGCTCTCAGCTCAGCTCTGGGCCTGGCGCGCGGTGCCGGATCCGGGACGGACCTGGGCAGCGGCCAGGCAGGCTGCAGCGCGGCCCGTGGAGCCGAGGATGCGCATGCGCTCCACGACGGTCGGGATGTAGCCGCTGGAGACCGCGGCTTGCACGCCGTTGTCCATGGCGGTGGCCTTGAAGGCCTTGCTCATGGCATCGAGATCCGCCTGGTGCGACGCGTAGTACGCCGCGGCCAGGTGCGAGCGCGCCAGCAAGGACTCCGAGGACCAGTTGACCTTGGTCACACCGGCGGCGACCGCCGATGTGAGATCTTCCGCGGTCAGGCCCGAGGAGCCGTGCAGGGCGATGCCCATCGGCCGCTGGCAAATGCGCTCGATGAGGTCGCGGGTGCGGCTGATGGTCGGCGGCGAGAAGGTCGGGAAGCCCCCGGCGCTGAAGCCATGCCGTGTGCCCACTCCGGGCGCGTACAACGCCAGGTAGCCTGGATGGGAGGCCTCCACCGCGCCGACCAGGCGTTCGCTGACCGCGAGCTCGGTCAGGCCGTCATCGACGCCCGCCTCCATCTCCAGGCACAAGTCGAGCTGCGCGTCGCGAGCGTGGGCGCAGAGGGTGCGCAGCGTCGCGATGTTCTCATCCTCGCTCATCGCCGAGGAGTCGAGCGAGATGCTCGAGGCGCGCAGCCGCGGGCCCTGCTCGTAGCCGGGGATGGCCACCCCGCTCATCGCCGCGGTGAGGATCGGCAGGGTCTGGGGACCCTTGATATGGTCGGTATGGAAGAACACCGGGACCTGGGCGTAGGCGCGGTCGTTGGCAGTGATCGCGACCTGCGCGAGGTAGCGGGTCAGGCCGCGCACCGGGTCGCCCGCGCCGAAGGAGCGGCCGGTGAGCTGCCACAGGCTGGTCTCGATGATGACCGGGGCCTGGGCGTCGCGCGCCGCGTCGAGCGCGTCCTGCACGGCCGCCGGCGAATCGGCATTGACGGCGAGCAGCGCAAAGCGCTCGCGCGCCGCCAGGGCGAGGACTAGACGGGCCTGGGTCGGGTTCAGGAGCATGCGGGCACCGCGATCTTGATGTGTTTGCGATGGAGGTATTCGTCGATGGCGCAGCGTCCGAGCTCGACGCCGAAGCCGCTGGACTTCCAGCCTTCGTAGGGACCGTAGGAGGTGTTCACCGCCACATGGTTGACGCACACGCTGCCGGCCTCGAGCCGCTCGGAGACGCGTAGCGTCCGTCCCAGGTCGCGGGTGAAGAGGTAAGCGCACAGCCCATACTCGGTGTCGTTGGCCCAGGCGATCGCCTGGTCCAGGTCCTGATAGGCCATGAACGGCGCGACCGGCCCGAAGGTCTCCTCTCGCATCACCAGCATCTCATGGGTGACGTGGCTGAGCACGGTCGGCTGGTAGTAGTGGCCGCCGGCCGGCAGCCCGGCCGGTGCTTCCCCACCGCTGACCAGCGTCGCGCCCTTGGAGAGCGCATCGGCGACATGCGCCTGTACCTTGGCCAGCGTCCCGGCCGTGGTCATCGGCCCGAGATCGACATTGGGCGGCTCGATGCCGTCGCCGATGGTCATGGCGCGGCCCTCGGCCGCGACCAGCGCGATCAGCCGCTCGATGATCGTGTGGTGGGCATAGATGCGGTTGATCGAGCTGCACGACTGGCCCATGTTGCGGAACGCCTTGTAGGCGATGGCCTTGGCCGTGGCCGGCAGGTCGGCGTCCTCGCAGACGATCGCCGGGCAGTGCCCGCCGAGCTCGAGGGTGATCTTCTTCAAGAGCGGACCGGCCAGGCGCATCAGGGTGCGGCCGGTGGCGGTCGAGCCGGTGAAGGCGATCTTGGCGACGCGCGGATGGGTGACGAGCGCCTGCCCGACCGCGACGTCATCGCCGGTCAGGAAGCACACCAGGCCTTCCGGCAGTCCGCCGTCAGCAAGCGCCTTGCAGAAGGCGTGCGGCGAAAGCGGGGTCACCGGCGTGGGTTTGACGATCACGCTGCAGCCGGCGGCCAGCGCCGGTCCGAGCTTCCAGCTCAACAGCGCCAAGGGATAGTTCCACGGCGTGATCGCGACCACGACACCCAGCGGCTGGCGGATGACGATCGAGCGCAGCTCGCCCTTCTCGGTGGGATTGGTCGAGCCCTCGATGCGCACCGCTTCGGCGGCGTAGTAGTCGATGGTGTCGCAGGCGCCGATCACTTCACTCTGGGACTGGGCCAGGGGCTTGCCCTGCTCCAAGGCCATCAGCCGGCCGATCTCGGCTGCCTTGGTGCGCACGAAGGCGGTGGCCTTGCGCAGCCGCGCCTCGCGCTCGTGCGCGACCAGGCCCGACCAGGCGCGAAAGGCCGTCTCGGCCAGGCTGACGGCCTGCTCGACATGGCGCGCCTCGGCCAGGGCGTAGGTACCGACCACCGCGCCGGTGGCCGGGGAGCGCACCTCCGCGCTGCGCACGCCCTCGCAGGGGGTGGCGCCGAGCAGGAGCGATGCGGCATAGAGGGGGGCTGGGCGGGGATTCATGCGTATTCCTCAGGCGGGGACGATGCAGACCTTGAGCGCTTCACCGCGTTCCATCAAAGGGAACGCCTCGGTGACGCGCGACAGCGGCAGCTGATGGGTGATCAGCTTCTCGGCCGGGAACTGCCCGGAGAAGATCATCGCCTGCGCCGCCTCGAAATCGCTGCGCTTCTCCGAGTAGCTGCCGGAGACCAGCAGCTCCTTGTAGTGCAGGTGGTTGGTGTTCAAAAGCGCGGTGGGCTTGCTCTTGGGCAGGCCGCCGAAGAACTCGACGCGCGCTCCCTTGCCGGCCATCTCCAGGGCGTCGGCCTGGGCCTGGGCAACACCGCAGG
>Ga0302314_10011473_pt1 | contig 15445 bp, 9 predicted proteins | sample III_Palsa_N2_3_FD_200533 | JGI IMG/M metagenome (GOLD analysis project Ga0302314, IMG submission 200533) | Peat permafrost microbial communities from Stordalen Mire near Abisko, Sweden - III_Palsa_N2_3 | ecosystem: Environmental > Terrestrial > Soil > Palsa > Peat permafrost | place: Sweden...
GCCGTTCGAGAAGGACCGCGTGATTACGATCGGCGGCGGCGTCGATCCGCGTATCGGGCCGGAACAGATTCCGGTCGAGGAAGCGCTCGATCTGCGCCGCAAGCTGGGTCTGACCAAGCCGTTCGTGATGTATGTCGGCGGCATCGATCCGCGCAAGAATATCGAGGGGCTGATCGACGCGTTCGCCGAGCTCCCCGCCGACATACGCCGCCGCCACCAGATCGCGGTGGTCTGCGCCGCCCCGGAGATGGACCAGGCGCGCTTACGCGCCCAGGCCGAAGCGGCCGGTCTGCCGTCCGATTGCGTCGTGATGACCGGGGCCGTCACCGACGAGATCCTGGTCAAGCTCTACAATCTCTGCCGCCTGTTCGTCTTCCCCTCGCTGCATGAGGGGTTCGGCCTGCCCGCCATCGAGGCCATGGCCTGCGGCACCCCGGTGATCGCCTCGACGGGCGGCAGCCTGCCGGAAGTGATCGGGCGCGCGGACGCCCTGTTTCCGCCGGAGAACAAGCCGGTCTTCGTCGCGCGCCTGCTGACGGGGCTGGTCGATGAGGATTGGCGGGCCGCGCTGGCCAGCCATGGACTGAAGCGGGCTCGGGATTTCACCTGGGACGGGTCGGGTGCCTTGGCCCTGGCGGCGATGGAAGCCCGTCTCGCGGCCCGGCCTCGTCCGGCGGAAAAGAAGCGGCTTCGGCTGGGATATGTGTCTCCGATGCCGCCGGCGCGGAGCGGCATAGCGGATTATTCCGCTGAGCTGGTGCCCGAACTGGCACGGCATTATGAGATCGATATGGAAGAGGCGGCGATCGGCCTTGCCGACCGCCGCCTCTTCCATATCGGCAACTCCGACCATCACAGCCATATGTTCGAGCTGCTGCGCCGCCATCCCGGTACCGTGGTGCTGCATGACGTCTATCTCGGCCATATCCTGGCTCATCGCGACCGGGTGGGCGAGACCGCGGGCGGCTGGCCCCGGGCGCTTTACGAATCGCATGGCTATGCGGCGCTGGCTCTCGACGAGGGAGAGGCGATCATGCGCTATCCCGGCTCGTTCGAGGTGCTGGCGGCGGCGCAGGGCGTGATCGTCCATTCGGCTTTCGCCCGTGACCTGATCGAGCGCTGGTTCCCCGGCCTGCCCGACGATCATGTCGCGATCATTCCCCATCTGCGCGTCCCAGCCGAAAAGACCGGCCGCGTCGAAGCGCGCCAGGCCCTGGGTTTGGGCGAGGAGGAGTTCATCCTGTGCAGCTTCGGCGGGACCGGACCGCTGAAGCTCAATCTGCGGCTGGTGGAAGCCTTCCTCGCCTCGCGGCTGGACAAGGCCAGACTGGTCTTCGTCGGCGCCCTGGACCCGGGCGAGTATGGGAAGACGCTCTCCGAGCGGATCGCTGGCGCGACAGGACGGATCACCGTCACCGGCCATGTGTCGCAGGAGGAGTATCGCCGCTGGGCCGCCGCCGCCGACATGGCGGTGCAGTTGCGCACCGCCAGCCGGGGCGAGACCTCGGGCGGGCTGCTCGATTGCCTCAATTACGGCCTGCCGACCATCGTCAACGCGCATGGCGCCTGGGCCGAGACGCCGCCCGAGGCGGTCCATCTGATCCCAGACGATTTCACCGATACCGATCTGACCGAAGCGCTGAACGCACTCGGACAGGATGCCAAGCTGCGCGCCAAACTGGCCAAGGCGGCGCGCGCTCATATCCGCCGCTTCCACGCGCCGAAACAGATCGCCAGGACCTACGCCGACACGATCGAACGGTTCCAGACCCGATCAGTCCCTACCGACATCGCGCCGCACGCCCGCCTGCTGGTCGATGTGACGGGGCCGGGCGACACCGGATTACTGAAAAAATGGCTGCTCGACCCGCCCCCGGGCTGGCGCATCGAGCCGGTCTATCGCGAGGGGCCGCTTACCCGCTTCGCGCGACGCTCCACGCTGGAGATGCTCGGTCTCGGAACCGAGGCCCTGATCGACGAGCCGATGAATGCGGCAGGACGCGACCGGCTGGTGCCCCTGGCCGATCTTTCGCCGGCCTCCCTGGTCCGCCAGCTGTTCGTCGATATTTCCGAACTGGTGGTTCACGACGCCAAAACCGGGATTCAACGGGTGGTGCGCAACATCCTGCGCGAATGGCTCGACGCGCCGCCGCCGCCGGGCTGGCGGGTCGAGCCGGTCTATGCCACCCGCACCGACTCCTATCGGTACGCTAAGCACTTCATGACCGGAAGCGGCGACGATCAGCCGATCCGCCCGACGCAGGGCGATGTCTTCGTCGGGCTGGATCTGCAGCCCCTCATCGTGCCGATCAATCGGCCGGCCCTGGCCGAACTGCGCCGCAAGGGCGCGGCTGTTCTATTCGTCACCTATGACCTGCTGTGCGTCGAGCGGCCCGACTGTTTCTTCCCCGGCGCCGCCGAGGGCTTTTCCAAATGGCTGGACTGCGTCGCGGAGTCCGACGGGGCGCTGTGCATCTCGGCGGCGGTGGCCGGCTCCCTGCGGCACTGGCTGACCGAGCATCGGCCCGACAGGGCCGAGACAGTGCCGATCGGCCATTTCCGTCTGGGGGGAGACTTCGCGCCAGCCGCCGCCGCACCCTGGCCGGGCAAGCCCTCGACCGGGCCGATGATGCTGATGGTCGGCACGCTGGAACCCCGCAAGAGCCACGGCGCCGCCGTCGCCGCCGCCGAGAAGCTATGGGCCGAGGGCGAGGATTTTTCCCTGGTCATCGCCGGCAAGGCGGGCTGGATGACAGACCGTCTGGCCGATTATATCCGCCGCCATCCCGAACATGGGAAACGGCTGTTCTGGCTGTCCTCCGTCGACGATTCGCTGCTCGCCAGCCTCTATCAGGCCGCCGACGGCGTGCTGGCGGCCTCGCAAGCGGAAGGTTTCGGCCTGCCGCTGGTCGAGGCGGCCAAATACGATCTGCCGGTGCTGGCCCGCGACATCCCCGTGTTCCGTGAGGTGGCGGGCGAGCATGCGACCTATTTCGACGACGATCTCACCAGCGCCTGCCGCGATTGGCTGGCGGACTTGCGAACCGGCGGCGCGGTACGCTCGGGAGGCATTGCCGCCTGGTCCTGGGCCGATTCGGCACAGGAATTGATGGGGAAGGTTTTGGCGATGGGAGGCCGGTCGTGAGGTCTCCGTCAGCGCTGAGTCTGGAGAATTTCGTCTGCGACGAAAGCGAGACCCCGGTCTCGCGCTCTGGTTGCGCCTCGTCGAAACGATTTTTGCCCAAGAGCAAAAATCATTCCGCCGACGCGCCCGGGGTGGGCGCCGTGCCAGCACCAGCGATGTGGCACGTCTCTCTACCCGAAATGAAAAAGCCGTCATGGCCGGGCTTGACCCGGCCATCCACGTCTCTCCTCTCGGAAATCGGCTGCACGTCACGTCCCGGCATGTGGATCCCCGGGTCAAGCCCGGGGATGATGGTTAAGTCCCCATGACCAATAAGATCGTCTTCGCTAACCAGCTGCGCGGCGCCGCGGCGCTTTGCGTGCTGATCAATCACTGGTTCGGCTTCTATTGGCGCGGCCGCGAGGTGGTGGCCACGGCGACCGCCTCGCCGGTTCAGCCGGGAACCGAGCCCTGGATCGCCAATCTGGCAGGCACCGACTGGCACAATAGCGGCCCGCTGGGGGTGGCGCTGTTCTTCCTGATCAGCGGCTTCGTCATCCCCTTCTCGCTGCCGCATCACAGCCGCCTGTCCTTCCTGGCGGCGCGGGCCTTGCGGATCTATCCGGTCTATTTCCTGGCGCTAGCGATCGATGTGGCGGCTATTTTCCGCTCCTCGCAACATTGGGGCGTGCCGGTGACGCTGACCTTCCGGCAGGTGCTGTTCAATGCGCTGCTGATCAATGATCTGGACGCGCTGCCCTCGATCGACATGGTCAATTGGACCCTGGCCATCGAGGTGAAATTCTACCTGGCCACCGCCCTGCTGTTCGCTTCGATCCAGGCGCGCCGCTTGTGGCCGGCGCTGGCGCTGAGCGCCGTCATCGCGGCGGCCGGCTGGTTCCTGGTCAAGCAGCGCCTGGGCGACGGCAACCCGTTTTTCCCGCTCGCCTTCAGATTGACGGCGGGTTCGGCCTTTCTGCCTTTCATGTTCATCGGCACCGCTTTCAAATTCCATATGGAGAAGGCCCTAAGCACCGTCGGGCTGATCGCGGCCGCGACAATGCTGTCGGGGCTGTCGCTCTTTGCCTTTAGCTACCCATCCAGGACTTTCGCCGACCCGCTGAGTTATCTCTATGCGCTGATCCTGTTCGCGGCGGCCTATGCCTGCCGCCACCGCTTCCGGCCGATGGCGGCGCTCGATGGGCTGGCCGCGATCAGCTACCCGCTCTATCTGGTGCATGCCATCCTGGGCTATGTGCTGCTGAAGGCGCTGACCCTCTGGATCGGGTTCGGCTTCTATCCGGCCCTGGCGGTGACGGCGCCGATCGTGGTCGTCACCGCCGCGGCGCTGCATGTCAGCGCCGAGAGGTTCGGCATCAGTGCCGGACGGCGTCTTTCCCGCCGGCCTTGAACGACAAGGCCGGCCGCTCGATCAGCACCCAGGACAGCAACCCGCATACCAGCACGATCGGCGTGGCGTAGAGGGTCAGGCGGCGCGGCCCCATGCTGGGTCCGTTCAGCGTCTCGAGGATCTGCTGGACCGGAAAGGCATAGAGATAAAAACCATAGGACGCATCCCAGCGGTTCAGCCAGGCGAACGGCTTGAGGGCGCGGGCGAAGGTCACCAGCAGATAGGGCATCGCCAGCAGATAGGGCGGAATGGAATATTGCCAGCGCGGCTCGAACAGCTGCAGCGCCGCGACGGCGGCGAAGACGGCCAGCGCCACCCAGGAATTATAGGGCACCTTATCGCCTAAGCTCGCCAGCAGGACGCCGCCGAAAAACAGGATGCCGAAGCGGTTCAGCTGGAACAGCTCCATCTGGAAGATGAAATGCAGCGGCTGGAAGGCCTCGCCGACATAGAGCGTCATCATCAGCGCGATCAGGGCGATCAGCGTGCGCGCCGACAGGGCGCGGCACCAGGACAGGGTCAATAGCGCCAGATAGCAGGTGAATTCGAGCGGCAGGGTCCAGAGCGAGCCATCGACCACATGGACCGGATTGGGCTGGAACAGGCCGGCGATATATTCGTGATAGCCATAGAGCGTCGCGCACCACAGGAATTTCCAGGTGACCGGGCTGCTCCAATAAGCGGGGTCGACCGTCATCCGCGGACCGACCGCGAAGACCAACAGCAGCACGAGAACGATCAGCGCCGGATAAACGCGCAGCGCCCGGTTGCGTAGAAAGGCGAACACGCGGGGGTCGCGCAGCAGCGAACCACCCACCAGATAGCCGCTGATGGCGAAGAAACCGTCGACGCCGAGCGCGCTGAAGGGGATCAGGTGAGTCAGTTTCACCAGGGGATCTTCGCCCTGCCGGGTGATCACGTAGGAATGTGTGAACAGAACCAGGAAGGCGCACAAAAGGCGCAGCACGGTGAAGCCGTTGGCTCTCGACAAGATCGGAATTTCCCCAAAAGAACCCCGAGACACTACCGGGAGCCTGCGACCTGTGTCCATCCACGTCGTATTGGCTCCAGCCGCTTCTGATCGTATTTTGTGGAAATACAAGTTTTATGATCTATTTTTTAGAGCCCTGAACAGTTTCACAGACCTATTGGTCAATCCTTGATTATTTTCATAGGACTTCGTAATTTCCTGAAATATTTCGTAGAGCGCTGAACGGTTTTGCGGGGTCGCTGTTATGGCACAGACAAACGACGGGGCCGTTGGCCAAGCTGCCCTGATCGCCAAATTCGGACTGCGCGTGCCGCCACCCGCGGTTACTTCACTGGTTGGGCCCGGCATTCGGCGTACGATCGTCGAGGATGGCCGCACACTGGAAAAATATACTCGGAGCTATGCGCCGGAGGACAGTTTCGCAGGCCACCTCCGATTCGCGCTCCGCTACGAACCCCTGGATCTGGGTGTCCTGGCAGCCGCGTTCCGGGCGGCCGGTCCCCTCGAGCTCGAAGCGTGGGTGCGCGACGAACCGACGGGCTCCTATGCCCGCCGCGCCTGGTTCCTCTATGAATGGCTGACCGGGGCGACGTTGGATGTCCCCAACGCCGGGGTCGTGACCTATACCGGCGCGCTGGACAACAACCTGCACATAACGGCCTCCAACGGACTCGCCTCGAAGCGCCACAAGATCATCGACAATATCCTCGGCGCTCCCGGCTTCGCCCCCACCATCCGCCGCACGGCGCGCCTGGAGGCGTTCATGGCCGAGGCTATCGACGCGGAAGCCCGCGATCTGGTCGCTGGATGCGATAGCGAGGTGCTGGCCCGCGCGGTCAACTATCTCTACACCAAGGAAACCAAATCCTCCTTCGAGATCGAGCGAGAGACGGTCAGCGGCCAGCGAGCGGACCGTTTCGCGGCGGCATTACGATCGACCAACTCCTTCGAACCAGCCGCCGCTGCAAGCCTCGTAGCCCTGCAGAACACGATCGTCGACCCTCGCTATGCGGCCACCGGTTATCGGGATTTCCAAAATTTTATCGGCGAGACGATCGGCACTTACCGCGAGGTCGTCCATTTCATCTGCCCGCGACCACAGGATGTCGACGCGCTGATGTCAGCCTGGGCGGAAATGACCAGGCGTCTCAAGGGAGCCGCCGATCCGGTCGTGGTGGCCGCACTGGTATCATTCGGCTTCGTATTCCTGCATCCGTTCGAGGATGGCAACGGACGCATCCACCGCTTCCTGATGCACCACGTCCTGGCTTCCGAAGGCTTCACGCCACCGGACCTTCTTTTTCCGATCTCGGCGGCGATCGTCCGCGACCGCAAAGGATACGACGACGCCCTTGAAAGCTTCTCGCAGGCCATCCAGCCTTTCATCGACTGGCACTGGACAGTGGACAAGGAGATCGAGGTCGAGAACGACACCGCGGACCTGTACCGCTACTGGGACGCCACCCCATTGGCGGAATATCTCTATGCCAAGGTCGCGGAGACAGTCCGCAAAGATCTCAAGGAAGAACTGGACTTTGTCGGCCTCTACGACGCAGCGGTCGAGGCCGTCCGAGACCATATCGACATGCCCGACCGACGAGCTTCGCTCCTGGCTCGCTGCTTGCTGCAGAACCATGGCGAATTGTCGCGTAAAAAGCGGGAGGACTTTCCCGAATTGACCGACCGCGAGATCGCCGTGCTCGAAGCCGCCGTCCAGGAAGTGCTGCGCGAGCGGCAGTCACCGGGCGGCTGATGTCTGCAAGACTGATGCCCGTCTGTTGCAATCACCCGCGCTCTCCGTTACCAACGTCGCACTCCCTCCGGTGATCGGTTCTCGATGCTCAAAAGAATAGTCCGCAAGATCCTTCGTTCGCTGGCGCACGCGCCGCTGATCGGCCGCTATGTGCGGATGGCCGCCGCCCTTTACCGCATCGCCGCCATGGCCGAGCGCACCGGCCGCCTCAATGGCGAGCTGCAGCAGGCGGCCTCGGTCTCCGCCACGCCGGACGCCGACCGCGATAATCTGGTCATCTCGATGCCGGTCAGCTTACGCAAGCTGCGCCGCGACGTGGATGCCTTGCAGGCCCAGCTGGCCGTTCTCGAACGCCGCCAGGACTGAGGCCATGACCGCCCTGCCCCGCATCTCGGTTGTCATCAATACGCTCAACCGGGAAAAAAGCCTCCGCGACACATTGGACAGCTTCCGCTGGCAAACCTATCAAGGCCAGTTCGAGGTTATCGTCGTCAACGGCCCCTCGACCGACGGCAGCCAGGCGTTGATCGAGAGCTGGCTGCCGAAGATCCGCATCGGGCGCTGTCCGGCGGCCAACCTGTCCATGTCGCGCAATATCGGCATCTGCATGGCGGCGGGCGATATCGTCGCCTTCATCGACGATGACGGCATCCCCGAGCCGGAATGGCTGGCCCAGATCGCCGCCGCTTACGAGCGCGAGGAAGTGGGCGGCGCCGGCGGGCGCGTCTACGACCATACCGGCTGGCATTTCCAGTGCGAATATTGCCTGGTCGACCGACTGGCCAATGCCGACACCACCATTCCCGGCCCGATGCCGCAGCGCTGCTTTCCGGGCAGCTTCCAATTCCCGCATCTCTTGGGCACCAACGCCACTTTCCGCCGCTCGGCCCTGCTCGAGATCGGCGGCTTCGACGAGGAATTCGAATATTTCCTCGACGAGACCGACGTCTGCGTGCGGTTGATAGACGCCGGCTATCTGATCCGCCAGCTCGACGACGCCTACGTCCATCACAAATTCGCCGCCAGCAACGTCCGCACCGAGAAGAAGGTGCTGAAATACCGCTATCCGGTGATGAAGAACAAAATCTACTTCACCCTGAAGCATGGCCGCGACTATCTGTCCGATGAGAGCCTTTTGCGCGAGCAGGAGCGCTTCATCGCCTCGCAGCGCAAGGATGTGACCTGGTGCGCCGAGAATGGCTATCTGACCAAGGCCGATGTCGAGGCCTTCGAAAAGGACATCGACCGCGGCATCGCCGTCGGCCGCGCCCGGGGCGAGGAAGGCCCGCTGGAGATGATCAATCCGGCCAAGATGGCGTCGTGGCAAGGCGAGTTCTCGCCCTATCCGGTGATCGCCCTTGCGGATTCGCGCCGCATCATCGTGCTGGTGACCCAGGATTACCCGCCGGATCAGGGCGGCGGCATCGCTACCTTCAACAAGGATCTGGCCGTTTCGCTGGCGACGATGGGCCATCTGGTGCATGTGATCACCCAGGGCGAGGATGTGAACCAAGTCGATCTTGAACAGGGCGTATGGGTACACCGCATCGTCCCGCGCCCGATCGCCTTGAGCCCGGCGGCTAAGGCGCGCCGCATTCCGGCCCATATCTGGGCCTGGTCGGCCACCGCTCTCGAAGAGACCCGCCGCATCGCCAGCCATCGCCCTATCGATGTGGTCGAGGCGCCGATCTGGGACTGCCAGGGCGCCGCCTTCCTGCTGGAAGGGCGCTGGCCGCTGGTGGTCAGCCTGCAGACGTCCTTACGCTTCTGGCTGGAAGGCCATCCCGAGTTGCAGAAAGATCCGCGCTGGATGAAAAGCTTCGGCACGCCGATGCTTGCGCTTGAACGTGAGCTGATGGAAAGGGCCAACGCAATCCGCTCGATCAGCCAGGCTATCCGCCGCGACATCGAGCGGTCTTACGATTTCCGCTTCGCCGAGGATCAAGTGGTGGTGTCGCCGCTGGGTCTCGCCGATCCCGGCAAACCGACGGATGTAAAATCCGAGGGCACGACCATTCTGTTCGTCGGCCGGCTGGAACATCGCAAGGGCATCGACGTGCTGCTGGACGCCATTCCGCTGGTGCTGAAGGAGGAGCCCAAGCTTCTGTTTCGCATCATCGGGGATGATTCCATTCCCGGACCGGGCAAGAAGACTTATCGTTCCGCCTTCGAAAGAAGCGAGGCAGGCCGCCGCTTTTCCGCCCAGGTACGATTCGACGGCAAGGTGGATAGCGACGCCCTCGACCGCGCCTATGCCGAGTGCGACATCTTCCTGAGCCCCAGCCGTTATGAGAGCTTCGGGCTGGTATTCCTCGAAGCGATGCGCCAGGCCAAGGCGGTGATCGGCTGCGATGTCGGCGGCATGCCCGAGATCATCTCGGCCGAAAAGACCGGCCTGCTGGTGCCGCCGGACGATGTCCAGGCCCTGGCGGCCGCGATCCTGCGCCTGGCTCGGGATCGGGCCTTGCGCAGCACGATGGGCGCGGCCGGGCGGGTCCTGTTCGAGGAGACATTCACCGACCGGGCCATGGCGGTGAACAGCCTGGCGCTTTACGATCTGGCGCGCCGCCGGCCGCCCTTGCGGCAGGTGATGAAGGTGTCCTATGTGAGCGGCATCTGTGTGCGGCACGACGCCATTTCCAATTCGGTGCGGGCCGAGATCGGTGCCTTACGCGAAAGGGGCTATGGCGATATCCGCCTCTACGGCATGGCGTGCGACGATCCCGAGATGCCGTATGTCCAGGTGAGCACCGCCGAGGAAATCGCCAATGACCGGCATTTCCAGGAAAGCGATCTGGTGGTCTTCCATTTCGGCATCTGGTCGCCTTTGTTCGGGCTGCTGCCGATCATCAAGGATGCCGGGCAGAGAAAGCTGGTGGTGTTCCACAATGTGACGCCGAAAGAGCTGGTGGATGCCGATTCCCATGCCATCATCGACAGATCGCTGGTCCAGATGCGCTATATCCGCCATGCCGACCATGTGATCTGCGACAGCGCCACCAATCTGGACGTACTGCGCGAGGCCGGGATCGAGAGTCCGGCCACGGTCCTGCCGCTGGCGGTGCCGGTCGAACAGGGCGTGCCCGATGCCAAACCCAGTTTCACCGACGGCAAGCTGCGCTTGGCCTTCCTCGGCCGCTTCGTCCGGTCCAAGGGGCCGCAAGACCTGCTGGCCGCGATCGAGATCCTGCTGGCCCAGCGGCCTGCAGGGAGTCTCCGGCTCGATCTGATCGGCAATAAATCCTTCTCCGACGAGACTCTGCTCGCCGCGATCGAACAAAAAGCCAAGCAGCTGGAGGACTCGTCACGGGGGCGGCTGGAGATCGCCTTTCATTACGGGGCCGACGAGGAAACCAAGCAGCGTCTGCTGCGCGAGGCCGATATCTTCGCCCTGCCGACCTACCACGAAGGCTTCTGCGTGCCGATCATCGAGGCGCTGTCGCAGGGCGCTCGCGTGGTCACCTATGACAATTCCAACACGCCGGCGATCTGCAATGGCCTCGGGCACCTCGTCGCCACCGGCGATGTCGCCGCCTTCGCCCAGGCTTTGGGGGAGGTCGCCGATGAGGTGCTGGCCGAGCCCTGGCGGCGGGGCGGCTATCGGGCCTATACGGCGACGGCGGCGGCCTATACCGCCGGCTTCGCGGCGGCTTCGATCGGCGAGCGCTTCGTGCGGCTGCTCGAACATCAGGCCGAGAGAGGGGATGGTCACGAACGGAATTCCCGTCCCCCTCGCGCCGTGAGACGATAGAAAAAACTGGAAGGCATCCACTCGATAATGTTCAGCGTACAATCGACCGCAATCCCCGCCGTCATGGTGGTCTCGACCACGTGGCACGGAGATGAGCGCGGCAGTTTCTCGGAAACCTATCAACAGGACCGCTTCGTCCAGGCCGGCATCGCGGCGTCCTTCATCCAGGACAATCAGGCCATATCGCGCGATGCCGGGACTTTGCGCGGTCTGCATTTCCAGAAACCTCCTGCGGCGCAGAGCAAGCTGGTCCGCGTGACCAGGGGGGCTATTTTCGACGTCGCGGTCGATATTCGCCCAGGCTCGCCTACTTACGGCAAATGGGCCGGTGTCGAGCTGTCCGCCGCCAACCGCCTGCAGTTGTTCATTCCTGCCGGCTTTGCCCATGGCTATCTAACGCTCGCGGACGATACCGACGTGCTCTACAAGGTAGACGCGCCCTACGCCCCCGCCACCGAAGGCGGGCTTTTATGGAATGACCCGGCCATCGGTATCGACTGGCCCGCCCTCACGGCCGATATCGTGATCGCGCCGCGTGACGCCGCCCTGCCCGGGCTGGCGGATCTGGTGCCGGTCGAGGAGTGGCGGCTATGACCCTTCTCGTTACCGGTGGCGCGGGGTTCATCGGCTCGGCGGTGGTGCTGCAGGCCCTGGCCGAGGGGCGGCGCGTCGTAACCCTCGACAAGCTGACCTATGCGGCCAATCCCCAGACGGTGCTGCTGCTCAGCAAGCAGGCGAACCATGTCCTGGAAGAAGCCGACATCACCGATCCGGACGCGGTGGCCGCCATCCTGGCCCGGCACCAGCCCGACCGGATCCTGCATCTGGCCGCCGAATCCCATGTCGATCGCTCGATCGACCGGCCGGGCGATTTCGTCGCCACAAATGTCCAGGGCACCTTCGTCATGCTGGATCAGGCGCTGCGCTATTGGCGCGGCCTGGCGGCGGCGGAGCGGGACAATTTCCGCTTCATCCATGTCTCGACCGACGAAGTGTTCGGCTCTCTCGGGCCCGAGGGACAATTCAGCGAGGACAGCGCCTACGCGCCCAATTCGCCCTATGCCGCCAGCAAGGCCTCGTCGGACCATCTGGCCCGCGCCTGGCATGTCACCTTTGGCTTGCCGGTCGTGATCACGAATTGTTCAAATAATTACGGGCCGCGGCAATTCCCCGAAAAGCTGATCCCGCTGATGATCCTCAACGCCCTGTCCGGCAAAAGGCTACCGGTTTATGGCGACGGGCAGAATGTGCGCGACTGGCTGTTCGTCGAGGATCACGCCCGCGCCCTGCTGACCGTGGCGGAGCGCGCCCAGCCGGGCAGCCGCTACATGGTCGGCGGCGACACCGAGCGCTGCAATCTGGACCTGGTTCAGATCCTGTGCGACCTGCTCGACGAAGCGAGACCGGACCCGGCGCTGGGCCCGCGCCGCAAACTGATCGAGTTCGTCGCCGACCGCCCCGGCCATGACCGCCGCTACGCCGCCGATTTCTCGCGAATCTCGCGCGAGCTGGATTGGCGTCCATCGGTCGATCTGGCGGGGGGGCTGCGGAAGACGATCGACTGGTATCTGTCCAATGATTCCTGGTGTTCCGCCTGTAGCGAGGATGCTCGGGCGCGGCAGGGGTTAAAGTAAAATAAGTTCACCAGGTGAAAATTAGAGCGGAACGAAACGACATGCCCCATCCGGTTCCCACCCTGGTCATCATCGGCGCCCATGGCCAACTCGGCCGAGCGCTGGCTGAGTTACCCGTTCCTAAAGGATGGGAGCGCCTGTTGCTGGCCCGACCCGAGATCGACGTCACCGATCCGCTATCGGTCGATGCCGCCTTGGAAAAGGTGACCCACGGCGTGGTGGTCAACGCCACGGCCTACACCGCCGTCGACAAGGCCGAGACCGACTCCGAACAGGCCTATGCGGTCAATCGCGGCGGCGCGCGGCATGTGGCGCTGGCGGCGGCGCGCCATGGGCTGCCGGTGATCCATGTCTCGACCGATTTCGTCTTCGACGGCAAGAAGGACGGTGCTTACAGCGAAGATGATCCGACCGCGCCGCTGTCGGTCTATGGCGCCAGCAAATTGGCAGGTGAACAAGCGCTGGCCGGGGCTAATCCACGCCACGTGACTTTACGCACCGCTTGGGTGTTCAGCCGCCACGGCGCCTGCTTTCCGCGCGCGATCTACAAGGCGCTGCGCGGCAAACCGGAGGTGCCGGTGGTCGACGATCAGGTAGGCTGCCCGACCGCCGCCGAACATCTCGCCGAAATCATCACCACCATCGCCCCGAAGCTGCTCGACCGGAAGCAGGACGATCCGCTATTCGGCCTTTATCATCTGGCCGGCCAGCCGGTAGTGTCGCGCCATGACTTCGCCCTGGCCATCGCGGCCGAAATGAAGAAGCAGGGATTGGAGACCGGCAAGGTCGTTCCCCGCAAGACGGATCCCGACGCCGCCGGGGCCAGGCGCCCGGCCAATTCGGCCCTTTCGACCAACCGATTCACCGCCGCCTTCGGCCTGGAGGCGCCGGATTGGCGCGCCATTCTGGCCGACTGCGTCGCGGCTTATGGGGAGACAATATGAGAAAAGGCATCATCCTGGCAGGCGGCACCGGAAGCCGTCTGTTTCCCGCCACGCGCGTGACCAGCAAGCAGCTGCTGCCGGTCTATGACAAGCCGATGATCTATTACCCGCTCTCGGTGCTGATGCTGGGCGGGATCCGCGATATCCTGATCATTAGCGGCCCCCGCGAGCTGGACGGTTTCCGCCGGCTGCTGGGCGATGGCAGCCAGTTCGGCATGCGCTTTTCCTATGAAGAACAGGACAAGCCGCGCGGTCTGGCCGATGCCTTCCGGGTCGGGCGCGACTTCATCGGCGAAGACAGTGTCACCCTGGTGCTGGGCGACAATATCTATTACGGCCACGGCTTGCCGGAATTGCTGAAACAAGCCGAGCAGGTCACCGACGGCGCCACCGTGTTCGCCTATCGGGTCAGCGATCCCGAGCGCTATGGCGTGGTCGAGTTCGATCAGGAAGGCCGCGCCTTGTCGATCGAGGAAAAACCCAAAAATCCGCGCTCCCACTGGGCGGTGACCGGTCTTTATTACTACGACAACAGCGTGGTCGACATCGCCACCCGCGTGAAGCCCTCGGGGCGCGGGGAGCTCGAAATCACCGACGTCAATAATGCCTATCTGGAAGCGGGGAAACTCCACACCCAGCAGATGGGCCGGGGCTATGCCTGGATGGATGCCGGGACCGAGGACGCGCTGCTGGAAGCCTCGCAATTCATCGGCGCCATCGAGCGCCGCCAGGGCATCAAGGTCGCCTGTATCGAGGAAATCGCCTGGCGCCAGGGCTTCATCGAGCTGGACCAGCTGGCCGTATTGGCCAAGCCGCTGGCCCCCAGCTCTTACGGGCGTTACCTGCTGACCCTGGTCGACGACGCCACCGCCGGCCTCGAAAGACGGTAATCGTCCTCCACGTCCCGCTCGGGCACCATCAGCGCCTCGCGGATCAAGCGGACATAATTGTCGCCCGAGAAACGCTGCTCGGCCACCAGCCGGGCGCGGTCCGCCAGGCGCTGGGCGAAATCGCGGTCGGTGCGCAGGCGGGTCAGCGCCGCCGCCGCCGCGTCAACATCGGCGTCGGCCCAGTTTTGCGACGGGTCGTGGCTGCAGCCCTGCGGATCGTTGGCCGAGATCAGGCGATAGGGGATCGGCATGCCGCAATCGGCGGAGACGAATTCCGCGGTGGCCGACCAGTCGGTGGAAATGACCGGCGTGCCGATCAGCATCGCCTCGGCGGCCAGCATGCCGAACCCTTCCGACCGGTGCAGCGACAGCACGACGTCGGCGCCGGCGATCAGCTCCATCACGTCGCGGCGGGGCATCACCTGGACCAGGACTTCGATATTGTCGACACCGTTGGTCTCGGCCTCGAGCATGGCCATGCCCTGCGGATAATGGTCGGGATTGACCACCTTGACCACCAGCCGGGCCGAAGGGTCATCCCCGAATGCCTGCTTGAAGGCCCGCACGGTGGCGAGCGGATTCTTGCGCTCGAAACCCGAGGCCATGTTGAAGATGGTCAGCGCGGTGTAGCGCTCGCTGGCGCGGCTCTTGCGGCGCACCCCCTCGACATCGACCGGATGCGGGATGATATGGATCGGGCCGGAGAAGCTCTTGCGCACGGCATCGGCGCAGAACTGGCTGGGTACCCAGATCTCGTCGAGATGGCTGCAGCCGAAGCGCCAATCGGCCGGCAGGCCAGCCAGCTCCCAATGCCAGAACCCGACCAGGCGCTTGCCCTGCACCAGCTTGCGGCCGCAGCGGACGAGAGCATAGGGAAGGGTTGAGCCAGGAGTGTGCAGAATGAGCGTGCCGGGGCCTTCCGGGGAAATCTGACCGGCGGTGTCGAA
>Ga0302314_10011474_pt1 | contig 15445 bp, 14 predicted proteins | sample III_Palsa_N2_3_FD_200533 | JGI IMG/M metagenome (GOLD analysis project Ga0302314, IMG submission 200533) | Peat permafrost microbial communities from Stordalen Mire near Abisko, Sweden - III_Palsa_N2_3 | ecosystem: Environmental > Terrestrial > Soil > Palsa > Peat permafrost | place: Sweden...
AATGCCGTCGATGTCCCGGATTCGATCGAGCCCAACGCCGTCGATGTCCCGGATTCGATCGAGCCGAACGCCGTTGATGTCCCGGATTCGATCCAGCCGAACGCCGTTGATGTCCCGGATTCGATCCAGCCGAACGCCGTCGATGTCCCGGATTCGATCGAGCCGAACGCCGTCGATGTCCCGGATACCACGAACCGCTAGCAAGCAGCCCTCCCCTGATGCCGACCGCGCGATCTGATCGCCGGTCGGCGCTTTTTCTGTCCCGCCGCGCCGATGATCATGAACACAGCTCGCCCCTGTAGATCGATCGCTCTTTGGTCTATGATACGATCGCCACGCCGGATATAAACGTCGTCCGTTCGGCCCCTTCGGGCGAGATCACATGCCTCTTTCTGCCGTGATACGAGACGCGAACGTCATAGACACCCAGCCAGAGAGTGACGGGGTCGCGTTCCTATTCACGGATATCGAAGGCAGTACACGGCGCTGGGAGACCGCTCCCGACGCCATGCGACAGGCAATGCGCCGTCACGATCTGATTCTGCGTAACGGCGTGATGACGCACAGCGGGCGGGTCTTCAAATCGCGTGGCGATGGTCTGGGCATCGTGTTCCCGAACATGCGGCGGGGCATCGTCGCCGCGGTCGAATGCCTGCGGGCGATCATTGCCGAGGATTGGGCGGAGATCGGTGGTCTGCGCGTGCGCATGGCGCTGCATTGCGGCCCGGTAGAGCCGCGCGACGGCGACTATTTCGGGCCGACGCTCCACCGCCTCGCGCGTCTGCTCGATGTCGGCCATGGACAGCAGATCCTGCTGTCGGCAGCGGCGTTCGATGCGCTGGATGGCGAAACCATACCGGAGGTACAACTCCTCGATCTGGGCGTGCATCAATTGCGTGACCTGATCGAGCCCACCGGGGTCTACCAGGTCCAGGCGCCGGACCTGCCGGCGGCATTCGCACCGCTTCGGTCCCTCAACCGGACTCCGCACAATCTGCCGTCCCAGCTGACCGCCCTGATCGGCCGGGAGCAGGTTTTGGCCGGGATCCGTCCGTTGCTGGAACGCGACCGGTTGGTGACGCTCGTCGGGCCCGGCGGGATCGGAAAAACGCGAGTCGCCATCCAGATCGGCGCCGAATTCCAGGAGAATTTCCCCGACGGTGTCTGGCTGGCGGAATTCGCCGCCATCAGCGACGCGAGCTTGCTGCCGAACGTCATTGCAAAATTGTTCGGCATCGCCAGCGACGGCAACGCCCCGCCACTCGACGCCGTCCTGCTGGCCTTGCAGCGGCGGAAAACCCTGATAATCCTGGATAATTGCGAACACTTGACCGAGGCCGCGGCGGATCTGGCCGAAACCTTACTGCGCCAATGTCCTGAGGTCCGCATGCTTGCGACCAGCCGCGAACGGCTGGGTTTGATTGGAGAGAGCCTGTACCGCATCGAAAGCCTGTCCGTGCCGCCGCAGGGCGAGGTCATCGATGTTTGCGATGCCGATCGCTGGGCGTCGATCAGTCTATTTGCGGACCGCGCCCAGGCGGTTGACCGGGATTTTATCCTGGAAGATGCCACCATCGGCCCCGTGGCGGAGATCTGCCGAAGGTTGGACGGTATTCCTCTGGCGCTCGAACTGGCGGCGGCCCGCCTCTCCGTCATGAGTGTCTCGGAAGTCGCGAGAGGCTTGTCGGAGCGCTTCCGCATCTCGGTCCGCGATTGCCGCGGGCTGCCGCCGCGCCATCGCACGCTGCAAGCCACGATGGATTGGAGCTACGAGCTGCTCTCGCCCGAGGAGCAGCGCGCCTTTCGCCGTGCCGGCATCTTCGTCGGCTCCTGGACGCTCGATGCCGCGACACCGGTACTCGGCGAAGCCGGGGAAAGCTCCTGGCAGGTGCTGGACGTGATCGGAGCCCTCGTCGACAAATCGCTCATCGTCGCCGAGAAAGTAGGGCAAGAGCGGCGTTTTCACTTGCTCGAAACGATGCGCGCCTACGCGGTCGACCGTCTGGATGCCTTGAATGAGACGGTCGAAGTCCAGCGACGTCATGCCGAATACTACCTCGCCCAGATGACCAAGGCAGAAGCGAGCTGGAACGAGACATCGACCAAAGTCTGGTTGGGTGTGATCGAACCGTCGATCGACAATATCCGCGCGGCACTGGAGGCCGCGCTGAGCGGTCGCATCGATCGGTCGCTGGGCTACGCTCTCGCCGCGGCGACGCCGCTGCTTTGGACCGAAGCCGCTCTACAGCACGACGGCCGCCGATGGCTCGAGCTGGCAGGGACGCCGGCCGACGCGACGATCCACGTCCGCGCCCGACTTTGCCTCGCCCGAGCCAGGCTCGCGCCCTATCGCGACGACAAGCTGAAAGCCGAGGCGGCGGAGCAGTCGGTCGCTCTGTTCCGCCGTACCGGAGATCGGATCGGTCTCGCCGATGCGCTGACCATCCTCGGCAATGCGGTCAACCGCTTCGGTCGCCATAAGGAGGCGGACCGGCATTTGCGTGAGGCCTACGAGCTGTTGACCAATGCCGGCGCGGATAAGCTGCTTGGCCGTTGTGCGACCTCGCGAGGGCATTTGAAACTGTTCTCGAAGGATGTCGCAGCCGCTCAGTCCTTCTACAAGGAAGCGCTTCGACTGGCGGAAGCCCGCGGCGACGCGACCGGCGTCATGAGCGGCCTGTGCAACCTGGCCGAAACGGAATTCGCCTTGGGCGAACATGCCCGCGCGATCGAGCAATGCCGCGCCTATATCGAGATCTGCCGGGCCGAGCGTCGCATCCACCGGCTGGCCAATGGCCTGGCCAATCTCGCGGCCTATCTGTTGACCGTGGACGATCCGATCGAGGCCCGCGCCGCCGCGCGCGAGGCACTGATCCGCGCCCAGGAGACGCAATCGCGCTTCCTGGTCGTGATCAGCATCGAGCATCTGGCCGTCGCCGGCGCCGCACTGGGCGAACGGACATCGTCCGCCCGGCTGCTGGGATTCAGCAATGCGCATTACCGCACCAGCGGCACCAACCGCGAGCCGACCGAACAGCTAGGCCACGATCGGCTGATGGCCCTGCTGACGGCGCGTCTCGCGCCGGACGAGATCGACCGGCTGATGGCGGAAGGTGCCGGCCTCGACGAACGCACCGCGATCGACGAGGCCCTCTGCATCTAGCTAGAAACGGTAGCGCACGCCGGCGTCGAGCTTGACGCCGCTGCTGTTGCCGAGCCCATCCACCGCCGCATTGGTGTAGAAGCCCAGATTGTGGCTGGTCTCGAGCACCAGCCCGGCATCGAGGCTGGCTTCGCCGCGCGACGGCTTCACGCCGCCGAACTGGAAGGTCGTGTTGTCACCCGATGGTATGATCGTGACCTGACGGCTGTTGCTGAGCGCCTCCTCGGAATAGGCCACGCGCAGGGTCGGCTCCAGCACCGTACGGACGTCGAGGAAGAAGCGCGTCGAGGCCGTCGCGGCGATGAACGGCCGCAGCGAGTTCGTCGTGCTCGACGGTGCATCCAGATCGAAACCGGCGGCACCGCTTTCGCTGAGGCCATGCAGGTTCAGGCGGGTGTATTGCGTGCCGATCGCGGGCGTGATGGTGTAGTCGCCGAGGCTGATCGTGCTGCTCGCCTGGAACGCGGCCGTGATCTCGTTGCCGACATAGGAGGCGGCGGCCGTCGTCCCGGTCTGGGTGACCGGCCGATCGCTGGTGATGCTCGGGATGCCGATGCCGGCGGTGGCATCGAACGCGACCGGACCCCACCAATAGCCGCCATAGACGGCGACCCGCGGCGTGTCGATCGAGGCCGACGCGCCGCCGCTTTCGCTGAGCGAGGTGATGTCGTAGCCGATCGCCGCGCCCAACACGCCGCCGCGGCCGATCTGAACATCGGCGCCGGCCATGAATCCGCCGCCATGGACGTTATAGCTCGGCGCCGAGCCGCTGCCATTGACCGAACCGAAACCGCCCTGCCCCTGCGCCCAGGCACCATAGGGCGAACTGCCGACGCTGGCGCCGGCCCGATGGTCGGACGAGTTGACCATCGTCATCTGATCGACCGCCGCCCCGGTGCGGATACCGCTCAGATGCGACAGCAACGTGGTATTGGCGGCTTGGCCGCTGTCGATCTCCGCCGATTCGATATCGCCGAAGATGGTCGGGTTTTCCGGCAGGGTGGTCAGCTGGGTAATGATCAGATCGACCGCCGTCGGCGTATAGAGGGTCTGCTCCGACAGCGCCGCGCTCAGTACATCGGTCGTGCTGGCAAAGGTGCCGTTGATCGTACCGGCGCTGATCAGCTGATACGTCCCGGCCTTGAGCTGCCCCTGAAGGATCAGATGCAGCGTACCGGCGAGATCGGCGATGCCGCCGACCTTGAGTTCGGATGTGCCGGTCGGCGTCACCAGAAGCGACAGCGTGCCGCTGGTCGACTGGCTGTAGGAGCCGACGGTCAGCGTGCCGACCTTCCCACTGATGCCGGGGGCGACGAGACCGCTGCTGTCCACGGCGCCGGCGATCGTGCCGAAGCCGGTGAGCGTGCCGGCCGAAGCGACGGTCACGGCGCCGGCGATGCTGGCGGTGGTACCGCTGACATCGCCGAGCTCAAGCGTGCCGGCCGTGATCGTGGTGGCGCCGGTATAGGTGTTGGCGCCGTTGAGGATCAGCGTGCCCGTCCCGGTTCCCGTCCCGTTCAGCGTCAGCCCGCCGTCGCCCGAGATCGGGTTGGCGATGGTCCAGGCATCGCCGGTGACGTCGATGTTGCCGCCGCCGGCCGCGAGCGAGAGGGACAAGGTGCTGGTCACCGCCGACGTGGTCGACAGTTCGAGCGTCCCCGTGCTCGTGCCATTGCCGAGCGTCACCCCGATCGGCCCACCGGTGGTGGCCGCGGCGCCGAGCTGGGCATCGGCCGAGATCTGAACGGTCGCACCACCGTCGATCGTCGTGCCGCCGGTATAGGTGTTGGCCCCCGTCGGGATCAGCGTTCCCGTCCCGCTAACGGTCAGCGCGCCGGTGCCGGAGATCACGCCGCTCAAGGTCCAGGCGTCCGGGCCGGTCACGATCGTGCCGCCGCCGGCATTGATGACGATGGCGTTCGCCGCGGTCTCGGCGGCGGTCGTCCCGGTCAGATCGAGCGTGCCATGGGTGTCGTTGCCGGCCGCGTCGCCGAACGTGATGGTGCCGCTGGAGAGATTGGTCGGCGCCGAAACCTTGAGCGTCGAGTCGTCGATGATGGCGACGCCACCGCTGTAGGTATTGCTACCGCTGAGGACCAGCGTGCCGCCACCGGTCACCGTGAGCAGACCGGCCCCGGAAACGGTGCCGCTCAGGGTCCAGGGATTTGTTCCGGCGATAATGGTACCGCCGCCGGCATCCAGCACGATCGCCCGGGACGAGGTGACGGCCGCAGTCGATTGCGACAGATCGAGCGTGCCGACGTTTGCCGACGTCGCGCCGGTCGTGGGCACCGTCGCGTCGCCGAGCGTGATGCTGCCGGTGGCGGCGCCCAGATTGCCATCGACCGTGACCTGCAACGTGCTGCCGCTATTGACGGTCGTGCCGCCGGTATAACTGTTCGCGGCGTTGGTCAGCGTCACGGTGCCACCGTTCACGACCACATTCGTGGCCGTGGAGTCCGTGGTGTTGTCGGTGATCTGACTGCTCACTGTCTGGGTAGAGCTGAAAGTGTCGGTATCGGCCAGAGCGGGAAAGGCCGCGATCAAAGCACCGACCGCGAAACCGACCGCCAAATTTCCCCAAATTCGTCCCATTGCATCTCTCTATCGACTGTCCGGCTATCCGGGAAAAAACAAATCCTGGCGGGACACTAACCTTCCTTCGCGCATGCCGGCTCGTGCTTCCCTCGCCCGCGCGAAGGAAATTTGGTAACGATCGGTTACAATGATCGGTGCCGCCCCCGCGATTGTACGACAGCCGGCGGGATTTCGTCCCCTGACACGGGCGCCGATTTCACATGAAATCCAACAAGACGAGCGCCCGCGCGGTCGATTTCCCGGATGCGACAGCACCCTGTCGCCGCTCCATCCAGCCGACACTCCGCCGCTGTTTTGCAGTGCACAGAAATTGAAAAGCCCCCCGATTTTCCGACGGGCGGAAATTAACGAGAAAGCATTGCAGTGAAACCCGGGTCTCTCGTCTCTATATTTCCACGCGAGCAGCATTGGCACCCGAACGCCAATGAATGGCAGTATTATGCCAAGGGCCATGCCCGGGTCACCTTGTTCGGCTCCGGCGATCGCATGACGACCGCGGATTTCGGACCAGGCGACGTCGCCTATATCCCGCAGGGCTACGGCCATTCGGTCCAGAACATCGGGACGGAGGAATGCGAGATCGTGCTGACCTTCGACAGTGGCCATTACCAGGAGATCTCGATCTCCGAATGGATCGCGACCAGCCCGCCGCATCTGCTTGCCAATAATTTCGGCGTCGACGAGTCGGTGTTCGCGAACTTCCCGAAGAAGCAAGGTCTATATCGCGAAGGCCTGAAGCGGAGGACGGCCGGACCTGACGGGTCCGGCCGTTGCATCAGATCCAGTCGGTCGGCAGGCCGTAGTGGTTGTAGAGTAGCCGAAGCCGGTCGCGGTCGATCGTGACCGACGGATCAAATTCCGGACTGGCCTGGATCTCGGCCCGGGTGCGGCGGAACGACACCGAGCGTTCGAACCAGTCGATCGCCTCGACCAGGGCCGGCGCCAGCAGCACTTTGCGGCCGGGTAGCCAGTTGCGCGTCGAGATTTCCAGCAGCGGGATCGACCAGCGCTCGGGATCGATCAGCACATCGGCGATATGGCCGATCTCGCCATCGGTCGCGCGCACGATATAGTCCTTGAGGCGGACCGTGCTGCGCAGATGCTTGTCGCCCTCGACCGCGGTCAGATCGCCCACCACCGGCGGGATCAGCGGCAAGGCCCCACCGAACGCCGCCCCGCCCAGCCAATAGGGGTCCCACTGATAATAGCCGTAGAGCTGGATCTCATGCTGGCGCGACACCGGCATGTCGGAATCCTCGGACGGGCTGGCCTTCACCTGCTCGCAGGTCAGCGGCACGGTGAATTGATCCGCGTCGGTCGGCGCCGGCGACAGCCGCTGCGGCGGCAGCAGCACGCGGCGGCCGGTCAGCCACGAACCGGTGTCGATCACGGCCCAGCGGATGGTCCAACTGCTGTCGTCGAACAGCAGATCGGTGACGGTGCCGATCGGCCCGTCGGTCGCCAGAACGGTACGGCCAATGACGAAGGATGAATTTCGAAGCATCGAAGCCACCTTTTTCCGCAGAATGAGCCGGTTTCGCCCCCATTCCCTGCCGCGATCGAAAGCGATCAAACGACTTGCCGGTCAAATACTTACACCTGGATCGCCCGGTTGGTTCCGGGCGGCGGATTAAACGTTGTTAATCTTCCGCCCCCCTGTCCCGTAATCTTGCTTGACCACATCCTGTTCCAGTGAATTCGGTTCGAGGGATTTCGTGATGATGGACAAGCAGAAGACGAAGCGCCCGATGCGGCACCTGGCGCTGTTGCTCGGAGTTTCGACGGCGCTCGCTGCCGGCCCCGTCTCCGCGGCGCTGGCCGATACCACGCCCACCCAGGAGCAGTTGCCCAGCTTCGCCCCGATCGTCGAGAAGGTGATGCCGGCCGTGGTCAATATCTCGGTCGTGGAGAAGGCTGGCGCCTCTCCGGTCGCGGACGAGCAGGAGCAGGACGACCAGCAGCAGGGCATGCCGGGCGGCACGCCGTTCGACGACATGCTGCGCCATTTCTTCGAACAGCAGCAGCGGCCCGGCCAGCAGGCGCCGGGCCCGAAGCCGCAGATGATCGCGCTCGGCTCGGGCTTCATCATCGATCCGAGCGGCTACATCGTCACCAACAACCATGTCGTCGGCGACGCGGCCAAGGTCACGGTCGTGTTCCAGGACGGCAGCGAGCATAAGGCCACGATCGTCGGCAAGGACGTGAAGACCGACCTGGCGCTGCTGAAGATCGATGCGCCAAAGCCCCTGCCCTTCGTGCAATGGGGCGACAGCGATCACGAGCGCGTCGGCGATTGGGTCATGGCGGTCGGCAATCCGTTCGGGCTCGGCGGCACGGTGACCAAGGGCATCGTGTCGGCCCGCAGCCGTTCGATCGACAGTTCGAGCTATGTCGATTACCTGCAGATCGACGCGGCGGTGAATCGCGGCAATTCGGGCGGCCCGACCTTCGACCTCGGCGGCCATGTCATCGGCATCAACACGGCGATCTTCTCGCCGAACGGCGGCAATGTCGGCATCGCCTTCGACATCCCATCCGACACGGCCAAGGCGGTGATCGACCAGATCAAGGCGAACGGCCATGTCGACCGCGGCTTTCTGGGCGTCGAGATCCAGCAGGTGACGCCGGATCTGGCCGCCGCGATAGGCATTGCCAAGGACGGTCCGCAGGGCGCGCTGGTGGCGTCCGTGACCAAGGACGGGCCGGCCGCCAAGGCCGGCATCAAGATCGGCGACGTGATCCAGCAGGTCGACGGCAAGCCGATCGCCAAGACCCGCGACCTGCCGCGCCTGATCGGCGAGACGGCGGCCGGTAAGGCCGTGCATCTGACCCTGTTGCGCCAGGGCAAGTCGCTCGAGCTCGACGCCACGGTCGGCCATCTGGACGAGACGGAGGTCGCGTCCGCCGACGGCAGCGGCGACGATCAGCAGGGCGACGACCAAGCGCTCGGCATGACGCTCTCGTCGCTCAATCCCGCGATGCGCAGCCGGCTGCATCTGGGTCATGACGCAACCGGCGCCATCATCACCCACGTCGAAAACGGCAGCGCCGCCGACGACATCGGGCTGGAGGGCGGCGACGTGATCGTGCGGATCGACGGCCAGGCGGTCCGGGGGCCGGACGACGCCAAGACGCTGTTCGCGGCGGCCGAGAAGACGCCGGCGAAGCCGATCCTGCTGCTGGTCGATCGCCATGGCGCCGAAAGCTTCATCGCTTTGCCGCAGAAGCCCGACGCCGGCTGATAGTGTAATATCGAGCGGGTAGTCCCCGGCGCGTGCTAGCCTCGAATGATTCGGCGGTGGCATGACGCCGACCCCGTCCCACGTCCAGCGGGAGACATCAGATGGCCAAGGGTCAGAAAAAGAGCAATCGCGAAGTCAAGAAGCCGAAGGCGGACAAGAAGAAGACGACGACCGTGTCGGTCTCGCCTTTCTCGGAACCGCCGTCCAAGGCGAAGCCGTCGCGCGACAAATAGCCGGCACGCCGCCGCTCCGGGTCACGGGGCGGCGGCGCCCGCCATGGCGGCCAGCACGGCATCGCGCACGCCCGGCGGCTGCGTCTCCAACGCTGCCGAGACAGCCTTCAGGGTCGTCCGCAGGTCGTAGACCTGATCGAGCAGCGCCAGGATCATCGGGACGGCATCCTCCGCGACGTCCAGGCTGCGCCTCAGATCGTAGATCAGCCGAATCCGCGCAATATCGATCGCTTCGAACTGCCCATCGGGCTCCGGCCGGACCCAGCCCCGGTCGATCCAGCCGGTCAGCTCGACGATTTCCAGGTCCGGGAACTGGGTGACGATCACCTCGAGCCGCATCATGATGGCGCCATCCCCGCCCGCGGGTCGAACGGATGCGCCGGCGTCCAGCCGGCGAGGAAGGCTTCCAGCGCCGGCTCCTCCGACGGCGACAGCACGATACGCAATTCGACGAATTGATGGCCGCCGGCGATGCCACGTCCCTTCAGCCGCAGGCGCGTGCCGCTGTTGGAACGCGGCGCGATGGTCAGATTGATCGGTCCGTCGATCGTCGGCACCCGCACCTTGGCGCCGACCACTGCTTCCTGGATCGTGATCGGCAGGTCGACGATCACATCATTGCCGTCGCGCTTGAAGAACGGATGCGCGGCCACGCTGATCTCGATCAGCGCGTCGCCCGCCGGCCCACCCGCGACACCCGGCTGGCCTTTCGCCTTCAGCCGCAGGATCGCACCATCCTTGAGACCGACCGGAATGGTGACGTCGAGCGGACCGCCGTCCGGCAAGGTCAGGCGCTTGACCGCCCCCTTGGCCGCCTCGATGAAACCGACCGACAGCGTGAAATGCAGGTCGGCACCCTTCATGGCGAAGCCACCGCGAGACCGTTGACCGAAGGCATTGCGAAACAGACTTTCCAGATCCTCGTCGCCGAACGACGGCTCCGATTGATATTTCGTGCGGCCGGCGCGGTCGCCATGGCCCCGATAGAAATCGCGCGGCGCCTGCGGCGTGCCGTCGGCGCCGATCTCGCCGCGATCGAACGCCGCGCGCTTTTCCGGATCGGACAGCAGCGCGTTCGCCGCCGAGATTTCCTTGAACTTCGCCTCGGCCTCGGGCTTGCCGGGATTGAGATCCGGGTGATGCAGCTTGGCCAGCTTGCGATAGGCCTTCTGGATCGCGGCCTCGCTGGCGTCGCGTTCGACGCCCAGCAACTTGTAGGGATCATCCATGGGCAGGCACGACCTTGTCGATCCGATGTTGCGCAGGAGAGTGTTGTAGCACCTTGCCTGCGCAAACGCCGAACCGTTCGCGCCTGTTCCGCTCAGACCTGGGTGGCGAGCAGGCGTACCGCGATCTCGTTCACATCGACGCCGTATGGCCTCGGGTCAGACCTACGACTGGGAATTCGAGCGGGACGGACGCGCGCTCGACATCAAGGCCACCTGGCCGCTGACCTTCAACGAGCCGGAACTCATGCTGGAGGCGGCACTCGACGGGCTGGGAGTGGCCTATATTCTCCATGAGCAGGCTGAGACCTATATCGCCGCTGGCCGTCTGGCCCGGCTGCTTGGAGATTGGGCCCCGCCCCTTGTAAGGCGCAGGCGAGAACCGTAGCATGCCGTCATGATCGAGCCCCGCGGTATCATCGTCCGATACATATATTCCGCCTGCGTGGTGACGCATACGCCCGACCTGCGGCTGCTGCACGATCCTTGGTTCACCGATGGGATCTACGACGGATCCTGGTTCCAGTTCCCGGAGGTGCCGGACCCCTTCGAGCGGATCGGAGACGTCGACATGATCTACGTGTCGCACATCCATCCGGATCATTACGACGGCGGGTTCCTCAAGCGCTATTTCGCGCGGTTCGGCGTAAAGCCGGTGCTGATCGCCGACCATAAGCCCAATCACCTGGCTGGTAAGATGCGCGCCGACGGTATCGCGCCGACCATCCTCGAAGCGGATCTCGTACTCGGCCGGACTCGGGTCAGGATCGTTCCGCACCGGACCGGGCATGTCTACGACATCGATTCGGCGCTCGTGCTTCACTACGAGGACGAGGCGGGCCGGACCCATTGCGTCGTCAATGCCAACGACATCATCTTCGACGTGGGCATGCGCGACCGGCTCAAGGTCGCTGCCGGCGAAATCGACATCCTGCTGTGTGGCTATACCGGTGCCGGCCCCTATCCGCAGACCTATTTCGACCTTGACGACCCGCGTTTGCCGGGGGCTGCGGCGGCTAAGAAGCAGGCCTTCTTCGAGCGCTACCGGAGCTTGACCGGGCACATGGCGGCAAAGGTCAACATTCCTTTCGCCGGTCAATATCTCCTGGGCGGTAAGCTCGCTCCGCTCAATGCGATGCGTGGGGTGGCGGATGCGGCGGAAGTGCTGGCGTTCGACCCCCGCGCCGTCGTCCTCGCCGATGTCGGCGGCGAGATCGGCACGGTCGATCTGGTGCCGACGGCGACCCGGACCAAGCCATACGAGTCAGCAGCAATGGCCCGGCGTGTCGCCGTCATCGACGGTGCCAAGATGAAGTACGAACGGCTTATCGACGCGGGCGAAGTAGATCAGCTGCCGCTGCGGCGCCTGCTCGCGATGGCTTATAAGAAGGCGATTGGGTTATCGAACTGCGGAGAGGATTATTTCTTCTGCATCGCTCTGCCGAATGGCCGATCGGCGATGCTCAATGCCAACAGGAATGTCGCCGACGGGCTGTGCTTCCTCGACCCTGGCGCCGAACTGCCGGAGCCGCACAGTGAAATCCGCGTGGATCCCCGCTATCTCTTCGGTCTACTGACCCATATCTACCATTGGAACAGTGCGGAAGTGGGTTCGCAATACGAGACGCGGCGCAGTCCGGATATCTTAAATCGCGCCGCCCAGGCATTCCTCAATTTTCTCGCCGTCTGAATTGATCGAGGCGGCAGCCTAGGCGAACAAACCCACGAACAGCGGGCGGGCATAGGTGCCCGCCGCCAATTCCAGCGTCACGTCCGGGATCCAGCGCTCGATTTCGGCTGCGGCGTTCAGCATCGTGCCGACCAGATGGCCCGCGATCGGGCCATCGACCAGGCGGATCGAGCCGTCGAGCATGCCGTCGGCGATGAAACTGCCGAACTGCCGCGTGATGCGGTCCATGGTCCGCTGGGTCGGCCCGCGCAGGGTTTCCGGCAGCGCGCTGAAGGCGCTCGCGCGCAGCACCGGACCCTGCTCGGACAATTGATAGCGGATGATCTCGGTCGCGGCCGCGCACAGCCGGTCCCAGCCGCCGATATGGGCGATCTCCGCCGCGCGCTGGACCCGGCGCATGACATCGAAACTGCGCCGGAAACAGGCGGCGACCAGATCGTCCTTATTGTCGATGTGGTGGTAGAACGAACCCTTGGTCACCTTGAGTCGGGCCGAGATCTTTTCGACCGAGGCGCCACGATAGCCCTGTTCGTTGATGAGATAGGTCGCCGAGCGCAGGAAGGCCTCGGGCGAAACGTCGTCGATCCGCGGCCAGGCGATTTCCGGCGGGCGTACGGTCCAGACCGATGTGGCACCCGCCAACCCGCCCAGCAGGATGTCGGCCGTCCGTTCGGCGGTGCGGGCATAGCCGTCGGGCTCGGTGCGATCGATCCAGTTGCGCATGCCATGGACGATCGAGATCAGCAGATGGGCGCGGCCGTTGCGCGTCATACGCTCCGCCGGCGGTTCGCCGGGCCGGTCGAGCAAGGCGCGCAGGCGCCGGAACATGGCGGTGTAGCTTTCATACACGAGGGCATCATGCGGACTGGCCAGCGCCCGGATATCGTTGAAATTGATCAGTTGCGGCTCGGCGCCGGTCTCAATCGCCGCCAGATGTCCGACATAAAGCCCGAGGAACTGCCGGATGCGCGCTTCGGGCGCCGCCGCCATGTCGACCGCCCCGATCAGGCCATCCAGCACCTCGATCGTCCGCAACAGGCAGGCGGTCGCGAGGTCTTCCTTCTTGCGATAATAATAGGTGATGCTGTTGGTCATCAGCCCGACGCTCTGCGCCACGTCCTGCAGCGTGGCCCCCCGCACACCCTTCTCGTTGAACAGGGCGGCGGCGGCGTCGAGAATCGCCTCGCGCTTCTGCTCGAAGCGCCGGGTCTGGCGGGGAAGAGTTCTCGGCGCGTCCATACCGCTCATTCTATCTCGGCCTGAGAGACGGCGCCACCATCGGCGACGATTGACGCTGATTTCGTCGCATGGCAGTCTTTTATTCATAAGAGATCGGCGATGCGGAGCCAGCATCGCCGGACGGTTCGGCGGAAAACGTCCGTACCGTAAATTCGAGGAAACGTTTCGGACGGGCGGTATCGATGGTGAAGTGCGCCATGGGAGACCCTTGCCCGACAGTGGGGCGGCTCCATGGTCATGTTCTTTCAGCAGATCCTGAACGGCCTGACGCTCGGCAGCGTCTATAGCCTGGTCGCGCTCGGGCTGACGCTGATCTACGGCATCCTGCATATCCCGAACTTCTCTCACGGCGCGCTCTACATGGTCGGCGCCTATGTCGCCTATTATTTCGCGGGCGCGTTCGGCGTGCCCTATTGGGGCGCCATGGTGGGCGCCGCCATCGTCGTGGCGCTGCTGGCGGTCGCGAGCGAGCGGTTGGTGTTTCGCCCGCTCCGGAACGCGCCGCAGCTGCACGACATGATCGCGGCGATCGGGCTGCTGCTGTTTCTGGAGGCGGTGGTGCAGGCGATCTGGGGCGCCGATTTCCATCGGCTGCAATCGCCCCATACCCAGATCATCCATCTGTTCGGCCTGGTGGCGCCGGCGCAGCGGCTGCTGGTCGTGGCCGCCGCCTTCGCGCTGATGCTGGGGCTGCATCTGTTCCTGCAGCGCACCGTGATGGGATCGACCATCATCGCCATGGCGCAGGACCGGGAGGGGGCGGCGCTGGTCGGCATCGATGCCGCCCGCGTCTCGATGCTGACCTTCGCTATCTCCGGCGCGCTCGCCGCAGTCGCGGCCGTGCTGTTCGCGCCGATCAGCCTGATCTATCCGGCTATGGGCGATCTGGTCATCCTGAAGGCATTTGTCATTATCATCCTGGGCGGCATGGGCAGCCTGCCCGGCGCCATCCTGGGCGGCATGGTGATCGGTTTCGCCGAGAGCTTCGGCGCCTTCTATATCTCGACCAACTACAAGGACATCATCGCCTTCGCGCTGTTCGTGCTGATCATGTCGGTCCGGCCCAGCGGATTATTTCCGGGCGGGGTGCGCTGATGACACGGTTGTTGGCGCCGGGCGCGCTGGTCGCGGCATTGCTGTTCCCGCTGATCGTGCCCAACGAATATTACCTCTATGTCGCGGCCCTCGCCTTCATCATGGCGATCTCGGCGACCGGGCTGAACCTGATCCTGGGCTATACCGGCCAGCTCAACCTGGCCCATGCTGGCTTCATGGCGATTGGCGCCTACGGCGTCGGCATCCTGACCATCGATTACGGCGTGCCATTCTGGCCGGCCTTCGTCGCGGCCGGACTGATCGCGACCGCGATCGGCGTGCTGGCCGGGCTGGTCTCACTCCGGCTCAAGACGCATTTCTTCGCGATCTTCACGCTATGCGTCGGGCTGATCCTGTCGCTGGTGATCGAGAAATGGGCCTCGCTGACCCACGGCACGACCGGCCTGATCGGCATGCAGCCGCCGGGGGCGATCGGGCCGCTGCGGTTCGACACGACCGGTGCGCAATATTACCTGGTGCTGGGTTTCCTGGTGGCGGCCCTGTGGCTGACGCGGCGCATCGCGACCTCGATCGTCGGCCGGTCGTTCATCGCCGTACGCAACAGCGAGGCGCTGGCCCAGGCGCTCGGCATCGACGTGTTCCGCACCAAGCTGCTCGCCTTCGCGCTGTCGGCGTTCTATGCCGGCATCTCGGGTGCACTCTACGCAGGCTTCGTGCGGTTCATCGGGCCGGACCTGGCCTCGGAAAGCCATACGTTCGACCTGCTGGCCTTCATCCTGGTCGGCGGCATCGGCACGCTGGACGGGCCGCTGATTGGCGCTATTCTACTGACCAGCCTGACCCAGTCGCTGCAGTTCCTGCAGGACTATCGGATGATCGTGTTCGGGCCGCTGCTGATCCTGCTGGTGATCTTCTTCCCCCACGGCATCGTCGGCTTCGTCCGCCTGCGCAAGGCACGCGCCCATGCTTGAGATCCAGCAACTGACCAAGCGATTTGG
>Ga0302314_10011475_pt1 | contig 15444 bp, 17 predicted proteins | sample III_Palsa_N2_3_FD_200533 | JGI IMG/M metagenome (GOLD analysis project Ga0302314, IMG submission 200533) | Peat permafrost microbial communities from Stordalen Mire near Abisko, Sweden - III_Palsa_N2_3 | ecosystem: Environmental > Terrestrial > Soil > Palsa > Peat permafrost | place: Sweden...
GCGCCCCCCCCGCCCCCCCGGGGCGGGGGGGGGGCCGCGGCGGGCGGGACTCCCGGCGAGTTCGCCGAAGGCTTGCTGTTGCCTGCGCCGTTTGTCGTGCAGCATCCAGCCAGCAGGGCGGCGACCGCCAACGCGAGGATCGCGCCGGTTGGGCTGATTGGTTTCATGACCATCCCCTATTCCCAGCAGTGCGCCGAGCGACAAAGCTTAGCCACAGCCACGCCGCGATGGCAACGCGAGGCCGGTCACCAAAGGTCAGTGGTCAGCCAATCCGCTTTCAACTTCTCGACAATGGCGGGGGGCGTGTCGAAGTGAGGACGAACGAACCTTAAGCGGATCAGACTATCGTCGAGAGCGCTTCGGGATGTCTGGAATGGCGGCGGTGCGCCAATGCCCCTCGGCGACTGGCAACGGCAGACGTCCATCGCCCTGGCCCATCGTTGGCGGGCCAGATCCGGGCGACCTGACAAGGCCTCGTATCCCCCCGCCAATATCTGGGCGTCGGCGGCTACGCGGCTAAGCGCAACACTAGGTCGGGCCGTCGCCGACAGGGCGGAAAGCCGATCGGCCTCGGCCGGCGCGGGTTCCAGCGCCAGTCCAAGCGCCCCCGTGGAATGGGCCCGAGCCGCGGCGACGCGCATGACGGCTACGCGCGCGCCACCCAGCGCGAACCCTCGCCACAAATCGACCGTTGGGTCCTTGCGCACCAGATCCTGCGCCAGGGCGAGACCTCGGTCCGCCGCATCGCTCGCACCGGCGGTGTCGTGGTCGGCGAGCTTGGCCCGGGCCAAGGCGACGAGAGCCACGCTCGCTTGCTCGCGGCAGGCCGTATTGTCGGGTTCGAGCCGGAGCAGATCCTCGGCCTGTTGCGCGGCCTCCGCCAAGGCGTGGACGGCCTCTGCAATCCGGCCGGTTTTGAGGTACACATTTCCTAGATGCGAGCCGCTGATCAGGAGATCCAGCCTGACGACGTTGTCCCCGGGCTGTCGGGCGAGGAGGCGAGAATAGATGGCGCGCTCGGCCAGGAGATCTCCTTCGGCGGCCTTCCACCGACCCTCAGACAGGTCGATGTTCGAGAGCCACTCGTAGACATCCGCCAGGTCGGCTCGGCGCTCACGATCGTTCGGCGCCTTGGCGGCCAGTTCCCGCTCGACGCTCAGCGCCTGGGAAAAGGCGGCGGCGGCCATGTCGTTGCGATCCTCCTCGTGCCACAGGGCGCCGAGGTTCTCGTTGGCGTAGGCGACCTCGGCGCGCCAGTCGTTCCGCCGCGGATCGATCTTGACCAGGTCGAGGGCGAGGCGGCGGTAGCCCAGGAAAGCCGTCTGGGCCTCGTCCATCTGGCCCCGCCGGCTGGCGGCGTATCCCAGGTAGTAGAGGCTCTGGGCATGGTTGTAGATCCGCGTCGGATCGCCCGGCTTGGCGGCCAGCAGCTGCGCGGTCGTCTTGGCCGCCTCTCGAAATTCGCTCGTAGCGCCCGCCAGATCGCCCCTTTGATCGCGCAGGTCGCCGAGGAGGTGCAGGACGCGGGCGCGCCGGCCGAGCGCGTCGGCGTCGAGGCCATGCCGCTCCTCGGCGCTGTAGTAGTTGAGCGCCTCGGCGCCCACGGCGTCCAGCAGGTCCAGCCGCCCCGTGGGTTTGAGTTTTTTGGTCAGGTCGCCGAGCATGAATTCCACCAAGCCTTCGGCACGACCGCGCTGATGAAGCGCCTCGTTGCGCTCGGCCAGGGCGAAGACCGCCAAGGCGGTGGTGAGCGCCGCCACGCCGCCCATCGCGGCGGTGGCCGCCACCAGTTGAGTCTGGCGGCGCTGGGCGTCACGGCGGACGAGGTCGTCGAGGCCGACTTCCAGCATGCGCGCCAGCAGCTTCAGCCGGGCCAGGCGCTTGCCGTCCTGACCTGGGCGAAGATCGGCGGCGATGGGGTCGGCGCGCTCGCCGGTCAGGGCGCCGTCCGGCCCGACCCGCCCGCGCAGCGCGGCCGGAAAGCACTCCTGGTCTTCGCGGCCGGAGGTCTCCGAGGCGCGCGGCGCGCCGGCCACGATCACCGCCAGCACCCGGTCCTCCCCGTGCAGGACCTTGAAGCGGATGATCTCCTGGTCGACCCAGGACGAGCGCGCCGCGGCCGGCGAACAGAGCACGATCAGATAGCCCGACTGCTCCAGCACGTCCTGCACCCGGTCGAGCAGGTGGGCGTCGGCGGCCAGCTCCTCTCGGTCGCGGAAGATCGGCGAGAAGCGTTTGGGCGCGGGCCCAAACTGGGTCTGCCGACCGACCAGGCGTCTGGGAATGGCGTAGGTTTCCAGCGCCCGGTGAAGCCAGCGGGCCCAGGCGCGATCGGCGTGGCTATAGCTCAGGAACGCCCAGTAGCGCTTGTCGTCCAACCGCGGCCCCTCTCGCCGGGCGAGGACACCATGAAGCCAAGCTTGGGGCAAGCAAGGCCGCCGCTTGTCCGCGCCCTGGGCCGACCCTAGGCTCGCGCCATGAGCGAGAGGTCGTGGACCAAGGCGCCTCAGGGGCTGATCGACCTGTTCGACGAGCGCCTGCCGCCGGACCCTCTGGCCGAGCGGCGCAGGATGTTCGGCTATCCGGCGGTGTTCGTGCGCGGGAACCTGGCGGCGGGCCTGTTCGGCGACCGCGTCTTCGCGCGGCTGTCGGAAGCCGATCGCGCCGCCCTGCCCGGCGGCGGGGACTATTTCGAGCCCATGCCGGGCCGGCCGATGAAGGCCTATGCGGTGATCCCCGACGAGGTGGTGGCCGACGAGGCGGCGCTGGCCGAGGTGCTGGCCACGGCCGTCGCCTTCACCGCCGCCCTGGCGCCGAAGGAGCGAAAGGCTAAGAAGGCGCGATCCGAAAGCGGATGACCGGCCCGTTCCAGGCCGGGCTGTTCACGTCGAGCTCCTCGATGTCCGTCACCTCCGGGCACCCACTCACCGCGTGACGCCAGAAGGCGACGGCGGCGGTGTTGGCGCGGGCGACGGCCGCCTCCCACTGGCCGGGATAGCGGCTGAAGACTGCGCGCGCAGCCGCCGTGCCCACCCCGCCTCGGCGGTGTTTCCGGACGACGAAGAACTCGGCCATATTGCGGTCCACGGGTCCGCCGCCGTGGCCGACGGCGTTGAGAAGCGCGAAGCCGACCAGGCGCCCGTCCAGCCGCAGCAGCAGGGGAACGCGGTCCGCGTCTCGCCAATAGGCGTCCAGGTAAGGATAGGGCTCGAATCGGCCATCGTCGCCCAGTTCGCCGTCGGGCCGGCCCGCCCAGAATTCGGAGAAATCGTGGACGTAAAGTTGGAACAGATTCTCGATGGCCGCCCGCTCGTCCGGCCGCGCGACCGCCACATCGATCGCTGCCGGCATGCGCGTCAGCGGTACTTCACGCTGCAGCCGTAGGATTTGGTCACCGCCGGCGAGATCGGCCGCCCTGCTTTCAGGTCTCCGAGCGCCAGGGCGACGTAGTTCTTCGCGGCCTTGGCGTCGGCCGGATTGGTGGACGGCGTGTCGTCGATCGCGCCCGCGTAGACAAGGCGGCCGGCGCCATCGATCACGAACATGTCCGGCGTTGTGCGCGCATCATAGAGATGGCCGAGTGCGCCATTCGGGTCCAGCAGCACTCGGCGGCCGCGGCGCCGACTCGCGCCTTCCAGGGCCCGACCTCGGCCGGGGTGAGATAACCCTGCTGGCCGGGCGCGGAAGAGACGATCGTCAGCCACGTCACACCCTCGGCCGCCGCCCGGCGCTGCAGGCCCTGCATCACCCCGCTGGCGTACATGTGGCCGACGAACGGGCAACCGTTGTTGGTCCATTCCAGCACCACGGTCCGGCCGTGAAACGCCGCCAGGCTGACCGGGTGACCGTCGGCGTCGCGGACCGCGAAAGCCGGCGCCGGCGCGCCGACATTTGGTGTGGAAAGCGCCGGCGAGACCGCCAGCGACAGTAGAAGCGTAAGGGCTAAGCTCTTCATCTCCGTCACCTCCGGTGCGCATCATTAGCGCACGAACGCGCAAGATCGTCGCCTACCTGGCGGCCGCCCACGGCAAATAGGCCCTCATCGCATCCAGCCCTCCGGTCCGGTGCTCAGCGCCAACACGCGACTCATGGCCGTGAGGTCGCGACCGCTCTCGGCGGACCAGGCGTTGAAGGCGTCCTGCACGGCGCGGAGGTCCTTCTTGCCGCTCGGCGGCCGGTCGATCACGCCGGCGGCGATCAGGGCGGCGGTGACGTCGCGGGTGGTGATGAAGCTCGGCTTGCCCATGAAGCGAAAGAACCGCATGGCCGTCTCGCCGGAGAGACGGGCGGCGCGGGCCTTCATCACCTCCAACAGACCGATGAAATCCGCATCCGGCCACGCCGCGAAGAAGGCCGTCGCCGACCCGTGCTCGCGCGCCAGATCGGTGAGGAAGGCGGCGTTGTTCCGGACGGAGAGGATCTTCTGGGCGTTGCGGATAATGCCTGTGTCCTTGAGGTGGGCGTCGAATTCCTCGTCCGACATGACGGCGTTGATCGCCGGGTCGAAGCCGTGGAAGGCGGCCTCGAAGCCCGGCCATTTGTTTTCGATCACCTTCCAGGAAAAGCCGGCCTGGAAGACGCATTTGCTCATCTGAGCCAGCCAGCGGTCGTCAGGGATGGCCGCCAACTCGGCCGAGGTCCTGGAGCGATGTTCCGCTAAGAGGCCCTCGAGCGCCGCCTCGCCGCCCTTGCGCGCGGCGGCCTCGGCGTAGATCTCGGCGAAGCTTCGCATGGCGTCCCGCCCCCGTTGCCTTTCGCCATTTTCGCCATATCCGCCGCCGGGCGCCAGAGGCCACGGCTTCATGCGCCAATGGAACGGTCGCACCTCGGCGCCGTTGAGACTCCTGGGAGGGCAAGGAGTATGGCTTTTGAAACAGGACCAATATCGCGCGGTGCACGTGCTCAATGGCCTCATCGAGACGACCATCGACAGCGTTCGAGGCTATGAGCAGGCGGCGGAGCTGGCGCTCAATCCGCGCTTCAAGGCGGTGTTCGAGGAGCGGGCTCTAGCGCGACGCGAACTGACGGGCGAACTTGAGACACAGGTGCGCGCATCCGGCGGGCGCCCGCTCACGGCGGGATCGGTCATCGGCCCGGTCCATCGCGCCTTTCTGTCCCTGAGGGACCGCGTCTCCGGCCAGACCGACCGACCGATCATCGAGGAGATAGAGCGCGGCGAGGCGTTCATTCGCGATCAATTCGACAAAGCCGCGCTCGATGAATCCTTGCCCGAGGTGGCGCGCCATCTGGTTACGCGCGCGGGCGGCCACATTCGTGAAGACCACGACGAGATCACGGGCCTGAGGGCCGAATTTCACTGAAACGACGGCCGCCCTGTCGGGCCGGCCGCACACGCGAGGCGATCATGGCGCACTACAAGCTTAACGAGGGCGACGAGAGGTTCCTGCAGGTTCCGCGGGATGCGGCGCTCATCTTCGCCGGCGCCAGCGGCACCGAGACCTGGATCGAGCGCGACCGCGATATGGTCGTCCGTATAGGGATCAATTCGGTGGGCGTCGCCACATCCGATGGTGGAACGCTCGGGGTGGCCATCGAGGTTGCCGGCGAAGCGGCCAGGGGCCAGGACGGACCGTCGCCCATGGAGACTCAACTTCGCGCGACGCAAGGCGTGCAGGTGCTGGTGAAGGCGGGCGAGCGAGTCGCCTTCAAGGCCGGCCCGACCGCGACCAACGCCCAGGTTCTGCGCACGGTGGTCTGGGCCGCCGACCTGAAATATGACGCGCCGAACGGAGCCAAACCAACGGTTCAGGACAGCCAGGGCTCGCCTCAATCGCCGCCGACGGCCTCGACTGAACGTTGATCGGTCCGGCGGCTCGGCGGCGGGGTGAGGCTCAGCCCTCGCCCAGGATTTCCGCATAGAGCGCGCGATCGACGTTGCCGCCGGAGAGCACGGCGACGCTGGTTTTCACATTCGCGCCATAGGCCAGCGCGCCGGCGGCGGCGACCGCCCCGCTGGGTTCGGCCACCAGCCGGGCCTCGGCGGCGATCCGGCACATGGCCGCGCGCATGTCCGCCTCGCTGACTGTGACGATGTCGTCGACGAAGGCGCGGATGTGCGGCCAGGTGCGCGCGCCCAGCCTCTGCACCCTCAGGCCATCGGCCAGGGTGCTGGTCGCCTGCTCGGCGCTGATCTGGACCACCTCGCCGGCGCGGAAGCTCTGGAATGCGTCGTTGGCCAGCTCAGGCTCGACGCCGATCACCTTCACTTGCGGACGGGAAAGCTTGATTGCCGCCGCCAGCCCGCCCAGCAGGCCGCCGCCCGAGACAGGAGCGAACACCGTCTCCACGTCGGGCGCCTGTTCGAGAATCTCCAGCCCGATGGTGCCGGTCCCGCACATGATCACGTCCATGTCGAACGGCTCGACAAGGGCCGCGCCGCGCTCTTCAGCGAGCTCGCGGGCCATGGCGGCGCGCTCGCTGCTGGCGGCGCCGACGGTGATGATCTCCGCCCCCTCGCGGCGCACGCCCTCTGCCTTGGTCGCCGGGGCGTTCCCCGGCATGACGATGGCGGCGTGGACGCCGAGCCTCGCCGCCGCATAGGCCACCGCCTGGGCGTGATTGCCGCTGGAGTGGGCGACGACGCCCGCCGCGCGCTGATCGTCGGTCAGACTCAGGAGGGCGTTGAAGGCGCCGCGAATCTTGAAGGCGCCGATCGCCGTCAGACTCTCAGCCTTGAGGCGCAGGCCGCTCGGCGTCATGGCGACGATGGGCGTGGGCTTCACATGGGGGGCAATCCGCGCCCGGGCCGCCTCAATGTCCGCGAGCGTGATCAGGCGCTCGGGGCTCACGCGGCCGTCCAACCGCCGTCGATGGAGAGGTTGGCGCCGGTGATCTGCTTGGCCGCGTCTGAGCACAGGAAGACCACAAAGGCGGCGACTTCCTCGGTCTTGACGAATTCCTTGGTCGGCTGAGCCGCCAGCAGCACGTCGTTGATCACCTGCTCACGGGTGAGATCGCGGGCCTTCATGGTGTCGGGGATCTGCGCCTCCACCAGCGGCGTCCACACATAGCCGGGCGAGATGCAGTTGACGGTCACCCCGTCGGTGGCGAGTTCGAGGGCCGCGGTCTTGGTCAGGCCGGCGATGCCGTGTTTGGCGGCGACATAGGCCGACTTGAACGGCGAGGCGACCTTGGAATGGGCCGAGGCGGTGGAGATGATCCGGCCCCAGCCGCGCGCCTTCATGCCGGGTATCGTTGCGCGGATGGCGTGGAAGGCCGCCGTCAGGTTGATGGCGATGATCTGGTCCCACTTCTCGATCGGGAAGTCCTCAATCGGCGAGACGAACTGGATGCCGGCGTTGTTGACCAGGATATCGACGGCCCCGAAGGCCTTCTCGGCGTCGGCGATCATGCCTGCGATCTCGGCCGGCTTGGTCATGTCGGCCGGGGAGTGGAGAGCCTTGACCCGGAAGTCGGCTTCGATGCCGGCGCGGACGGCTTCGATGTCCTCCGGCTTGCCGAAGCCGTTCAACATGACGTTGGCGCCCTCGGCGGCCAGGGCTCTGGCGATGGCCAGGCCGATGCCGCTCGTGGAGCCGGTGACGACGGCGGATTTCGAGGCGAGGGACATGGCGGGCTCCGAGTGTGAAGGTTCTGTCGAATTAAGGGAGAACGAGCCACGGGGCTAGCGGGTCCCTAACCTCCCCCATCGAGGGCGAGGAGGAACAACTCACGCCTCCTTGATTTCATCCTCGCCGTCGTCCTTGACGTCGAACATGCGCGCGCCGCCGGCGGCTGGGCGGGTGAGGATGGCCGCGCGCTCCTTCATGCTGCGCTTCACCGCCTCCACGCCCGCCGCCCAGTGCTCGAGCATGGTCGAACGCGAGAATTCGTAGTCCTTGGCGCTGCCTTCGTAGCACTGGCGGCGATAGATCAGATGGACGACCGTCAGGGCGTTTTCCACCGCCAGCCTAGCCAGCTCGGCCGCCGCCGGCCCCTTGGCGGCCTCCTCCGGCAGCTGGGCCAGCACCCGCCGCACCAGGCGGCGCGCGTGGCGGACGCGCAGGGCCGTGTCGGTGTTGAGGCGCGTGCGGCTGGAATAGCGGATGTCCATCTCCCGCTCGGCCGCCTCGATCAGCGTGCGCGGCATCGCGCCGGCGGCCGGGAAGAGGTCGACCTGGAAGATCAGCAGGTCCCGCACCGTCTCCTCGTCGAGCACATAGTCGAGCGGGGTGTTGGAGACGAGGCCGCCATCCCAATAGTGCTCGCCGTCGATCTCGATCGGCGGGAAGCCGGGCGGGAGGGCGCCCGAGGCCATGATGTGCTCGGGTCGGATCTTCTGCTGGGCGTTGTCGAAATAGATGAAGTTGCCGCTGGTGACGTTGACTGCTCCGACGCTGAATCGGGTTTCGCCGGCGTTGATGCGGTCAAAGTCCACGAGCCGCTCCAGCGTCGCCCTCAGAGGCGCGGTGTCATAATAGCTGAGCGCGCCGGTCGTGCCGGGAGGCTGCAGCTGCGGCGGCGGAACGCGTGGGGTGAAAAAGCCGCTGACGCCGAAGACCATGGTCCCGAGCGCGTTCACCTGACTCTGGGCGGCCCGCAGCGGCCAGATGCCGAGGCCGAGGTCCACCTGCGGCCCGTCGGAGGCCAGGCGCCAGAACTCGCGCAGCGCCTCGATGCGCCGCTCAGGCGGATTGCCGGCGATGAGGGCGGCGTTGACCGCGCCGATGGAGATGCCGGCCACCCAGGAAGGCTCCAGCCCTTCCGCAGCCAGGGCCTCGTACACCCCGGCTTGATAGGAGCCCAGGGCCCCGCCGCCCTGCAACACCAGCACGCGTGTGGTCTCGCCGCTCATGCGCTCGCTCTTGTCCCGCGCCGGCTGAGGGCGCGCACCAGGTTTTCGTTGAAGCGGGCGAAGGCGGGGTTGGCGACACCCGGTTTGGTAAGACCCCAGGACCAGCGGATCGAGGCGGCGTTGAACACCTTGGCCCCGGCCGGTGAGACGAAATAGGTGGCCTCGGCCACGCCCGGATCGCCGTCGTCATCGGTGGCCACGCCGCGGAACAAGACCTGGATGCGGGCCGGATCGATGGGCGGAATGTGCGATCGCGCCCTGTCCCATAGCCGGGCGCCGTCCCCCTCCGGATCGCGATTGTCCCACTCATAGCCGACCACGTCGGCGGCCTTGTCGCCCACCTTCCACCCCGTGCCCTCGAAGAACGGCAGGTCGGCGCTGGCCACGACATAAGCCGGGTTCTGGCTCGATCCCGGCTCGAACCAGCTCTGATAGGCGCTTCCCATCAGCATTGTCTCGGGCCGCCGCGCGCCGTCGCGGAAGTTGTTGGTGATGAGGAGGGTCGGATCGAGCTTGCCGGGCCGCACCGCGATCGGGTCGGAGGCGGTCTTGTAGCAGACGATCTGGCGCCCCCGCCCCGGCGCGCCCGGCGCGGCGTTGAGGTCGGCGTAGCGCATCTGGCGAAAGGCGGTGTTGCCGCCGAAGAAGCAGACGTTGCGGCCCTGGTGGAAGATGCGCCGCTCGAAGGCGGTGAACTCCTCGCCGCTCCAGTATTCGTCGTGGCCGCCGGTGATGACCAGGGGATAGGGATCCATGAAGTGAGGGTCGGCGTGGACGTCGAAATTGGCGGCGTAGTCGACGCCGCCGAGGCTCGAGGCCAGGCTCTCCAGCCACTGCACCAGATAGCCGTCGTATTCGAAGAAATCGGGACCCGTCGGCCGGTCGAACGAGACCATCAGGCCGCGCGCGTCATCGTCGTCAGGATAGAGGCTGTGGCCGCCCCAGGTGTTGTAGGCTTGGTAGGTGTTGGTCCCCAGCCGGGCCAGCACCGCGCCGGAGCGGCGGGGGTTCTTCACGATCCACTGAGCCGCGCGCACGTCGCGCGTCGCGGTCGTCTGTTCGACGATGTCGCAGGAATAGCAGCCTGGCGGCCAGGCGCGGGTGTCGATGGGGCCGAGCGAGGGCGGCCAGCCGGGGCCGATGGCGGCGCTGGACGCGGTGGCGCCGCGCGTGGGCACATCGACGAAGTCGCTGGTCCAGACCAGCTTGGGGTCGCCGGCCCCGAGGCGGAACACCTCCGCCCGCACGCGCCGGGTGGGCTGGCCGGGGCCGCCGGCCATCATCAGATTGAGCGGCTCGCCGGGCAGGAAGCTCATCGCGTCGGCATAGGTCCAGATGCGCTGGCCCTCGAACCACACCGGCCAGCGGTCTGGCCCCGCGCCGGGCGCGGGACGGGCGCCGCCGGCCTCGGTCGTCTTGGGCGCCGCCAAGCTCGCGGCCGGCGCGCCGACCAGCCCCGCCCCGGCCAGCCGCAGCAGCAGGCGCCTGGGAACCGGCGGCCAGGTCACCATGCGGCGCGGGCGGAGGAGATCATGACGGTCAGCCTATTGGTTTGCTGCGCCGCGGCATAGAGCCGTACGGTGCCCGGTTCACCGCGGCGTTGCACGGCTGATTGTAAAAAGTAAGCTCGAATGCGGCGAGGCTTATTGACCTGAACGGCCACGTTAAAGACTCTGCGTCTCGTGCAAGCGACGCGATGCGCGAAGAGGCGGGATCGATGAAAACCGGATTTGGCCTCGTTGCAGCGGTCGCGGCTCTGATTCTTGGCGCGGGCGGCGCGTGCGCCGGCACGAATCTTGTGACCAACGGCAGCTTCGAGACCGACAGTTTCAGCGGCTGGACTCAGGGCGGCAATGAGGGCTTCACCAGTGTCATAAGCTGCTGCGACGCCGGTGTGACGGGCGCCGAGCAGGGGAACTACTACGCATCCTTCGGCCCCATTGGCAGCGACGGGACCCTCAGCCAGACGATCGCGGACCCGAGCGGCGACACCCTGCGCCTCAGCTTCTGGATCGCCAGCGACGGAGCCACGCCGAACGATTTTTCGGTCAGTTGGGACGGAACTACGCTCTCGTCCGCAACCAACCTTCCGGCCACGAACGGCTGGGAGCACGTCACCTTCGATGTGACGGGCGCCGGAAGCGATACGCTTCAATTCGGCTTCCGCAACGACCCGGGCTACCAGGGCCTCGACAATGTCTCGGTCTCGCTCGTCCCCGAACCCGCGACCTGGGCGCTGATGCTGGCCGGATTCGGCGGCCTGGGTCTCGCCCTGCGCCGGCGGACCCGGCTCGCGGCGGTCTGATCCCCGCCACGGCGCGCGCTTTCGAGGCCACGCCGCACCGCTGGGTTTGCGCCGGAGGCGCCTTTTCCGCTAAACGCTCCGCGTCTGGCCCAAAGGCACTCGTAGCTCAGATGGATAGAGCGCTGCCCTCCGAAGGCAGAGGTCACAGGTTCGAATCCTGTCGAGTGCGCCAGGTATTTCAATAAGTTACAGTCGACGGTCTGTCCTAGTTCATTCGTGAGTCACCACATACTCACCACCAGACGCACTTCGCAGCGTCCTTTGGATCACAGGAATGTGCGGAAGCACTCGCGACCGCTCGGCCCTCCCTTGGGGTAACCGAGACCGCGCCTGGGCGACGGTCGTGGCAACGGTGCGCGAGGATGGACTAAAGGGGTGGGTGCGGGCGTAACGCAGCCCAATTAAGGGCTTGTGTTCTTATTGCAGGCGGGAATCTCGCGCATCGGGATACTGCAGGGAACGGATGGCTCTTCGCTATCGATCTGAATGAAAGCCATTTCTGCATTTGTGCACGGGGGTTTGTTTATTTCTACAAAGGCCCCGTCGCAGTACTCCAACGCTTTTCCTAACTCTGCACGATGAGCCTTCCAATAGGCGATTGAATGATCATCCGGCCCGCAGCCAGCTAAGCCGAAGGTCAAGAGCGCCGCCGTCATTGCTACAGCTAGACGTTTCATGGACCTCAAGCTGCGCCCAGGCGGCCACTCTGGCAACGGCCCTCATTGGGCGGCGAGGATGGGTTGAAGGGGTGGGTTGGGGCGTATCCAACGGTTTGAACGGGCCTTCTACCGCGCCAACCGGTTGGTCGCTGCGGCAAAGGATTGGCGTGGCGTCATGGTATCGAAGACAATCCCTAGATGAATGCTTGACTGCGCGCCCCACCCTCTCGCGAAAGGCGCTCGCGGCCCCCACATCGCTGGGACCCGCCCGCTAGCCGCACGGAGCCGCGATGACTGACGCTGCCGAATATACCCCGCCCGCCGTCTGGACCTGGAACAAGGAAAACGGCGGCAGGTTCGCCAATATCAATCGCCCGATCGCCGGGCCGACCCATGACAAGGACCTGCCGGTCGGTCGCCATCCGCTGCAGCTCTATTCCCTGGCCACGCCCAACGGTGTGAAGGTGACGGTGATGCTTGAAGAGCTGTTGGCTCTGGGCCATGTCGGCGCGGAGTATGACGCCTGGCTGATCCGCATCAACGAGGGCGATCAATTCGGCAGCGGCTTCGTGGCCGCCAATCCTAACTCCAAGATCCCGGCGCTGGTCGATCGCAGCGGGACGACACCGATCCGCGTGTTCGAGTCGGGGGCGATCCTGGTGTATCTGGCCGAGAAGTTCGGGGCCTTCCTGCCGATCGAGGCCGGGCCGCGCGCCGAATGCCTGTCGTGGCTGTTCTGGCAGATGGGGGCCACGCCCTATCTGGGCGGCGGGTTCGGCCATTTCTACGCCTATGCGCCCAGCAAGATCGAATACGCCATTGATCGCTTCGCCATGGAGGTGAAGCGCCAGCTGGACGTGCTCGACCGGCGGCTGGCCGAGAGCCCCTATCTGGCGGGCGAGGCCTATACGATCGCCGACATGGCGGTGTGGCCCTGGTACGGCGGCCTGGCCAAGGGCCTGGTCTATGAGGCCGGAGAGTTCCTGCAGGTGCAGGACTACAAGAACGTCCAGCGGTGGACCGACCAGATCGCCGAGCGTCCGGCCGTTCAGCGCGGGCGGATGGTCAACCGCGCCTGGGGCGAGCCGTCCAGCCAGCTGCTCGAACGCCACGACGCCAGCGACTTCGAGCTGAAGACCCAGGACAAGGTGACAGAGCAGGCGTGACGCGCGTCCTCCCGGCCTTCGGTGGGGGTGTGGACGCCATGCGGGAGGGACCGAGTCCTGGTGGCTAGAGGCGACGAATCGAAAGGCGCCCTATCGTGCCTCAGGTGCGCGGGCGGTCCGCTGAATCCAGTAGGCGATGCCCACACGGAGGTGGCGTTCTTCGAGTGCGCGCGGTGCGGCCGACAGTACGCCCTCGGCGCCGGCAAAGATCTGACGTTCCGTTGGGGCCACCCCATCAGCCGCGCGCTCTATCCGGTGATGTTTTCAACCTCGCCTCAGGCGGAGGCGGGGCGGGCCGTGGACGCCACGCTGCGCGCCAGGACCCCGAACGAGCGCGCGGCGATCATCGCGGAGATCCGGCTGGAACTGGATCATCCGACCCAACGCGTCACGGACATCCTGGATTGCCGAGCCGGCGAGGACGACCTTCGCGAATTCCTGCGCGAATATTGCCAACTCGGCGAGGGCTTCGACTAGCGGCTCGCCGTGCACTCTCCCGCCGGGACGGGGAGGTCAAAAGCGCGGTCACCCTCGACGGTCGCTCATTTTGATCCGGGCACGGAGTTTTTCTTGCGGCGCGGGACGCACGAGTCCAAACTCGCCGGGCCATGATCGCAGACTGGGACATGATCCTGCGCCTGATCGTCGCGGCGCTTCTCGGTAGCGTCGTCGGCGTCGAGCGCGAACGCCTGTTGTGGGCCGCTGGGCTGCGAACGCACATGCTAGTCTGCGTCGGCGCGTGCCTGTTCATGATCGTCTCGGCCTACGGCTTCTCAACCGTCCTCGGCCCGCATGTCGTCCTCGATCCGTCCCGCGTCGCCGCCCAGGTGGTCACCGGCGTCGGCTTCCTGGGGGCGGGGTCGATCATCATGCGCAACGAGGTGGTCAAGGGGCTGACTACCGCCGCCAGCCTGTGGGCGGTGGCCGCGGTCGGCCTGGCCGTTGGCGGCGGTCTCTATGTCGCCGCCAGCGCCGCCACGGCCATCATCCTAATCATTCTGGCGGGCGTGAAGCCGCTCGAAGAGCGCTGGAAGAACGGCCGCTACCGCACCGAACTGCGCTTCACGGCCGCTCACGGCGCGATCTCCCTGGGCGCGCTCGAACGCGCGCTGGGCTGGCGCGCCGAGCGGGTGAAGCAGCTCTTGGTCCAGCCTCGCGCGGGGGCAGACACCGATGAGGTGGTTCTCACCCTGGGCCGTCTCTCGCCCCGCGACGTGGACGAGATGATCCAGAGCTTGTCGCGGATGCCGTCGGTGTCGAACATGACCGAGACCCGTCGGCCTTTCTCTTCGGACGATGAAGCGCCGGTGAGCGTTTAGGGATAGTGGTCGTCGCCCTCGCTCTCCACTGGCCGACCGTCTTCCCGCCAGGATTTCATGCCGCCGTCGAGGGCGGTGGCGCGCGTGAAGCCGAGTTGGCGCAGGGTGGCGGCGGCGAGGATCGAGATCTTGCCAAACTCGCAATAGGTGACGATGCGCAGGGTGGGATCGGGGATCTCCTGGTTCACGCGCAGCTCGAGCTGGCCGCGCGGCAGATGGCGCGCGCCGGGGATGTGGCCGGCCCTGAAGGCGGTCTCTTCGCGGACATCCAGGACCAGCAGGTCGTTGGGCCGCTCGGACAGGCGATGCTCTAACTCCGCCATGGCGATGAACGGCACCTGGACGGCGGCCTCGGCGAGCATCTGGCCGATGGTCTTGCCGCCCGACATGTTCGCGCGTAGCGCCTCGGTGAGGTGGGTCGGCGCGGCGAGGTTGAGCTCGCGCATCATCTTGGTGAACTCGCCGCGGTCGCGCTTCTGCAGCCGGGGATTGCCGGCGATCTCGTCTCCGATGGTGGAGTGGGAGCGGCCCTTGTAGTCGTGGGCGGGGTAGACCCGCAGCCCGGGATCAAGCTTGAGCAGCTTGCTGAACAGGCTGTCGTAGAGCTGGTCGGGGTCGCCGGTGGGAAGGTCGGTGCGGCCCGTGCCGCCGATCAGCAATGTGTCGCCCGTGAAAAGGCGATCCTCGACCAGCAGGCACATGGAATCGTGAGTGTGGCCGGGCGTGTGTAGGGCGCGGAGGCGCAGCTTGCCAACCAGCAGCAGGTCGCCGTCGTCGAGACGCAGGCTGGCGTAGGGGGCCGGGCTGGCCGGGTGCATCACAGCCGGCGCGTCCAGCATCTGCGCCAACTGCTTGGCCGCGGAGAAGTGGTCGGCGTGGGTGTGGGTGTCGATCACATAGCGGATATGCAGGCCGTCGCGGGCGGCGAGGGCCCGGTAGCGGTCGATCTGGCCGATCTCCGGATCGATCACGACGGCGCAAAGGGTGTCGGGACAGCCGACGAGATAGGATTGGCAGCCCCCACTCGCGACCTGTTCGAAGATCATGACGGCCCCCGACGCCAAAGCGGCGTGATTCCGCCCACCTCGCGCCGCGCCCGTCAAGCGAGGAGGGTGGGTCTTCGCCCCTAGCGGAACACCAGGACGGCGGTCATGACCAGGGCGGCGAGCCAGACGGTCTC
>Ga0302314_10011477_pt1 | contig 15444 bp, 16 predicted proteins | sample III_Palsa_N2_3_FD_200533 | JGI IMG/M metagenome (GOLD analysis project Ga0302314, IMG submission 200533) | Peat permafrost microbial communities from Stordalen Mire near Abisko, Sweden - III_Palsa_N2_3 | ecosystem: Environmental > Terrestrial > Soil > Palsa > Peat permafrost | place: Sweden...
GGCCGAGGTGCGGTGGACCAGGGACGGGCAGCGGCACGTGCACCCGACGGCCGAGGCGACGAAGTTCACCCGGGAGCTGTTCGCCCAGTACGGCGAGTCGGTGGAGGATCTTGAGGTGCGGCGGGCACGTGCCGGGCACGACGTTCTCCCTCGGCTCGCTGACGCTGCCCAGCGTGATCGGCCTGAACTTCGCGATGGGCGGCATGCTGGGGGTGACCGGGCTGCTGGTTGTCGACCGGGAGGACGGGACGCTGCTGCGGGCCAAGGCCACGCCGGGCGGGATGACCGGGTACGTGATCGGCAAGATCACCCTCATCTCCGCCACCACGCTGATCGGCCTGGTGGCCACGCTGATCATCGGGTTCACCGAGTTCCACGGCCTGACCGTCACGGCGGCGGGCTGGCTGACGCTGATCTGGGTGGCGGTCCTGGGCCTGCTGGCGACGGTGCCGCTCGGCATCATCGTCGGCTCGGTCATCCCCAACCCGCGGGCCCTGCCGCTGTTCATCCTGCCGTTCGGCGGGCTCACCGCGGTCTCCGGCATCTTCTACCCGATCACCCACCTGCCCGGCTGGCTGCAGTACGTCGGGCAGGTGTTCCCGATGTACTGGCTGGGGCTCGGCATGCGGGCGGCGCTGCTGCCCCGGTCCCTGGCCGCGGTGGAGATCGACGGGTCCTGGCGCCTGGGGTACGTGCTGCTGGCGCTGGGCGGGTGGGCGGTCGCCGGGCTGCTCGTCGCGCCGCCGGTGCTGCGCCGGATGGCGCGGCACGAGTCGGGCTCGAAGGTGGCCGCCCGGCGCGAGCGGGCCATGCTGCAACGCCCGTGAGGGAATCGCTGACATGACGACGGAGAATGTCTACAACCGCATCGCGATGCTGCGGGCCGAGCGCGGGGTCTCGCGGCGCGAGCTCGCGGACGCCCTCGGGGTGCACTACCAGACGGTGGGCTACCTGGAGCGCGGCGAGTACAGCCCCAGCCTGTACCTGGCGCTGCGCATCGCCGAGTACTTCGAGGTCCCGGTCGAGGTCATCTTCGCCACCGCGCCGTTCCCGCGGCTAGGCGCCGCCCGGCAGAGTGCCTGAGGTGGCGAGCCACGCGTCGACGATCGCGTAGGCGCGCTTGCGCGGCCCGGCCAGCGACAGGAACACGTCGTGCCGGGCGTGCTCCACCGGCATCACGGTCGTCTCGCCGCCGAGGCAGCCCGCCCACCGGGCGATCTGGCTGACGTCGAGCACGGTATCGGCGTTGTCGCTGCGCGGCGAGTACACGCCGGAGAAGTCGGACTGGCTGGAGCGGAGCACCAGGGACGGCACGCCGACGTCGAGGCCGCGGTGCAGCCGGGCGTGCCCGCGCCGGACCGCGTTCAGCCAGCCGAAGGTCACCGGGAACCCGTCCAGGGGCTTCAGGTCCAGGTCGAAGTCCCATTCACCGGTGGCGCTGACGTGCAGCGTCGACCCGTACACCCCGGGCGCGGCCTTGAACTCGCGCAGCGGCCGGGCCTTGGCCAGCGGGCGCAGCGCCTGGGTCACCGGGCCGCGCAGCACCGGCTTGCCCTGAAGGTCGAACCACGGGCTGTTCAGCACCAGCCCGGTGACCGGGGCGACCCGCCCGGCCGCCCGGCGGCGGTCCAGCCACAGCGGGACGATCAGGCCGCCGGTGGAGTGGGCGACGACGATCACCGGCAGCCCGGGATGCCCGGCAGCGACGATGCCGAGCGCGCGCTCGAGCTCGTCGTCGTAGAGCGCGAGGTCCGACACGTAGTGCGCGGTCTGGCCCAGGCGCCGCGCCCGTCCGCACTTGCGCAGGTCGAGCGCGTAGAACGCCAGGCCCCGCTCGGCGAAGAAGTCGGCCAGGGCCGTCTGGAAGAAGTAGTCGGAGAAGCCGTGCACGTACAGGACGGCCCCGCGGACGGCCTCGCCCGGGCGGGGTTCCCGCCGCACCAGGACCGCGGCGGCCTGCCCTTCCCCGTCCGGGTCGGGGCCGAGCTCGAGGACCCGCTGCGCGTAGCCGTCGCCCAGGATGTCCGGCTGCCACTGACTGTCCACCATGATCAGTCACTTTACGGCAGCCGGCCGACTCCGCCTACGATCATGTTGGTTCGCCCGGTCGGCGCGACCTCCGGCAGTTCCGCCTCCCAGACAGAGGCGTCGGTGATCGGCGCGCTCACTGCTCCTGGGGACGCTCCTGCGCGCGCTCCCGGGGACGGGACCGGGTCTTGCGGGTCCGCTCCGCCGCGATCATCGCGATGACCGCGCCGATCACCCCGAACTGGATGGCCACGTCGGCGAGGTCGAGTGACCCGCCGCCGGAGCCGAGGTGAATCCAGTCCACGACCCCGCCCCGCCCGAAGCCCGGGGCGCGGAAGAGCCGGTCCGACAGGTTGCCGGCGGCGCCGCCGAGCACCGCGGCCAGGAACAGCGCGGCCGCCCGGCTGCGGGCGCGGACCGTGAGGACCGCGGCCAGCGCCGTGACCGCGAGGGCGGCGAGGGTGACGAGCACCGGGTACCCGGACGCGATGCCGCCGCTCGCCCCGGTGTTGCGGGCCAGGCGCACGGTGATCCAGCCGAACGTCGTCCCGTCGGCCGGATGGCCGGCCAGCACCAGCGACTTCGCCACCTGGTCGGCGGCGAGGACGCCCAGGGCGATCCCGGCCATCGCCAGGCGCACGCCCCGCGACCGGACGGCGGACTCGGCCGGGATTAGTGTCATGACAAGCAGATTACGCCTAGATGGGGGTGCCGGTGAGACCCGAGATGAGTCCGGAAAAGCGCTCGGTGGCGGTGGTCGTACGGCGCGCCGACGGCGCGTTCCTCGTCGTCCGGCGGCCCGACGATCCCGCCGACCCCCTGGCCGGGGCGTGGGGGTTTCCCGCGGTCACGCTGGTGCCGGGAGAGGACGAGCGGGCGGCGGTGATCCGGGCCGGCCGGGTGAAGCTCGGGGTGGAGCTCGTGCCGGGGACCAGGCTCGGCTCGGGGACGGCGGACCGGGGCTCGTACGTGCTGCGGCTGGCGAACTACGAGGCGGTGATCGCCGCCGGCACCCCGTCGGTCCCGCGGCCGGACGCGTCGGTGACTCAGTACGCGGAGCTCAGGTTCACCCGCGACCCGGCGGACCTGGCCGAGGCGGCCGCCCGCGGCTCGGTGTGCGCCCAGGTCTTCCTGGCCACGGCGGGCGAGGCCACGCGGGTCGCGGCTTTCCGCGCGCGGGCGGGGCTCGACGTCCTCATCGACGTGCACACCCACTTCATGCCCGAGCGGCTGATGGCGGCGGTGCAGGCGTACTTCGACGCGGCCGGGCCGCTGATCGGCCGGCCGTGGCCGATCGTGTACCGCGAGGGCGAGCAGGAGCGCGTGGCGATGCTGCGGGCGTTCGGCGTGCGGGCGTTCACCGCCCTGCTCTACGCGCACAAGCCGGGCATGGCCCGCTCGCTCAACGAGTGGGCGGCGGACTTCGCCGCCCGCACGCCCGACTGCCTGCACACGGCGACGTTCTTCGCCGAGCCGGGCGCGGCCGCCGACGTCCGCCGCGCGCTGGAGGCGGGCGCCCGGGTGTTCAAGTGCCACCTGCAGGTCAGCGATTTCGACCCGAACGACCCGCTGCTCGACGAGGCGTGGGGCCTGCTCGCCGACGCGGGCGTGCCGGTCGTGACCCACTGCGGCTCGGGCCCGGTGGCCGGCCGGTTCACCGGGCCGGGACCGGTCGGGAAGCTGATGGACCGGTACCCGGCGCTGCGCCTGGTGGTCGCGCACCTGGGCATGCCCGAGTACGCCGAGTTCCTCGACCTGGCCGAGCGGCACGGCAGCGTCCTGCTCGACACGACGCTCGCGTTCACGCCGTTCGTCGAGGAGGGCAGTATCCCGTTCCCGCGGTCCGAGCTGCCGCTGCTGCGGGCGCTCGGCGACCGCGTCCTGCTCGGCACCGATTTCCCGAATATCCCGCACGCCTACGCCGACGGCCTCGAGGCCCTGGAGCGGGTCGGCCTCGGCCCGGAGTGGCTGCGCGCCGTCTGCCGCGATAACGCGGCCCGGCTCTTCGGCATCTGACCTTTAAGCTAGGGGGTGTCTCCGGCGACCCCCCGCAAGCTGCGGATATAGGTATATGACCTAGGTATTGTTACTGATGTGTCACGGAGAGTTATCAATGAGTCTGGGACCCGAGTGATTCGGGGGTTCTGCTCATGGTTGTTACCCAGGTGCCCAGCCAGCGCGACGCGATGGAGGAACGGCACGAGTGGTGGCGGTGGGCTGCCTGCCAGGAAGCCGATCCCGAGCTGTTCTTCCCGGTGGCCGCGCACGGGCCGGCCAGGGACGAGATAGCCCGGGCCAAGGCGCTGTGCGCCGAGTGCCGGGTGCGCCGCCAGTGCCTGCAGTTCGCGCTGGCCACGCACCAGATGCACGGCGTGTGGGGCGGCACGACCGAGGACGAGCGGCTGCCGCACGTACGGCGCGAGCGCGAGCGGCGCGACCAGCTCGACCGGTCGGCAGCGGTACCGGCGGTAACAATCTAGGTCTCCCCGCGGCGGCGAGCATGAGCAGCGTGTCACCACGGTCGTTGGTGAGGCCGGCCGGGACGCCGGCGTCCACGTAGGCGGCCAGCGCGGCCCCGTCACCCGCCCTGGCCAGGCCGAAGATCGTCGCGGCGAAGTCGGTGAGGTCCTGGTCCATGCGGCCACGATAACCGCCGAACAGCAGGTGGGCGGTCCGGACGTCGTGGCGATGAGTTATGAATCGGGACGAGACGGACGGATTACCGCAATCATAACGCAACCTTCTGTTTACCCTGGGCCGTCACACTACCGACTTGTCTAGCCAAGATACCAAGGCTCGCCCCGTTACCCGTGGGGCGGCATGGGGAGGGTTTCACTTTGCGCGCATCCAAGGCGATCGTGGCGAGCGCCGCCGCGGTCGGTTCGATTTTGCTTGCTGCCGGCTGCAGCAGCTCGAGTTCCTCGAGCAGCAGTGCAGCCGCTGCCGCCGGCTCCACGGCGAGCAGCGGCACTGGCGCCACGGTGGACGCCAGCACGGCCACCTCGGCCGCCGCCTTCGGTGGCATGTCCGGCCTCATCGCCGCGGCCAAGAAGGAAGGCCAGCTGAACGACATCACGCTGCCGTCCGACTGGGCGAACTACGGCGCGATCATGAAGGCGTTCACCGCCATGTACGGGATCAAGATCACCGACGCCAACCCCGAGGGCTCGAGCGCCAACGAGATCAGCGCGATCAACGAGCTCAAGGGCAAGAGCAGCGCCCCCGACGTCGTTGACGTGGGCAGCTCGTTCGCGGTCAGCGGCGACACCTCGGGCCTGTGGGCGCCGTACAAGGTGGCGACCTGGAACGACATCCCGGCCGCGGCCAAGGCCGCCAACGGCGACTACTACGCCGACTACGGCGGCTACGTGGCCATCGGCTACGACCCGTCGAAGGTGAAGGTCCCCCCGACGTCGTTCAAGTCGCTGCTCAACCCGATCTACAAGAACCAGGTCGCGATCGACGGCGACCCGACCCAGACCGGGTCGGCGTTCGCCGCCGTCTACGCGGCCGCGCTGGCCAACGGCGGTTCGCTGGCCAACATCGCCCCCGGCGTCGCCTACTTCAAGAGCCTGAAGGCGGCCGGCAACTTCGTGCCGACCGAGGGCACCCCGGCCACCGTGCAGTCCGGTGCCACCCCGATCCTGATCTGGTGGGACTACCTGCTCGCGTCCGAGGTCACCCCGGTCGTCAAGGGCTTCAAGGTCGTCATCCCGAGCGACGCCCAGTACGCCGGGTACTACGACCAGGCGATCAGCGCGACCGCGCCCGACCCGGCCGCCGCCCGGCTGTGGGAGGAGTTCCTCTACTCCACCCAGGGCCAGAACCTCTTCCTCGGCGGCCTGACCCGGCCGATCGAGATGAGCGCGATGATCACGAACGGCACGATCAACAAGACCGAGGAAGCGGCGCTTCCGAAGGTCCCGGGCAGCGGCGCGCTCGACCTGCCGACCACCGCGCAGAACACCACCGCTGAGAACGTCGTCACCCAGCAGTGGCCGAGCGTTAGCGGCTGATAGTGGCGCACACGACCGAAATGGTCACGGCCCCGGGGTCCCAGTCGGGCCCCGGGGCTGGCCGCATCTCACGGCGGCCGGCCAGACTCCCTAAGCCACTGCAGGCGGTCGTCCGGCTCGCGGGCATCGTGCCGTTCGCCGCCTACATCATCATCGGCCTGTTCATCCCGCTGATCGCGGTGCTGATCGGGGCGTTCCAGAACTCCAGCACGGGCGCCTGGACCTGGTCCAACATCGACGCCGCCACCCACGGCGCCTACCTGAAGGGCTACGAGAACTCGCTCGAGCTGTCGCTGATCGCCTCGATCCTGCCCGGCGTCTTCGGGCTGCTGATCGCCTACGCGATCTTCACCGCCAAGCGCGGCGGCCGGGTGCTGCGGCAGATGGTGATCACCGCCTCCGGCGTGTTCGCCAACTTCGGCGGGGTCCCGCTGGCGTTCCTGTTCATCGCGTCGCTGGCCTCCACCGCGCTCGTCACCGGGTGGCTGAACAACATCGGCGTGAACCTCTACGACCACGGGTTCACCCTGTTCGACCTGGCCGGCGTGTCCGTGGTCTACATGTACTTCCAGATCCCGCTGATGGTGCTGATCATCATGCCCGCGCTGGAAGGGCTCCGCCCGTCGTGGCGCGAGGCGGCCGAGAACCTGGGCGCGCGGTCCTGGAGCTACTGGCGGCACGTCGGCGGGCCGGTGCTGATGCCCTCGTTCCTGAGCTGCCTGATGCTGCTGTTCGGGTCGGCGCTGTCGGCCTACGCGACGGCCGAGGCGCTCACCGGCGGCACCATCGCGCTGGTCCCGATCCAGATCGGGACGCTGCTCAACGGGAACGTGGTGGCGGGCCAGGGCAACGTCGGCAAGGCCCTCAGCCTCGGCCTGGTAGTCATCATCGGCGTGCTCATGGTCCTGTACGTCATGCTCCAGCGGAGGGCGGCGAAGTGGCTGCAGTAAACCAGTCCGCGCGAAGCCGGAACGGGAAGTTCCCGGTCTGGCGGTGGGTGATCCTGCTCATCGCCGGCGTCTACTTCCTGCTCCCGCTCTACGCGGCGCTCCGGTTCGCCGGCGTCAAGGCCTTCGGGTCGGTGTTCACCCAGCCGGGGTTCGGGGCCGCGCTCTGGACCTCGGTCCAGATCGCGGTGATGACCTGGGCCATCACGATGGCGCTGATGGTGCCCACCACGATCTACGTCCACCTCCGGCTGCCCGCCATGCGCCGGTTCCTTGAGTCGATCACGATCTTGCCGATCGTGATCCCGCCGATCGTCCTGACGGTCGGCGTCCTCCAGGTCTTCCCGACGCAGCTCAAGGCGACCATGTGGCTGCTCGGCATCGAGTACGTCATCCTGGCGATGCCGTTCGCCTACCGCGCGATCGACGCGGGCCTGCGCTCGATCGACCTGAAGACGCTGACCGAGGCGTCGACCAACCTCGGGGCCAGCTGGGTGACCACGGTCCGGCGGGTCATCTTGCCGAACCTGGGCACCGCGCTGCTCTCGTCGACCGTGCTGATCGTCGCGCTCTGCCTGGGCGAGTTCACGATGGCCAGCCTCAACCTGGTGACCACGTTCCCGGTCTGGATCGTCGAGACCGACCAGCTGAACGCGAACATCTCGGTCTCCGCCTCGCTCATCGCGCTGGTCGTGACCTGGCTGTTCCTGATGCTGATCGTCATGATCGGCAGCCGCCGGGGCCGCCGCACCGGGGCGGGCGAGGTCAACCTGTTCTCCGTTACCGCAAACACCAAGACGATAGGCGAGAGCTGATGGCAACGAACAAGGTAGCCACTGCGGCCGGAACGGCCGCCGTGGCCGCCGACGGCCCAGCCGAGGGTGCCCGCGGGGGCACCAGCGTGTCGCTGCGGGAACTCACCCGCGCCTTCGGCGCGTCCAGGGCGCTGGACGGGATGTCGCTCGAGATCGCCCCGGGCGAGCTCGTCGCGCTGCTCGGCCCGTCCGGCTGCGGGAAGACGACCGCGCTGCGGATCGTGGCCGGGTTCGAGACCGCCGACACCGGCGAGGTGCTCATCGACGGCAAGGACGTCTCGGGCATGCCCGCCGCCAAGCGCGACATGGGCATGGTGTTCCAGTCCTACTCGCTCTTCCCGAACATGTCCGCCCTGGACAACGTCGCGTTCGGGCTGCGGATGCGGAAGGTGAGCGGCAGCGCCCGCAGCGCGAAGGCCGGCGAGCTGCTGGAGATGGTCGGCCTGTCCGCCCAGGCCAAGCAGTTCCCCCACCAGCTCTCCGGCGGCCAGCAGCAGCGCGTCGCGCTCGCCCGCGCGCTGGCGATCGAGCCGCGGGTGCTGCTGCTCGACGAGCCGCTGTCGGCCCTCGACGCCAAGGTCAGGCTGCAGCTGCGGGAGCAGATCCGCACCCTGCAGCAGCGCCTCGGCACCACCACCCTGTTCGTCACCCACGACCAGGAAGAGGCGCTGTCCATGGCCGACCGGGTCGGTGTCATGCGCGCGGGCAAGCTCGAGCAGGTCGCCGTGCCCGACGAGCTGTACGCGCGGCCGGCGACCCCGTTCGTGGCCGAGTTCGTCGGCACCATGAACCGGCTCCCGGGCGACCTCGGCAACGGCGGCACCGAGGTGACCGTCCTCGGCACCACCGTGCCGGTCCAGCCGGGCGGTCCCGCGTCGGGTGCGGTCGACGTGCTCGTGCGGCCGGAGAACCTCACCGTCACCCCGGCCGACGGCGGCGACGGCATCGTCTCGAGCCGTACCTTCCTCGGCTCGATCACCCGCCTGTCGGTGCTGCTGTCGGGCGACACCGAGCTCAAGATCGACGTGGCGTCCATCCACGCGGCCGCGATGATCCCGGGCACCGCGGTGCGGGTCGGGATTCCGTCCGAGCCGGTCCTCGTCGCCCCGCGCGCGAGCTGACGCCGCCTCGGTGAGCGAGGCGGCACCGCTAGCCGGCTTCCCGGCAGTCTGGCTCAGGCATAACTGCCCGTGCCCCGACTGCCGGGATCCCGGCACCGGCCAGGAGCAGGCGGACCCGGACCCGGACCCGCGGACCGAGGACGGCAAGGTCCTGTGGACGGCGGCCGAGCTGCCGGCCGTGCCGTCCGCGGGTTCGCCGCCGCGTCCGCGCTGCGGGCCGCCGACCCGGCGCTGTTCGGGGTGGCGACGGGAACCCCGGTACCGTTCACCTATCTCGACAAGGGGACGGAGCTGACGGCCCTGGCGGTGCTGCGCCGGCGGTAGGCGGTCACTCCCACCAGGTGCCGGGCTGCCAGTCCCGGCCGCCCCAGGTCTCGCGGGCGAACGCGAACGGGCCGGCGGCGACGTGCGGGGCATCCGGAGTGAAGATCATCGCCGGCCGGGCCTCCTCGTCGTACCGGGCCCAGCCCGGGTCACCGCCGGCCGCGAACGCGCCCCAGGCGTCGTGCAGGCTCGCCGGCAGGCCGCCGGGGGCGCCGCCGCCGAGCCAGATGCCCACGCCGTCGCCGCCGTGCGCGCCGTGCAGCAGGCCGGCGTACTGGGCGAGCTCCGGGTCGTCGCCGAGGCCCGTGTACGGGCCGTCGTAGCGGGACCGCCAGACCGGCGCGTGCCCGGCCTGCGCGTCGGCCAGGCGCTCGGTCCTGACCACGTACCGTTCGTCGGTCGTGACCGCTATCCGGCGCTCGGTCTCGCTCAGCCCGGGGTAGCGCGCGGCGTAGGCGGCCAGGATCTCCGCGGCCGCCGCCGGCCCGAAGTAGCCGGCCAGGACCCGGTCCGCCTGGCCGGCGATGTCCGGGGCGAGCAGCGCGTAGAGGGCGATCTCGCGGGCGCAGGTCTGCAGCAGCAGCGGGATGCCGGCCGCGGCGCCGGCCGCGATCGCGGTCAGCGGGTGCCGGGTGAGGGCCGTGCCGTCGATGGACGGCCGCCAGATCCAGGTCGAGCGGGGCGGCGCCGCCAGGGCGAGCTGGGCGTGCAGGATGTCGCCCGCGGGCACGTCGCGGACGCGGACCGGCGTGGTGCCGAGCGCGCGGAAGAACCGGGCGGCGAGAACGCGGGCCTGGGCCTGGTCCTTGACGTGGTCGCCGCCGCTGGACTCGGCGGCGCGGGCGATCATGCCCGCCGCCAGGGGTGACGCGAGCAGGTTGGTCACCGACTTGCCCCCGGCCGACAGCCCGTAGACGGTGATCTGATCGGGGTCGCCGCCGAAGGCCGCGATGTTCTCCCTGGTCCAGCGGAGCGCGGCTACCTGGTCGTGCAGGCCGAGCGCCCCGGTCGGCTGTTCGCCCTCGACGTCGAGGAAGCCGAGCGCGCCGAGCCGGTAGTTGAACGTGACCACGACCAGGCCGTGGCTGCGCGCGAACGCCGCGCCGTCGCCGGCCTGGTCGGGGCCCGAGCCCATCTCGAAGCCGCCGCCGTGAATCCAGAACAGGACCGGGCGCCCGGTCGCGCCCGCCGGGGCGGTGACGTTGAGGTAGAGGCAGTCCTCGTCGGCCTGCGGCCGCGGTTCCTCCGACGCCAGGCCGGGGTCCGGCTGCAGCGACCGGTTGCCGTAGGCGAGCGCGTCCCGCACCCCGTACCAGCGGGCCGGCGGCTCCGGCGGGCGCAGCCGGAGCTCGTCGACCGGAGGCCACGCGTAGGGGATGCCCCGCCAGGCGAGTATCCCGTCGGCGATCTCGGCGCCCCGCAGCTTCCCGTCATGGGTCTCGACGACGGTCATGAACCGGACTCCGGGAGTTCACTTTCGGCGCGTACCATCGGCGCCGGAACTTTCCTGACTTGGAGGGCGCACATGGCCACGATCATGTCACCGACGGACCGGATCGCGGAACTGTTCGTTTCGGCGGGGGCGGCCGACTACCTCGGGGAGCCGGTCACCGTCGCGGCGCACCTGCTGCAGGCCGGCGCCCTCGCCGAGACGGCCGGGGCCGTGCCCGACTTGGTCGCGGCGGCGCTGCTGCACGACGTCGGGCACCTGCGGGGCGCCGACGCCGGGGCCGACGGGCTCGAGAGCAGCGGCCGCGACCTCATGGCGGGCACCGACAACAACCACGGCGAGCGGGGGGCGGCCTGGCTGGCCCAGTGGTTCCCGGCCACCGTCACTGAGCCGATCCGGCTGCACGTCGCGGCGAAGCGGTACCTGTGCGCGGTCGAGTCGTCGTACTTCGGGCGGCTGTCGGAGGCATCGGTCTACACCCTGTCGGTGCAGGGCGGCCCGATGAGCGACGAGGAGGCCCTGGCGTTCGAGCGGTCCCCGTGGGCGGCCGGCGCGGTGGCCGTGCGGCGGTGGGACGACCTGGCCAAGGACCCGGCGGCCGACGTCCCCGGCTTCGCCCACTACCGCGGCCTGCTCGAGGGCCTCGTCACCGGGTGACTCTCACCGGCTGAGCAGCAGGGCGCCCCAGGTGCCCAGCAGGATCAGCGGGACGCCGCCCAGACCGGTCAGGGCAAACCGGGCCGGTGACACCGACAGGCCGCGGGCCTGGCACCGCTCGCGCCACAGCAGCGTGGCCAGCGATCCCCAGACCAGGATCAGCGGGCCAGCGTTGGTGCCGAGCAGCGCGGCCAGGAGCTGGGTGGTGTGCCCGGGCGCGACCGTGGTCTCGACCGCCAGGTAGGCCGGCAGGTTGTTGACCAGGTTGCTGGCCGCGCCCGCGACCAGGGTGGTGGCCAGCGCGGAGTGACCGTCCAGGCGGGTCAGCAGCTGGGTGCCGCCGTGCCGGGCCAGGGCGGTGACGACCAGGAACAGGCCCTCGGTGAAGATCACCAGGCGCCACGGGAGCAGCGACCAGGCCAGGTCCTGGCGGCGCCGGGCCGCGAATACGGCCACGCAGGCGGCCGCGCACGGCAGCGCGGCGGCCCAGGGCGGCGCGCCGAGCAGCACCGCGGGCGCGAGCGCGGCGCAGGCGGCCGCGCAGACCCAGAACACGGCCCGGTCCGCGGGCGGGGCCGGCGGCGGCAGGTCATAGCGCCCGGCCAGGTCGCGGCGGTAGAGCAGGCCGAGATAGGCGACCGTGATCACCACCGCGACCAGCTCGGGCAGCGCCATCCGGGCGGCGAACGCGACCGTGGACAGGCCGAGCCGCTGCACCGCCAGCAGGTTGGTGAGGTTCGACACCGGGAGCAGCAGGCTGGCGGTGTTGGCCGTCCACACCGCCAGCAGGGCGAAGGGGAGCGGCGGCAGGCCGAGCCGGGCGGCCAGCGCGAGCACCACCGGGGTGAGCAGCACCGCGGTCGTGTCCAGGCTCATGCCCATCGTCGTCAGCGTGCCCAGCGCCGCGATCAGCAGGAACAGGCGGGGCACGGAGCCGCGGGCGGCCCGGGCGCAGACGCCGGCGGCGGCGTCGAACACCCCGGCCTTGTCGGCCAGCGCGGCCAGCACGGTGATCGCGGCGAGGAACACCATGATCGGGCCGCCGCGGGTCAGCGCGACCTCGCGGGCCGCCGGGCCGGGCAGCACCCCGGTGGCCACCATGGCCGCGCCCAGCACACCGAAGACAAGCCACATGGGTAGAGCATGCCAGCCGGCGGCCCGGCTGATCAGGCCGGTAGTGTTCGTCGGGTGCGCAAGGTCCTGATCGCCAACCGCGGCGAGATCGCGGTCAGGATCGCCCGGGCCTGCCGCGACGCGGGCCTGGCCAGCGTCGCGGTGTACGCGGGCCCCGACCGCGGCGCCCGGCACGCGGCGGCGGCCGACGAGGCCGTCCCGCTCGGCGGGGACACGCCCGGGCGGAGCTACCTCGACCCGGCGCGGGTGCTGCGGGCGGCGGTCGCCTCGGGGGCGGACGCGGTGCACCCGGGGTACGGGTACCTGGCCGAGGATGCCGCGTTCGCCGAGGCGGTGACGGCGGCCGGGCTGACCTGGATCGGGGCGTCGCCCGCGGCGATCAGGCTGCTCGGCGACAAGCTCGCGGCCCGCGAGGTGGCCCGGCGGGCCGGGGCGCCGCTCTTGCCGGCGATGACGGCCCCGGCGCCGGATGCCGCCGCGGCCGCCGCGTTCGCCCGCCAGCACGGGCTGCCCGTGGTCATCAAGGCAGTGTCCGCGGGCGGCGGGCGGAGCGTCACCGTGGCCCGGTCGGGCGGGGAGATCCCGGGCGCGTACGCTCGCGCGCGGCGGGAGGCGGGCGCCGCCGGCGGGACCGCGGCGTGCTTCGCCGAGCGGTACCTGGACCGGGCCAGGCACGTGGAGGCCCAGTGCCTGGCCGACCGGTACGGGAACGTCGCCGTGATCTCCACCCGGGACTGCTCGGTGCAGCGGCGCCATCAGAAGATCGTGGAGGAGGCGCCCGCGCCGTTCCTCCCGGCCGGCCTGGACGCGCGGCTGCGGGCGGCGTCCGCCGCGATCGTGCGCGCGGCGGGCTGCGCGGGCGCGGCGACGTGCGAGTTCCTGCTCGGCCCGGACGGCACCCTGGCCTTCCTCGAGGTGAACGCCCGGCTGGCCGTCGCCCACCCGGTCAGCGAGGAAGTCAGCGGGCTCGACCTGGTCCGGGAGACCTTCCGGATCGCCGACGGCGAGGCCCTGGGCTACGGCGACCCGGCGATACGCGGGGCCGCGCTGCAGTTCCGGGTCTACGCCGAGGATCCCGGCCGCGGCTTCGCCCCGGCCGCGGGCACCATACGGGCCTGGCGCCCGCCGTCGGGCCCCGGCGTCCGGGTCGACTCCGGCGTCGGCCCGGGCTCGGCGGTCAGCCCGGCGTTCGGCACCCTGCTGGCCAAGCTGATCGTGACCGGGGACTCCCGGGCCGGCGCGCTGCGCCGGGCCCGGCGGGCCTTGCGCGACTTCGAGGTGGAAGGGGTGGCCACCACCCTGCCGTTCCACCGCTGGCTGGTCACCCAGGAAGCCTTCGCGCCGCCCCCCGGCCGGCCCTTCACCGCGCATGCCGGCTGGGTCGAGGCGCACTACCAGACGTGAGCGCGGGGGTCGGCGTAGAAGCGCAGGAGCCGGCCGAGGCCGGCGTCGTCGATCAGCCCGGCCGCGCGGGCGCTGGCCAGGACCTGCGGGTAGCTGGTGAGCGCGCGGACCGGCCAGGCCGCGAGCCGGGACCGCATCTCCGGGAAGGCCCAGTTGGCGATCGACTGGATGCCGGCGACCCGCAGGTCGCTCTCGGCCAGCAGCGCCTCGACGGCCCGCCGGGTGCTCTCCCCGCTCGCGACCACGTCCTCGACGACGACGGCCCGGGCCCGGCCGGCCGGGGCGCACTCGACCAGGGGGGCGCCGGGAGCGCGCGGCGCGGCCCGCACGTAGGCCAGCGGGAGATCGAGCCGTTCGGCCAGGGTCTTGGCCCAGGGAATCCCGGCGTCCCCGACGCCGACGACGTAGCCGGCGTCGGGATACGACGCGGTCACGGCCTCGGCCAGGGCGTCGTCGACCAGCCGCCGCCCGGCGGGGAACGCGTTGAGGACGCGGCAGTTGCAGCCGCACGGGGCGAGGATCCCCGACTTCCAGCGGAACCACTGATCCCGGGGCATCCCCAGGTCGGCGGTGAAGGCGCCCGAGGCGACCAGCGCCGCGGCGACGCGGGACGCGTGGCGCTCGTCGATCAGGCCGGCCGCCGGCCCAGCTCGGCCCGGACGATGGCGTGACTGCCGGCGTAGGCGTCCATCCGCGCGTACCCGTCCCGGCTGCTGTTGCGCTGCAGGTCGCGGACGAACCAGTCCGGCATCCCGGCCAGGAACCGCGGCAGGTCACCGCGGTTAGCCGGGTTGAGCAGGAACTTGCAGGCGCGGACGTTCCAGGCGAAGTCGGCGGCCCGCACGATCGGGGCCAGGTCGCCGAGCGTCTTGACCGCGGCGTGGTTGAGGGCGTCCTCCACGGTGGGGTCGACGCGCTGTCCGGGTGAGCCGGGGAACGCGGCGACGTAGAGGAAGGTCCGCGCGGCCAGCGGCAGCCGCTCGCTGGCGCGCATCAGGCAGCGCTGGTGCGCGCCGGTGACCTTGACGTCGTCGATGACGACCAGGTGCGCGCCGCGGACCTGGTCCGGCCGGAACCGGCGGAACGACAGCACGTTGGCCGCCATGTGCCGGTCCCTGGCCGGCGCGGACAGCCGGCCGTAGTCCCCGGCGGACGTGCTGGCGCGGTCGACCTTCAGGAGCGGGGCCGGGGCCAGGCCGTGCCGGGCACGGGCGGCGTTCAGGATCGGCCGCAGCCGGCGGGCGAGCACGGTGGCGGCGGTCGGCACGTGACGGTAGGGAGACGAGGCCATCAGCAGCCTCGGGGTGCGGATGAGCTCGGGCAGGAGGTCGCCGAGCGCGGTCCCGAGGGCCTGCGCGAACGCCTCCGTGGCGGTGACCGAGCCGTACTTGTACCGGCTGTAGCAGGCGGGGGGGGGGCGGCGGGGGCGGGGGCCCCCCGGGGGGCGCCGCCCCCCCCCCCCCGGCGCGCCCCCCCCCGCGCCGGGGCCCCGCCGCGGCGGGGCGGCGCCCCCCGGTGTGTTTGTGCTGCCCCCCCCGCCGAAGGTCA
>Ga0302314_10011478_pt1 | contig 15443 bp, 10 predicted proteins | sample III_Palsa_N2_3_FD_200533 | JGI IMG/M metagenome (GOLD analysis project Ga0302314, IMG submission 200533) | Peat permafrost microbial communities from Stordalen Mire near Abisko, Sweden - III_Palsa_N2_3 | ecosystem: Environmental > Terrestrial > Soil > Palsa > Peat permafrost | place: Sweden...
GGTACCGAGCAGCTCCGCCAGCAGCGCCGGATCGAGCGCGAGCGCCTGCGCGCGCCGCTCGGCGAGCGGCGAGTCGCCCTCGTACATGAACGCGCCGACGTACCGAAAAAGCAGATTTCGCCCGAACGGACTCGGGGTGACCGTCTCGACCTCCACGACTCTGATCCGGCGGGCGGCCAGGTCGCGGAGTATCTCGGTGAGCGCGGGCACGTCGAACACGTCCTGCAGGCACTCCCTGACGGTCTCGAGCGTGATCGGGAACCCGGGGAACTGCGAGGCGATCTCAAGGAGCTGTGCCGACCGCTGCCGCTGCTGCCACAGCGGGGTCCGCCGCCCGGGCTGACGCCGCGGAAGCAGCAGCGCCCGGGCCGCGCACTCACGGAACCGGGAGGCGAACAGAGCAGAACCGCCGACCTCGGCCGTGATGATGTCGGAGATCTCTTCCGGGTCGAGCAGCGCGATCCCGGCCGGCGGCGGCTCATCGGAGTCGGGCACCCGGATGATGATCCCGTCGTCGGTATGCAGCGCCTGCACGTCCATCCCGCCATACCGCTCCCGCAGCCGCGCGGTGATCGCGAGGGCCCACGGCGCGTGTACCCGGTCCCCATAGGGGGAATGCAGCACGACCCGCCAGTCGCCAAGCTCGTCGCGGAACCGCTCGACGACCAGCGTCCTGTCGTCGGGCACGTGACCGGTGGCCCGCCGTTGCTCGGCGAGGTACCGCACGAGGTTGCGGGCGGCAAGTTCGTCGAGGCCGCTCCCGGTCAGCGCGGCCACGGCCTTGTCATCGGGGAGCGCGGCAAGCTCGCGCACCCGCGCGCCGATCGCCTTCCCGAGCTCGGCGGGCCGCCCGGGCGTGTCGCCGTGCCAGAACGGCAGCTTGCCCGGCTGGCCGGGCGCGGGCAGCACGATCACCCGGTCAGGCGTGATGTCCTCGATCCGCCACGACGAGGCGCCGAGCACGAACACGTCGCCGACCCGCGACTCGTACACCATCTCCTCGTCAAGCTCGCCGACCCGCCGTGGCTGCCGTGACTCAGCGGCGGGCAGGAACACGCCGAAGTAGCCACGGTCGGGGATGGTCCCGCCGCTCGTCACTGCCAGCCGCTGCGCGCCCGGCCGCCCATGGATCACCCCGGCCACCCGGTCCCAGACGATCCTGGGCTTCAGCCCGGCGAACTCCTCGCCCGGGTACAAACCCGCGAGCATGTCGAGCACGGCCTCGAGTACCGGCCTGGTCAGCGACGCGAACGGCGCCGCCCGACGGACCACGGCCTCGAGGTCGTCGACCGCCCAGTCGTCCAGCGCCGTCATCGCCACGATCTGCTGTGCGAGCACGTCGAGCGGGTTGCGCGGTACGCGCAGCTCCTCGATCACCCCCGCGTGCATCCGGTCGGCGACGACGGCGGACTGCACGAGATCGGCGGCGTACTTAGGGAAGATGACGCCGCGTGAGACATCGCCGACGTTGTGCCCGGCGCGGCCAACCCGCTGCAGCCCGCTGGCCACCGACGGCGGCGACTCGACCTGGATGACCAGGTCCACCGCGCCCATGTCGATGCCAAGCTCCAGGCTGGAGGTGGCGACCACGGCGGGCAGCAGCCCGGCCTTGAGCGCCTCCTCGATCTCGGTCCGCTCGGTCCGCGAGACAGACCCGTGATGCGCCCGCGCGATGATCACGTCCACGTCCGCGCCGCTGTCCGCCGCCCGCTCCGTCGCCAGCTCGTTCAGCCGCCCGCAGAGCCGCTCGGAGAGCCGCCGGGAGTTGGCGAACACGATCGTCGACCGGTGCGCCTCGATCAGGTCAAGCACCCGCTCCTCGACGTGCGGCCAGATGGACCGGCGCGCCACCGGATCGTCCTCGCCCCCTGCATCGGCCCCCTGCGAGCTCTCCAGGTCCATCATGTCTTCCACCGGCACAACGACCGAGACCTCGAGCCGCTTGGCGCTGGCCGGCTGCACAACCGTCACCGGCCGCGCCCCGCTGAGGAACGAGGCGACCTCGGCCGGCGGCCGCACCGTCGCCGACAGCCCCACCCGTTGCGCATGTGCCGCGCCAGCACCACCATGGCCGGTACCACTGTTGCCGGTACCGGTGCCGGACCGCAGCGCGTCAAGCCGTTCAAGCGACAGCGCCAGGTGCGCCCCCCGCTTGCTGCCCGCGACCGCGTGCACCTCGTCCACGATGACGGTCTCGACCCCGCGCAGTGTCTCCCGCGCCTGCGAAGTAAGCAGCAGGAACAGCGACTCGGGCGTGGTGATCAGGATGTCGGGCGGATGCGCCGCCAGCCTGCGCCGCTCGTCCGCGGCGGTGTCACCGGTCCGCACGGCCACCGAGACCTGCGGCTCCGGCAGCCCGAGCCGGTGCGCCGCCTGCCCGATCCCGGTCAGCGGCGACCGGAGGTTCCGCTCGATATCCACCGCGAGGGCCTTGAGCGGCGAGACGTAAAGCACCCGGCAGCGCCGCTTGGGGTCCTTAGGCGGCGGCGTCGCGGCGAGCCTGTCGATCGCCCACAAGAACGCGGCAAGGGTCTTCCCAGAACCGGTCGGCGCGATGACCAGCGTGTCCTCGCCCTTCGCGATGGCCCGCCACGCCTGCGCCTGCGCCTGCGTGGGCACGTCGAACGCGCCCTCGAACCACGCCCGCGTCGCGGCCGAGAACCCATCGAGCGCCTCAGCGCTGCTCACCGGCTCACTGCTCACCGGCTCACTGCTCACCGGCTCACTGCTCACCGGCTCACTGCTCACCGGCTCACTGCTCACCGGCGCATTGCTATCCGGCTCGCTGCTATCCGGCGACACCGGCCCCTTTCTTGGCACTCCTCCAGTCTGCCCCCATCCACCGACATTCCAGCCACCAGCAACCGGTGCCCCCGGCCAGGGACCTCGCTTCGTCGAGTCGTCACGCGGACCACTCCTGCGGCAGGATTCGATAGCGCTGAAACCTTGGCCGCCTATAACCGGCCGAACCTTCAGCGTTAGCCCAATCCGTGACGCTCACCCTATGGATCCGGTCACCGGGCCGACATGTCAGCGCGGATCCGGTCGCGATGAGTTAGCGGCGCGGTGAGCGTCACAAGGACGACGTCAGGCACAAGCACCGAGGAGACACGATGACCAGCAAGCCGTTCACCACCTGCCTGTGGTTCGACAACCAGGGTGAGGAGGCAGCCAACTTCTACCTGGGCATCTTCAAGAACTCAAGCCTCGGCCGTGTCCACCGCTACACCAAGGAAGGCCCGGGCGAGGAGGGCGCGGTGGCGACCGTGGAGTTCGAGCTCAACGGCCAACGGTTTCTCGCGCTCAACGGCGGTCCGCACTACCAGCCAAGCCCGGCGGTCTCCCTGATCGTGGAGTGCGCGGACCAGGCCGAGGTCGACTACTACTGGGACCGGCTGACCGAAGGCGGCGAGGAAGTCGCATGCGGCTGGTTGACGGATAGGTATGGATTTTCCTGGCAGATCGTCCCGAGCGTCTTCCTCGACATGATCACCGACCCCGACCAGGAGAAAGCGGCCCGCGTCACCGCCGCCATGCTCGCCATAAAGAAGTTCGACATCGACGCCCTGTACCACGCCTACAACGCCAGCTAGCCAGCCCGGGAGAGTACCGCACCGTCGACCCGTGTGCGTCGCCGGCTAGCCGGCCCGGAGGAGTGCCGCGCCGCCGACTCAGGTAAGTTCCTCTCGTGAAGCGGCGGGACACCGGGGTCCGGGGACGAGACACGTCTATTTCTAGGGCCGTGCGGTCGGCGGCAGTGATCGTGGCCGTGCTCGCGGCCGCGGCACTCGCGGGCTGTTCCGCTAGCGCCACCGGGGCGGAGCGCGGCCACGGCGCGACAGCGTCGGCCACCCCGCGCGCCACCCCGTCCGCTCGTCGCACCTCCGTCGCAAAACCCAAGCCGAAACCCAAGCCCAAGCCCAGGCCGGCACCCACCGCGCTCCCCGTCGGCCCGTCGAACGCCGGCACGCTCCCGCAGACGCAGGCGCTACCGCACACGGGTGATGCCGCCTTCAGCCACGTCATCCACGACTTCTGGCTGGCCGTCACGACAGGCAATCCGAACTACGCCAAACCCGCGTTCTTCCCCGAGAAGGCATATGAGCAGGTCAAGGCCATCGCGGATCCGGATTACGACTGGCAGTACCGGCTCTGGTACGACTTCACCCTCGACGTCGCGGCGGTCCGCCCGCTGATCGGCAAGGGCGCGAAGCTGCTCAGGATGGCCGTCCCTGTCCAGTACGCGGTCTGGGTGCCGCCTGGCGCCTGCTACAACAACGTCGGGTACTGGCATGTCCCCGGTTCGCGAGTCGTGTACGAGCAGGGCGGAGTTACGCGTTCGTTTGGTATCGCCTCTTTTATTTCCTGGCGCGGTGACTGGTACCTGATCCACTTGGGTGCCCTGACGAGGGCCGGCGCGGTCGGCGTGGTCGACGATCCGGAGACCGGGGCTGGCGAGCCGGGCCCGCCGGGCGGCTGCTAGGTCGCGGACGCGCCGCGGACCGATCCGGTCAGCTCTCCGCTCGTCGCCCGCACTTCGCAGATCACCGTTCTGGTTCCCGCCTGCCAGGCGACCGAGTCCGGGTACACGTAGGTCGTCGCGAGGCTGATGGCGAGCTGCGGGTTCAGGTATCCGGTCAGGCGGCTGGCGCACCCGGCGCTTGCCGCCGCGCTTACCCCAGCCTCCCCTGGCCACTTCGAAGCGGGCAGCGTGAACGTCGCGAACACTTCCGCTTCGTGTGCTGTGGCGCACGGGACGAGGGAGGCGGCCTGGCCGTTGGGGTCGATGCACTCGCCGGCCCGCAGCGAGAAGACCGCGGACTTCTTGTACGTGACGATCACCGGCTTCTTGAAGCCGTGGGTGAGCTTGCCAACGACGGCGAAGGCGCCGCCGATGATCGCGAGCGCCGCCAGGAAGAACACGGCGCCGAGCAGCAGTCCGTACCCGCGCCGTCTGCGCGGGGGTTCCTCGACCGGCTCGGCGAGCTCCACCGGTTCTGACATCTCGATCAGGTCGGTTGGCTCGGTCGCGTCCGCGGTATGGGCGATTGCCAGCGTCGCGGCCTGCTCTGGCTCTGGCTCTGGCTCTGCCGCTGATTCCGTAGTCGTTTCCGGTTCGGTGGCTGCGTCGGTGGCTGCGTCGGTGGCCGGTTCGGCGGCCGGTTCGGTGGCCGGTTCGGCGGCCGGTTCGGCGGCCGGTTCGGCGGTCGGCTCCGCCGTGGCGGTCGGAGCCGGTTCCGTCTCGGGGTCGATCTCCGGCTCAGGCGGCTGGTCGGGGGCTTGCGTCCCGTCTGCTTGACCAGTATTGTCGACTATATTGGTCGGCAAAGTACGATCAGCTTCGGCGACCGCTTGCGGCTGGGCGTCTCCCATTGGATTCGAGGACATTCCGCTCCTGCTCCGCGGTACCGGGCTCTGGCCACGCGTGTCTCTTGGGGTTTAAAGTTCCCCATCTGACACAACGAGATACCAGCCTTAAATGTCGCAATTATCTCCTAAAGGTGCTGGAAGTTTCCTCCGGGCCCGCCATTGGCGCCGCCGCACCGCGGGTAGCCTGGGCCGGTGCGGCTGACAGCGTTCTGGGAGCGGATGCGCGCGCAGTTCGGCGAGACTTATGCCGAGAGCGTCGCGAAGGACTTCGTGGTGTCTGGCCTGGGCGGACGCACCGTCAACAAGGCGCTCGCCGACGGCGAGGACCCCAAGGTCGTCTGGCGTGCGGTCTGCGAGACCTTCAGCGTCGCGGAGCCGTTGCGGTAAAAAAGCTTCAATCCGATCGCACCGAACGGTCCCGTAACTTCGCCCGCACCGCGACCATCCTCCCGATCCCGGCGAAACTCGAACGAGTCGGCGTGTCTTGCCAACGGTCGAACAGTCGTTCCACTATAGTGATGATTGTCGAGCCGCTGCCTGCGTGTCCGGGGCGCGTCTTCCCTGGTCAGCATGGTGCGGCCCGGAAATGTCAGTGGTGGCGCGTAGCTTGTGCAGTGCTGCGAGGGGCGAGGCGCTTTGCGCCACTCCAAGCATCGCAACATCCAATATCTTCGCGACGAGACAAGCTCTACGGCTCGGCAGAAGCTCTTTAAAATCGGCAGGGAGTCCCCATGGCACCAAGTGGCAAGTCGTCAACGCCTGAGAGGGCCGGCGACAGGGATAAGGCGCTGGAGGCGGCGCTGGTCCAGATCGAGCGGCAGTTCGGCAAGGGCACGGTCATGCGGCTCGGCGATCAGGCGCGCGTCCCGGTCGAGGTCATCCCCACCGGTTCGATCGCCCTCGACGTGGCCCTCGGCATCGGTGGCCTCCCCCGCGGCCGCGTCGTCGAGATCTACGGCCCGGAGAGCAGCGGCAAGACCACGGTGGCGCTGCACGCCGTGGCCAGCGCGCAGAAGCTCGGCGGCATCGCGGCGTTCATTGACGCGGAGCACGCGCTCGACCCCGAGTACGCGCAGAAGCTCGGCGTGGACACCGATGCCCTGCTCGTCTCGCAGCCGGACACGGCCGAGCAGGCGCTAGAGATCATGGACATGCTGATCCGCTCCGGCGCCATCGACATCGTCGTCGTCGACTCGGTCGCCGCACTGGTGCCCAAGGTGGAGATCGAGGGCGAGATGGGCGACAGCCACGTCGGCCTCCAGGCCCGCCTGATGTCCCAGGCCCTCCGCAAGGTCACCGGCGCCCTCAGCCAGACCAAGACCACCGCCATCTTCATCAACCAGCTCCGCGAAAAAATCGGAGTTATGTTCGGATGCATGGCTTACGGCACCCGGGTCACGCTGGCCGACGGGACGCAGGAGAAGATCGGCAAGATCGTCAATCAGCGGATGGACGTCGAGGTTCTCTCTTACGACGCCGAGAACGACCGCATGGTGCCGCGCAGGATTGTCAACTGGTTCGACAACGGCAACGCCGAGAGGTTTCTCCAGTTCACTGTCGCGAGGTCTGGCAAGAACGGTCGCGCCCAGTTCGCCGCAACCGAGAACCATCTCATCGGCACGCCGGGCGGCTGGCGTGAGGCGGGTGAACTGCTCACGGGGGACCGGGTCATGGTCACCGAGGACCACCTGCTCAGCGAGCAGCAGGTCCAGGTCATCCTCGGCTCGCTGATGGGTGACGGGAACCTCTCGCCGAACCGGCGGGGCAGATCAGGGACGCGGTTCCGGATGGGCCAAGGTGCGAAGCAGGCCGGGTACCTGGACTGGAAGACCTCGCTCCTCGGCAATGTCCCGCACTCACGGACGGTCAATGCCAAGGGCGCGGTCTTCGCCGATTTCACTCCGCTGCCTGAGCTGGCGGAGCTACACGGCACCGTTTACTTCGGCGACGGGAAGAAGCACATCACCTGGGAGTACCTCAAGAGCCTGACGCCGCTGGCACTAGCGGTCTGGTACATGGATGACGGCGGCTTTACCGTCCGCTCGAAGGGCGTTCAGGCGCGGACTGCCGGGGGGACGGGACGCATCGAGATCTGCGTTGAGGCGATGAGCCTCGGTTCACGGGATCGCCTTGTTCAGTACCTGCGCGACACCCGCAAGCTCGACGTCAAGCTCACTTCCAGGGGAGCCAGGCAGATAAGCGTCATCCAGTTCACCACCGCGGCGTCGGAGAAGTTCCAGAAGCTCGTAGCGCCGTACATCCACCCGTCCATGGACTACAAGCTGCTGCCACGCTTCCGCGGCCAGTGCGCGGTCGAGCCGCAGTTCGTGCCCGAACACGAGCGCCTGGTACCGGCGCAGATCCTGGACATTCACGTGAAGCCGCCGACGCGTTCCATGAAGCGCTTCGACATCGAGGTCGAGGGCCTGCACAACTACTTCGTGGACGGCGTGATGGTCCACAACAGCCCAGAGACGACGACTGGTGGCAAGGCGCTGAAGTTTTACGCGTCGATCCGGCTTGACGTGCGGCGGATCGAGACGCTCAAGGATGGCACCGACGCGGTCGGGAACAGGACCCGCGTCAAGGTCGTCAAGAACAAGATGGCCCCGCCCTTTAAGAACGCTGAATTCGATATTCTGTACGGTATCGGGATCAGCCGGGAGGGCGGCCTTGTCGACCTCGGCGTGGAACAGGGGATCGTGCGCAAGGCCGGCGCCTGGTACACGTACGAGGGCGACCAGCTCGGCCAGGGTAAGGAGAACGCGCGGAACTTCCTGCGCGACAACCCCGACACGGCCGCCGAGATCGAGAAGCGGATCAAGGAGAAGCTCGGCGTCGGCCCGCGCCTGGACGACGACGCCACCGTGCCCGCCGGCGGCCCGGCGCTCACGTCGCTGCCGACCGGTCCCGCGTCGAAGAACGCCGGGGCGGCGGGCGCCGCCGGTCCGGCCAGTGCCCGATGAGCTAGCCGGAGACACTGTGCCTGACGGAGACACTGTGCCTGACGGAGGCACCGTGTTTGGGTTTGGGGAAGACGCCATGCTTGGCGAAGGCACCGTGTTTGGAGAAGACACTGTGTTTGGCGAAGACACTATGCCTGATGGCAACGTCCAAGGCGCCAGCGCCCGCGAGGAAGATCCGCGGGCGCTGGCGCAGGAGGTCTGCCTGCAGCTGCTGACGCTCGCGCCCCGTACCAGGGCGCAGCTCGCCAACGCGCTCCGCAGGCGGGGCATCCCCGACGACGCGGCCGATGATGTGCTCGGCCGGTTCGCCGACGTGGGGCTGATCGACGATGCCGCGTTCGCCCGGGCGTGGGTCGAGTCGCGGCACCATGGCCGAGGGCTCGCGGGCCGGGCGCTCACCGCCGAACTGCGCAGGCGCGGGGTAGCCGACGATGAGGTCCGCGACGCGGTGGCCGCGCTTGGCCCGGACGCCGAGGCAGCCGCTGCCACGCGCCTGGTCGAGCGGAAACTCGCGAGCACGAGTGGCCTCTCGCCCGAGGTGAGAACACGCCGCCTGGCGGGGATGCTCGCCCGCAAGGGCTACCCCGCCGGCCTAGCCTTCCGGGTGATCCGAGAGGCTATGGAGGCAGAAGGGGTAGCCGTCCAGCTACCGGAAGACCCCGAGTTCGACGACCCGGATGACTAGCCAAACGGCTGCAGGTGGAATTCGCATTCGATCGGTAGTTTTGTGATCAAAACCGTTTATTTTGTATGTTTTCGCAGGTCACGTGATTACGGACGGTAAACTGTGTGAACCACGGGCGTACTATACTTGCTCAAAACGTTATCAACGCTTAACCTCACGGCAGTAAGGAGTTGTATGGCGCTGGTCGGGTGATCGTCCTGGCCGGCCCGCAGGCCGCCAGCCGCCGCACAACGCCAGGTTCCGGTGCATGACGGATCGGAAGGTGTGACCGTGAGCGGCGCAGTCGCGTTGTTGGTGATCGGCCTGGTCGCCTTGGCCCTCGCGTTCGGCGTGTTCGTTGTCATCCTGCGCCGTTCTCCCGGTGGCCTTGAGACGGCAGCGAACGTCGGCAAGCTCGCCGAGCAGGCGCAATCCGACGCGGAGCAGATTCGTGCCCGCGCACAGGCGGAGGCCGACAAGATCCTCGGCCGCGCCACCGTGGCGGCCGAGCAGGCCGCCGCGCAGGCGACGCAATTGGCGACGCAGCTGACAACGGAGCGGCGGCGCGAGGCGGAAGAAGAGATCGGTCTCGTTAAGGACGAGATGCGTCAGCTCCGCGGCGACCTGGAGCGCCGCGAGCAGCGGATTGGCGAGCGGGAGCAGCGGCTCGACGATGAGATCCGTCGCCTCGATGAGCGAGGCCAGGCCCTTGTCCGCCGCAGAACCGAGCTTGAGGAACAGGCGAAGGATCTCATTGACGCCGGCGTGAAGGCGCGGGCCGAGCTTGAGCGCGTCGCCGGCCTCACCGCCGACCAGGCTAAGGCGGAGCTTGTCGCCGTCGTGGAGAACCAGGCCAAGCGCGAGGCGGCGCTGTCGGTGCGGGACATCGAATCCGCCGCGAAGGCCGAGGCGGACAAGCGGGCGCGCAAGATCGTGACGGTCGCCATCCAGCGGGTCGCGGTCGAGCAGACGAGCGAGTCCGTGGTGTCCGTCATGCACCTGCCGGGCGAAGAGATGAAGGGCAGGATCATCGGCCGCGAGGGCCGCAACATCCGTGCCTTCGAATCGGTGACCGGTGTCAATCTGATCATCGACGACACCCCTGAAGCGGTGCTGCTCTCCTGCTTTGACCCGGTGCGGCGGGAAATCGGCAGGCTCACGCTCGACCGGCTGATCAACGACGGCCGCATCCACCCGCAGCGCATCGAGGAGGCCTACGAGCGCGGCAAGGCAGAGATCGAGCTGATCTGCCAGCGGGCCGGCGAGGACACGCTGACCGGTCTCGGCCTCACGGACATGCACCCCGAACTCGTCGGCCTGCTCGGCCGCCTGCGGTACCGCACCTCATACGGGCAGAACGTCCTCGGGCACCTGGTCGAGTCCGCGCACATCGCCGGGATGATGGCAAGCGAGCTTGGCCTCGACCCTGTGCTGCTCAAGCGGTGCACGGTGCTGCATGACATCGGCAAGGCGCTGACCCATGAGGTCGAGGGCAGCCACGCGCTGATCGGCGCGGAGGTCGCCCGCAAGTACGGCGAGTCCGATGAAGTCGTGCACGCGATCGAGGCACACCACAACGAGGTCGAGGTGCAGACCGTCGAGGCCGTCCTTACCCAGGCCGCCGACGCGATCAGCGGCGGACGCCCCGGCGCGCGGCGTGAGTCGCTCGAGATGTACGTCAAGCGACTCACCCGCCTTGAGCAGATCGCCATGGAGAAGGACGGCGTGGAGAAGGTCTTCGCCATGCAGGCCGGCCGCGAGGTCCGCGTCATGGTCAAGCCGGACAAGGTAGATGATATCCAGGCTCAGGTGATCGCCCGCGACATCGCCAAGCAGGTCGAAGAGGAGCTCACCTACCCCGGCCAGATCCGTGTCACCGTCGTCCGCGAATCCCGTTCCACCGAGTTCGCCCGCTAGCAGCCCGCGCCCGGCGGGCGTGCCACGCTCAGTCGGCGTACTCGTCTGACACCTCGGTGGCGTACTTGCTCATGACCTGTGCGATCTCCTCGGCCGCCAGCGGCGCACCGTCGGGGGCCGTCATCTCGTCCAGGTCGCGGAAGTACTGCACGTACAGGTCGGGCGTGAAGGTGTTCAGCATCACAAGCGGCTCGTTGCCCGGGTTGGCGAACGTGTGCGGCGCGCCGGGCGGGATCATCGCGAGCGTGCCGGCCGGTGCGTCGTGCGTGGCGGTGCCGATCGTGAATCTGGCGGTTCCTGAGACGACGTAGAAGCCCTCGTCGTGCCGGGCATGCCGGTGCTGTGGCGGCCCCGCGGACCGCGGCGCGAGGGTAATCTCGCCGATGCCGAGCCGGTGGCCCGTGGTGCTGCCATCCTCGAGGATCCGTACGGTGGCGGGTCCAAGGCGCACGACATCACCGTCATCCGGGCCGACGATCGATTCCCTGGTCATGATTCTCCTCGGGCAGATCTTTGTAAGAGTTGACTCTCATAAAGATAGTCTGACATCGCAAATATTGCAAACGGACTCTTATGAAGAGAGCAACAATTCATGGGGGAAGCGTTTGGCGCGCTCGAGTCCGTCGATGGCTCCGGCTCCGGCTCGGATTAGGCGTCGTCAGGCGCCGAAATCGATAGTGCTGAAGGTTCGACCGGCTATGACCGGTCGAACCTTCAGCATTAATTTGATCTTGATGTCTTTATCTGGATAAATCAGGCGGAAGATGGTGCCGCCAACACCGGTACCGGTCTAGGAGAGCTTGAGCGGGGCCACGCCCGGCGGGGTAAAGCCGAAGATCTCGCCGTAGAACGCGAGTTCCGCCTCCCAGCACGCGATGTTCGTCTCCGCCTTGCGGAAGCCGTGGGACTCGCCCTCGAACGCGAGGTACGCGTGCGGAATGCCGTGTGCCGCCAGGTCCGCGGCGATTGCCTCGGACTGCGTCGGCGGCACTATGGGGTCGTCGAGCCCCTGGAGCAGCAGCACGGGACAGGTCAGCGCCGTCACGTGCCCGACCGGCGCCCGCTCGGTGTAGAGCGCGTCCGCCTCGGGCAGCGGGCCGATAAGCCCGTCCAGGTACCTGGACTCGAAGTCGTGCGTGTCGGTCACGAACGGCCGCAGGTCGGAGACGCCGTAGTAGGACGTCGCCGCGGAGAACACAGCCTCGGAGATTGCGGTGAGCGCGGGGCCGCTCGTCACCGAGGCCAGGGCGGTCCAGCCGCCGGCCGACCCGCCCCTGATGCCGAGCCGCCGCCGGTCCGCCTCGCCGGACTCGGCCAGCGCGAGCGCCGCGTTCATCGCGTCGGCCACGTCGACCACGCCCCACTGGCCTTGCAGCAGGTTCCTGTAGGCCCGGCCGTAGCCCGTGGAGCCACCGTAATTGACGTCGATGATGCCGATGCCGCGGCTGGTGAAGAACGCCTTCTCCATGCTGACCGACGGCACCGAGTTCGAGGTCGGGCCGCCGTGTACGTGCACGATGAACGGGGGAAGTTCCCCGTCCGGTGCCGTCACGTCCGGGTTGGTAGGCGGGTAGACGAGGGCGTGTACCACGCGACCGTTTGGCCCGGTGGGAAGCTGTACCTGGCGCGCGTCCGGCAGATAGGCAGGGTCGGATGCGGCGACCGGCTGCCTTCTGATGATCTCGGCGGGGTCACCGACGCGCACGCGCAACACGCTCCACGGGACGTGCGGGCCGCCCGCCACCGCCGCGACCGCGCCGCCCGAGACGGCGAGTTCCGTGTCCACCGTCCGGTACCCGGGCAGGTCGAGATCGGCAAGAGCGCCCGAGGCCGGGTCGAGCACGCCTAGGTGCAGTTCGCCGAGGCCGTGCAGCACCGCGAGGCGGCCGTCGGGCAGCAGCTCGAACGGCCGCCCGCCAAGCTGCCAGAGCGGCCCGGCGAACTCCTCCTCGCGTGGACAGAGCGGCCGTGGCGCGGTCCCGCCCGCGGTGGCGGCCTCGTACAGGTTCCACCAGCCCGAGGCGTCGGAGATCGCGTACAGGGTCTCGTCGTCACGCCAGAGGGGCGCGAGCACGGACTCGGTGGGGCCGCCCATGATCAGCGTGCTCTCGTCGACGGTCGTGCCCGTCACCGGTCCGGTGCGGAGTTCCGTGCCGTCCCAGGGCATCTGCGGGTGGTCCCAGTTGATCCACGCCAGCTTCGTGCCGTCGGGCGACGGGGTGGGAAACGCGAAGAAATGGGCGCCGGTGACGAGCACCCGGATGGCGGCGGCGTCCGCGGCGGCGGAGCCGTCGAGCGGCACCGCGACGATCGCCCGGCTCACCCGCATGCCGCCGCCCGAGTGGAATCCGTCGTCCTGGCTGCCGTCGTCCCGGCGGACCGTCTCCCGCACGCCCCAGATCTCCCGGCCGTCGGGGGCCACGGTCAGGTCGGCGAACCGGAATCCGCCCTCGGCTGGTGTCAGCGGCTCGGGCGCGCCCCCGTCCAAGCGGGCGCCGCGCACCAGGTAAAGCCGCTGGTCGGCGAAGTTCGCGAAGACGAGATCGCACCCCCGGCCCGACGCCGAAGGTACCGGCAGGTACGATCTGCCGCCGTACTCGTGTACTCGGTTGCGTGCGTACCACGGGGCGGGCAGCAGCTCTCTCGGCTCCTCGCCGGCACCGGCCGAGGCCATGATCGTCACCCGGCCGCCTTCGGCTGGGCGGCTCTCCTGCCACCACACCTCCTCGCCCGCGATGGACGGAAACGCCACCGACATCGCTCCGCGCGCCACGTCCGTGGCACTGATCGGTGACTCCCAGGTTCCGTATGGCGCGATCTTCGTCATGGACATACCTGATATCACGAGCGGGCATGTAGGTGGGTATCCGCCCCTATCCTGGTCAGGTGGGAGACGGACGGACCTACGAGATCCGCACCTATGGGTGCCAGATGAACGCGCACGACTCCGAGCGCGTCGCGGGGCTTCTTGAGGACGCCGGCTATGAGCGGGCGCCCGCGGGCGAGACCCCCGACCTTGTCGTGTTCAACACGTGTGCCGTCAGGGAGAACGCGGCCGGCCGCCTCTACGGCAACCTGGGTCAGCTGCTTCCCGCGAAGAAGGCGCACAAGGGGATGCAGATCGCGGTCGGCGGCTGCCTGGCGCAGATGGAGCGGGAGCGGATCACGGCGCGCGCCCCCTGGGTGGACGTCGTCTACGGCACGCACAACATCGGCGCGCTGCCGAGGCTGCTTGAGCAGGCGCGGCAGCGCCGCGAGGCACAGGTGGAGTTCGAGGAGACCCTGGCCACGTTCCCGTCGCTGCTGCCTGCCCGCCGCGCGTCCGCCTACTCCGCCTGGGTATCGATCTCCGTCGGCTGCAACAACACCTGCACCTTCTGCATCGTCCCGGCGCTGCGCGGTCGCGAGCGCGACCGCCGTCCTGGCGACATACTCGAGGAAATCGGCCAGCTGGTAAGCGATGGCGTCATCGAGGTGACGCTGCTCGGCCAGAACGTGAACTCCTACGGCGCGGAGTTCGGCGACCGGCTGGCCTTCGGCAAGCTGCTGCGCGCCTGCGGGGAGATCGAGGGCCTTGAGCGGGTCCGCTTCACGTCGCCGCATCCGCGCGACTTCACCGATGACGTGATCTCCGCGATGGCGGACACCCCCAACGTCATGCCGAGCCTGCACATGCCGCTCCAGTCGGGCTCCGACGCGGTACTCAAGGCGATGCGCCGCGCCTACCGCCGCGACCGCTACCTGGCGATCCTGGATAACGTCCGCGCGCGGCTGCCGCACGCGGCGATCACCACCGACATCATCGTCGGCTTCCCCGGCGAGACCGAGGGCGACTTCCTGGACACGCTCGATGTCGCGGCGCGGGCCAGGTTCGCGTCCGCCTTCACGTTCCAGTACTCGATCCGCGCGGGCACGCCCGCCGCGACCATGGACGGCCAGGTGCCGGCCGACGTGGTACAGGACAGGTACGAGCGGCTCGTCGCGCTCATCGAGGAGATCGCGACGGAGGAGAACGAGAAGCAGGACGGCGCCACGGTCGAGGTTCTCGTCGCCGAGGGGGAGGGCCGCAAGGACGCCGCGACCCACCGCATGTCCGGCCGGGCGCGGGACAACCGCCTTGTCCACTTCGTCCCCGCTGCGGGCGAGCCTGACGCCTCAAGCGCCTCCGGCGCGGCGCCCAGGCCCGGCGACATCGTCACCACCCGCATCACCCACGCCGCGCCGCACCACCTCATCGCCGACGGTGCACCGCTCGATGTCCGCCGCACCCGGGCCGGCGACGCGTGGCAGGCCCGCACGCGCGCCGCGGCGGTCGCGCCCGCGGCTGCCGCGGCTGCCCCGGTGCTGCTTGGCATGCCCGCCATCCGTGGGTAGCGTGCTAATCGCGATCGTCGGCCCCACCGCTACCGGCAAGTCCGACCTGGCGGTGGACCTCGCGCTTGCCCTGGACGGCGAGGTGATCAACGCCGACTCCATGCAGCTCTACCGGTCCATGGACGTCGGCACCGCCAAGCTGACCGCGGCCG
>Ga0302314_10011480_pt1 | contig 15440 bp, 19 predicted proteins | sample III_Palsa_N2_3_FD_200533 | JGI IMG/M metagenome (GOLD analysis project Ga0302314, IMG submission 200533) | Peat permafrost microbial communities from Stordalen Mire near Abisko, Sweden - III_Palsa_N2_3 | ecosystem: Environmental > Terrestrial > Soil > Palsa > Peat permafrost | place: Sweden...
TCTTTTGCGTGGCGCCGGAGGGCATTCCTCCGGCGCTTCGCCGCGTTCATCTGGTCGCACCGCTCGGGATGCTCGACTTGCATATGTTCTGCCTGATTCGCGTATAGCCGCAGGTTTTCGGGCCGGTTGTCCGCCCTGTCGCCGTTGATGTGGTGTACGCGTTCCGCGGGCCGAAGCTGCCGTCCGATCATCCGTTCCATGACGAGGCGGTGTTCCATGATGAACCGCCGCTTCCCCGTGGACCAGTCGATGACGCGGACGTAGCCCTTCTCCTCGAAGTACCGCTTCTCGCTGCCGCGCCGCGTCTCGCGCTCCTGGAACTTGTTCAGCCCGACGATTCGGCACTCGTCCGAGCAGTACTTGAACAGCCCGCGTTCGAGCTTGGCCACGCGCACCTGCAGTTCCTTGTCGCAGACTTCGCACTTTGTCCAGGTGTAGCCCAGCCGAGATCCGACCGTCGTCTGGATGAGCACCCTTTGCTGCATGTCGAGTAGCGTCGCGCGAATTTGGCGGGGACTTCGAACGGTTCACCGCACGACACGCAGCACTTGACGACCATCGTGTGCCTGGTTCCCTGTGCTGACGGGGGTATCCGCTTGATCATGTTGCAATGATGCACAAGATTCCGTGCCTACGACTCAGAATCGTGAGATTTCATCCGTCCAGCCTAGTTCACCCACTTGGCTCATCGCTCACGGCATGAATCAGGGCCCTGCACACCTCATCGGCATGACAGGGCCCTTCTTTCGTCGGCGTCAGTGCGCTTCGAGTGCCGAGGGTTTGATCCGCTTCGGCAGCAGGAAGCCCAGCGGTACGCAGAGCACGACGACGAGGGTGGCCCAGCCGAGCGCGGTGGCGGCCGAGTGCTCCGAGGTGTGCCCGGCTGTCAGCCCGTCGAAGTAGAGCGTGCCGAACAGCGCTGCGCCGAGTGTGTTCGCCAACTGCTGGAGCGCGTTCATCACGCCGCCCGCCGAACCGGTCTCGTGGTCGTCGATGCCGCTGACGATGATCCCGAAGTAGCTGGCGATCAGCAGGCCGAATCCCAGGCCGCACAGGGCGTACGGGCCCATCAGGTTCCACGTCGTCAGACGCGGCCCCCAGTGGCTCACGCTCAGGGCCACCGAGCCGAGGCCGAGCGCCATCGCGATGACACCGGCGTGCAGCACGCGGCGGCCGAACTTCGGGGCGAGGAGACCGCCGCCGAGGCCCGCGCCGACGGCTACCGCGAGCGAGAACGGAAGGCTCGTCAGGCCGGCGTGCAACGAGCTGTAGCCCAGCGCCAGCTGCAGGTGCAGAACCAGCACCAGGAACAGGCCGCCGGTCGCGCAGAAGAAGAAGATTCCGAAGATCTGTCCGCCGACGAACGCGGGCTTGCGGAACAGCGACAGCGCGACGAGCGGCGTCAGGTTGCGTCGTGCCCGGAACCGCTGCTGCATGCCGAAGAGCGCGAACACCGGCACGGCGGCGGCCATGAGTACGAACATGTACACCGGCCACCCCTTTTCGCGACCCTGGATGAGCGGGTAGACGAGCAGCAGCATGCCGAGGCCGGACAGCAGCATCCCGACGACGTCGAGGGTCGGCGCGTCCGGGCCGTGCGGCTCGTCCTTCGGCACCGCGCGCCAGGCGCAGACGAACGCGACCAGGCCGAGCGGGACGTTCACCCAGAACACCGAGCGCCATTCGGAGCCGAACAGGTTCGCCTGCACGAGCGCGCCGCCGATGATCGGGCCGATCGTCGCAGCGATGCCCATGACCGGGCCGAAGATGCCCATCGCGGCTCCGGCCTGGTCGGCCGGGAACACGGAGCGGATGATCGCCAGGCCCTGCGGCAGCATCAGCGCGGCGGCCAGACCTTGCAGAGCGCGGGCGCCGACCAGCATCTGCGGGTCCGTGGCGGCGCTGCTGAGCGCGGAGAAGACGGTGAACGCGCCGATCCCGATGAGGAACATCCGACGGCGTCCGTACAGGTCGCCGAGCCGTCCGCCGGTAATCAGCGCGACCGCCATCGCGAGCGTGTACCCGGCGATGACCCACTGCAGCTGGGTGGTCGTGGCATGCAGGTCGCGAGCGATCGACGGCGCGGCCACGTTGACGATGGTCGAGTCCAGCAGGTCCATGATGTCCGCGCCGAGCACGGTCAGCAGCACGAACGTCCGCAGGCTCGAGGGTTTGCGCTTGGCCGGTTGCCGGCCGTCCGCGGCGCCGGTCTCCGGCTCGCGGTCCACGGTGGTGCTCACGAGTGATCCCTCCCCAGGGTTCGAACAGTGTTTGTCGTTCTAGAACACTGTTCTACGTGCGAACGCTGTTCGTGTCAAGAACGATGTTCGCGTTGCGTACGCTGTTCGTCCGGCGGTACGGTGGACCCGCGGTTCAACGAGAGGGAGGGCGCCATGGCGACCGGGGAGCAGACGGCGGCCGAGGGTCGGTCCGGCTCCGGGCCAGGGCCCGGTTCCGAGTCCGCTCCAGCGGCCGGGTCCGAGCCGGAGTCCGCCGCGGCGCAGCGGGCCGGCGGCGCCGCCCGGGCGGCCGCGTCGCGGGTCTCCGCGTCCCGTGCGGGGATGATCCCGCCGCCGCCCTGGGCCCGCGAGGCAGCCCCGCGTCGGGCCAGGACGGACAAGCCCGCGCTCAGTCGCGAGGCCATCGTCGAGGCGGCGATCCGGATCATCGACGAGGAGGGCTTCGACGCGGTCTCGATGCGCCGCGTCGCCCAGGAGTTCGGCACCGGCGCCGCCTCGCTCTACGCCTACGTGGCGAACAAGGACGAGCTGCTGGACCTGATCGTCGATCAGATCATGGCGGAGAGCATCATCGAGGCGATGGAGCCGGCCGAGAGCGTGGCCGACTGGCAGGAGCAGCTCAAGACCCTGGTGCGTTACGCCTATCAGGTGGTGGCCTCGCACCGGGACCTCGCCCGCGCGCTGATGGGCCGCATCCCCTTCGGTCCCAACGGGCTGCGCAACGTCGAGGGCCTGCTCGGGCTGCTGCGCTCGCACGGCCTGCCCGACCACGTCGCCGCGTACGCGGGCGACCTGATCGGCCAGTACATCGCCGCCACCGCGATCGAGGACTACATGTGGCGCCAGCGCTACCCCGACGCCACGGCGGAACAGGTCGCCGAGGCGATGGGCCAGGTCGGCGACTATCTGGAGGCGCTGCCGAAGGAGGAGTTCCCGAACCTGACAGCGCTGGCCCGGGTGATGGTCGGCGACTCCGGGGATCCGCGCTCGCCGCTGTTCGACCGCTTCGAGCTCGGGCTCGACATCATCGTCCGCGGGCTGACGACCTTCCTGCCGGCGGACTGACGAGGGCCGAAACGTCCCCGCGCGCCGCCGCGGCCCCCTTGACGCGCAAGGGGGCCGCGGCGGCGCGCGGGGAAGAGCCCGGTCAGTCGTGCTCGGGCTGCTGGACCAGCTGTGCCAGGTAGAGCGGCTCGCCGAGCGTTCTGAGCAGCTCGAGCTGCGTCTCGAGGTAGTCGATGTGCTCCTCCTCGTCCTCGAGGATCTCCTCGAAGAGGTTGGCGGAGGTCACGTCGTCCCGGTCGCGCATCAGCCTGATCCCGCGGCGCAGCCGCTCGACCGCCTCGAGTTCGACCTTCATGTCGCACTCGAACATCTCGGTGACGGTCTGGCCGATCCGCAGCGGGCTCAGCTTCTGGAAGTTCGGCAGGCCGTCGAGGAAGATGATGCGCTCGGCGAGCTTGTCGGCGTGCTGCATCTCCTCGATCGACTCGTGCCGGGTGTGCTTGGCCAGCTTCACCCAGCCGTTGTTCTCCTGCAGCTTGTAGTGCAACCAGTACTGGTTGATGGCCGTGAGTTCGGCCGTCAGCTGCTCATTGAGGATCGCGATGATGTCTTTGTCGCCCTGCATCGACTGATCCCTTTCGTGCCGTGATGGGGGATTGACGACACGCAGTCTCTCACGCGACCAGGGTGAATCGCGGGCAGGCTCGGTGCACGGTCAGCAGTGAAAAAACACCGAGACGTGCCGTACCCGGCCCCCGCTCAGGCCGCGGCGGCCACGTTGACCAGGGCGGCGGCGTCGCACACGGAAGGACACGCGGCGAGGGTCCGCTCCACGCAGGGGCGCAGGCGCGCCTCCTCGATCAGGCAGCCGAGCCGCTCCACGCAGGTGCCGCAGCTCGTCCCGGCTCCGCAGCGCTCGCCGATCTCCTCCTCGGTGCGCGCGCCCGCCGAGATCTCGTCCGCTATCTCCTCCTCGGTGATGCTGAAGCAGACGCAGGCGTACATGGACGAGGCTCCTTTGGCGGCACCGGGGAACGGTTAGGTAAACCTAAGCTAACCCGGGCCCTCCGCCCCGCGCAAGCCTGGAATGCCCGATTGTGGTCGGGAGCACACCGGAAGGTCTGGGACGATGGGGACATGGTGGGTGCACAGGAGCTCCGGCCAGGGGAAGAACGACTACCGCCGGGGCAGCGTGTTCAGTCTCAGTGGCCGGTGCTGCACTACGGTCCGGTGCCCCGGTTCAAGCCGGAGCGCTGGGATCTTCAGGTGTACGGGGCCACCGCCGACGGCGGGAAGCACAGCTGGGACTACGCGGAGTTCCACGCGCTGCCCACGGCCGACGTGATCGCCGATCTGCACTGCGTCACCAAGTAACGCGGCTACCACAACGTCGGCGACCACTGGCTCGAACAGCGCTACTCCTACCAGGAGGACCAGCGCCGAGTGGCCTCGCGCCGCGGCCTACGTGTACTTGATCGATATGTTCTTGAAGCCCAGCGACTGCAGCAGGCTGGTGAGCATCGTCGTCGTGTTGCGCTCGGCGTCCACGATCAGCGCGCTCTTCGCCGCCGCGCCCTCGATCTGCTTCTCCGCGAGCTCGTAGACCGCCTGCTGCGAGTTCGGGTTGCCGCTCATGAAGCTGTTGACCCGGGTGAACAGGCCCTGCTGCTGCGCGAAGACGTAGGACTCCTGCACGTTGAGCTCGGCCGACTCGAGCTGGGCCGGCGGCAGCGTGATCGACGCCGTGAGCCGGTCCGCGGAGACCTGCACCGCGCTGCCCTTGAGCTTCGAGAAGTCCACGTACGCGTTGTCCGTGCCGACGCCGATGAACAGCGTGTCGCTACCCTCCAGGAAGCTCGGCAGGAGCGAGCCGCCCGAGGATATGTCGACCACGACCTGGAAGTTGCCGCTGGCCGCCTCGTAGCGGGAGAGCTGGACGATCGACTGGAGCAGGACCGGACCCGAGCGCTCCGTCGTCTGCTCGGAGAATGGATTGCGCAGTTGGGGTAGTAGGTGGATGGCGGAACCCACCAGGACCAGGCCGACCACCACCACGAGTGACACGGCGCCGACGACGATCCGCTTGCGCCACCGAGAGACCACTGCCACCACAGCCACCACCCCTAGAGTTCGACGACATCGATTCGAGAACTGCCGACACCACTGATACCACTGAGTCGAACGCAACTTCGCCCTCGAAGTTCCGGGACGCTCGTCATACCCTGATTTCCCCAGCGTAGCCACCCCGACCGACAAAGCTTTTCGAGGAGTGCAGACCCTTGCCAGGCATGAGATTCCCCGGCTCCCGGACCCGGCGCGAAGAGCGACGGCGCGAGGAGCGGCCGCGTCGCCGCGGCTTCAGCCCACTGTGGGCGCTGTTCTGGCTGATCCTGCTGATCATCGTGCTCGGACTGATCTTCGGCGGCTATCGCAAGGGCACCCAGATCAACAACCCCGGGTCCTGGATCACGGTCGGCACGGGGATATCCCGCAGCGATCGGTAGCGGTCAGTAGTAGAGCGTGACCGTGCTGCCGGCCGGGGCGCTGTTCCCGGCGCCCGGGCTCTGGGTGATGACCGTGGACAGCACCAGCGTGATGTGATGGGTCGTCACCTTGAAGCCTTCGTTCTCCAGCTCCGTGGTGGCGTCGCCGATGCTCTCCCCGGTCACCTTCGGCACGGTCACCTGCGCCGGGCCGGAGGAGATGTTCAGCGTCACGGTGCCGCCGTCGGCGACCGGCTGCCCGGAGCCGGGGCTGGTGGAGATGACGTCGCCCGAGTTCACGGTCGTGCTCGGGGACGTCGTCAGCCTGTACTTCAGGCTGTCGTTGGTGAGCGCCTGCTCCGCTTGGTTCTGGGCGAGGCCGGTCACGTCCGGTATCGACTGGTAGTGCGTGCTTCCGTAGAGCCAGGCGCCGAGGGCGACGCCCGCTGCCAGCAGCACGATCACCAGGAAGATGATCAGGCCCCGATAGCTGCGCCGCTTCCCGCGCTCGTCCGCGTAACGGTAGGGCTCGTCCGGATCGCGGCGCGGCACGATCGGCGGCAGCGGGGTTCCCGGTGACTTGACCGCGATGCCCGCGGCCCGCCCGGACAGATCCACCCGGGTCGGGGCGACGTCCACCCGGGTCGCTCCGGCCTCGGCGGCGTCGGCGCGCAACTGCTGGGTGGCCTCGGCCCTGGCCGCGCGCCCGCCGTAGTCCAGCGCGCCGTCCGGAAGGTTCGCATAGACCGCGCGCAGCTCCGTGCGCATCGCGTTGGCATCCGAGGGACGCTGGCCGGGTTCGCGGGCCGTGGCGCGGGCCACCAGGGCGTCGACGGCCGGGTCAAGGCCGGGCAGCAGCGCGGACGGCGCGGGCACCCGGCTCGTCACGTGCAGCTGCGCCACCTCGACCGGAGTGCTCGCGGTGAACGGCTTGCGCCCGGTCAGCAGCTCGAACAGCACGATCCCGGCCGAGTACACGTCGGAACGCTCGTCGCAGGTGCCGAAGCGGACCAGTTCCGGCGCGAGGTACGAGGCGGTCCCTATCAGCCCGCCGCCCGGCAGGCTGCCGCCCATCGTGTTGCCGTCCGCGCTTCCGGTCACCGAGCGGGCCAGGCCGAAGTCGGTGACCTTCAGCGCCGCCGCGTACGAGTGCGACTGCGCCAGCACCGCGTCGTTGACCAGCACGTTCTCCGGCTTCACATCCCGGTGCACGATCCCGGCCCGGTGCGCGGCGCCGAGCCCGGCGAGCATCGCGTCGAGCACCTGGAACGCCTGACGCGGGGTGAGCCGGCCGCGTCGGCCGAGGACCTGGCGCAGGGTGCTGCCGGGCACGTACTCCATGGCCAGGTAGGCGAGTGTGCCCCGGTCCTGGCCGGCCGCCCCGTAGCCGGCGGGCGCCGACTTGATCGCGGACTGGTCGTAGACCCCGACGATGTTCGGGTGGTTCAGCTTCGCGCAGGACTTCGCCTCGCGGATGAACCTGGCCACGTACTCGGGCCGCTTGGCCAGGCCCGCGTCTATCACCTTGAGCGCGACGGGCCGGTCGAGGCGGTCGTCGAAGGCGCGGTACACGGTGGCCATGCCGCCGTGCGCCAGGCGCGCCTCGACCCGGTAGCGGCCGTCGACGAGCTGGCCCGGCTTGAGGTCGTCGGGCGGCAGGTTGACGGCGGTGGGGCTCACGGTCATCGAGTGTAGGCGTAAGAGGGCTCACTAAACTGTATGGACTGCGTCCCAAAACGGTTAAAAGGCAGGTGATTCGTCACGAGATGGGCTCGAAGCGAGCGCGAAACGGCGTCGGGGAATGCGCCCGGCCTCCCGCGACGCGTATCCCGCGGCCACCGCATCCCGCATCGCCGCCGCCATCAGGGCGGGCCGCTGGGCTCGGGTGACGGCCGAGGCGAGCAGCACGCCGGCGCAGCCGAGTTCCATCGCCAGCGCGGCATCGGAGGCTGAGCCGATGCCCGCGTCCAGGATCACCGGAACTCCGGCGGCCTCGACGATGAGTTCGATGTTGTGCGGGTTGCGGATGCCAAGGCCCGAGCCGATCGGCGAGCCCAGCGGCATCACGGCCGCGCAGCCGACGTCCTCCAGCTTGCGCGCGAGGACCGGGTCGTCGTTCGTGTAGGGCAGCACGGTGAAGCCGTCGTCCACCAGCGTGCGCGCGGCGTCCAGGAGCTCGATCGGGTCCGGCAGCAGTGTGCGTTCGTCGGCGATGACCTCGAGCTTCACCCACGAGTTGCCGAGGGCCTCGCGCGCGAGCCGGGCGGTGAGCACCGCGTCGCCCGCGGTGAGGCAGCCCGCGGTGTTCGGCAGGATCTCGATCCCGAGTTCGGTGAGCAGTTCCAGGATCGATCCGCGCGTCCCGGTGCCGACGCGGCGCATCGCCACGGTCGTCAGCCGGGTGCCGGAGGTGATCAGCGCCTCGCGCAGGATCTCGAGGCTCGGCGCGCCGCCGGTGCCCATGATCAGCCGGGAGTCGTAGGACCTGTCGGCGATCTTCAGTGGCTCGGTCATCGCGGTCAGCCTCCCTGGACCGCGGTCAGGATCTCGATCCGGGCGCCCTCGGCGAGCGCGTGCTCGGGCCAGAGGGCGCGCGGCACGACCTCGCCGTCCACGGCCACCGCGACGCCGGAGCGGGACGCTGTGTGCGCGTCGACGACTTCGGACAGCTTCCGCTCCGCGGGGATCTGCTGCGCCTCGCCGTTGACGAGGACGGTGATCGGGTTCATCGAACGGCTCCCATGATTCGCCGGGGGTTGAACGGCGCCGCGTAGTCCGGCAGCGCGCCGTCGGTGAGCAGCGTGACGATCGCGTCGGCGGTGACGGGCGTCAGCAGCACGCCGTTGCGGTAGTGCCCGGTCGCGGCGATCAGGCCGGGCAACGCGGTCGGGCCGAGCAGCGGGGCGTTGTCCGGGGAGCCGGGGCGCAGACCGGTGCGTGACTCGACGAGGGAGAGTTCGGTGATTCCCGGGACGACCTCGTGCGCGTCGCGTAAGAGCTCGTAGACGCCGCCCGCGGTGACGGACGTGTCGAAGCCGAGTTCGTCGGTCGTCGCGCCGACCACGAGTTCGCCGTGCCCGCGGGGGACGAGGTAGACGTAGCTGCCGCGGACCATCGCGCGGACCGTGCGGCTGAGCAGCTGCGGCGTGCCCATGGCCAGGCGCAGGATCTGGCCACGCACCGGACGTACCCGGGGGAGCACGCCTGGCGGCAGGCCGGCTATCTCAGAGGACCAGCATCCGGCGGCGAGGACGATCTGATCGGCCGTCAGCGTCTCGCCGGATTCGAGGCGCAGACCGATCGCCCGGTCGTGCTCGACGAGCAACTCGGCGCGGGATCGGTGGATCTGCACGCCGGCGCCGATCGCGGCCTGCAGCAAGGCCTTGTGCAGCAGCCGGTTGTCCACTTGGTGATCCCGCTCGACCAGCAGGCCGGCCTGGACCCCCGGCGCCAGCATCGGCTCGAGCGCGCGGGCCTCGCGGCCGGTCAGCTCGGTCGAATCGAGGCCGAGTTTCCGTTGGTACGCGGCGGTTTCCGCGAGTACGGCGCGATCGTCGCGGTCGAAGGCCACGGCCAGCGTCCCGCGCGTGTCGAAAGCGGTCGGCAGGCCCGTCGCCCGCTCCAGTTCCTCGATGAACTCCGGATACCGGCGCGCCGAGCGCAGATTCAGCTCGAGGAGGCGCTCCTCGCCGTAGTGCGCCTCGGTGACCGCCGCGAGCATCCCGGCCGCCGCCGTGGACGCCCCGACCCCCGGTTCGGGATCGGCGAGGTGCACGCGCAGACCGCCGAGCGCCGCGCGCCAGGCGATCGCCAGACCGATCAGACCGCCGCCGAGCACGGCGCAATCGCCATGGGTGCGTTCCAGGACAGGTGACACTGCCCGCTCCCTTCACCGGCGCGGCCCGGTGGGCGGCGCACGGCCAGGTTCGAACGGTCGGAGACCGAGGCCGTCTCCCTCTCAACCCCCGCGTCGTGGGGGCTCCCGTGGTGGTGACTGCTGCTATGAATATTTCCGGACACAAGCTTAGCCGGGACCGCGCTGCGGTCCCGGCCCGGTGGCGCTTGTGGGTAGGTGCGTCAGGTTCAGCTGGCGGTGGTGGGGGCGGTGATGTTGGCGCCGAAGACCCCGACGATGGTCAGGATCGCCAGCAGCGCGGCGACCAGGCCGACGATGATGGCGGCGGTCGCTCCGGCCTTGGCCCAGCCCGGGGTGCGGCCGCTGAGCAGGATGCTCGGCGACAGGATCGCGCCCGCGCCGAACAGCACCGCGCCGAGCGCGAAGGCGAGCGCCCAGTAGCCCTGGGTGTGCCAGCCGTTCTCGTACATGAGGAGGTCCTGCTGCGCCGTCATCGAGGTGGTCGCCTTGACCTGCTCGGCGTACTGCGAGTGCGAGACGACGATGCCGCTGGTCCAGTTGGTGGTCAGCGAGACGATCGCCAGGGCCAGGCCGGCGAAGCCGAAACCGCCGCTGACCGCGCCAGTGCCGGGGACATCGTCCTCGTCGGCGCCGTCGTCGTCGATCTCGATGAGCTCCTCGGGGAGAGCAGCTTCCTCTTCGTTAGCGGAGCCGACGGAGACGAACTCGGTCTCCGACTCGCTCTCCGCTCCGCCCTCGGTCGTGGTGTTTTCCGTCATGAGCGCTCACCCTAAGGCCAAAGACTGAGAGTGTGGTAAACGAACGGACACGATTCGAGGTTCCCGGTCTGTCCGGTTCCCGGCGCTTGGACAGTGCCGTACGCCCGACTCGTGGCAAAGTATGAGTGTGACTACCGCTGACCTTACCCTCGATTCGCTGATCACCGATTGGCTCACCCTTCCCGACCTGGCCGAGCGCTTGAACCTGCCGATCACCAAGGTGCGCCAGCTGGTCAAGGACCGGCAGCTGGTGGCCGTGAAGCGGGGCGAGCGCAACATCGTGTCGGTGCCGGCCGCGTTCATCTCCGGCGATCAGGTGCTCAAGGGGCTGCCCGGCACGCTCACTCTTCTGGCGGACAATAGGTACACCGACGAAGAGGCGCTGCGCTGGATGTTCACCGCCGACGACACCCTCCCCGGCACCCCGGTCCAGGCACTTCATGAGAACCGCGGCACCGAGGTGCGCCGCCGGGCGCAGGCGCTGGGCTTTTAGGGTGAGCTCCGCGCAATCTCGAATAGCCGACGCGCGCCTCTATCTCTGCACCGACGGCCGGCTCGACCGGGGCGACCTGCCGGCGTTCCTCGACGCGGTCCTCGCGGGCGGCGTGGACGTCGTCCAGTTGCGGCACAAGGGTCTCGAGGCGACGCGCGAGCTGGAGTTGCTCGGGGTCTTCGCGGCGGCGTGCGAGCGGCATGGAAAGCTGCTGGCGGTCAACGACCGGGCCGACGTGGCGTACGCGGCGGGCGTGCCGGTGCTGCACCTCGGCCAGGACGACCTGCCGGTGCCGATCGCGCGCGAGATCGTCGGCCCGCAGGTGCTGATCGGCCGTTCCACGCACGCCGAGGCGGAGGTCGAGGCGGCCGTGGCCGATCCGGAGACCGGCTACTTCGCCGTGGGTCCGTGCTGGCCGACCCCGACCAAGCCGGGCCGACCCGCGCCGGGCCTCGGCCTCGTGCGGCACGCGGCCCGGGTCGCGCCGCCCGGGGGCGCCGGCATCCCGCCCTGGTTCGCGATCGGCGGCATCGACGAGGGCAACCTCGGCCAGGTGCTCGAGGCCGGGGCCAGGCGGGTCGTCGTGGTCCGTGCGCTGACCCAGGCGCGCGACGTGGCGGCGGCCGGCAACGTGGCCAGCACCCTCGCCAACGCGCTTCGCGCTCGCACGCTTCGCGTGTAACCACTCCGATCTGCGAAAGCCGCTTGCGTTCCGTTGCGTGAACGGAGCGCAAGCGGCTTTCGCAGATCCTTGTTTCTCCACGCGCAGCGTGCGAGCGCGAAGCGCGTTATGGAACGGTTGCGTATCGCAATTGTGCCGGAGTACCCTCGCTCTATTCGATACGGAACGGTCCCGGATCGAAAATCTCCGGCCCCTTGGGAGGGTGAACGCCATGAGTGACTCTCGCGCCGTCGACCACATCGAGCACCATGGCCACCCGCGCCGCTGGATCATCCTCGGCGGACTGGTCTTCTCCCTGCTCGTGGTCGTCCTCGACAACACGGTTCTGAACGTCGCGCTCAAAACCATGTCTGAGCCGAAGCCCAAGGGCCTCGGCGCCAGCCAGTCGGACCTGGAATGGGCGATCAACTCCTACACGCTGATCTTCGCCGGGCTGCTGTTCACCTGGGGTCTGCTCGCCGACCGGTTGGGGCGCAAGCGGATCCTGATGCTCGGCATGGTCCTGTTCGGCGTCTCCTCGCTGCTCACCGCGTACGCGCAGAGCCCGACCGAGCTGATCGCCGCGCGGGCCGCGATGGGCTTCTCCGGCGCCGCGATCATGCCCTCCACCCTGGCGATCATCGCCAACGTCTTCCCCCGGCACGAGCAGCCCAAGGCGATCGGCATCTGGTCGGGCTCGGTCGGCCTGGCCATCGCCATCGGCCCGATCGTCGGCGGCGCGCTGCTCAACAGCTTCTGGTGGGGCTCGGTCTTCCTGATCAACGTGCCGATCACCGTGATCGCCTTCATCATCATGCTGATCCTGCTGCCGGAATCGAAGAACCCGGATCCCAAGAAGCTCGACCCGGTCGGCGTGGTGCTGGAGATGGCCGGCCTCGTGGTCTTCGTCTACGGCATCATCCACGCCGGCGACACCGGGAGCTGGGGCAGCCCGAGCGTCTGGGGCTCGATCGCGGGCGGTCTCGCGCTGCTGGTCGGCTTCGTGCTCTGGGAGCTGCACACCGACCATCCGGCTCTCGACGTACGCCTGTTCGCCAACCGGAGCTTCTCCGCCGCGGTGATCTCGGTCGCGCTGACCTTCTTCGCGATGATGGGCGGGATGTTCTTCTTCAGCTTCTACCTGCAGAGCGTGCGCGGGTACACGCCGCTGAAGTCGGGCGTCTTCATGCTGCCGTTCGCCGCCGCGATGATCATCTTCTCGCCGCTGTCCTCGAGCATGGTCAAACGCTTCGGCCCGCGCACCGTCGCGGTCAGCGGCCTGGTCGCCATCGCGATCGCCATGGCCTGCTACCAGTTCGTGACGCAGAGCTCGCCGATGTGGATCTACCTGCTGATCGCGTTCTTCCAGGGCGCGGCGATGGCGAACGTGATGCCGCCCGCGACCACGACGGTCATGTCGTCGCTGCCGAGGCAGGTGGCGGGCATCGGCTCCTCGGTCAACAACACGGTCAGACAGCTCGGCGGCGCCCTGGGCGTGGCCGTGCTCGGAACGGTGCTGACCACCGCGTACCGCGGCCGGATGCAGCCGCTCGTGGACGCGGTGCCGAACTCGCACCTGACGTCCGCCGAGGCCCAGTACGTCAGCGGCTCGATCGAGGCGACCCAGCAGGCGGTGGGAATCGCGGAGGCCCAGGGCAACACGAGGGCCGCGGGCCTGCTGCAGCCCGCGAACGACGCGTTCGTCCACGCCATGCACATCACGACCCTGACAGGCTCCGGCATCATGGTGTTCGCCGCGATCGTCGTCGCGCTGTGGATGCCGAGGAAGCTGGCGGCGCCCTCCGGCCCCGTGGACGCGGCGGCCAAGGCCGAGAGCATGGCGGGCTGAGCGGATGGTACCCGGCAACACCGGGGGCGGCGGCGCCACGACTTCGGCCGCCGCCGTCTCCGCCCCCCGCCGCCCCGGTCGTCCCCGCAGCGAGCAGGTCGAGGACGCCATCCTCGACGCGGTCATCAGCCTGCTGAGCGAGAACGTGACCTACGACCTGCTGTCGATGGAGACGATCGCCGGCCGCGCGGGCGTCGGCAAGGCGGCGATCTACAGGCGTTGGGCGAACAAGGAAGCGCTGGTCCTGGCCACCCTCCAGCGCACCTTCCACAGCACCCCGCGCACCGCCCCCGTGGGCAACTCCGTGCGCGAGGACCTGATCGACCTCATGTGGCAGATGCGCAAAAACATCCTCGAAACGAGGGAGGGCATCGCCTTCGCGGTGCTGATACAAGCCCTGGCCAGCAACAGAGATCTGATGTACCGCTACCAGGAGACTGTCATAGAGCCGAGGAGGGAGCAGTACCGCGAGGTCCTGCGCCGCGGCACCGCCAATGGCGAACTGCGCCCCGACCTGGACGTCGAGCGCACCACGGTGATGCTCACCTCGACCCTGCTCTTCGTCTGCAAGCTCTACCCGACCTTCGAGGTGACCGAGGACTACTGCGTGGGTCTGGTAGACGACGTCCTCCTCGGCGCCGCCGCGGGCGGGGCATCGGCAGCACCGGAACACCTGGGTTCGGAGTCGGAGTCCGCGGGAGCCCACTCATGAGCGCCCTACGTCCTGTCCACCCCCTCCGCGCCCGCACCCGCCCCCCGGGCCGTCCCCACCGCCGTCGCCGCGCCCTCCGCAGGCGCTGACGGTTGCCCGCTCTCTAGTCGGCAGGCCGAAGATCGAACTCCCCGGCCTTGACCGCGGCGACGAACACCGCCCACTCGGCGGCGTTGAAGTGCAACTCCGCCCCCCGCGGATCCTTCCCGTCGCGGACCGCCGCGCCGCCCTCGGGCAGCGCGGCGACCTCGACGCAGGCCGCCCCATTGGGGCAGGCGCTCGACTTCCGCCAGTTAACATCGGTTCCACGCGCAGCGTGCATTCACACGCTCCTCGCAATCGGCCTGGATGAAGCAGGTAGTGCCTACTTCTCTCGGTATGCCCCGTCTGCCAGGCCGTCAATACGATTGTGTCTGTCTAGCTAGCGATGTCGAACTCGCCTCGCCTGCAAGACCTGAGGAACGCGTCCCAGGCTGAGGCGCCGAAGTGCAGCTGGCCACCGTCGGGATTCTTGCTGTCACGCATCACGGCGCTGTGGTCCGGAAGCGTCGCTATCTCGACACAGTTTCCTGCGCCGCAGCAGAAGCTCGCCTTGCGGAAGTTGAGAGGGGTCTCGCATGAGGAGTCCATCGCTGCTCTCCAGTCAAAGACCTTTGATGCGAAGAGTATGTCGATATTCTGTTGATCTGCCCCGCAATGTACACCCCTCTCGCCACTGGCGTGGACGCCTTCACTCGCGCGGATTAAACTGCCCTGCGCGTGCTGCCGCTAGAAAGCCTGTCCATTGGTCGGCATCGAAGCTCAGTAGCGGGCCTGCCGGATCCTTGCCGTCCCGCATGGCGCTTCCGCCTCCGGGCAGGGCTGCGACCTCGACGCATGTCGCGGCATTAGGGCAAAGGCTTGACTTGTACCAGTCGAGTGCAAGCTGCATGGCTTGCGTCTGGGCATTGCTGAAGTGGTGAGTCACGGCGATATCCTAGGGGCAACGTACTACCCCCGTGTGACGCCTTGTTCAGTGTCGCGATATGGCCATGATGTGCTCCCGCGATGCGCTAGGCTCCAGGGCCAGGTGTGTGAGGATGTTAAATGCGCTGATCATTCTGGAGACATCGGCGTCCCGGTCGATGATCTGGACTCCGGTCGCGGCCTCGGCGTAGATGGACGTCGGCGGCATTTCCTTCCCATCCGGGAAGTTGAGGATCGACCAGTAGGAGCATTCGGATCCCGGGTAAAGGCCCAATGCCACGTAGGCTAATTTGATCTTGTGATGTTGCAGGTTGGGCGGGCTTGCCGATGTTAAGTGGCTGCCATTGCGGGTTGGGGTCTATGGTGGCGTTGTGTCGCAGGTGGTGGGTTCTTCGG
>Ga0302314_10011481_pt1 | contig 15440 bp, 16 predicted proteins | sample III_Palsa_N2_3_FD_200533 | JGI IMG/M metagenome (GOLD analysis project Ga0302314, IMG submission 200533) | Peat permafrost microbial communities from Stordalen Mire near Abisko, Sweden - III_Palsa_N2_3 | ecosystem: Environmental > Terrestrial > Soil > Palsa > Peat permafrost | place: Sweden...
CGTCGGGATCAGTGGGTTCTGCGGCTCGCCCGCGTTGACGATGACCACGTCGGTGCGAACGTTGCCCGCTCCGCAGCCGGCCAGCGCGGCGATCGACAGCACGACGCACGACACCAGGGCCGCGATCCGACGCACGTCGCCCTCCTCCCATCAGCTCTACAATTCCGTGGTGGTTGTCATCGAACTAGCCGAGGTTAGCGCCGCCTACTACTTCGGCGAGTTGACCGCGTTCCGGATTCACGTTCAAAGTCGTCGAACGCGCCGATGGCATTTCGGACACCGAGTCATGTCCGGAAGGGACCAAGGGGGTGGCCTACCCATCGCCTGCGCGGCTCTATTGCCTACAGCCGCTCAAAAGTTAACTCAAGCTGATTAGGCTCGGGCGCGTGACCGAGACGCACGCACCGTCGTCCTATCCGCCGCACGCCGAGTTCGCCGCGCAGGCCAACGCAGGCGACGACTTATACCAAGACGCCGAGCGAGACCGGGAGGCGTTCTGGGCCGCCCAAGCCAACCGACTGTCTTGGGAGACACCGTTTTCCCAGGTGCTGGACTGGTCGGAGGCGCCGTTTGCCAAATGGTTCACCGACGGCAAACTCAACGTCACCTACAACTGCGTCGATCGCCACATCGAAGCCGGCAACGGCGACCGCGTCGCCATCCACTGGGAGGGCGAGCGAATCGGCGACGAGCGCACCCTCAGCTACAGCGATCTGCAGGCCGAGGTGAGCAAAGCCGCCAACGCGTTGACCGATCTGGGGTTGGTCGCCGGTGACCGCGTCGCGATCTACCTGCCGATGATCCCGGAAGCCATCGTCGCGATGTTGGCCTGCGCACGGCTCGGCGTGATGCACAGCGTGGTCTTCGCCGGCTTCACCGCGACCGCGCTGGGCGCCCGGATCGTCGACGCCGAGGCCAAGCTGCTGATCACCGCCGACGGGCAGTTCCGCCGCGGCAAGCCGGCACCGCTGAAAGAGGCCGCCGATGAAGCGGTCGACGGCGCCGACACGATCGAGCACGTGCTGGTGGTCAAGCGCACCGGTATCGACGTGCCGTGGACTGAGGGCCGCGACGTGTGGTGGCACGATGTCGTCGACGCGGCATCAGCACAACACCAGGCCGAGGCGTTCGACGCCGAGCATCCGCTGTTCCTGCTGTACACCTCGGGCACCACCGGCAAGCCCAAAGGCATCGTGCACACCAGCGGCGGCTATCTCACCCAGGCGTCCTACACCCACCACAACATCTTCGACACCAAGCCGGACACCGACGTGTTCTGGTGCACCGCCGACATCGGCTGGGTCACCGGCCACACCTACGGCGTGTATGGCCCGCTGTCCAACGGCGTCACCCAGATCATCTACGAAGGCACGCCGGACACCCCTGACCAGCACCGGCATTTCCAGATCATCGAAAAGTACGGGGCGACAATCTATTACACGGCGCCGACGATGGTCCGAACATTCATGAAGTGGGGTCGCGACATCCCGGACGGCCACGACCTGTCCAGCCTGCGACTGCTGGGCACGGTCGGTGAGCCGATCAACCCGCAGGCCTGGCTCTGGTACCGCAAGGTCATCGGCGGTGACAGCATCCCGATCGTCGACACCTGGTGGCAGACCGAAACCGGGGCCGCGATGATCTCACCGCTGCCCGGCGTCGCGGCGACCAAACCGGGCTCAGCGATGACGCCGCTGCCCGGTATCTCGGCGAAGATCGTCGACGACGACGGCAACCAGCTGGAGCCGCCGTCGTCCGACGAGGGCGAGCACGCCAGCGGCTACCTCGTGCTCGACCAACCCTGGCCGGCGATGCTGCGCGGCATCTGGGGTGATCCGGACCGCTTCCGCGAGACGTACTGGTCGAAGTTCGCCGAGCAGGGCTGGTACTTCGCCGGCGACGGCGCTCGCTACGACTCCGACGGTGCGATCTGGATCCTGGGCCGCATCGACGACGTGATGAATATTTCCGGGCATCGCATCTCCACCGCCGAGGTGGAGTCGGCGTTGGTCGGCCACTCCGGGGTGGCCGAGGCCGCGGTGGTGGGCGCCACCGACGACACCACCGGTCAGGCGATCTGCGCCTTCGTCGTCTTGCAGGCCGATCACGCCGAGACGACGGGTGCGGAGATCATCGACGAGTTGCGCGCCGAAGTAGCCCGGGTCATCTCGCCGATCGCGCGGCCCCGCGAACTGCACGTGGTTCCGGAATTGCCGAAGACCCGCAGCGGCAAGATCATGCGACGGCTACTTCGCGACATCGCCGAAAAGCGCGACCTCGGAGACACCTCGACGCTGCTCGACCCAGGCGTCTTCGACGCGATCCGGTCCGCCGCGCCATGACGGTGCAGGCCGGAACGGCCTGAGGAGGAGTGGCGCAGTCCGCGCAGTAGTCAGGCGGGAACGGGCACGAAGCCGGCGCCGGGGCGGCCCTTGCTTTTCAGGTCGGCCAGGATCGCGTTGATCGACTGCACCACGGCCGGAGTGTGCAGTGGAATGTATTTGGTGACACAGACCGGCAAGTTCTCACTGAAGGCGCCGTGAATCATCCCGACCAATTGGTTGTCGACGGTCACCGGGCCGCCTGAGTCGCCCGGCTGCCCGCACACCTGCATGAGGATGGTGCCCGGGTCCTGGCCCGGCCCCCAGGTGACTCCGCAGGAATTGCCGGTGGTGCGGCCCTGTTTGCACGCGACCTGACCGAAAGCCGGATCTGGTCCGATGCCGTTGATCACGAAACCGGCGACGTCGGCCACCGGCGCGACCTTGGCCCGGTCGAACTGGATGATCGCGTAGTCGAGTCCGTCGTTGCCGGACACCATGGTGCCCAAAACCCCGCGGTCTTTGGCGGCCTCGGATGCCACCTGCGCGCCCGGGCCACCGCAGTGGGCGGAGGTGAGGCCCATCAGCCCGCCCTTGGGATCGGTGCCGATGGTGGTCAGCGTGCACAGGGTGTCGCCATTGATGACGATGCCGGCGCCGCCGCCGAGCAGCACCCGGTCGTCGGCTCCCGCGGGCACGATCGCTGTCGCCGTCATGACCATGGCCGCCGCGACGTGGAGGAGCCAGCGGCGCTTGGTCGGCAAAGCGGTACCCCTGTCGGCAGATCAACTCACACCAAAATGGCGGCGCCAGTCTAGCGTGACCATTGCCTCTGGCGTCGATCCTCAAACCGCTTGTGCGTCGGCCTGTCTCCTCCCCAGGCCGCATCGTCGCCGGGCATGGTGTCGAGTTGGCCTCGTCTCACTTCGGCGTGCATGGCAACATGAACCGCGACGACTGGGCAGGAAACGTGGAGGACCGTCTGTGAGCAAGTCAGATCGAAAGAGCGTCGACCGTAAGGACGGGGTTCCCGGCACGCTGACCTCGATCCCGTTGACCGACCCGCACGCGCTGTCCGCCGAGCCGTCGATCGGCGCGCTGGTCAAAGACGCGACGTCGCAGATGTCGACCCTGGTGCGAGCGGAGGTCGAACTGGCCCGCGCGGAAATCACCCGCGACGTCAAGAAGGGCCTGACCGGCAGCGTGTTCTTCATCGCAGCGCTGGTGGTGTTGTTCTATTCGACCTTCTTTTTCTTCTTCTTCCTGGCCGAACTGCTCGACACCTGGCTGTGGCGCTGGGCGGCCTTCCTGATCGTGTTCGGGATCATGGTCGTGGTCACCGGGGTGCTGGCCCTGTTCGGCTATCTGAAAGTCCGCCGTATCCGCGGGCCGCAGCAGACCATCGAATCGGTCAAGGAGACGCGTTCGGCGTTCACGCCGGGCCACGACCGGCCCTCGGCGCCGGCGCTCGGTTCGCCGCCGGGCGCGACGCCCACCGATCCTTCGGGTTGGTGAATGTCGCCACCAGATCCGTCGGTGACCCGTATCGACGGGCCGTGGCGGCATCTGGACGTGCACGCCAACGGGATTCGGTTCCATGTCGTCGAGGCGACGCCCGCCGAGCGGGTCGCATCTACCCCGTCGATGGCGCAACCGCTGGTGATCATGCTGCACGGCTTCGGCTCGTTCTGGTGGTCATGGCGCCACCAACTCCGCGGTCTGACCGGAGCCCGCGTCGTCGCGGTGGATCTGCGCGGCTATGGCGGCAGCGACAAACCGCCGCGCGGATATGACGGCTGGACGCTGGCCGGGGACACCGCCGGGCTTATCCGGGCGCTGGGGCACACCTCGGCAACGCTGGTCGGCCACGCGGACGGCGGCCTGGTCTGCTGGGCGACCTCGGTGCTGCACTCACGCCTGGTGCGTGCCATCGCAGTGGTCAGCTCGCCGCATCCGGCCGCCTTGCGCAGGTCGGTGCTGACCCGCCGCGATCAACGCAGTGCGCTGCTGCCCTCGTTGCTGCGTTACCAGGCGCCGATCTGGCCCGAACGCATGTTGACCCGCCACAACGGCCAGGAGATCGAACGTCTGGTGCGCAGCCGTGCCAGCGCGAAATGGGTTGCCTCCGAGGACTTTTCCGAGACCATCGGCCATCTGCGACAGGCCGTCCAGATCCGGTCAGCGGCACACAGCGCGCTGGAGTATCAGCGTTGGGCGGTACGCAGTCAGTTGCGCGAAGAAGGCCGGCGGTTCATGCGCTCGATGAGCCGGCCATTCGGTATCCCGATGCTGCACATCCACGGCGATGCCGACCCCTACGTACTGGACGATCCGGTAGAGCGGACACAGCGTTACGCGCCGCACGGCCGCTACGTATCAATAGCTGGGGCAGGGCATTTCAGTCACGAAGAGAAGCCGGATGAAGTCAACGGCCACCTGTCGCGGTTCCTCGACCGGGTCTACCGCTCGCCACTCAGCTGACACACGCCCCGGTGGGCACCGGCGCTGTGTCGCCGATGTGGGCGAGTTGCGCGGCCACCTCTTTGGCGGTGAGCACGAAGCCGGTGTCGGTGTCGTCGACGGCCGCACCGAAGACCACACCGATCACCTGGCCGTTGAGATCGATCAGCGGGCCACCCGAATTTCCTTGCTCCACATTGGATCTGACCGTGTAGACCTCGCGGTTGATCGTCGCGTTCCGGTAAATGTCGGGTCCGTTGAGTTCGATGAGCTCGCGGATTCTGGCCGGCGTCGCCATGAAACCACCGCCACCCGGGTAGCCCATCACGATCGCTTCGGTGCCCGACGTGACCGGCGCGCTGGCGAAGGCCAGCGGCCCCGGGGGCAGGTGCGGCACCGCGAGAATCGCGATATCGACGGTCGGGTCGTAGGACACCACGGTGGCGTCGTAGGGATTACCGCTGGCCTCGACGGTGACACTGTTCGCGCCCGCCACCACGTGGGCGTTAGTCATCACTCGGTCCGGCGACAGCACAAATCCGCTGCCCTCCAACACTTTCTGACAGCTGGGCGCGATCGCACGGATCTTCACCACGCTCGGTTCGGTGTTGGCGACCACCGGGTTGTTGGACAGCGCCGAGTCGGGCGCCGCGACCGCCACCACCGGCGTACGACTGAAAGGCTCCAGCACCTGAGGCAGACCCGAGGTGTCCAGCAGCGCCGACAACCGCTTGGGCACCGTCTTGAGCCACTCCGGTGCATAATCGTTGACTTGCGCCAAGACCCGCGAACCACGTACTGCCGCAGCCAAACTCGGCTGACCGGCCGATGACGTCAGCGGAGTCGCCAGCAGCCACGCCGCCGTCAGCACCACCACCAACTGCACCGCCACCCCGACCAGCGAATCGAAGAATCGGACCGAGTTGCTGTGGATCGCGCCGCGAACCGCGCGGCCCAGCACCACACCGGCGACTTCGCCGACCACGACCAGCGCCAAGATCAAGAACAACGCGGCGAAAAGCTTGGCCCGGGGCGCGGCGACGTGCGCGACCAGATGTGGGGCCAACAAGACGCCCGCGATCGCCCCCAGTAGGACGCCGATGAACGACAACAGCGAACCGAGCGCGCCCGAACGCCATCCCGAGATCGCCGCGATGAAGGCAACCGCCAACACGGCGATGTCCAACCACTGTGAGGAGGTCATCAGGCATTATCCTTATCGCCGACCATCGCCATCGCTTCGTCCAGTTCACGGAGATCGCTGGTGTCCCAGGGCTTTGCCCACCCAGCGACATCCAGCATCGCCGAAATTACCTGACCGGTAAAACCCCACACCAACATTTCATTCAACAGGAATGCCGGCCCGGCGAAGCGCCGGCTGAGGGTGCGGCGGTACACCATAAGGCGATTGGCAGGATTGATGAACGCCCGGACCGGAACCCGGGCCACCACTGCCGTCTCCGCTTGGTCGACGACAGCCACCTGTCCCGGATCTGGCGAGTACGCCAGCACCGGGACAACGTGAAAACCCGACGGTGCGATGAACGTTCGGTCCATCGTGACCAGCGGATGCAGTCGGGTGGTGTCGATACCGGTCTCTTCGCGCGCCTCGCGCAGCGCGGTCGCAACCGGCCCGTCATCGCCGGGATCGGATGCGCCGCCGGGGAAAGCGGCTTGCCCGGCGTGATGACGCAACGTCGCGGCCCGCACGATCACCAGCAGGTCGGCGTCATCGGGAAGTGCGTCGGACGGCGGACCCGAAAACAAGATCAGCACCGCCGCGTCGCGCCCGGTGTTGCGGGCCGTCGCCGTGGCCTCGGCGTCGGTCACCATCGCCAAGACGTCCGCGGGCAGACGCCGCCGGAAGGCGTCGGGCATATCGGCGACATTGTCGACCAGTGGCTTCAACCAGGCGGGGCTGAGCCCGGGCGTCAACACCGTCTCCCCGACCTGTTGAGGAGTGCCGCCACCGCTCACCGGCGCCCTCCTCTGTTCATCCCGCTGCCCCCGGGCCGCGGTGTCGCGAGCGTCATCGTGTCTGAACCCCGACCGCGGCTGAAATCTCATCGGCGCTGGCGAAAGCGCGCGGCAGCGTCTTGGCAACGCTACCGTCCGAGTTGAGTACCACTGTCGCGGGCACGACGTTGGGCACCCGCAGCGCGGCGGCGACCCGACGGTCACCGTCCTGCAGCGTCGGCAGCCGGACCCCGAGCTCGGCCAGCCGCAACAACGCGGCCGTCTCGTTCTCGTCCTGATGCACCGTCACCACCATCACCTCAGCGCCGACCCGCCGTTGATATTCCGCCATCGCGGGAAGCTCGGTCGCGCACGGCCCACACCAGTAGGCCCACAGGTTGAGGACGACGCGGTGGCCGGCCAACGCCGGCCCGACGTCGACAACCGAGCCGTCGGCCGCACATTCGGCTGTCACACCGCGCAACTCCGCCGGGCCGGGCTGCCCGCCCGGGTGCGGGCACGGCGGCAGGTCGGCACGTTGCCGTGGGCCGGCCAGTGCTGCCGCGATATCGGCGTCACGGTGCTCGCGGGCGGCACCGGTCGGCGGGGCGGTCGGCGACTGCGACGTGTGCCTCAGCTGGATCAGCAACCCGACGATCAGAGCCGCGACGACTGCCAGGATCGCAATGGTCCAGCGAGTGGTTCGAGCGGTGGAGGAGGTCAAACTACAAGCCGGCCATCGCCAGAAGGTGCTCGGCTTCCGGGCCTTGCACCAACGCGGCGGCGATCAACGGCTCGGTGGGGCCGGTGCCGAACGACGGACAGTCCTTGGCCAACACACACACTCCGCACGCCGGCTTGCGGGCGTGGCACACCCGGCGGCCGTGGAAGATCACCCGGTGGCTCAGCAGCGTCCACTCGTTGCGCCCGATGAGCTCGCCGACGGCGTGCTCGACCTTGACCGGGTCCTCCTCGGCGGTCCATCGCCACCGCCGAACCAACCGGCCGAAGTGGGTGTCGACCGTGATACCAGGGACGTCGAAGGCGTTGCCCAAGACGACGTTGGCGGTCTTGCGGCCGACGCCGGGCAGCGTCACGAGTTCTTCGATGGTGTCCGGCACCTCGCCGTCGAAGCGTTCGACCAATGCTTGTCCAAGGCCGATCAACGACGACGCTTTATTGCGATAAAAGCCGGTCGGGCGAATAAGCGTCTCGAGTTCTTCGCGATCCGCTTGCGCATAGTCCACGGCGGAGCGGTACCGGACGAACAGTGCCGGGGTGGTGAGATTCACCCGTTTGTCGGTGCTCTGCGCCGACAGGATCGTTGCGACCGTCAACTCCAGCGGTGAAGTGAAGTCCAACTCACAGTGAGCATCTGGAAACGCTTCTGCCAGTTTGCGATTCATGCGACGAGCCCGGCGTACCAGACCCAGCGGAGTTTCCGTTAGCCAACGGCGGGCCTCGGCGCCACCGGCGGCCTTGGCGGCAGCGCGGGAAGGTTTGCCCATTGTCACCCCGACAGAGTAGTGATTCGTGATCCCGCTGAGACATTAGCGGTGTTTACTTGCTGCTTGTGTCTTGGTTGCTCGTTGCATTCGTCCCTGGGTTGCTGATGCTTGCAACTTTCGGGCTGGAACGGCTGGAAGCAGGCTTGGAAAACGACACACTCACCGCGCGCGATGTCGCGGAATTCCTCGATCAGGCCGAGCCGAGAGACGTCCGTATTCTGGCCCGGACCGGAATGCCCGAGGCGCTGGAGGGCCTGCACCGCCGCATCGCCGACGAGTCGCACTATTTGCCCAGTAGCGGTGAGTGGGCGACCGATCAATTCAGGACCGGCGCCGCTACTCCCGCGCCCCCACAGCCCGACCGTCCCCTACAGTCGCACAAACATTCGCAGGCGAATCGGCAATTTGGGCCGCGTGAGCATGCCAATCGTGTGTAGCGTTGGCACGTCGACTCGATGGCCTACCTTTAGACTTCGGATCGTCTGGGCGCTAGACCTGCGCCGATCACTGTCATATGAATAGCTAAAGGGGCAACGTGGACGAGATCCTGGCGAGGGCCGGAATCTTCCAGGGGGTTGAACCGAGCGCGGTCGCCGCGCTGACCAAACAACTGCAACCCGTCGACTTCCCGCGCGGCCATACCGTTTTCGCGGAGGGTGAGCCGGGCGATCGGCTATACATCATCATTTCCGGCAAGGTCAAGATCGGTCGCCGTTCGCCGGACGGCAGAGAAAACCTGCTCACCATCATGGGTCCGTCCGACATGTTCGGTGAGTTGTCGATCTTCGACCCCGGCCCGCGGACATCCAGCGCGACCACGATCACCGAGGTGCGGGCGGTCTCCATGGACCGCGACGCGCTGCGGGCCTGGATTGCTGACCGCCCCGAGATCGCGGAGCAACTGCTGCGAGTGCTCGCCCGCCGGCTGCGGCGCACCAACAACAATCTCGCCGACCTGATCTTCACCGACGTGCCCGGCCGAGTCGCCAAGCAGCTGCTGCAGCTCGCCCAGCGTTTCGGCACCCAAGAGGGTGGCGCCATGCGGGTGACCCACGACCTGACTCAGGAAGAGATCGCCCAACTGGTCGGCGCCTCACGCGAGACCGTGAACAAGGCGCTGGCCGACTTCGCCCACCGCGGCTGGATTCGCCTGGAGGGCAAGAGCGTGCTGATCTCGGACTCCGAACGGCTGGCCCGCCGAGCGAGGTAAGGCCGCGCTTTGCGCGGGCGCGACCGAGCGAGCATCCAACCCCGAGCGAGGTAAGGCCGCGCTTTGCGTCGAGATCGACGTCAGCGACATGGTCTCTCACACTTTTGCGCGCTAGCGTCAATCTCGCGGCGACGCTCAGCGGCGCAGGTAGTCCAGCTGAGCCTGAACGGACCATTCCGCGACGTCCCACAGCTCTTTGTCGACGTCGACGTATACGTGCTCGACGACCTGACGTGTCGTGGCGTCGTCGCCTAGTGCGTCCAGCGCTGAGCGGATCTGCTCGAGTCGCTGCTCACGATGCGCCAGGTATTCCGACGCCACGGCTTCCAGGTTCGGGAGGTCCGGCCCGTGGCCGGGCAGCACGGTCCGCTCGCCGAGCCCGCGTAACCGCTGCAGCGATTCGAGATAGGCGGCCAGGCTGCCGTCTTCGTTGTCGATGACGGTGGTTCCGCGGCCCAGCACGGTGTCCGCGGTCAGCACGGCATCGTCCAGAACGAAAGACAGCGAATCGGCGGTGTGTCCCGGTGTCGCCAGCACCGTGATCCGCAGGCCGGCAACGTCGATGACTTCGCCGTCGATCAGCTCGCCGGACATGCCACGAAGAAATCCGCTGCCCGCCGAGCGCACTGGCGCACCGGTCAGGTCGACCAGCTTGTCGATGGCGTCGGTGTGGTCGCCGTGCCGGTGACTGATCAGCACCAGAGCGATCCGGCCGACGTCGACGAGTTTCGCGATGTGCTTGTCGTCATCAGGACCCGGATCGACCACCACGACCTCGTCGCTGCGTGGACTACGCAGCACCCAGGTGTTGGTGCCCTCCAGCGTCATCAAGCCGGGGTTGTCGGCCAGCAGCACCGACGCGGTGTCGGTGACCGGCCGCAGCCGGCCGTAAGCGGGATGCGTTAGCGCGGTACCCGTCACGGTCGCTACCCGACCTCGACCACCAGCTCGACCTCAACGGGCGAGTCCAGCGGTAGCTCGGATACGCCGACGGCCGAACGGGCATGGCTGCCGCCGAACACCTCGGCTAGCAGATCCGAGGCGCCGTTGACCACGCCGGGCTGGCCGGTGAATCCGGCTGCCGACGCGACGAATCCGACTACCTTGACGACCTGGATCACCGAGTCGATACCGACCAGCGCGTCGACCGCGGCCAGAGCGTTCAGCGTGCAGATGCGGGCGAGCTCCTTGCCCTCCTTGGGCGTCACCGCGGCGCCGACCTTGCCGGCCTGAGCCAGTTTGCCGGCCCTGGTCGGCAACTGCCCCGACGTGTACACCAGGTTGCCGGTGCGCACCGCCGGCACATAGGAGGCCAGCGGCTTGGCCACCGCCGGTAGTTCGATGCCCAGCTCGGCGAGCCGAGCCGACGCGGTCACTTAGGGCGCTTCAGATACGCGACGTGCTGCTCACCGGTGGGTCCGGGCAGCACGGCGACCAGCTCCCACCCGTCAGCGCCCCACTGGTCGAGGATCTGCTTGGTGGCGTGGGTCAACAGTGGGATGGTGGCGTACTCCCAGGTGGTGGGTTGGGTCATGTCCCGAGCTTATCGACAGGGCGTTGACGCCCCATGGTGCCCGGCGACAATGCAGGCCGGCACGATGGCCTGCGGAGGAGCCGGGCAGTACTGGTTAGCATGCAGGGGTGGGGACCTCATCGAGCGGCGGCAGCCCCGTCGGCTGGCCATCGCGACTGTCCAAGGCCCGATTGCATTTCGTCACCGGCAAAGGCGGTACCGGCAAGTCGACGGTTGCTGCCGCGCTGGCGCTGACGCTGGCGTCCGGTGGCCGCAAGGTCCTGCTCGTGGAAGTCGAAGGGCGCCAAGGGATCGCGCAACTGTTCGATGTGCCGCCGCTGCCCTACAAAGAACTCAAGATCGCCAGCGCGGAGCGCGGCGGGCAGGTCAACGCCTTGGCGATCGACATCGAGGCGGCGTTCTTGGAGTACCTCGACATGTTCTACAACCTCGGCATCGCGGGCCGCGCGATGCGCCGCATCGGGGCGATCGAGTTCGCGACCACGATCGCGCCCGGTCTGCGCGACGTCTTACTCACCGGCAAGATCAAGGAATCTGTGATCCGCACCGAGAAGGGGACCAAGAACACGGTGTACGACGCGATCGTCGTCGACGCGCCGCCAACCGGCCGGATCGCCCGCTTCCTCGACGTCACCCGCGCGGTGTCCGACCTCGCCAAGGGCGGGCCGGTGTATTCGCAAGCCGAAGGTGTGGTGAAGATCCTGCACTCCGAGCAGACCGCCGTCCATCTGGTCACGCTGCTGGAGGCGCTGCCGATGCAGGAGACGATCGAAGCGATCGACGAGCTGCAGGAGCTAGGGTTGCCGATCGGCAGTGTGATCGTCAACCGCAATATCGAGGCGTATCTGCAACCCGACGATCTTGCGAAAGCCGCCGAAGGCGACGTCGACGCTGACGCGGTGCGAGCGGGGCTGACCACGGCCGGAATCACGTTGAGCGATGACGACTTCGCCGGCCTGCTGACCGAGACCATTCAGCACGCCACCCGGATCGCTGCCCGGGCGTCGACAGTGGAGCAGCTCGGCGAGCTCAACGTGTCGCGACTCGAGCTGCCGACCATCGCCGACGGCGTGGATCTCGGCAGCCTGTACGAGTTGTCGGAAGCGCTTGCACAGCAGGGAGTTCGATGAGCACCGCACCGCAGACTCTGGATATCGCGGGCATCCTGGCCGATACTTCCAACCGCGTCGTGGTGTGCTGCGGCGCAGGCGGGGTGGGCAAGACCACGACCGCTGCGGCGATGGCGCTGCGGGCGGCGGAGTACGGCCGCACCGTTGTCGTGCTGACGATCGACCCGGCCAAGCGGCTGGCACAGGCGTTGGGCATCAACGACCTTGGCAACTCGCCGCAACGCGTGCCGCTTGCTCCTGAGGTGACAGGCGAGCTCTACGCGATGATGCTCGACATGCGCCGCACCTTCGACGAGATGGTGATCCAGTATTCGGGAGGCGATCGCGCCCAAGCGATTCTGGACAACCAGTTCTATCAAACGGTCGCCACGTCGCTGGCCGGCACGCAGGAATACATGGCGATGGAAAAGCTTGGCCAGTTGCTGGCCGAAGATCGCTGGGACCTGGTCGTGGTGGACACTCCGCCGTCACGCAACGCACTCGACTTCCTCGACGCGCCGGAACGGCTCGGCAGCTTCATGGACAGCCGGTTGTGGAAACTGCTGCTGGGGCCTGGTCGCGGCATCGGACGATTGGTCACCGGTGCGGTCGGCTTGGCGATGAAGGCGCTGTCGACCGTGCTGGGCTCGCAAATGCTCTCCGACGCCGCGAGCTTCGTGCAGTCGCTGGACGCCACCTTCGGCGGGTTCCGGGAGAAGGCCGACCGCACGTACGCGTTGCTCAAGCGGCGCGGCACGCAGTTCGTCGTGGTGTCGGCGGCCGAGCCGGATGCGCTTCGGGAGGCGTCGTTCTTCGTCGACCGGCTGTCCGAGGAACGGATGCCACTGGCCGGGCTGATCCTGAATCGGACCCATCCGATGCTGTGCTCGCTGCCGCTCGAGCGCGCGATCGACGGCGCCAAGACATTCGAGAACGGGACCCACGGCAACGATGCCGCCGACGGCAACGAATTGACCAAGGCCATCCTGGAAATTCACGCTGATCGCGCGTCGACGTCCAAACGGGAGATCCGGCTGCTGTCCCGATTCACCGGGGCCAACCCGCAGGTCGCCATCGTCGGGGTGCCATCGCTACCGTTCGACGTCTCTGATCTGGAGGCGTTGCGTGCGATCGCCGATCAGTTGACCGCCTCCGTCTGAGGAGCGGCCGGCGATCAGGCTGGCGAATGAACAGCGGCCGGCTGAGAAGCCGGCCGCTGACATGCTTCTACCTACCTACCCGACGCTGCGGTGCTTGCGCTGGGCGCTGAAGAACTCCGCCCAGGACACCACCTCGGGGTGCTGCTTGAGCAGCGCGCGGCGTTGACGTTCGGTCATCCCACCCCAGACACCGAACTCGACGCGGTTGTCCAATGCATCGGCTCCGCACTCCAGCATGACTGGGCAGTGCCGGCAGATCACCGCGGCCTTGCGTTGTGCAGCCCCCCGGACAAACAATTCGTCGGGGTCAGCTGCCCGACACAGCGCCTTGGAAACCCAGGCGATCCTCGACTCCGCGTCGGCCCCGCAAAGGACGACGTTGGGCGGCGCTGCGATCGTCTTCTGCGCCGCGATTCCTATTCCTGACACCAGCGATTCCCCTTCGCTCTTGCCACCGGTTCCACCGATGCGACCTATGCCACACTGCGCCCATCGGTGTTACCTGTATCTCATTGTGTGGATAAGCTACGTGGTCAGGTACCAATTGCGCAACAGTGGCCGATCCACTTTTTTGGGACGACCGTGCAGTCCGATCATGAAGGCGAGCCGGAGGTCGGCGATCAAGGCGGATAATAGCGGCCTGAGCTGCGACTGAGAGAAACCTGAGGCAAATGCGCGATGGAATCCGTTCATACCGGCCACTCGCGAAGGCTCTGGTTGCAGCGCCGCTAGTGTAGTGGCCATGCCAGAGCGCTCCACGACCGCGGTCACCATCGCCAAGCTCGCCGGGTGTTGTCTGCTGGCCAGCGTCGTCGTCGCCGCGTTGCTTTTTCCCGTCGCCGGCGGCATCGGGTTGATGTCCAACCGCGCCTCCGAGGTCGTCGGCAATGCATCGGCCCAGCTCCTCGAAGGCGAGGTCCCGGCGGTCACCACGATGGTGGACGCCAAGGGCAACACCATCGCCTGGCTCTACGACCAGCGCCGGTTCGAAGTGCCCAGCGACAAGGTTGCCAACACGATGAAGTTGGCCATCGTCTCGATCGAAGACAAGCGATTCGCCGAGCACAACGGCGTGGACTGGAAGGGCACCCTGACCGGGTTGGCCGGCTACGCATCGGGGGACGTCGACACCCGCGGCGGTTCGACGATCGAGCAGCAGTACGTCAAGAACTATCAACTGTTGGTGATCGCGCAGAGCGACGCCGAGAAGCGCGCGGCCATCGAGACCACCCCGGCCCGCAAGCTGCGCGAGATCCGGATGGCACTCACCCTGGACAAGACCTTCACCAAGCCGGAGATCTTGACCCGCTACCTCAACCTGGTGTCCTTCGGGAACAACGCGTTCGGCGTGCAGGACGCGGCGCAAACGTACTTCGGCGTCAACGCGTCCGACCTGAACTGGCAACAGTCGGCGTTGCTGGCCGGGTTGGTCCAGTCGACCAGTACGTTGAATCCGTACGTCAACCCGGACGGCGCGCTGGCCCGCCGAAACCTGGTGTTGGACACCATGATCGAGAACCTGCCCAATGAGGCCGACGCGCTGCGCGCCGCCAAGGCCGAACCGCTGGGAATTCTGCCGCAGCCCAAGGAACTTCCGCGTGGCTGCATCGCGGCGGGCGACCGCGCCTTCTTCTGCGACTACGTGCAGTCCTACTTGTCCCGCGCCGGGATCAGCAAGGAGCAACTCGCCCGCGGCGGCTACCTGATCCGCACCAACCTCGACCCAGACGTGCAGGAGCCGGTCAAGCACGCGATCGACACCTTCGCGAGCCCGACCCTCGAGGGCATCGCCAGCGTGATGAGCGTGATCAGGCCCGGCAAGAACGCGCACAAGGTCGTCGCCATGGCCAGCAACCGCACCTACGGGCTGAACTCCGAGGCCGGCGAGACCATGCGGGCGCAGCCGTTCTCTCTGGTCGGCGACGGTGCCGGGTCCATCTTCAAGATCTTCACCACCGCCGCCGCGATGCAAATGGGCATGGGTATCAACACCAACCTCGAAGTGCCGGGCAGGTTCCAGGCCAAGGGCATGGGTAGCGGTGGGGCCAAGGGCTGCCCCAAGGAACAGTGGTGCGTGATCAACGCCGGCAACTATCGCGGGTCGATGAGTGTGACCGATGCGCTGGCCACGTCCCCCAACACCGCGTTCGCGAGGCTGATTCAGCTGGTCGGGGTTCCGCGG